>JAEEGH010000425.1_pt1 | contig 186786 bp, 160 predicted proteins | sample 9134181 | NCBI WGS metagenome assembly JAEEGH01 (sample SAMN16246544, study PRJNA631951) | gut metagenome | biome: gut microbiome; feature: rumen; material: DP-attached | host: Bos | place: Iran: Karaj | collected 2018-10 | reverse complement strand
CTGGTCACCGAAGGTGAAAGGATTGTTGGTAGCGCCACGGGGATTGGATTTGGCAGATTTTGGCAAATAATCATTCAACATAACGACACCTGTGTATTCCATTTTGTTGGCATCAGTGCCGCCGTTGCATACCATTTTGATGGAGGAGGTTTGGCCGCTCTGGCGGGCGGTCATCACGTAGGTGCCAGAGGTGGCCAAGGTAATGCGGAATTGGTGGGGACCGGGTTGTAACGTATAATCATTCGCCACAACAATACGGCCGTTGATGTCGGCAATGTCCAATGCCACCGTCCCCTCTGTTGCCACCATCAGGTTCACCTCAGTGGTGCCGGTGAAAGGGTTGGGATTATTTTGGGACAACCGCAGGAGCGAATGATTATTCGCCCCTACAATATCGGAAATACCCGTGCCGTTCTGCATGGTCAAGGTGGTGTCGGGCCAATATATCGTTTCCTGCCAGCCCTTGGTCAGGTTGGTGATGGACACTCGGTTGAGCTGTACATGCTGGTTGGCCGCATCCTTGGCGGTGAAGGTGAGGGTCACACTTTGGGCAAAAGCGGTGATGCTCATCAAAACTATAACCCAAAATAATAGGAGTTTTTTCATAATCTTATTTTTTAGGTTTCATATTGCATTGGAAAAAAAGGGACCTTGCATATCCATTTGACATATCTGTCTATAACACAAACTCCAATACCGCAAACAGCATGGCGATGGCAAAGGTCACCAACAAAATGCCACGGCCGGTAAGGTCGTATTTCAATTTTACCAGATAATATCTCAGTATCAGCACATTGGGAACCACACTCAGCAGTATGAGTTTCTGTATCATTTTATCTATATTCAACGCCCCCGTCTGATGCTGCACCAGCATGATAATGCCATACATGATGCCGAAAAAGACGGCAGGACAGATAAAACCGATGAACAAGCCCATCGGCAGAGAATCTCTTCTCAGTTTTTCAACAAAATTGCCCATTATTCCTCCAATGCCTTAAAATTATTCATATACTGATAAGCCGTCAAATCGGTTTGTACCGGCTGTATGGAAATATAATTGTGCGTCAAGGCCCACTGGCAGGTATCATCGTGTGGATCCTGGTCAACCAAGTAGCCGGAAAGCCAGTAATACGGTCTTCCGAAACAGTCTATCCGTTCAACCAAATCCTCTGCCCAATAGCCCTTGGTCTGTCTGGTAATCTTGATACCCTTTATATCCTCAATAGAACCCTTGGGTATATTGATATTCAGGGAAATCTGTGGCGGGAAATCGGTAGCCAGCAACTGCGGAATAAGTTTTTTGGCATAATACGTCGCAGCGGTAAAATCGGCATCCGGAGAATAATCCAGAAGAGAAAAACCTACCGCTCTGGAGCCCTCAAAACTACCTTCAATAGCCGCGGCCATGGTGCCCGAATAAATCAGGCTGACAGAGGAATTGGAGCCATGGTTGATACCAGAGAGCACCAGGTCGATTTTACGGTCACGCAGCACAACCCTCTGCCCCAATTTCACACAATCCACGGGGGTGCCATTCGTTCTGTAATACTTGATACCGTCTTCCTCGCGATAGAGTTTTATTCTCAACGGTTCGTTCATCGTAATAGCGTGTCCCATGCCCGAACGGACGCTGTCGGGCACAATTACCACTATTTCGCCAAAGTCCTTGGCGGCTTCCACCATGGCATACAGGCCTTTCGCCTCGTAGCCGTCATCATTGACAATTAATATCAAAGGTCTTTCCATCTTAGTCTTTCAAAATTTTAACAGCCTTCACTTGTTTATCACCATTCCAAACCACCAGCAAATAAGTGCCAGCGGACAAACCATTCAAATTCATAGTAGTATGAGTATCGGTAAGCGCCACACTACGCATACGCTGACCGGAAATATTAAACAAATCAGCTCTTCCTTGCTGGAATTCCGGCAATTTTTCACCGGCAATCACCACATAATCTGTGGCAGGATTGGGATAGCAAGATATCAAAATGCCATCTTCAGTGTAATTCTGGACTGCTGTAGGTTGTTTTACAGCGGCAGGCAGCGAGATGTAGTCAATCATAGCCAAGTCTTCGCCACCGGTTTGATAATTATCCTTGGTATAACGCCATTCAAAAGTATAAGTTCCCGCAGCTAAAGGATATTCGGCCTTGGTCCATGACACTTCTCCATCCCAGGAATCCTTTTTGGTATTGTTAATATAGAAGGCTAAATAATCATACTGTTGCGTCTGACCCCACCAATTGGTACCCCCCTGCTCGCAAGAAACGTAATAATAGAAGGAGATGGTATCGGGCTGTGAGACTTCCAAGGTCAGTTTCAATGAGGAAGACTTATTGTTACCAATCGGATAGGAACGTACCGCGTAGGTACCCTCGTATGGATGCGTGGTAGTAATCTGCCATTGATTGGAGGTTCCCAAATCCCAATCATAGGAAGAGAAATCTCCAGTTTCCCAGTCCTCGATACTGGCTCCGATGAGCAAAGCAAACGTTTTCTCTGCCTTGTAGAAACCAGCCGTATATACCACCTTGAATTCCGCTATCGTGCTTTCCTGAATATTGGGATTGACTGTCACCGATAAATGCAGTGTATTGCTTGCGTTTTCTGTCATAAACGGAATGGTCTGTGTCATCTCAGAGTTAAAACTAATCGCATCACTCATATTCTCAACTGAAACAAAACCAAACTGTGCCTTGGCATTACCAATGTTCTGCAAAGGAATATTCAGGGTAACAGTCTCACCATAATCAATACGGCCATTGACCGTAGCCCCAGACTGAGAATCATCCACAATGCAATTACCTATAGCCAGTTTCGGGGCATACAACAACTGGGAGAAATTCTGCTCAGTCACATATTCACCCGCAGTCATCACTACATGGAAATGGGCAATATGGCCATATGGCACATTGGGAGCCACCTTGAAGCGGATGGCATCAGACAAAGACACGCTCTCGTTGGGCTGCAAACCCGTTGAGCTAAATGTGCTCTGCAACATTGTAACATACTGATCATCGGTTGTAACTACCACAGTGAAATCGGAAGAGGCCACACCTCCCACATTTTTCACCTGCATGTTCACACCCACCGATTCGTTATACGAAGGATGACCAGTAGCATTGTTAATTTGGTGTCCCGTATAGGTAAGATAAGGTTCATCATTCACTATTACAGGTATATCGGCCTGATAAGGAATACGGTTAAAGGCAGACACCAGCAAATGCAACGTATCAGTAGGTATTAATAGTTCATTGAAGTTCAGCATAACACTTCCTCCTGAAATAAGACCTTGCGTAAGAATGGTATTGCCCTTGGTCAGCACTACCTTGGCACCTTCCACGGGAGACATGACTTGAAGTTGATTGACACCGGTAAACAATTGTTCAGCGTGTGTAGCGGTCAATGCTTGTGGCGTAGCGGTACGCACTTGCAAGGTCGGATCACCGAAAATCACCCAGGTACGCATAGTCTGCAAGCCTTGTGAAGAAGTTGTTGGATAAACCTCATGCATTTTGGCCAAACCATTGAAAACGATACCACCGAAAGTACGCTTCACAGTAGTATTCTCAGCGCCTGTCAGCAAGCGAATCATCTCATCTTGGCCAACCATAGGTGGATTCCAAGGCTGGCTCATGGTGGACATCACCGTGCTGACAGCCCCTGTTGACTGACCATTCTTCGTGGCTCGCAACCATGCTTCGGCAAAACAAGTCTGATTAACATAATCACCATTCAAACACGCTGTTGAGATAATGAATGGTAATTTATAATAATTGGTAAGATTATTAATGTGCGAATTGCTGAAACTCGTGGTTCCCCAACTGGTTTCACTTCCATGTCCACAATAGGTAATGATACCCACACCCGCATTCACAGCAGTACTCACATTGGCAGCGGTAGGATTGCCACTGGCATCCAAACCTCCTTGAGAACCCTCAAACAACTCATAGCCACCGGTATAAGTAAACGCCAGCAACTTGTTGTCAATATTGCGGATATGCTGATAATCATATTCATTGTCCTCTCCAGGTCCCTCAGAAGAACCGATTCCTAAGAACTGGTCGAAATGCGTGGTCTCCACTGGATTTTCCTCATATTGAATAAACTTGTTCACCTGGGTGGTCACATGAGTGGCGTTCTCAGCGGAAATCTTACCCAGAATTATATCCGGCACCTCATCGTTGCCCACAATTTCAGTGTAAAAATTATCAGAAACCTCACCATCTTTGGTGAAATAGGGGAACAAATTGCCATCACCCACAATCAAAACGAAAGCTAAATTGTGCTCATTATAGAAATTCGTGATATAATTCTTGACAGCGGTATTGGAATTACCTACCTCTTCCAAAGTCACCATGGTCGTGGGATAACCATTTTTAATCTTCCAACTTACATACGGTTGCAGAGCATCAACGAATTGCGCAGGGGTGATAATCAAAATCTCTCCCGTCTCGACAATAGTGGTGTAACGACTTCTTTCATAATTCAAAAAGAAAGTCTTATATACCTCATCGAACTCAGCACAGTTTTTGCGAGCCTGCTGAGCCACGTATGGTGCATTGAAATCAATACGCATAGTAATAGAACGATAGTATTTGAGTTGCTGCTGCACAGGATTATAATCAAAGGGGAAAACCTGAAGAGTAACCCCATGAAAATCACGCATGTAAAAAGTTTCCGTCAGCTGAACAGGAGACTCCCTCTGAAAGGCGTTCTGCTGATATGCCGCACCAAACTGATAGGGTACATCTTCAGGATTGGTGTTTCTGAAAATCACGCCCTTGGAAGGAATCAGCTTGAAATTTTCGACCAACTGGTAATCAGCACTAATAACCGATAAAGTTGGCTGGCTATTTTCCGGAATAATGATAGACTGACCCGCAAGCAACAACTCGGGCATTCCCAATTCTGTCACAGCGTATGCACCAGACATCGACAATTTTTGATAAGTCTGGCCATTAATATCCACATTGCTTGTGGTATATGCCGGCATATCGACTTTCACGGTAACACCGTTTGCATCCGATGACAAGACCGAATAGCTGACTCTTTGGGCAAAGATGAAATTCACCACTAATAAGAGCAGCAATAAAGCACTAATTTTTTTCATTTTTTGAATTTTGACGTATTAATTTCTTTTCTTTATTTTCTTTGGATAATTTACTCAACTCTTCAATATTCATACTGAAGGTAATGTTATTGGGAACAGCACCCACCGCATAATGATTGCGAGAAAAACCGACCTGTATTGACCTGATATTAATCATAAAACCATACGAGAATCCGGCAAAACTTCTCTTCTGCGGGATTTTCATCTCCTGATGGATATTGTGATTGTAGGCGAAATATAACGACAGATATTTCACCGGAATGACTTCGATGCCCACCACCACATGGCGGAACATATTGTCGAAGAATGTAGCCACCTTGGAAGGTGTCTGAACTTCACCTGTGATGGCATCTCTGGAATACAGAGGATTATCAGTACCCGTATAAGCCATATTCCATTTATACAACGAATGCAATGAGATATGATAACGCACGGGAATATGCGCAAATCTCTGAGAAAATGCCAGTTGTATATCAAAAGGTAATTTCTCGAAATTGCCTGGGGTAAACGGTTTCAGCTCTGAACCCATGTTCTTGAACAACAAAGACACCGAAAGCCTCCTCTTTTCGTTGTAGTAAGTGCCTGCCACATCCGCAGCAATGCCGAAGGAATTATAATCGGCATAACCGCAATAAATCATTTTCAGGCTGGCACCAATGGAGAAACCTTTACCCAACTCACGACCCCAGCCTACAATAGCAGCCAGGTCACCCGCACGGAATGAGCCTATTTCCTGTCCAGTGATATCCGTCTCCGTAAAACGGCCGTAACCGACATAGCGCATCTCGAAAGCGAAACTACCGATTTTATCAAACGAATGCGAATATAAAGCTGACACATAATTACTTCCCCTGAAATAATTGGTAAAGTTCATGACCAAGGAAGTATGATGCCGCTGCCCTATCAACGAAGGATTAGTCATGATGATGGAAGGATCCTCATCGTGAACAGAAATCAGATTGCTACCCAAGCCTGCAATACGGCTGGAATAATTGAGTGACAGGAAATTATACACATAGTTGCCGTTCGACTGGGCCATCAAACCCGTCGAGAAAAGCAAAAACAATATCGGCAACCAGTATTTTTTCATTTTTTACTCTTGAAACAATAATGACAACATTTCCTCCACACGTGAAATGGGTAATATCTTTATTTTCAACCCGCTCAATTTCACACCTTTCAAATTATATTTGGACACAAACATACGGGTGAAACCCAATTTGTTGGCCTCCATAATACGCTGTTCAATGCGGGTCACAGGGCGTACCTCGCCATTCAGTCCCAACTCACCCGCAAAGCAGGTTTTAGCATCGATGGCAATATCGGCTGTGGACGACAGAATGGCCGCCACCACTGCTAAGTTGATAGCTGGGTCTTCCACATGGATACCACCGGCGATATTCAGAAACACATCCTTAGCCCCGATTTTGAAACGGCAACGTTTTTCCAGCACAGCCAGCAGCATATTCATACGGCGGGTATCAAAACCTGTAGCCGAACGTTGCGGCGTACCATAAACCGCTGAACTCACCAAACTCTGGGTCTCTATCATAATGGGGCGGTTGCCTTCCATTACGGCGGCAATAGCACTGCCACTATAATTCTCCTCATGCTGGGAAACCAGTATTTCAGAAGGATTCAGCACCTCACGTAAGCCATTCTCGTTCATCTCGAAGATACCTAATTCTGAAGTAGAACCGAAGCGGTTTTTGATGCAACGCACGATGCGGTAGCCATAGTGTTGGTCACCCTCGAACTGCAGCACCGTATCCACAATATGTTCCAGAATTTTCGGTCCCGCCAAGGTACCATCCTTGGTGATATGGCCAATCAGAAACACTGGTATCGCTGTAGTTTTAGCCAGATGCTGAAATTCTGCGGCACATTCTTTGATTTGCGACACCGAGCCGGAGGCGGAATCCAGGAGGTTACTCTGCAAAGTCTGTATGGAATCCACAATCAGCAGTTGCGGTTGCAGCTCCTCTATGTGTTTGAAAATCTCCTGTGTGGATGTTTCCGTCAAAATATAGCAATGTTTTAGGGCGTTAGGGCTTCCCAAACGCTCAGCACGCATCTTCAGCTGGCTTTCACTCTCTTCACCCGACACGTACAAGATTTTCGTCTCGGTCATCAGCAGGGCCATCTGCAGCAGCAAGGTTGACTTGCCAATACCTGGTTCACCACCCAGCAAGGTGATAGAGCCAGCCACAATGCCTCCGCCCAACACACGATCCAGCTCACCGATATGCGAGTGCAGACGCGGCATTTCCTGCAGGGAAATCTCGCTGAACAGTTTGGGCTTGCTCTGACGTATTACCGCATTGGATTTCCCTTTCGGGGTGTCTTGACGCACCACAACCTCTTCCTCAAAAGTATTCCATTCACCACAAGAGGGACAACGTCCCATCCATTGGGTGGACTGGTGACCACAGTTTTTGCAGAAGAATTGTGATTTAGTCTTGGCCATGATTATTCTCTTGTATAATCAACATGATTCATCAAACGGCATACAGCGGGATTCACTTCGTCATTAGCGTATGAATCCTGCGTCTGTATCCTACCACTTTCATCGTAAGTATAGGCAGTCCACGACTGCAAATTTCCATCCTTGTCAAACACTGATATCTTGACTGGTTTTTCCCCTTCATACTCATAGCAGGTTTTCCTGTAATGATCCAAATCCTCCTCTTCTTCCTCTATCAGTCGGTTTTCCTCATCATAGCGGTAATAAATCTTAGCGATAAGGGTTTCCTCGTAGTTATATATCAAGTCTTTGATTTTATTGCCACGCTCATCATATTCGAAAGCGGCGCTTCGGCGGTCCTTTTGCTGCACTTCGTCTCTCACGCGGTTAATGAGACGGCCATTTTCATCATATTCGTTTACGGTCACATACATTTCCTGGCCATCCTCATCGTATTCCACATCCTTTATCAACTGCCCTTTTTCGTTATACGAAAGTGCTCTCTCGGTATAAGAAAACTCACCATCATCGTAGCAATCGCGGCGCACCAGGCGATCGTTCTCATACACCATACGGGTAGTATATTCTGGCATACCTTCGCCGTAGCATTGTGTTTGCTCTACTAAGCGGCCATTTTCATATACGCTACTAATCTGTTCGCACAGCACACCTTCGCCGTCATAATTTTTCAGCAACAAAGGATGATGATTATCATCGTATTCCGTCACTGTGGCAGACTGTAGGGTTGCGTCAGGACTATAACTGTTCTCAGAGATGATATTGCCCTGATCATCGTATTCAGCAATGGATGAAATGTAATCTTCAGGAGTAATATCGTTCTCCTCGTAACCTGTACGCAGGTAGTTGATGGTATGAATGGTCAGTTTTCGCATAATAATGATTTTAACTTGCAAAGGTACAAAAAAAAACGATAGGAGAATTCGTCAATTAGCAAATTAGTTAATTAGCAAATGTGCTAATTAATTACGGTTTGGGGTTATAAATTTTGAATTCTGAATTCTGAACTTTGAATTCTGATACCCCCTTAATGATCGGACAAAAAAAAGAGACGTGCCATGGCACGTCTCTACCTATCGATTAAATACAACAAAATACTATCAATCCCTAATACAGCGGACAGAAAGAGCATAATTCTTGAAGTAAGTGGAGTATGCGGCGTTTGCCACGTAGTTTCGTATTAAAAGACCATATCTTGGACCTGTCTCATCTGGTGAACCTGGCGAAAGGGTTGTGCTCCAAAAGCCAGTGTAAGTACCAGAGCCAGAGAAACCATCATCGGTGCCCCAATGATAGCCAGCTGGAATCGCGGAAAAGCCAGTGGCATTATTCAAACTCAAATCCTGACCTGGCACACAATTATAGAGAGAATCACCCACCCAAGCTATGGTATCGCAAAGTGCCGGGGCTATACACTCAACACAGCTACCGCAATGATAAGCATTCACACTTCCCAAATAAATTCTCAAGGCATCCCACTCGTCCCAGCTTGGCACATGCCAACCTGTAGGGCAAATTCCTTGGATTCCACTGGGAACGCTACTGCTGGTATCCAGACCGTGCACTGCCGCCGGCCAATTGTACAGATAACCTCGTTTCTCGAAAGGAATATTAGAGTTGCTGTAATTGTAATAGTAAGGATCCAAATAACTTTCCTGATAAAACATAGCGAAATGGATGGTGTCTCCATTGGCATAGCGTGTAGCACGCATATTTTCCCTTGTCCAGCACTGTGTACCGATCATCACCGTGTTATAGACATTGCCGTCAATGTCGGTAACCGTCGGCGTGCCGGGACAGGGGTGTGCATCAGTGTTGTTCTGGGCTTCATCAAATGCCAAAACAAATGTTTCTGAAGCATTTTGTGCCTGATTCACATGTGCACTTGCCACCTCATGACCGTTGATGGTTGCAAAACCGACATATTCCATCTGGTCGCCCAATTGAAAAGGACGGGTGGTGTAGTATTTGGGTCCATTTTTGGGTTGAGATGTCTGTATAGACGCATGGTCGTTTGCACCAACAGATTCCATAATTTCAATGGCATCTGCACCACCATTGCCGCGATTCACCATTTTTATGGAAGTGGTATGACCATTCTGTCGGACGGTCAGGAAATACATGCCGGCTGTAGACAATGTGATACGCAATTGGTGAATACCGCTCTGGGCAGTTAAATTTTTTGTTCCAACAACACGTCCCGTAACATCGGTAATTTCAACGGCCACATCACCAGCTTCCGCAATTGTCAAATTCGCATACGTAGTGCCTTCAAAGGGATTCGGGTTATTTTGTGACAATTGTAGAGACACACGGCCTTGCGTCTCTAAGTCTTGGATACCAGTCTCCACCTGCATGGTCAGCACCGTATCGGGCCAATATATGTCTTCCTGCCAACCCTGGCTATAGTTGGTAATCCTCACACTATTCAGTGGCACGTATTGGTTATTGGCGTCACGTCCCGTGAAGGTCAAGTTTACTATTTGCGCGAATGTCGTCATTCCCGCCATAATAATCAAAACTAAAAGCAAAGTAGATTTTTTCATAGGCTTGAGTTTTTAATGATTTCGGTATGAAGTTCCGCTTGCAAAAATACAAAAAAAAACGAGGATTGTGCATCCTCGTTTTTTTTCATGGCAGGAGAGGAAAGAATCGAACTCTCACTGATGGTTTTGGAGACCACTGTTCTACCATTAAACTACTCTCCTGTAACAAAGGGCCGGCTATTTGGCCAGCCCTTGTATCATTCTGTTTTCAGAATTAGTCTAAGATATCAGTTACCTGACCAGCGCCAACGGTTCTACCACCTTCACGGATAGCGAAGTGCAGACCCTTGTTGATAGCGATTTCTGACAACAGTTTCACAGTGATGGTCAAGTTATCACCAGGCATTACCATTTCAACGCCTTCGGGGAGAACGATCTCACCGGTAACGTCAGTTGTACGGAAGTAGAACTGAGGACGGTATTTGTTATGGAATGGAGTGTGACGACCACCTTCTTCTTTCTTCAGGATATAAACTTCAGCCTTGAATTCTTTGTGAGGCTTAATTGAACCTGGTTTTGCGATTACCATACCACGACGGATTTCGTCTTTGTCGATACCACGGAGCAACAAACCTACGTTATCACCAGCTTCACCTTCGTCCAAAATCTTACGGAACATTTCAACACCGGTAACAACTGATTTCAGTTTTTCTGCACCCATACCGATGATGTCAACGGGATCGCCAGTGTGAACGATACCTGTCTCGATTCTACCGGTAGCAACGGTACCACGACCAGTGATTGAGAATACGTCTTCGATAGGCATGAGGAAGTCTTTATCTTTGTCACGGCCAGGAAGCGGAATCCAAGTGTCAACTGCATCCATGAGTTCCATGATCTTCTCAACCCACTTCGGTTCTTGGTTCAAACCACCAAGAGCAGAGCCACGGATAACAGGAGTATCATCACCTTCGAAACCGTAGAAGTTCAACAGCTCACGAACTTCCATTTCAACGAGGTCTAACAATTCGGGGTCATCCACCATGTCAACCTTGTTCATGAAAACAACCATTCTAGGAACACCTACCTGTTTTGCCAAAAGGATGTGCTCTCTTGTCTGAGGCATAGGACCATCGGTAGCAGCAACAACCAAGATAGCGCCGTCCATCTGAGCAGCACCAGTTACCATGTTCTTAATATAGTCAGCGTGACCAGGGCAGTCAACGTGTGCATAGTGACGGTTAGCTGTCTGGTATTCAACGTGAGCAGTGTTAATGGTAATACCACGTTCCTTTTCTTCGGGAGCGTTATCGATAGAATCGAAGCTTCTTACTTCTGACAAACCTTTAGCAGCCAAAACAGTGGTGATAGCTGCGGTCAGAGTGGTTTTACCGTGGTCGATGTGACCAATTGTACCAACGTTTACGTGTGGTTTCGAACGATCAAATTTTTCTTTTGCCATTTTCTTATAAATTAAGGTTTTTAATAAATTATTTTGCGGAATAAAATTCTATAAAAAAAGAGCCGTTGATGAGATTTGAACTCATGACCTCTTCCTTACCAAGGAAGTGCTCTACCCCTGAGCTACAACGGCTTAAAATATGAATTGAAAGAACGTACCCAAAACTCCTTCATTTTGGGCTTGCAAAAATACATCTTTTTTTTGACTTAGCAACACTTCTTCAAAAATTTTTTTTCATTTTTCAGGTATAATATACGCAAATTATTGATTACTAAGTTTTTGCATACATTTTTTTAAACTTTCCTGCCACTGTGGGATTTCAAAGCCAAAATCCTGATTTACAGCGGATAAGTCAAAAACTGAAGAAGCTGGTCGCGGTGCCGCGGCACCGTATTCCGCCGTGCTAATAGGCAATACCTTACAGGACAAGGAAGCGTTTCGCATAATCTGATGTGCAAACTCGTTCCACGAAACCACACCCTGGTTGGCAAAATGATAAAATTTTGTGCCCTCGATGAAATTACGCTGACCCACAACAGTCATAATGAACTGCGCCAAGTCACCAGCGTAGGTGGGTCCACCTTTTTGGTCATCCACCACCTTGATTTCGTCACGTTCTCTGCCCAGGCGGAGCATGGTTTTCACAAAATTATTTCCATATTCTGAATACAGCCACGAGGTTCTGATTACAACGGCACGACATCCTGTCGCCATGATGGCGGCTTCCCCGGCAGCTTTCGACCTGCCATACACCGACTGCGGATTGATGGGATCATCGGGTTTGTAGGGAACGTCCGAGGTGCCATCGAACACATAATCCGTGGAAATATGCACTAAGAAAATATCATGCCGCTTGGTCACCTGTGCCAAATTACGGGTGGCATCACGGTTGATGAGGTAACAACGCTCCACATCTGTTTCGGCTTTGTCCACCGCCGTATAGCCCGCCGCATTAATAATAACCTCTATATTGTGTTTGGAAACATAATCCTCTACCTGCTCGAGATTGGTGATATCCAACTCATCCACATCCGTATAACAAAACGAATGCCAACTATCGCTGTGCGACAAATCCCTCAAACAACTACCCAACTGTCCGTTGGCTCCAGTTATTAAGATATTGCTCATTGTAAACTTATCATTTGAAAATGCAAAAATACGAAAAATAATGAGTAAATGTGCAAATTAGTTAATGTGCTAATGTGCTAATTGAAAAAAACATTATCTTTGCAAATTAAATTAGAAAAAAATGAAAGTCAGTGGAAAAACCATTCATGTGCAGGCTAACAACCGTGACATTTACGACAAATTGTGTAATTTAAGCTATTTTGAAAAATTCCTTCCCGAGCAGGTCAAGGACTGGGAAGCGGGCGAAGACTACTGCCAGTTCGCCATTCCGGGAATCGCCACCATGCGACTGACCATCGCGGAGAAGTCCGAATCCAAAATCATCTATACCGCCAGCAACGATAAAAATATCCCAGTGAGCATTGCCATTTTCATGGATGGCAAGGACGATGGCACCGACCTGCACGCCGATATCGACGCCGAAATTCCCATTTTCTTGAGTGCCATGGTGCATAAACCTTTGCAGAACTTAGTGGATATGATTGCCGACCGCGTAAAGACGGAAACTGAAAACTGACCCCTGTAACCTGAAACCTGTAACCTAATATGATAAGTACCATCCGAACTGACAACTTAGTCAAGCAATACAAGCACCGCACCGTGGTCAACCATGTCTCCATCAATGTGAAGCAAGGGGAGATTGTGGGTTTGTTAGGACCGAACGGGGCCGGCAAAACCACTTCCTTCTATATGATTGTGGGACTCATCCAACCATTGGAAGGCAAGATTTTCCTGGACGACAACGACATCACCGGCATGGCCATGTACAAACGGGCGCAGATGGGTATCGCCTACCTGCCCCAAGAGGCATCCGTTTTCCGCAACCTGAGTGTAGAAGACAATATCATGGCCATATTGCAATTCACCAACATGAGCAAAGAGGAGCAGAAGGACCGCTTGGAAGAACTGATTTCGGAGTTCAATATGCAGAAAGTGCGGAAAAACAAGGGCAGTAACCTTTCCGGTGGCGAGCGCCGCCGTTGCGAAATCGCCCGCTGTCTGGCCTCCAACCCCAAGTTCATTCTTTTGGACGAGCCCTTTGCCGGCGTTGACCCCATCGCTGTAGAGGACATCCAAACCATTGTGGCCAAGCTGAAGGACAAGAACATCGGCATCCTCATCACCGACCACAACGTCCATGAGACGCTGTCCATCACCGACCGAGCCTACCTGCTTTTCGAGGGCAGCGTGCTGAAAGCCGGCACCGCCGAGGAACTGGCCGCCGACCCGCAGGTGAGGAAGGTGTATCTGGGCAGTAACTTTGAATTAAGGAAATAGGTAGAAGGTGGGAGGTAGAAGGTAGAAGGATTCAGGGGTCAGGGGTCAGGGATCAGAAATTAAAATTAAAATTAAGAACTAAGAATTGAAAATTGAAAAGTTCATTTACTAAATAATTGACACATTAGCACATTGATAATTAGCACATTAAAATTACAAAAATATGAGATACCAACCCCTTCATCAAGACTTTTACATCCGAAACAGAAAGCGTCTGATTCAGGAAATCGAAGAAGACTCCATCGTGTTGCTCACCTCCAACGACGAGTATCCCCGTTGCGGAGACACCACCCATCCCTTCCGGCAGAACTCCCCCCTGCTCTACCTCTGCGGTATCGACCAGGAAGAGACTTGTCTGGCATTGGCCCCCTGGCATCCAGATCCTAACTGCCGCGAAGTGCTGTTCATCAAGAACCCGAGCCCCGAAATGATTACCTGGTTCGGGCACCGACTGAGCAAAGAACAAGCCACCGCTATTTCGGGCATTAAGACAGTGGTTTTTGCAGAGGATTTTGAAAGCACGCTTAACAACATGCTTTTCTATGCTAAAAATGTATATCTGCACCTGCCGGAAAGTTCCCGCTCCAAAAACAGCTTCCCCACCCGTGAAGTACGCATGGCCGAGCAGTTGAAGAAGGACTATCCTTTGCACAACTACCGTCGTCTGGCCCCTATCATCAACCCCTTGCGTGCCGTGAAGCAGCCTGAGGAACTGGAAGCCCTGAAGAAAGCCTGCGACATCACTGCCAAGGCATTCAAACGCGCCAAAGCCGCCGTCAAACCTGGCATGTACGAATACGAGGTGGAAGCCGAGCTGATATATGAGATGATGCGTAACGGCGCCAGCGGGCATTCTTTCGCCCCTATCTGCGCCTCAGGAGCCGATACCTGCATCTTACATTATATTAAAAATGATAAGATGATGCAGAACGGTGACATGCTGCTGATGGATTTCGGGGCAGAGTATGCCAACTATGCCGGCGATTGTAGCCGCACCATTCCCGTCAACGGAAAATTCACACCCCGCCAGCAAGCTGTTTATGACGCTGTCTTATCTATATATAAGGATACCATTCCCAAGTTCACTCCGGGCATGACCATCCACAAAATCAACGATTTTGTCTTCAAAAGAATGGATGAGGAGCTTATCAAACTCGGACTTTACACCGAAGAGGATGTGAAGAAGCAAGATCCGAACAAGCCGCTGTTCAAGAAATACTACATGCACAACACCAGCCATTTCATCGGTTTGGATGTACATGACGTGGGCGAGCGCGATTGGGTATTCCAGCCCGGCATGGTGCTGAGTTGCGAGCCCGGCATCTACATTGCCGAAGAAGGCATCGGCGTGCGCATCGAAACCGATGTGGTCGTTGCCGAGCACCCGATTGATTTGTTCGAGGGATTAGATTTATAGGAAACAGGTTTCAGGGGTCAGGTTACAGAATTGTTTTATAGCCTACAGCTTCATCTCCTTGAAGCCTTCTGGAATCTTGATGCTGGTAGTGCCGGGGGTGTTGAACTTCAGGTTCTTCACTTGGGCATCCACTTTGCGCTGACCGTTGTTCATACTCATGCTGAAACTGTCGAAGAATGGCCTGTTAGAGCCTGCATCAATAATACGATGATAAGAGACTGTTATGTCTTGGTATGCCTTCAGCTTGGTCTCATCTCCATTGAAGACAGCCTGTAAGGTGTAAAAATCCGCTTTCGCTTTTAAATATTTTTCCACAAAAGCGTAATCTCCCTTATAATACTCATTAGACAACTTGTTGACAAAGGTCACCTCCTTCGGTGTGGCCACTAAACGAGCCAATTCAATACCCATCAAATTGACATTCAAATAGATAATACTGTCAATCCGATTGACCATGTAGTAATTGCACTGGTATTTCTTCCCATCAAAATTGATATTCGCATTACCACGATAACTCACCCAATTGTATGCATAAGATTGGGCAACTTCCGGGTTCTGTGGCTTCTGAGGACGAATAGGAAGCACTAAGGTTTCTTCCGTATCCTTTTTAGCCTTCCGTTGTGCGTGACGGGAAGTCTTACATGCCGAAAACAGAATGCTTATCGACAATACATAGATGATTATTTTTACAGCTTTCATCTTCATCAATTTATCAATATTATAACGAAACCACTTTTAATTTGTTGTCAAACAGTTCAACAATTCAACAATTCAACGAAATCTGATATTGATACATCATAATGGCGGCCGCGATGGAGGCATTGAGTGACTCCGCTTTGTCAGCGGATTTCACTGGACTGTCAATCAATATTTTGGCATTGATTTTCCGGGCGACAGCTTCCGTAATGCCGTTGGCCTCGTTACCGATGACAATCACATCGGAAGGCTGGAAATCGAAACGCTGAACAGGAGTCCCTTCCAGGAAAGCACCCAAAACCCTTCTTTCTTTCAGATTATTATCAATAAAAGATTCTAAATCAGTATAATACACTTTCACTCTGGTAAAAGAACCCATCGTAGCCTGAATCACTTTGGGATTATACAATTCCACCGTGGTTTGGGAACATACAAGCTGACGAATACCAAACCAATCGGCGGTGCGGATAATCGTGCCCATGTTGCCGGGGTCACGCAAATCGTCCAGCATCAGCAACGGCTGGTCTTGCCGGATATCGGCAATGTCACGATGTGGGATCCTCGCCACTGCCATCACCGGCTGAGGGTTCTTCCAGGCACTGAGGCGTTCCATTTCCGCAGGCGTCACCAAGGTCAACTCTGCCGTGTCAGGCACTTCGCTTTCATGCTCCCCAACCCAAGCCTCAGTCGCCAGCACCTCCTCCACCTCGAAAGAAGAGCGCAACAAATCACCCACAGATTTGATGCCTTCCACCAAAAACAACCCGCTTTCATCTCTGAATTTCTTCTGATGCAAGCGAGTGATGGATGATATTTTGCCCTTTCCAATCATAGTGATTTACGGGGTTTGGTTTTTGTTGTAGAGACGCGCCATGGCACGTCTCCACATTGCAAAATATTAGAATTCGGCATTCTGCGGGGTACGCGGGAAGGGAATCACATCGCGGATATTGGTCATACCTGTGACGAAGAGCAACAGACGCTCAAAGCCCAAACCGAAACCTGAGTGCGGTGCGGAACCGAACTTGCGGGTTTCGAAATACCACCAATATTGTTCTTCCGTCATGCCTAACTCGTGCACACGATTCAGCAATTTCTGATAATCAGCCTCACGTTCTGAGCCACCGATGATTTCACCGATAGTCGGGAACAACACATCCATAGCACGAACGGTCTTGCCGTCGTCATTCTGCTTCATATAGAAAGCCTTGATATCCTTCGGATAATCAGTCAAAATTACCGGGCGTTTGAAGTGGTTCTCCACCAAGTAACGCTCGTGCTCAGACTGCAGGTCAATGCCCCAAGAAACTGGATAATCGAATTTCTTATCAGCTTTCAACAAAATGTCGATAGCGGAGGTATAGTCCAAACGGACAAAATTCTCTTTCAGCACGGACTCCAGACGCTCAATCAGACCCTTATCGAACATATCGTTGAGGAAGCGCAGGTCATCCATATTGTGATCCAGCGCATATTTGACCAAATATTTGATAAACTCTTCGGCCAAATCCATGTTGTCGGTAATGTCGTAGAAAGCCATCTCGGGTTCAATCATCCAAAACTCTGCCAAGTGGCGAGGAGTGTTACTGTTCTCAGCACGGAAAGTCGGACCAAAGGTATAGATAGAACCCAAAGCCAAAGCGCCGAGCTCACCTTCCAGCTGACCGGAAACCGTCAGATTGGTATGTTTTCCGAAGAAATCCTTCTTGAAATCCACCTGACCATCCTCAGTGCGAGGGATATTGTTCAAATCGAAAGTGGTGACATTGAACATCTCGCCGGCACCTTCTGCATCAGAACCTGTGATCAACGGGGTGTGCAAATAGAAGAAACCCTTATCGTTGAAGAATTTGTGGATAGCGAAAGCCATGGCGTGACGCAGACGCAACACGCAGCCAAAGTAATTGGTACGGGGACGCAAGTGGGCAATCTCACGCAGGAATTCCATGCTGTGACCCTTTTTCTGCAAAGGATACACTTCGGGGTCAGCGGTGCCATACACTTCGATGGTGTCGGCCTGAATTTCAACTGTCTGGCCTTTGCCCTGAGATTCCACTAATGTACCTGTCACACAGAGGCATGAACCCGTGGTAATCTGTTTCATCAGTGTTTCGTCAAATTTGGTAGGATCAGCCACCACCTGGATATTGCTCACGATAGAGCCGTCGTTGATGGCGATAAAGGCCACGCTGTTGTTACCACGCTTGGTTCTCACCCAGCCTTTCACACACACTTTGTTTCCCAAACCCGTTTCCTCGGGACGTTTGAGCAAATCTATCACTTTGGTTCGCTTCATAGCTATAGTATTTTTCTTATTATCAATCAATTATCCTAAATAAGATTTCAAAATCTTACATTTTGACGTATGTTTCAGTCTTCTCAGAGCCTTCTCCTTGATTTGGCGCACACGCTCACGGGTCAAATCGAACTTTTCACCGATTTCCTCGAGGGTCATCGGGTGTTTGCTGTCGAGGCCGAAATACAGTTTCAGAATGTCTGCTTCGCGCTGCGGCAGCGTGGCAATCACACGGTTGACCTCAGTTTTCAGGGATTCGTACAACAAGCCCTTGTCGGGAGTAGGAGAATCTTCTGATTTCAACACATCGTACATGTTGTTGTCCTCGTCCTGGGTCAAGGAAGCGTCCATTGACAGGTGGCGGGAAGAGTTACGGAGGGAATCTCTTACCTCAGCCTCGGTGATGTCGAGCATCTTAGCAATTTCGTCGGCACGTGGCTCACGCTCCAATTCTTGTTCAAGGTAAGCGTATGCCTTATTGATTTTGTTGATGGTGCCGATTTTGTTCAGCGGCAGACGAACAATACGTGACTGTTCAGCCAGGGCCTGAAGGATAGACTGACGGATCCACCACACAGCGTAGGAGATAAATTTGAAACCACGGGTCTCATCGAAACGCTGGGCTGCTTTGATCAGACCGAGGTTACCCTCATTGATCAAGTCAGGCAGGTTCAAGCCCTGGTTTTGGTACTGTTTTGCCACAGAAACCACGAAACGAAGATTAGCTTTAGTCAGTTTTTCCAGTGCAGCCTGGTCACCATTTTTGATTTTGCGAGCCAACTCGACCTCTTCTTCTGCAGTAATCAGTTCCACTTTTCCGATATCATGCAGGTATTTGTCCAACGAAGCGGTCTCTCTGTTGGTAACTTGTTTAGTAATGTTTAATTGTCTCATTACAAGTAATTTATATTGACTGAATTATATTCTCACCGTAAAAATTTCAGCTTTTTCCACCTTTACGAAAAAAAGTTTGCAAAGGTACAAAAAAAAAAGACACGATTAATCAGTAAATTTGTTAATTAGCAAATTAGCAAATTAGTTAATTAGTTAATTAGCAAATGGCTTTTTATGTGTTAATTAAGTTAAAAGTTGACAATTTGAATTTTGAATTCTGAATTCTGAATTTTTTCTGACCCCTAACCCCTGACCCCTAATCACTAATCACGGGACGGGATCGTAGCCGCTGCCGCCCCAAGGGTTACAGGAGAGTACACGCTTCAGCGTGAGCCAGCCTCCTTTGAAAGGGCCGTATTTGCGGATAGCTTCCAGGCCATAATTGGAGCAGGTAGGCAGGTATCGGCATTGGCGACCAATCAGCGGGGAAAGCGTTATCTGGTACAATTTAATCAGGCCTATCATAATGGCGGACAGACCTTTGCAGAAACAGAACCAGATTTTTTTCAGAAAATTGATCATAAACTTTGTGAGTCCATTTGATTCGTAGACATGCGGCTTGGCTCGTTTCCACAAGAAATATCATGCAATATCTCCACCATTGCCTTTTCTATCATGGCGAAGGATAATTTTTCCTTGCCAATACAGACAAAAAGCATATTCACCACTGCCCCGCTCTTGTATGTTTTATCATATAACAAATGTTTATGCAGCCGATATGCTTCTCTCGTCCATCTCTTAATGCGATTACGGCCTACCGCTGTCTTCTCCAATTTTTTGGGCACACTGATAGCCATCTTGCACACATCATTGAGCTCTGACAGTGGCAAAAACTGAAAATAGCACTTGAAGGGATAAGCAAAAACACTTTGCTTGAGCGTCAGAAGTTGCTCCAATTGAAGGCGGGAGCATAGGCGCTCTTTTTTAGGGAAGGAGTATGAAAAAGTCTTATCTCCTTCGGGTTGCATGATCCTTTAAGAATAAATCCAAAGCGGTGGTGATGGATGGAGCCTCTTTGGTAGGAGCCTTCACATTAACGGTAAAGCCTTCCTGTTCCAAGGCCGAGATAACTGCCGGACCGAGTGCACCGATGGCAAAATTCTCATCTTGCTTGAAATCCGGGAAGTTGCATTTCAGGGACTGGACTCCCACAGGACTGAACAGTACCACCATGTCATATTTTGTGATATCCACAGCCTTATTTACCTCTGCGGGGACCGTTTTGAACACCACAGCATGGGAATATTCAACCTCATTCTGGTCAAAATACTCATCAAACTTACTGCCTTGGGATTCAGATGAGCAGGGTATCAAATACTTCAATTCTTTATTTTTGGCAAAAAGCTCATAAATACCGTTGGTCATGGTGCTTTTCGGGAAGAAAATCTTACGTTTTCTGAACTGAATGTATTTCTGCAGATAATGGGCGATACTTTCCGTGGTACAGAAATATTTCATTGTTTCCGGAATGTCCACACGAAGTTCTTGTGCCAGATGGAAAAAATAATCGATAGTCACCTGACTTGAGAAGACGATAGCGGTATGACTCAAGATATTAACTTTCGTTTGACGAAATTCCATACCTGAAATCGCCTCAAGTTTAAAAAATTTATAGAAATCAATATTGATGCTATATTTTTTCTTCAGATCTGCGTAGGGTGATTTTTCAAAATCAGCCGGTGCATTTTGCGAAATTAGAATATTTTTAACCTTCATCTGCAACAAAACGGTTTAATTCAACTTTGCCTAAAACCCTTAATTACCAAGCAAAAACAACAATTTTACAATCAACGCGCATGGTAAAATTTCAAGCGTGCAAAAGTACATAAAAAATTGAAACAAATTAACCCGTCTTGATTTAAAAATGAAGTCCTTATATACCTTTATTGCAAATAAGCCACTAATAATCAGAGCACTAAACAAATAAAAATTTATAAAATTTGTGTATTGAACAACAATATTTGTCAGAAATAAAATTAACGAACTATTTAGCAAGAAGGAAAAACCGACAATATGAAAATTATATCTTTCCTCTTCACATTCGAACAGTCCGAATAGCAGAAAATCAACGATTTGTTTCAAGATAAAAAGGGCAATCACAGACAAGCAGGTAATACCAATAAACTGCATAAAGTTCACCTGCTGGTCAAATGCGGGTATAAAGTATGAGCATATTTGTTTGACAGACAGGGCAAAAACAAGCATCACGAAAGGCCATGACAGCATAAAAACACCCTCGCTAAAAAATTTTCCTTCCTTGGACAACTGAGAGAAAGCACGTTTGGAATAGAGACACTGCAAACACAGTACTAATTTACGACGGTACAACACAGCATTGATACTTAAGAGGAGCAAAGCCACAACAATCAGTAGCGTTGCCCAATTATTGTCAACATAAGAGAGTGTTGTAAAATCGAAAATACCGTCGTCAATCTTCTTCATTTCCCGGTCCCCTCAACGATGAAGCAGACTAACGTCCACCCTATTTAACCAATAATTTCTTTGTAACCAAAGGTCTTCCGTCAGCTTCGATAGAATAGAAATAGATGCCAGAACTATATTCAGATACATCCACTTTTACTTTATTACCGTTAACGTCCAACTTTTTGGTAAAGAGAGTTGCACCCACCAGGTTTTTAATAACCAGATTTACCGCATTGGAATTTCCTGTATATGCATATTCTATGGTTACATTATCCGAAGCCGGATTAGGATAGGCACGTAACTTGCTGGCAACAGGGGTTGTCTCAATACTGGTGGGATCATACACGAGTTTGAAAACCACCGAAGTGCAATCATCACTATTGTCATAGTTAGAAAAGGTGAACATCACGTATGAAGTTCCTCCCGTTGTTGTTTTATAGCCCAAGTGAAATGCATCAGCTGAGGTGGCATGCGACAAAGTGCTATGAGCGGCTATTACCATCGGATTCGATTCGGTTGTGGACGGGGGAAAACATGTGCCACCGATACAGAGCGAAGCGGAAGCCCCGGCTGCCATGTCCAAATCGTTTTTGTATACCACCATGGAGACATCGTTATCAGTAACATTGCTCAGGTCCAGATAATAGTCAACAGTTGTATTCAACTGGGGAACTACTACCTCCAAGGTGTCTCCATTATTGACAGAAGCACCTTCGTAGGCAACAGTCAATGACTGAGCGAAAGCGCAACTTGCCGCGATTACCAATGCAAATAGAAGAGTAAATATCTTTTTCATAGGCTTATTTTTTTCTTTTTATATAGACTTGCAAAGATACAAAAAATTTAATATAGATTTCTTTTTAAAAAGAAAAAATAATTCACAATCCAAAATTCAGAATAGTTTTGAACTTTGGACTTTGAATTTTGAATTAAAAAAGACACCTTGCCTTCAGCTCACCTAATTCAAGAACACCATCCCCGATGGATTGACACCCACTTCAAACGAGAATTTCTTCTTGCCGCTTTGGTCGAAACAATACACATCCCCATTGACAGTAAAATTCTGTGCATCAGAAATATAAACATCTCCATTTCGAGGATTCACAGCTATGCCATAAGGAATACTCAGCGTAGTTCCGTCGGTAATAAAATGATTGTTGACAATGGTTTCGGTAGTCAAATCAAAGATCTGAATCGTGTACTCTTCCGTGGAAAAATTATATGAATAAAAATAGGCGGAATTGCCATAGAATGTCAAATTGTTAAGCTCGAAATCATAGGTTTTCACCACCTCGTCTGTAAACGGACTGATTTTTTGAAGACATGAACTCACTGTATAATAATCACCATTGGAGATGAGATAAACATCTTGCTGATTGGGAGCCAGATACAAACGTGAAGGATTCATAGCCACTGTGATATTTTTGGTCACTGCAAAAGTAGCCAAATCAACCACAGAAACCGTTGTGCCGTAATCAGGGGCATTGTATCCTCCGGTATTGGCCACATACAACTTTCCATTGGCAATGCACACACCCTCAGGATTCGGGCCTACTGTTACCGTGGCCTCCACCGCAAAAGATGCCGTGTCAATTCTGACCACAGTGCCGTCGAAACAGCTGACATACGCCTTGGAACCCAAAAAACAGATTCTACGGGGGGACTTGCCATTCAAAGGAACTGTGCCTATTACCTTTGCTGTGTACAAGTCCATCACCTGAATATTTTCCGAAGTATTCACCACACAATACAAACGGGAGCCATATCGTTGCAAGTCATTGCCGGTATCGCCCAAGCCGCGATTGTTCACCGCCGTAAAAATATCGGCCGTCACCTCACCCGAATCAAAGTTGTAGTATGAAATGGTGCTGTTATTGTAGTTCCAAACCCCCTCATTCAATATATACATCCCGTTACGCTCCACAGTAGGATTGTCTGGGGTAACAGGTTTTTTATGGCAAGCTGTCATTAAAACAGCCAGTAAAAAGAGTAAGTAAAGTGATTTTTTCATAGTACGAAATTTTTGGCAAAAATACAAAATTTTGACTTTCTATAAATGTGGTACCAGAATAACGGATACTCCTGCTATTACTATTACCAATACATTATCTCCCGTTCATATAGAGTATATCTTTTCTCTGTCTTACGCTTGGATTTTGGCTTTTCTATCATCTCTACATAGCGAACCCAGTTCCCGTATCTGTCATATTCGTAATGGCGTGTTGTCCGACCTGAAAAGGTTAAATTCGGGTCTCGAGCCTTTCTACCGTCTGTGCAATATATAATTTTATGCTCATAACCAACAATTTCATAGTTACCACAAGTGTCATAACGGCGGTATTCAAAATCCTTAACCGTCTCACACTTCACTGCACGAACTTTGCCATTGGGGTAATAAATCCAAGTCCATCTCCTACCGGACTTGTTCTCTTGTTCATTTATATCAGTATAAAGCCTTATCTGCCGAAACGAAGTGTCTAAAACACTCCTACTTGTTATATCTCCATCTTTATACACACACACTATAATGCTGTCGTTTGTGAAAAAATATCGATACGTGATTATATGAGTGCTGGTATCATCGGAAATCGTTTCACGAATGAGATTTCCAACATCATCATACTCGTAAGTCCTGACAAACGCCAAGATTGTATCCCCATTCCCTTCGGTCAACTCATTGTAAACCATGTCATTGTTTTCGTCAAAAACCGCTTTCCAATGTCTATCGCATTTGCCATCCTCGTTGCAACAGTAGTACGACTCAATAAGATTACCCCGCTGATCGTAATATTCTGTCGTTGTACTAAATGGTTTGAGTTTTACCCAGTCGTTGCCACTTTTTGACGGTTTGACTTCCCAGCCGAACTCCCGTATCATCCGTACTGAACCATTAAGATTCAATGATTCCTGCGGTATCTTTACAGGGGCTGTTGTCGTTGTATCATGTCCCATGGGATAGACACACCACATAGAAAGCGTTGAGGGATCACAATTAGGGGAATAGTCCCCACAACCAACAAGCAGTCCCGCTGCCGCTATCATGAGCAATAATCTGATCTTCATCTTATTTAACTTTCTTATCACAACTCTCTTTTTCTCTAAATATTGTACGTGTGTAACATGCATACAACCCTTTTCTAGGTCTGAGGCAACTCTGATTCAACACTCACATGGTCTCGGCATGGTCTCGGTCAAACCTACCTTGGAGCTACACAAAAGTTGATTAAAAGGCAAGTAAAATGGGAGTAAAACCTATGGAAGCTATTCTACTGTGATTGCATCACTTATAAACGACCCCAAAGAGTGATTTCAATCACATAAAGCCGATGCAAAGACACAACATTTTCCCGTACATACTTCAAAACAGACCTAAAATATTTTTTGTATTTTTGCCTTCCTAAAATAAAAAAACATGGTTTCAAAACAAGAACTAAGAGCAAACATCAAACTGCTGAAAAAACAGCACAGTATGGAAGAACGGCAGGCACAGTCGGACATCATCATGCGAAAGCTGGAGCAACACCCCGACTTTATCAAAGCAAAGATAGTCATGCTTTACAGCTCGCTACCCGACGAAGTGCAGACACAGGGATTCATCGAGAAATGGAGACAGCAAAAGCGTATCATCCTGCCTACAGTGGTGGGTGACGACATCATCCCGGTAGAACTGACCCCCGAGACCAATTTCGCCGTGGGCGACTTCAACATTCTTGAACCGCAAAACGAGGCCTATACCGGTGGTTACGACCTCATCATTGTTCCCGGAGTTGCTTTCGACAGACAGGGCAACCGTTTAGGAAGAGGCAAGGGCTACTACGACCGTTTCCTCTGCAAGCACCGGACAACAAAAAAAATTGGCATTTGTTTTGACTTCCAACTTGTTGATAATGTGCCTGTTGAAGAAAACGACATCCCTATGGATGAAATTATTTCGAGATAAGGTGTAGTTTTCCAATAGTTTCTGCGTCTAATGGTTGAATTTGATGCTGAACACAGACACAAAACATTCAAAACAATGAAACAGACAGAACAGGAATTTGAGCAGATTGTCAAGAAGCACAAAAGCACCATTTACACGGTTTGCTACATGTTCTCAAAGGATGAGGATGAGGTGAACGACCTCTTTCAAGAGGTGCTCATCAACCTTTGGAAAGGCTTCGAAGATTTCAGAGGAGACGCGGCGGTGAGTTCCTGGATATGGAAGGTGGCATTGAACACCTGCATCTCCTTCGACCGCAAAAAGAAACGCCAAGGCGAGAAAATACCCTTGGAGATGGCCGGCAACTTGTTCACTGATGAGGATGACGACAGTCAGCAAATCCGGATGCTGTACCAGCGTATCAACCAGCTGAACTTAGTGGACCGCGCCATTGTCCTCCTATGGTTAGAAAACCTCAGCTATGATGAAATCGCCGCCATTGTCGGTATCAGCGTCAAGAATGTCAGTGTCAAGCTGGTCAGAATCAAACAACAGTTAATCAAGATGTCTCACGCTTAAATCAAAAAATCATGGAAAACGAAAATACAATAACCGAACAACAAGAATTGGAAACCTTACGTTCCCAAATGGATATACTCCGCAAAAAACTGGAGCAAGAAACCATTGTCAACGAAAAACTGATGCGTGAAACCATGAAGTCACGTGTATCCACCATCAACCGCCAGGGATGGATCAGCATAGCTGCCGCTATCTGCATGGTGCTGTGGTTTCCGCTGTGTTTCAATACACTCTCTACCGCCTTCATCATCACCACCATTGTGTTCATGGCCGTTGATGCTATTGCCACCTGGATTATCCATAAACAAGTTGATGAACGTCAGCTGATGAGTGAGGACATGCGCACCGTGACCAACAAAATGAAAACGTTGAAGAAACGCTATCAATGGAGCACTGTGATTGAATTGCCTTTGGTTCTCGCATGGTGTGTTTGGTTCTGCTATGAAGTCATACAGATGACAGGAGAACCCTGGCAATTCATGGCTGGCGCTGTCGCCTTCGGAGCCCTCATCGGTTTCTTCATCGCTTTGAGAATGTACCGCAAGGTCATCGACAACTGCAATGCGATTATCAAGCAGATAGAGGAGTAATTAGCAAATTAGTTAATTGGCAAATGTGCAAATGAATTAAACAATGTGCTAATTATCAATGTGCTAATGTGCCAATTAGAATTAGCGAATTAGTTAATTAGCAAATGTGCAGATGATTCTAGGGAATAGGGATTAGTAGATAGGAGTTAGTATTGAATTCTGAATTAAATCAATTAGCACATTAACTCATTAGCACATTAGCACATTAGCACATTAAAAAATTTTTGTACCTTTGTCCCCTCAAATTAAATATAAGAAATATTCAAACTAACATATTATCAACCAAAAAATTAAATCCAAAATGAAAAAATTATTCTCAGCATTGATGGTACTGATTTTTTCCATGGGTATGGTATTTGCCCAGGATTTGAGTGCTCCCATCAATCCCGATCCGAATGTGAAAATCGGAAAATTGGACAACGGAATGACTTACTACATCCGTGCCAACAAGAAACCCGAGAGCCGTGTGGAACTCCGTTTGGCAGTTAACGCTGGTTCTTGTCAGGAAAATGAAGACCAGAGAGGTCTCGCCCATTTTACCGAGCACATGGCTTTCAACGGTATCAAGGGTTTTCCGCACAACACCATGACCAGCGAGCTGCAGAAAGTAGGTGTCGCTTTTGGTCACCACACCAACGCTTACACTTCTTTTGACGAGACAGTGTACATGCTCACCCTGCCTATCGACCATCTGCAGATGGGTTTGGACATCCTGAACGGATGGGCTAACGGCATGTTGTTTGACGGTGATGAAATCGAAGCTGAAAGAGGTGTCATTTCAGAAGAGTGGCGTATGGGCTTAGGTGCCAGTGACAGAATGCAGAAAAAATGGTTCCCTGTTCTCTTCAAAGGTTCACGCTACGCCGAACGTCTGCCCATTGGTTTAATCGAAGTCATCCAGGGCTTCAAACACCAAACCATCAAAGACTTCTATCATGATTGGTATCGTCCTGATTTGCAGGCTGTCATCGTTGTGGGTGACATTGATGTGGATGCTGTTGAGAAACAGATTATCAAGCAATTCGGTAAGATTAAACCCGTGAAAAATCCGCGTGCCAAACTGCCTAACAACATTCAACCTAACAAGGAACCTCTTGCTTGTGTAGCTACCGACAAGGAAGCCATGGGTAACACCGTAATGGTGCTCCGCAAACTCCCCCATTTCGTGATGAAGACCGTGGGTGACTACCGTACTAACCTGAAATACGAACTGTACAACACGATGTATGACTCCCGTTTGAGCGAGATGACCCAGAAAGCCTCCTGCCCATTCTTGAATGCCAGCTGCGGTTATAGCGGCTTGATTGGCAATACTGATGTTTACGGTTGCCAGATTTCCAGCAAAGAGGGTAAAATCCTCGAAAGCATCGAAGCACTGATGCGTGAGGACCAGAGAGTTCTTCAGTTCGGTTTCCTGCAGACCGAGTTGAACCGCGCCAAAGAAGAACTGTTGAACCAGTATGAAACCGCCGCCAATGAGGTGAAGAAAACCGAATCTTCAAGATTCGCCACCGAATATGTGGCCAACTACCTGCATCAAGACCCGATTCCTGGTGCCAAGAGAGAATACAACTATGCCAAGAAATATCTGGAAGACATCACTTTGGACGAAATCAACGCACTGGCAAAACAATGGATTACCGAAGAGAACCTGGTGGCTATCGTAATGGCTCCCGAAAAAGAAGGCGTGAAAGTACCTACTGAAAAAGACGTTTTGGCTGCTGTTACCAACCCCGGCAACAAACATGTGGAACCATACATCGACACATACAAAGACAAAGAAGTGGTGGAAAAAGACCAGCTTAAAGCCGGTAGCATCATCAACACCAAGGAAATCACTGAAATCGACGCTGAGGAGCTGACACTGAACAACGGTATCACCGTGGTACTGAAGAAAACCGATTTCAAGAACGACCAGATTCTGTTCTCCGCACGCAGCAAGGGTGGTATGAGCCTCTACTACGAATGTGACCTTCCTTCTCTGCATTTCGCCTGCGACTTTGTAGATCGTGCCGGTATTTCCGATTTGGATTATTCTTCTTTGGAAAAGAAAATGAAAGGTAAAAAGGTTGGTGTAAGCCCCTATATCAGCACCTTCAGCGAAGGTCTCAGCGGTTCTTCCACCCCGAAAGACATGGAATTCTTCTTCCAGTACATTCACGCCTTCTTCACCAGTCCGAGAGAAGATGCATCTGTAGCTGAATTAGTTACCAGCGAATATCTCGAACAAATCAAGATGATCAGTGCTAACCCGATGTACAAGTTCATGTTGGGTTTCATGGATATCACCACTCAAAACGACCCCTATCAGAAAGCCTTATTGTCTGAAGAAGACGTGAAAGCCACCGATTATACCAGAGCTTTCCAGTTGTATCAGCAGCGTTTCGCCAATCCCGCTGACTTTGTGTTCACTTTCGTAGGCAACTTCGATGAAAATCTGATCAAAGAATACATCGAACTGTACCTTGGTTCACTTAAGACCAGCAGTGACAGAGAAACCCCGAAATATGAAGTAGTGAAAGGTTTCCCCGACAAACAAGTTAACGAAAACGTATATGCCGGTACTGAAGAACAAAGTTGGGTAGGTATCGCTTTCGACCACGACATGGAATGGACTCCGAAAAACACCATGATTGTCAATGAAATCAACGAAGCACTGCAAATCGAACTGATCAATACCATTCGTGAAAAAATGGGTGGTGTTTATTCCCCGATGCTTCAGATGGGTGCTGACAGAGAACCCAAACCCTCTTACAGCATGATGATTATGTTCAGCTGCTCACCCGACAACACTGACAAACTCTCAGAGGCATGTTTCAATATTCTGAAAGATTTCACCACAACTGGACCTTCAGCTGAGACCCTGGAAAAGGTGAAAAAACAGATGATTAACGAACACGAGACCTCTCTGAAACAGAACAACATGTGGCTGAGCTACATTTCTGGCAAATACTATTCAGGTGAAGACATCAACAGCATCAACACCTATGTGGAAAGAGTAAATGCTATCACAGCCGACGATATCGTGAAATTCATGAAAGAGAATTTCGACATCGACAAATACGTGAAGGTTTACTTGTATCCTGAAAAGATGAAGAAATAATGCAGATACGTCGTTGTAGAGACGCACGGTTGTGCGTCTCTACAGGATGTTTACAATGACAACATTTTGAAATAACGTTTGATTTCAATCTGCATTCTCTCGAAACTCCCGAAGCGCACTGCTTTGGGAGTTTCGCCTTTTTTAAACATTACCATACCGGCGGGAAGACCTTGAATATAGGGTTGCATATCCACATGCAAAACTTCGTTCAAAGTAAAATCATGAATAGCCACATCGGCAAAACCCGCTTTTACTTCTTCATAAAACACGTTTCTGTCCTCACAGAAGGCCTGTAACATTTCAACGGTCTCATCCCACTCTTCCGGTTTCAGATTATCATTATAGAAGAAAACCACAGCGCTATATTCCGGCACGGAATCATTGACAGCTGTACATTCGAAGCGGCAGAGATCATTGATGGAGTAGCGGTCCACAAAATAGGATTTCCGCTGGTATTCGCTCAAGTCACTTTGTGTGGCATTGGTATCCAGATTTTTAATCCACTCATAATTTTTATGCACCACAAAAGAGCCGTCAGACTCACGATAGGTTTCCCAAATCTCGGTTTCCAACACATCTTTGTCCTGCAGTGCCAAATTCAATGCCACAGGAACCTGATCCAGAATACGCTGGGTACCGAAGCCGGATGTGATGACCAGGTAAGCCCATTCGCGGTCAACAGAACGCAACAGCCATAACTCGCGGCCTTCCGGCAAACGTTCCACGCAAGAAATGCCCCACTCTACTGGAACTTTGCTGGCAATAGTTATATGTTTTCCCTCATATTCATTAATTTTTTCCAAGAAATCTTCCAGAAAATCCTCAGAAATGGGAATCAAATCCGACTTGTCACGAATATCCGCCAAAATTGTGTCAGCAATAATCGACGTGGTATAGGTTATCGGATCATTGTTGCTATAGTCTTCCTCTACTTGGTTTTTCGGGCGACAAGCGGTGAAAACGATGGCCACACAGAGGCAGAAAAGGGTTATTATTTTCAATTTTTTCATGATTGTTGGTTTTAGGGTTACTGGCTTGGAGGGGTTGGAAGTAATGGATTACAGGATGATGGGTTATAGGATTACGGATTTTTTTAATTGTCAACTGTCAACTATTCATTGTCAACTGTATGGCATCTTCTACCTTGAATTCACCGATGCGGGTGCGGCGGAGAGCTGTCAGGTATGCCCCAGACTCCAATTCGAAGCCGAAATCACGGGCAATGGAACGGATATACGTGCCTTTGGAACAGACTACCCGAAAATCCACTTCTGGCAGCTCAAAGCGCGTGATGTCAAAAGCGGGAATACTGATGCGGCGGGGTTGTATCTCCATATCGGCACCCTCACGGGCCAGCTCATAAGCTCTGCGGCCACCCATGCGGACAGCGGAAAACTGCGGTGGTACTTGATCTATCTCGCCCAAGAACTTCTGACGGACATCATCTACCATTTCCCTCGTTACGTGCTCGTATGGAAACTCCGCATCCACCGGTTTTTCCATGTCAAAGCTCGGGGTAGTGGCTCCCAAACGAAGCGTGCCGGTATATTCCTTTTCTTGTGCCTGATAATTGTCAATCTGCTTGGTAAATTTGCCCACACAAATAATCAGCAAACCCGAAGCCAAGGGGTCAAGCGTACCGGCATGCCCCACCTTTACTTTCTGTTGGTATTTTCTCTTGATATACTGGCGCACCTTGCCTACCACATCGAACGAGGTACAACGGTACGGCTTGTCCACAAGAAGCACATCACCTTCCGGATTTATCTCTATATCAGGAAGTTCAAACTGTGCCTCATGTATGACTTTATGGTTTAGCATAAGCTATAGATTAAAACGGCTGCACCTATCAATGCACAATAAATGGCGAACCATATCAGCTTGCCTTTCTTCACAATATTAATCATGAACTTGCAGGCGAAACAGCCGGAGATAAAGGCAGCTAAAAAGCCAATGACAACTGCTCCTGTTCCCAGACCATTCTGAATCAGTGACGGGTCTTTGGCAAACTTAATCACATCGAGGAAGGCCTCGCCCAAAATCGGGATAATGACCATCAGGAAAGAGAACTGTGCCAGTTTCTCTTTTTTGTCACCCAACATCAAGCCCGTGGCAATGGTTGAACCCGAACGGGACAAACCCGGCAATACCGCTACTGCCTGGGCGATACCGATAACAAAGGCATGACCGTAGGAAATTTCCTCACGCTGACGGGGTTTCGCAAAATAAGAAAAGGTCAGAAGCAGGGCGGTAATCAGTAAACAGATACCTACTATTGTCAAACCACTGCCAAAGATTTCTTCTACATAATCCTTGAAAAACATGCCCACAATGAACACGGGAATCATGGAAACCAAAATCTTTGCCACATAAGTCTTTTCTTCATTCCACTGAAGAGTTGTGAAGGTGCCCTTGAACAGTCCGGCAATTTCCTTCCACAGTATCACGATGGTACTGAGCACCGTAGCCACATGCACAATGACATCGAACTCCAGCTTGGCGGCATCAGAAATTTGCAGTCCCATAATGTCCTGCATAATCGTCAGGTGACCGCTACTGCTCACAGGCAGGTACTCTGTAAGTCCCTGCAGAATACCCAGTAATAACGATTCCCACCAGCTCATTACTCAGCTTTTTCTTCTTCTTGATTCTCTTTGACTCTCGGGCGCCACATGATGGCGAAAATCTCCGTTACCAAACCCAGAAGGATCAGGATGGGTGCCACCACGGTACGACGTGTGTTGAACACTTCGGGGTTGAACTCATCAGGATTGGCGGAAGCACCACCAGCAAGGCAGAAAAGACCAATAATCAGCAGCACAACACCGATAATCATCAGAATATAATTAGTCATTCTGAAAAGAGGTGGTTTCTGGCTATTATTTACCTGTCGTTTCCCGGAAGGATTGGGGGTTAATTTTGTTTTTTGATTGGTATTTGCTATTTGTGCCATATTTTTTTTGTTTAATTGTTTAACTGTTGAATTGTTTATGTGTTTTTAATTAAGGACTAAGAATTAAGAGTTAAGAATTGTTGAACTGTTGAAGTGTTGAGCTGTTGAAGTGTTTATCGTTTTTAGTTCTTAATTCTTAGTTTTATAAGTATAGTCTTTCGTCTTTGATTCTGATATAGCGGTTAACAGAGATGATGGACACGATAACCGTGAAGAGAATGCTGAAGATGAACACTGCCAGCAGAATCAGCGAGATAGGCAAGATGTTGGAGAAGTCAACGAATTGTGGGAAGAGCAGATTACCCTGATAGAGCATAAGTCCGAGCAAGATAACCGCAATAGCACCACCCCAAACACCTTGGCTCAAGCCCTTGAGGACAAATGGTCCACGAACAAAGCTACGGGTTGCACCCACCAAGAGCATACTCTTAATATTGAAACGTTTCGCATAGATATGCAAACGGATTGAATTGGCAATCAATAACATGGAAATCAGCATAAAGATGGCGCTGATAATCAGCACAACGATTTGCAAAGTTCTAAAATTATCGCTGATGGATTTCACCAAAAAGTCAGGATATTGCACATCTTGCACGATTTGTTCTTTCTTGATACGCTTAGCTACCAACTGCAGTGAGTCGGTATTTGCATATTTCGGATCCACGCTGATAATAATGGAAGCGTTGATGGGGTTTGAGATAATGTCGGTATAGTTGTTGCCGATGGTTTTGATAGCCTCCTGGGTATTTTCCTGACGCGAGGACACACGCGATGCGGCAATAAAAGGCTCCATCTTGATCCGTTGCTCCATAGAGACAATGTCAGCTTCTTTCACATCTGCGAAGAACAATATTTCCATTTCAATCTTTTTGGAAAGATTGCGGATATATTGGGTGGAGAAATAAGCGAAAAAGGCTAAAGTGCCTATAAAAAACATGGTCAGCGCAATACTGACGACCGAGCCAAATGCCGAGAAACGCAGTCTCGCTTTGGTAATTTTGTCAATACTATCAGGATATTTGCTCATAATACAACATTATAAATGTAATTTGCAAATATATGAAGATGTATCGAGCTATTCAGTCCCTTTTTCTGAAATTTATACACAGCGGATTGGGGATAACATTTCTCATTCTTTTTTACACAGATGGAAAAGTTTGCAAAAGAAATAGTGCTTAAAGAAGTTGACACGGACATTATTTTTTCACGAATTTCACAACCTCACGATGACCATCGGGATGTGTCGCCCGCAGAAAATAAATTCCGGCATTCAAATGTGCAATATCGAGCCTTGCAGGGCAAGTGCAGAGGCTCTTCTTGATAAGGATTCCCTTGGCATCATAAATTTCCACCCAGAGTGTAACGTTTCCTTCAGCTTCCAAGATGAGATAATCCTCCGCAGGATTTGGACGAATATATAGTTGATAGTTGTCAGTTGATAGTTGACAGTTTGGGACAGAGAGATGAGCTGTGTCGATGACATAAACGGTGACCGAACTGCGGGGACTGACACAGAGCAGGGTGTCGTCCTGATAGTGCTCTTCGAGATAATAGGTAGTGGTATCGAAAAGCTCAGGTGTAGCGAAGTAATTACCTATGGCAATAGGCTGGGTTGCTGTGTCTGAATCATACCACCATACCTCATTCTGCGAGAGTGCGACGACAGTCGTCTGCATGCCAGCGAGGATATACTGGTCGAAGGCCACGGGCTCACCCACCTGCGGCATGAGCTCCACATCGTGCCTGATGCCTACCCCCGGGCGAGTGGTGACAGTGAAAGTTGCCGTCTGATAGCAGGGAGCGGAAACCTCAACCGTGTAAGTGCCAGCCATAATGGGACGGTGATAGACGCCTAACGGCAGATGCGAAAACACCTCGGAATTGAAATAGTCGTGATCGACGACCCTAATCATCGCCTCCACTGGCTCACCGGTAATGGCATCGGTCACAGTTCCCCAGAAACCGTAGCTGCACTCAGTAGCATAGCTCAGCAGCGCATCTTTACTTTTGTCCCAGAAGGTGGGCAGCACAAGGGTGTCTGTAATCACCGACTGGTAGCTCATCTCGATGGTTACCTCGCGGCAGCGCTGGTAGTAGGTCATATAATCCTGCCGGCTTCCGACGACGTCGCTCCAATCCGCACCTTCAATAACCGAACGCCCGCGATAATCGCCATAAAGGTAGGCAGTATCGATGGCATGACAAAGCGAGGCATAGTTCTGGCCCGTGTAGCGAAACCAGTCGGCATCGGCATGGGGGCGCTGTGCGGTAGTCCACGCATCCCACGGGTAGTTCACTATTTCAGCACCACAATGGAAATTCACCGACATGACAAAATGTATCGGTGTGACCCAGTCGATGATGGCCTGCGTTTCAGGTTGGATGTTGGCGGCTCCCTCTATACCCGGCAGATACGGATAATTGCGGTTGAGTTGCACATCGTTGTAATTGTGATAGGTAGAATGGATGTTATCTTTCAGTATCAAGTCGTTGGTCAGATGATAGGTGCCGTCGGGGTTCTCAAGCGGGCAAATGTATAGGTCTACATTGTCCAGCAGCCGCTGCACAGCACTGTCGGTGGTGGCGTTATGCAGGATATAGTCAGCCAGATGCAGCATCGTGTAATAGCACACCACCTCCCAGCCGTGCATCGTTGACGAATATAGAAAGGCTGGCTTGGTGGTGGTCTGTCCCAGCGTGTTGCTGATATGGATAGCAAAGATGGAATGGTGCAGGTCGGGATGCGGCGTGGTGTCGAGGATGGTATCAATCTGGCAGAGGTTGGGGAAAGAATCTTGGAAATGTTGCAACAACTCGGTGTACACCTCATAGGTCGGGAACTTGTTCCATCGAAGCATCTCCTCCAAGGTAGTAGCCATGTGGTGGGTGGTGAGGTCTCTGCTGCCATCCAAATTTTCTAGTATTATATTGTCTCTATCTTGCCGACGGTCCAGCTCTCTTTCCTCCGGTATCAACACATGACGGTATGCGTTTCCGGACTGTTCGATGCTCCTTCTCCCACGAATGGTGAGGTCGTCCAAACAGAACACATATTGGTCGTGCGACACACAATGCACCGCCACATACTTGGCCTGTGCTGGCACCACAAAGGAGTATTCCGTCCAGATGGCAGTCGTAGTAAATGTGTCACAATGCAGTGGGATGAAACTCGCGGCAGTGGCATTGGTAAGCGAATAGGCCACCACGAACTTCTCATCGGGGAAGCGGTCGGCAAAGCTGCGGGCGAAGAAGAAAAAGGTGAAAGGCTCACAGAAGTTCAGCTCCGGACTCACAATCCAGTCGTCGTTGGCCCTGTCAGAATGATATGGACTTCCAAAGAATTTGTGACCCGAATGCGCCGTGGTATTGTATTGATTTCCGACGAGGAGGTAGTCATCCAACACGACAAAAGCCATCGGCGACCCTTCATTGGGAAAATCCAGGAGATTAAAAGTGGCTGTAGGGGCTGCGTCACCGTCGATATAACTCCACCCCACCGTTCCAGGAGAATTTACCGCACCATAATCATGTCCTTCGACATCGTCGAAAATCACCACTTCTTCGGTAGTGGATGTGCTGTCTGACGATGATGGGGTTACGATGATACCATTAGGCAAATGTAGGTCGTCAATCCACACACAGTCGGAGCCCCTGCTTTTCGTCTGATTCTTTGTATAGCAGAATTTAAGGGTATGGAAACCGGCAGAAATAGGGCATTGGAACTCGCTCCATTCGACATATCCTGCCAGTGATTCGCGCAACTCGCCGTCAAGCCAGAAAAGGAAGCTACCACTTCCCTCTGCTGAGAATACTTTGCGGTAATAAGAAAGTGTGCCACTATCCGTCAGATACACCGCCAGCTGCAGCACCGACACGGTGTTCAGCGTATAATAGTTGCCGCTGCGGGCACAATAACGGCCACTGTGAGCACCCTCGCTGGTGACTTCCCAACGGTATTGTGCATCCGGACGCTCCCACGCCAACCTTGTAAAATCGCCACTCTCCCAATCCTCCGTCAACGACGAGTTCACCTGTGCCGACAAAGAAAGCATCCCTGCGGTAATCATGAATAGTATGAACAGAGCTCTTTTCAAACCTTTGAAATTTTGATTATGAAAGTGCAAAGGTACTCATTTTTTTAATTACCATCAATAAAAACATTTATGATAACCATGATACCAGTTCATCACTGATGTTGTTGCCAATCTGACGGCAGACATCCTGGCTCCAGCGTTGTGCCATCTCGATGCGCGAGGCTTGGTCTTCTAACCCTTTCATCATAGCATAGATGTATCCAGCGTTAAAATTGTCACCGGCACCAACCGTGCTCACTGTCTCTATCGCTTGTACAGGATAGGTCTCGCAGCTGTCGGGCGTAAAAACACGAATTGAACGGGCTCCATCGGTCAGTATCAGCGTGCTGCAAAACTGACTTACCCTCTTGTAGATGGCTTCACCATCATGCAAATCATACAGATAATTGAAATCCTCCATCGAGCCTCGCACCACATCGGCCAGCCGCATGTTTTCCTCAATATTCGCCATCACGTCCGGTATATCCGGTATATGTGTTTTGCGGAAATTGATATCATAATAGAGCCATGCACCCGCTTTTCGCGCATTATGCAACATAGAGCTGACCGCAGGACGAATGGCAGGATTGATGGCGAAGAAGGAGCCGAAGAGCACCACATCATCATGTTGTATTTGCGGCAACTTACCGTCCAATGCCACAGAAGCATGGTCTTTGTAAAACACATACTGTGCATCGTTATGCTCGTCCAAAAATGCCAGCGTGATATGCGATTTAACCCCTTCGTGACGACACACAAACTCTGACGAAACACCATTTTCTACCAGAAAGCGACAAATGATGTCACCTATATGGTCGCCGCCCACCTCCGTCACCATAATACAGGGCACACCTGCCCGTCCAAGCGAGACGATGCTGTTGAATGTCGAGCCTCCTGGCACGGCTTTCTGCGGCTGGTCATCCTTGAACAGGATGTCCAACACAGTTTCTCCTATACCTATTACACGATTTTGGGTCATAATCTGTTATTATAATGTTAGTTCAAGATGGTGATGGTATAAACGAAATGTCCGTGATCGCCAGGATGAATGCAACGAATAACATCTCTTTGGCTGATATCTCCAGCGAAACCTTTCTTGTCGCAAATACCCTGCCACGGTTCAAGACAGACAAATGGACAACCTTCTTTGTATGATGCCCAGATGCCAAATGCATCGGCATCGTAGCAGTAAACGCTGACTACTTTGCGACCGTGCTTGTCGCACAATGTGGTTTCCGCTATCTGACTATTTTCTACCAGCAATGCATCATGCGCAAAAGTATCGTTTGTAATGGGCATCACGCAGGGAAGACGATGTCCACCGTCAGTTCTCGCCACACGGTTTCCGTCTTCCAATTCTGAGATAAGCAGAGGCTCCACATGACGATTTTCGAGATCAAAATATTCCACATATCCGTGTGTGTTGTCCGACGGATTGTAGTCAGGCAACAAAAAAGCCGGATGCGCACCTATCTGGTAATACATTAAGCGCTCACCCATATTCTCTACATACCAATTCACCGTCAATTTGTCACCTTGAATAGAGTATGTCACCTCAAGACCAAAACGATAGGGGTACACTTCAAACCGTTCAGTGTCTTTCATGCGGAAACAGATACCCCATTTGGACTCGACTTGCTCGAACTCGCTGTCTCGTGCAAAACCATGTTGCTTCATAGGGTAGGTTTTCCCGTCAATGTGTAACTCATTGTTGTAAGGTTTTCCCACAACGGGGAAAAGCACCGGAGAATGGCGATTCCAGTAGGCTGCGTCGCCATTCCACAAGTATTCCCGTCCCTCTTTGCGCAGACTTGTCAACTCCGCACCATGCCCAGACACCTCTATAGTCAAATTGTCTTTACTGTATATCATATTATTTCATAAATATTGTCTTCTCTGATGCCCTTGTGGCAGCCTTTCCGGCTAACATCAGCACTTTTTTGACGCCACAATGCCTATTTCGTGCCATTTTTAAAATGACGCCTATTTAGACATTCGTTTGGCAATATTGCTCTATAGTTAAACTACACGGCAAATATACGCATTTTACTGATATGGACACCATATCAGATAATATTATAAAAGAAAACGGGATTATCCCTTTTTAATCTTGTAACTCACAACTACCGCATGTTTTTTTGCATCTGCTGTGAGGTCTCACTTCCGCGGTGTGTGAGTTCAGTTCTTCGGTGCATGTTCAGAGTACACCGCGGCAGAGGAAGACGTATGCATTCACCACCCCAGATTACGCTGCGCTCATCTGGGGTTACTAAGATGGCGTCTCTTCGAGACTATGATGTCGCAGGCTGTGAGCCTGCAAGGAGCATAGCCCGGGGTAAGGTGCGAGGTTCGAGCACCGCCACCCCGGGGATGAGGATGTACCGTATATTTGTTCGCGTCGCGAGGGTCACATGCACCGAAGCACACCATCTGGCCGACGCGAAAGGGAAAAGCTATAGCTGATGCTATAAATCTCTCGCCATAAATCTAAAATTCAACAAGACTATAGGGAATAATTCCGAAAGAAAATAAAAACAAGGTAAAAGAGGATAGGATACGCAGTGATTGGAAGAAATGAAAAAAGATAAAACAGCCCCCGTGCACTGCAACGGCTACTCTACTTTCATCCAGATGCGGCAGACTTCGCGCTGGTCGTCGGCGGCATAGATGGAGTGAACCGAACTGTTTTCGTCGATGTACTGATGACTGATAGAATACTGGTCATTGGGGAAGAGCTGCGAGATGAAATGCACGGACACCTCTTTGACATCATGGTGCAGGAAGAAATCATGCCCCATATCGTCCATCACCCACTGCAGGTATTTTGTATTGTTGACATGCTCGTTGAGGTCGATGTCTGAATGCAGCACTTTGTGGAGTACCGGATTTTCAGACAATGGAGCACCTGGCAAGCGGGGAAAAGCCTTGACCGTCATGGCATCATCTTTGAGGGGGAAACGGTCAGGACGGTCGAAATCCTCAAGTTTCACCGGCTTCGACTCTTTATCAATAATAGCCCAGATAGAGGTACCCCTGACAATGATTTCCCCATTTTCGTCAAACACCAGAAAATCACGGGGCTGGGAAATGAAACTATGCGGCTTCTCCCAGGTATGGATGGTCAGTTTTTCATGCCAAGTCGGCATTCTCTCTATCTGCACATGCATACGCGTGAGCACCCAAAAGAGGTTATAGGGTTTCAAATCGATACCACTCAAATGAAAATGATCACAATGGGCGGCAGCGGATTCCTGCAGAATGCAAAACAGGGACACCGGCGTCATCTCCACACGGCTGTCCACCATGTGAATCGGCACCTGTATCGGCATAAAAAAACGACCTTCTTCAATCATATTCTTGAACTCAGATTTATCTTCTTTTGAACAAAGCGATCAGCTCTTTTACATAATCGCGATCGGTATAGAAATCGGCCACATCCACCCCCACCTTCCTGAACAGTTCGGCATTATTTTCCTGCTGTTTCTTCCACCAGTGCTCGTAGGCCATACGGGTCAGCCTGTCGGAAGTGTCTGTGAGCACATATTTGCCAGTTTCAGGATCTTTCAGCTGCATCAAGCCCAAATCGGGCAGTTGCGACTCGCCACGGTCCATCACATGCAAAGCCACAATATCATGCTTCTCTGAGGCGATCTTCAGTGCCTGCTCGAAATCACAATTCACAAAGTCGGAGATAACAAAAGCGGTGCATTTCTTTTTTATGGCGTTGGTGAGATAGCGCAACGGTTCGGCCAAATCAGTCTTGACCTGTGAGGGTTTATAATCCACTAACTCGCGGATAATACGCAAGATATGCGAACGGCCTTTCTTCGGCGGAATGAACTTCTCCACCCTATCGCTAAAGAAAATCACACCTACTTTATCGTTATTATTGATAGCGGAAAACGACAGTACAGCTGCCAGCTCCGTAATCAGGTCGGCCTTAAACTCGTTGCGGGTGCCGAAAAGGTTGGAGCCGCTCACGTCGATGAGCAGCATGACCGTCAGCTCACGTTCCTCCTCGAAAATCTTGACGTACGGGTGGTTCAGACGGGCGGTCACATTCCAGTCGATAAAGCGCACATCATCACCATACTGGTATTCGCGCACCTCGCTGAACGCCATACCACGCCCTTTAAACGCACTATGGTACTCGCCCGCAAAAATCTGCTGCGACAGCGCCTTGGTGCGGATTTCTATCTTTCGAACTTTCTTTAGTAATTCCGTTGAATCCATGTTTTAAGCTTAGTGGTTTTGTATGGTTAGAAGGGTTGGGGGGAGTCTCACTTCGTTCAAGGGGAGTTGGATGCACGCATCCAAAGGGGAGTCTCGCACTTTGTGCTCGAGGGGAGTTTTTATGATTACAAGATTACAGGATAATGAATTTTGAACTTTGAATTTTGAATTCTGAATTTCCCCATCCATTCCCTGATACCTGCTACCTTCTACCTGATCCCTATTACGGAACTTCTACGGTATTCAAGATTTCGCTGATGATATTGTCGCTGGTGATGTTCTCGGCTTCGGCCTCGTAGGACAATCCGATACGATGGCGCATCACATCGTGGCAGATGGCACGAATGTCCTCGGGAATCACATAGCCACGGCGTTTGATGAAAGCATACGCCTGAGCAGCCAAGGCCAGATTGATGGTGGCACGCGGAGAAGCACCGTAAGAAATCATGTTGGAAAATTGATCCAACTTATAATCAGCTGGATAACGGGTGGCGAATACGATGTCAGCAATATAGTTGGAGATTTTCTCATCAATATACACTTCTTTCACCACCTGACGAGCCTTAATAATGTCTTCCGGTTTCAGCACCGTGTTAGTTGTGGGATATTTGTTTTCCAGATGCTGGAACAGAATATCTTTCTCCTCAGCTTTCGAAGGATAGGAAATCACCACCTTCATCATGAAACGGTCCACCTGGGCCTCGGGCAGCGGATAGGTACCTTCTTGCTCAATGGGGTTCTGCGTAGCCATCACGAGGAAAGGCTCCTCCAGTTTGAAAGTCGTTTCGCCGATGGTCACCTGACGCTCCTGCATGGCTTCGAGCAATGCGCTCTGCACCTTGGCGGGAGCACGGTTGATTTCGTCAGCGAGGATGAAATTGGCGAAAATAGGGCCTTTTTTCACCACAAAGTTCTCATTTTTCTGACTGTAAATCATGGTACCAAGCAAGTCGGCAGGCAAGAGGTCGGGGGTAAACTGGATACGACTGAACTTGGCATCAATTACATTTGCCAAAGATTTGATTGCCAATGTTTTGGCCAAACCAGGAACACCTTCCAGCAGGATATGACCGTTAGACAGCAAGCCTATAAGCAGACGTTCCACCATGGCCTTTTGTCCCACAATCACCTTGCCCATTTCCATGTTGATGATGTCAACGAAGGAACTTTCACGCTGAATGCGCTCATTCAATTCTCTAATATCAATTGTGCTATTCATAGTATTTATAGTTGATTTTTCTCAATGATTACAAACGATTATTTCTATCGAAATATTTTACAAAAGTACAAAAATTTTCAATGTGCCAATGAAATTAGCAAATTAGTTAATTAGCAAATTAGTTAATGATTCAGAATAAATTTATGGACATTAACTCCCGGCCAATACGATGAATTTCCGTTTGTATCTTTGAAACTTGTTTTTCAGACACATACTGTCCCTGCTTATATTGACGCATAAGCGACGGATTAATCCCTGCCAATTGTGCGAATTTGGTGATATTCAAAAAATTGAAATGATGGAAAAAGGATGGCAAGTCATATTTGTACTCAAAAGACACACCTTGTAATTCTTCAGGTATCGTTTCTCCGTCTTCCTGATAAAATCTCAGCAATTCCGCCACAGAGTTCTCAAAATCTGATTTTGCCTCTGCCACTGTGGCACCTTCTCCGATAATGGTGGCTTCGATATCAGGAGTATAAACGCTGAAACTTCCATCTTTCCCCATCTCTATTAATGCTGTTTTCTTCTTGTTTTTCATATTTTTCCTAGTTCATTAACATCCAATTTGTTTAAGTAATCTTGTGCAAAGTCCACGCTTCACCTCTTGACTACCATGTCGTTCTATATGAATGGTATATGTCTTTTCCGGGTGCCTATAAATGTCATGTTTGCTGCCATTACGCCACAAATACCATCCATTTTTTTCTGCCAATCTCCTCAATTCGTTCCATTTCATTTCCTTTTGAAATTTCGCTGCAAATATATAACTTTTTTGCAATATATCCACATGGTTCAACAATTATTTTCTACTACATCAAAATGCTTGCAAATATACAAATAATTTTATGTATTCAATAATTATTTGTAATATTTTTATATATAGTGTAATTTTGCAGAATATGATTGCATAGGCTTAAATGTTGCTTTTCCGCGGTGACCTCGTTTTGTACTTCGGCGCACATAACACCAGCACCGCGGTGGAAATAACGGGATAACACCAACATCTATTGATATTGAACCCTCTTCGAGGGTAGTATAGAGGGCTGTGTTCGTGCCTATGCGGTGGTTGCGGCTCCGCCGCAAATATAGGGGACAGGTTATAGGGGTCAGGTTGCAGTGATTAGATTGGGGAAAGGAAGTTGCTATTGATGAGCAAACACAACTGCAAAACGCAGATGCATACATACCTCTTCCGTGCGTGGGCAATGCCGACATGCGGTGCGGAAGCGGTGTGAATGAACGGCCTCCTACAGCGGCGTGCAAAAGCGCGTTAGCGTCCAGTTTACTTTTGCCGCCGCTGTCAGAGGGCGGACAGAGCGGGCGGCATTCATGTCGGCGAAGATCTTTTGCATACTTTTCCATCTGTGGAAAAGTATGAGAATTTCAACTTATCATGCCCCAGAAGACATTCTTCCGCATCAGCTCGGCGAGATGACGGGCGATAGGAGCGTTTTGAGGCTTGGACAAGTCAGGGTCGTTGTCGAGCAGGCTCATGGCCAAGTTGCGGGTGTACACCACCAATTTCTCATCCCGTATCAAGTCGGCCAACTTGAAATCAAGGATACCACTTTGCTGCGTACCCTGCAAATCACCGGGGCCTCGCAACTTGAGGTCGATATTGGCAATCTCAAAGCCATCGTTGGTAGAGACCATGGCATCGAGGCGTTGCTTGCTCTCAGTGGTCAGTTTGTTACCCGACATCAGGATGCAGTACGACTGCTCGCCGCCACGTCCTACCCTGCCGCGCAGCTGGTGCAGCTGCGACAGACCGAAACGCTCGGCATTCTCCACCACCATCACCGTGGCATTGGGTACATCGATGCCCACTTCTATCACCGTGGTAGAAAGCAAAATCTGAGTTTCATTCTTGATAAAGCGCTGCATCTCGAAATCCTTCTCTTCGGGCTTCATCTTACCATGAACAATACCCAAAGCATATTCTGGCAACGGGAAGGCCTGCGACATGGCCTCATAACCCGCCATCAGGTCCTGCAAGTCCATTTTTTCTGACTCCTTGATGAGGGGATAAACCACAAACACCTGTCGGCCTTTGGCGATTTCCTTTTTCAGGAAACCATTCAGACGCAACCTGTCCTTCTCGAAATAATGGGCTGTGATAATCGGCTTACGTCCTTTGGGCAACTCATCGATCACCGACAAATCCAAATCGCCATACAAAGTCATGGCCAAGGTTCTCGGAATCGGCGTGGCAGTCATCACCAAAATATGAGGAGGTATCAGATTTTTCTTCCACAACTTGGCGCGTTGCTCCACTCCAAAACGATGCTGCTCATCAATCACCACAAAACCCAAGTTCTTGAACTGCACCTCATCTTCAATCAAGGCATGAGTACCAATCAAAATATCCACCTCACCATTACGCAAACCTTCATGTATTTCACGGCGTTTAGCGGTTTTGGTTGAGCCGGACAGAAACTCGACACGCATATCCATGGGTGCTAACATACGCTTTACCGTCTCATAATGCTGCGTAGCCAAAATCTCGGTTGGCGCCATGAGGCACGACTGAAAACCATTATCCTTGGCTATCAGCATCAGCAGCAAGGCCGTGATAGTTTTACCACTGCCCACATCGCCTTGTAGCAAGCGGTTCATCTGTCTTCCGCTGCCCATATCCGCCCGAATTTCCTTGATAACACGTTTCTGCGCACCCGTCAGCGGGAAAGGCAAATAATTCTTATAGAAAGTATTGAAATAGTCGCCCACCACCGAAAAAACATGACCTTTGTATTTCTGAGAGGTCAGCAATTTCAGCTTCAGCAGTTTCAACTGGGTAAAAAACAATTCGTCGAATTTCAGCCGCAACTGAGCGTTAGAAAGGGCTTGCATATCGGCCGGATAATGGATATTACACAGGGCATCTTTCAGCGGCATCAACTTGAGATGCTGAAGAACATCCTCTGACAAGCGTTCCCTGATTACATCCTTCACTTGTGGCAACAGCGACATCACCAATTTTGAAATCGCCTTAGAATCCATTCCAGCACGCTTGGCCTTATCGGAGGTGTTATACAGTGGCTGGAAATTGGTCGGCACCAGCGACTGTGGCTGGTTTTTGGGGTCTATAAGCTCCGGATGAGTGATATTCCAGTGGCGGTTGAATTGCGTCGGCTTGCCGAAAACAATGAACTCGCGGTTTTCTTTCAGCAAGTCCTGCACCCATTTGATACCGTTGAACCAAACCAGCTCGATAGAACCGGTATCATCCACAAACTGCGCCACCAAACGCTTGCCTCGTTGCTGTCCCACCAGCTCGCAATGGACGATATTTCCTTTCAGCTGAATATAGGCTCCTTCCGACTGAATATCAGCAATTTTATAAATTTTCGATTTGTCAATATGACGATAAGGATAATACAACAACAGGTCTTCAAAAGTGAAGATATTGAACTCCTTCCGCAGCACATCCGCACGTTTCGGACCCACTCCTTTCAGGAATTCAATAGGGGTTTGAAGAAGGTCAACCTGTATGTTCATCATCGTGCTGATTTGAAAATACAAAAATACAGCTTTTTGTTGAATTGTTGATTTTTTTAACTAAGAACTAAGAGTTAAAAGTTAAGAATTCTTAGTTCTTAATTCTTAGTTCTTAATTTCATTGGCACATTAGCACATTGTCTTATTCGCACATTTGCTAATTAACTAATTTGCTCATTTGCTAATTATTTTTCGTATCTTTGCCAGCAGAATTTATCAACCTTAAATATAATTATTATGTCAGTTATCAAAGCTTTTAAGGGATTACGTCCTCCCAAAGAAATCGTAGAAAAGTTAGCCTCACGTCCCTACGACGTGCTGAACTCCGAAGAAGCCCGCAAGGAAGCCGAAGGCAATCCATACAGCCTGTTGCACGTCACCAAGGCTGAAATCGACCTGCCCGTTGGCACCGACGAGCACTCTCCCGAAGTATATCTTCAGGTGGTGAAGAACTTCAACAGCTTCAAGGATTATGGCTGGCTGAAACGCGATGAGGAAGACAAATTGTATATCTACGCTCAAAGCATGAACCCGAAAGATGCCGATGCTCACTGGCAGTATGGTATCGTGGCTTGCGCTTACAGCGAAGACTATGTCAACAAAATCATCAAGAAACATGAGCTTACCCGTAAGGACAAAGAGGAAGACCGTATGAAACACGTGCGCATCACCAATGCCAATGTGGAACCCGTTTTCTTCGCATATCCCGCTGTGGATGAAATCGACGCTATCGTGAACAACATCGTTCGCCACGAAGCTCCCGAATACGACTTCATCGCCAAGGAAGACGGCTTCGGCCACCGTTTCTGGGTCATCAACGACAAGGCTACCATCGCCCGCTTGGTTGAGCTGTTCGCCACCAAGGTTCCCGCCATGTACATCGCCGACGGTCACCACCGTAGCGCTGCCGCCGCATTGGTAGGACAGGAAAAGAAAGAGCACAACCCGCACCACACTGGCAAAGAGGAATACAACTTCTTCATGACGGTGATCTTCCCCGACAATCAGCTGAAGATTATCGACTACAACCGCGTAGTGAAAGACCTCAACGGCCTCAGCAAGGAAGACTTCCTGAATGCGTTGAACAAAGCATTCGTAGTGGAAGAAATGGGTACTGAAATTTACAAGCCCGCTAAATTGCACGAGTTCAGCATGTACTTGGATGGCAAATGGTACAAGATGACCGCTAAGGAAGGCACTTACGATGATAACGATCCTATCGGTGTATTGGATGTGAAGATTCTGAGCGACCATGCTTTGGACGCTGTGCTCGGCATCAAGGACCTCCGTACCGACAAGCGCATCGACTTCGTAGGCGGTATCCGTGGTTTAGGCGAACTGAAACGCCGCGTGGACAATGGCGAGATGAAAGTGGCTTTCGCCCTCTATCCCGTATCCATGCAGCAGCTGATCGACATCGCCGACTCTGGCAACATCATGCCTCCGAAGACCACCTGGTTCGAACCGAAACTGAGATCAGGCTTGGTGGTTCACGAACTGAACGCCTAATTAGGGATCAGGTTTCAGGTTACAGGTGACAGAAAAAACTGTAACCTGACACCTGTAACCTGTAACCTACTAAAATGGAAAGTGGTGAGAAGATATCTCTGATTTTGAAGAGCCTGCCCGACAAGCCGGGGGTTTATCGTTTTTTCGACGACGAAGGAACCATCATTTATGTCGGCAAGGCTAAGAAGCTCAAACGCCGCGTATCGTCGTACTTCAACAAGCAACACGACAACCGGAAAGTGCGGGTGATGGTCTCCAAAATCAGGGATATCCAAACCACAGTCGTCAACAGCGAATGGGAGGCTTTGCTGTTGGAAAACAGCATGATCAAGGAGTACAAACCCCGCTACAATATCATGCTCAAGGATGACAAGACTTATCCTTGGTTAGCCGTCTCCAAAGAAGATTTCCCCCGCATTTTTTCCACCCGTAATCCCGACAAAAACACCATGCAGCTGTTCGGGCCGTATGCCTCTGTGCATTACCTGAACACCCTGATGGATACCATCCGGGAGCTGTTTCCGCTACGCACTTGCCGCCGACTGACGCAGAACAGCCGTCCCTGCATCCAGCACCAAATCGGGAAATGCCCCGCCCCTTGCGCCAAACTCATCAGTAAGGAGGACTATCAGGAGGAAATCAAAAGCATTATCGACATCATCAAGGGCAATAGCAAGATTGTGCAGCAGAAGCTGAAAGACCAGATGATGAAATATGCTGAAAACTGGGAGTTTGAGAAAGCCCAGGTCGTCAAACGGAAATTGGAGGTGCTTGACAATTATATCGGCAAGTCGGTGGTCGTGAACCCCGCCCTCACGCAATTGGATGTGCTGTCGTTGGATACCGACGAAGAAAGCGGTTACATCAACTTCCTGCGCATTATGAATGGGGCGATTATTCAGTCTTATACTTTCGAAATCAATAATAAATTAGATAAGACTGAAGAAGACCTGTTGCTGACGGGCATGCTGACGGTGGAAGACAAATTTGGGCCGCTATTTTCCGATGTGGTGGTGCCCTTTATGCCTGAATTGGTTCCCGAAGGCACCAACTTCATTGTGCCGCAGCGTGGCGACAAATACAAACTGCTGGAACTCTCTCACAAAAACGCCCAGTATTATAAATTAGAGAAGAAAAAACGCCAAGAGTTGGTGGATCCCGAGCGACGCCATCTGCGTGTGCTGACTGCCCTGCAGAAAGCCCTCAACATGGACAAGCTGCCACGGCGTATCGAGTGTTTTGACAACTCCAACACCCAAGGCGAAGAGCCGGTGGCCTCGATGGTCTGCTTCATCGATGGCAAACCCGCCAAGAAAGAATACCGCCATTTCCTCATCAAAACCGTGGTCGGCCCTGATGACTTTGGTTCGATGGAAGAGGTGGTTTATCGCCGCTACCACCGGCTTCTGGAAGAGGGCAAAGAGCTGCCCGACCTGCTGATGGTGGATGGTGGCAAAGGCCAGCTCCATGCGGGTTACAGTGCCCTGAAAGCCCTGCATATCGAGGACCAGCTGATGATTATCGGTATCGCCAAAAGATTAGAGGACATTTACAAAGTGGGAGATGAGCTGCCCACTTTTATCGACAAGAAATCGGAAGCACAGAAGCTGCTGCAACACCTGCGCGACGAGGCCCACCGCTTCGGTATCACGCATCACCGTAAGCGCAGGGCCAAACACAGCATCGCCTCGCGCTTGGACGAGATTCCCGGCATCGGCGAGGTGCTGAAAAACAAACTGCTCACCCACTTCAAGAGTGTCAAAAACATCGAGAATGCCAGCGTAGAGGAGTTGGCAGCGGTCATTGGTTCGGCAAAGGCCAAAACGGTGTCGGAGGCTTTATCCCAGAAATAAGAATAAATAATATTGCTGCCTGCAAAATGTGCCGAAGGCACAATATCCTATTAACCCCGCACAAGCGCGATAGCATCTGCGAGCCTCGAAGAGGCGACACCTTGAAAGACTCATAATAAGCGAATCTCTGTCTGTCAAGACCCTATGGCTCCGTAGCACCATTCCAACCTTTCGCGGCATGCCTGACTTAGCATCGAGGCTGGCTTGTCCCGTGCCGCGAGGAGCGTTGATTGAGCATTCCAGCCCCACACTAACGTGCGGGGTTATTGAAATTCGACCTCTTCGAGGCCGGAATCTAATTTGTCATACAAAAGAAATAGAAAACTAATGATATTTATTGCATCAGTACTATTTTATTATTATTACGATGCAAAATATATATGGGAAAAGCCTACACTACGGATGCATAGTTTTAGGATACAACATTCGGGCGAAATTCATATTACAGATAAATTCTTCTCGAAGCTTGTCATCGGAGATGACCTCTCCGAATACATTCGAATTCTCTCGTATGTATTCTTGCATCAAGTCATTGTTCATCAAGCGGTATAAATCAGCACAATTGTCGCATCCATTTTCATCGGGGTCTATTTTCACTCCATTCACATAAATATTCTCAGGCAAATCGGAAAATATCGGTTCCTTTCCAGGTAAAAATATCGCCAAACGCATAGTCGGAACGATGCTGGAAATATAATGCACAGGACTCTCTTCATCAAAAACATGATAACCGAATCTGGAATATCGAACCATAGATAAACTCTGGTGGGGAGATAATGAACTGAGTAATTGGATTACATGACCATCACCGCTACGGTCACGCCACTTAGAATCCGTGTAATCCAGTTTTATCTTCCACCATCTTTCTCCTGTTTTGTAGTAATACAGATAAAAATCACAATCAGTTGGGAAACTTTTTGTGACATTCAGCATAGTATCACCCGTATTGTTAAATTCTAATGCAATCTCGAAATTAACGTTGGAATAAGTAATTACTCCATCCCGATATTTAAGATATTCACTTTTCTGATTGGAAACATTGTCGAAACTAATACTTTTAAATACTAACTCCTGTGCTTCGCATCTTATTGAAGCAAGCATTAAAGCAGCGATAACGAAGAGAAGAAGGTAGTGTTTTCTCATTGTAACAGTTTTTACTATGCAAAAGTACAAAAAAACTGATAAATACAAAAATATCATCTATATTTTTTTTACGACAGACACTTGAGTTATATACAATGTAAATGTTCCACAGAACAATTCTCACTTCTTCAAAGATACTGGTATATTGATAAACCACAACTCGCAAGCGCCGTTGGGGTTCTGCTCGATGTAGGCACCGACACTGCCGTCAGGCAAAACGGTCAAAGAGGAATACACCGACGGACCGTTGAACAAAAGCAGAGTATCCTGCCAAGTTTTTCCTTCATCATAACTGAAGAAGATCGTGACATTCTCGCGATTCATGGAGTTGGGGATGGAGTGCATCAGCACATTCCGTTCACCCCCTCGGTCGGTAGCAGAAAGGCGTATGATATCGCCATTGCAAGCATTGGTAGTCATCTCGGGCCAGTGGCCCTGGGTGCCCCAGTGAACGCCGCCGTCTTCAGAGATGTTGTAACCTCTGGGACCGCTCTGCCGTGTGCTGAGCAGTACCCGGCCATCCACCAGTTCCACCAGTTTGGCCTCGTCACCACCGCTGAAAGCGCACTCCGATACCTGCCAGCTATGACCGTCATCATCGGAATACACCACAAAATTATCCGACACCCACTCGTCCCTGCGGAGCATAGGGACGGCAAACATAATGCGCCCTTTGTGCGCCCCGCGAGTCAGCCGCAAACCATTGCCTGAAGAGAAAAACGAAGCCCTATACTTCTGACAAGCCGAATTCAACGCCTTTGTTCCCCATATTTGGAAGGTGATATCCTCCGGCTTTGACCATGTTTTACCGCCGTCAAGACTGCGGGTGACAAACAAACGGATGGGGTCTTCCTCCGTAGATTGAAAATAACCGTTACCACCCGCAAACGCACAAATCACCTCACCCTTTTCGGTCACCACCAAAGCGGGGTCTCCAAAGCCCTTTTTCACTCCTTGTCCCGCGGCAATAGTCACCGGCTCGCTCCAAGTGCGACCGTTATCCGTGCTCCGACGAGCCACTATGTCAATATCCTGAGGCAAGTCGCCCTCGTTGAATTTACGCTTGTCGTTCACCGCCAACAGACTGCCATCTGGCAAAGCACTCAGCGCAGGAATACGCCAGTTGGCGGAACCATAATCTCCCGGTGCATACAATCTATGGCGATAAAAAGTAGCGGTATCCGTTGACAAACCATGACCTTGAGGTTTAACATTTTCCTTTGGTTTCTGCTGGTAAATCGTGGAAAGCCCTACCCTGTCGGAGACACGGCGCAAATCATCCACTTGGGCTTGAGCTATAGAAAAAATGCCTGTTAGCAGCAAGCCCAATAGCAAAGCAACAATAGAAGAACAGGTATGTTTCATAATATTTGTAACAACTTGCAAAGATACAATAATTTTACAGACGAACCCCATTACATTTTTCGCACGGCTGCCACAATGTGACAGCCCTACATCTTGCGAACGCATGCGATGCGTCCCTACATTTTGAATTTAAAATGATTAGCACATTGTCTCATTGGCACATTAAAATCATTTGCTAATTTGCTAATTAACTAATTTGCTAATTGAAAAATTGTGTATCTTTGCAAGTTAAAACTATTTTGCGGGCAAAGGCTCGCTTTTTACCCTAAATATTTGACACTATGAATTTTATTGAAGAAATCATCGAGGAAGACATTCGGAACAACAAGAACGACGCCAAGGTAAAGACCCGTTTTCCTCCCGAACCCAACGGTTACTTGCACATCGGCCACGCCAAGGCTATCTGCATCGACTTCGGGATGGCGCAGAAATACGGCGGCACTACCAACTTGCGTTTCGATGACACCAACCCTGTGAAAGAAGACGTTGAATACGTGGACTCCATCCGCGAAGACATTCAATGGTTGGGCTTCCAGTGGGCTGAAGAACATTATGCCTCCGATTATTTCGAACAATTATACCAGTGGGCCGAACAGCTCATCCAGGAAGGGAAAGCATACGTTGACGACTCCACTCAGGAAGAAATCAGCACCATGCGTGGCGTGCCCACCAAACCAGGTACCCCCAGCCCCTACCGTGACCGCAGTGTGGAAGAAAACCTCGACCTCTTCCGCCGTATGCGTGCCGGTGAGTTCCCCGATGGCAGCAAGGTGCTGCGCGCCAAAATCGACATGGACTCGCCCAACATGCACATGCGCGACCCCATCATGTACCGCATCCTGCATGCCCATCATCACCGTACCGGTGACAAGTGGTGCATCTACCCGATGTACGACTACGCCCACGGACAGAGCGACTCCATCGAAGGGATCACCCACTCTATCTGCACGCTGGAATTCGAGGTACACCGTCCGCTGTACGACTGGTTCTGCGAAGCGCTGAAAATCCATCATCCGCAGCAGATCGAGTTCGCCCGACTGAACCTTAGCTACACCATCATGAGCAAGCGCAAGCTGATGCAACTGGTACAAGAAAAACACGTCATGGGCTGGGACGACCCGCGTATGCCCACCATCTGCGGTCTGCGCCGTCGCGGCTATACCCCACAGTCTATCCGCAACTTCGCTGAAACTGTCGGTGTGGCCAAACGTGACAATATCATCGATGTGTCACTGCTGGAGTTCTGCGCTCGCGAGGACCTCAACAAAGTGGCTACACGTACCATGGCTGTGCTTGACCCTGTAAAGTTAATCATCGACAATTATCCTGATGGACAAACCGAAGAAGTAGATGCTGTCAACAATCCTGAAGACCCCAATGCTGGTACCCGCAAGCTGCCGTTTGGCAAGGAATTATGGATTGAACGCGCCGACTTCAGGGAAGTGGCCGACAAAAAGTTCTACCGTCTGACTATCGGCAGCGAGGTGCGTCTCAAATATGCATACATTATCAAATGTACCCATATCGACAAAGATGCTGACGGCAATATCACCGCTATCCATGTCACCTACGACCCGGAAACCAAGAGCGGCCTGCCATTGAGCAACCGCAAGGTGAAAGCCACCATTCACTGGGTAAACGTTAATCACGCACAGGAAGCCGAAGTGAGATTGTTTGAGCGACTGTTCAAAGTTCCTGCTCCGGACGATTGTGAGGAAGGCCAAACCTTTATCGACCATATCAACCCCGACTCACTGCATATCACCAAAGCATACGTCGAGGAGACCATCAACCTGAACAACAAAGCCGACTACTACCAATTTGAGCGTACTGGCTATTTCTGCGTGGACAAAGACTCCACTGACGGACATTTGGTATTCAACAAGACCGTCAGTCTTAAACAATAAAAAATGGAAGGCATCTGAGGCTCAACAAAGCAAGAAGCCCAAACCATTTTCGACTTGTAACAACAACCTGTTTGAAATAACAATCAGTTCGAAAGATTAAGAAGGTGGCACAACTACATTCTCTCACCGACTACGACACCAAACTTCTTTTAGCCTTTTTAGAAGGATTGAAAGGAGATAAGAAGTTTTTGGACTTTCTGATTGCCAATAACTTCGCCGAACTGGCAGCATTAGCTAATGCCATCAATTCCGACACGGAAGCCTTGGATTGGCTGCTCCGGAAAAGCAATTACCCCGAATTTGGTGTCTTGAGCAATGCCATCGACGGCGAAGAGAATGCTATTGAATGGCTAAAAAAATACCAGTGCGATTTTCTGTTGAAATTCGCACTGGCTTGCCGTAAAGATGACGAAGCCATCAAATGGTTCGCCGAACGGGATTTGAAGCTCTTCATCATGATCATCCAAAGAATCCACGAGATTTTATTGTTCCAATCTTGGGATTCTTCGGATGTTCATCGACGCAGATATTAGAAGCTATATCCAATACCCAAACCCAACACTTCCTTAAACTGTACTCTCGGGCCTGTATTGCCGTTCTTGTCGGTAATCATGACTTGGTCGTAATACTTCAAAGAAGTCATCAAACTTACATTCAACACTTTCAGGAATTGATAGGAAATAGAGAAGTCCCAGTCCACATCGAAATTGCCGAATGGCTGTTTTTTATTGGTGTAAGGAGTAAATAATACCAGGGTTGACATCACGGTCAAATTCTTGTAGGTGTAGTTAACCTCAGCTTTGAAGGTCAAACCGAAGTCTGCCTTGTAGGGTTTGCCCGTAGTAGTGTCAATACCATACGAATGGCGCATTCCATTGACTGTATAGGGCATTACGAAATCGTCTGAATTTCTTGTAGGCTGGGCCAAGCAAGTGGTAATACGGCCAGCCACTGGTGACAAATACAATGAGATAAACGGTTTCGGTTTCCAGTCGATACCGACAGAGAAATCGGAGTAAGAAGGTGACAGCCAGTTTGACACGTAGGTCGGCATATCATGCTCACCCTTGTCAAATTTGGCATAATCAAAACCTCTGGCATACTGTGACTTGAAAGATGCCATAGCGGTCACAAACCAAGTTTTCTTGAACTCGAAACCATACTTGGTACTGAAGTCAATCTTATCGCTGGATTTTCTCCAGTTGGTCTTTTTCAGGATAGTCTCACCATCCTCAGCCAATACGGGACGTGCACCCATAGTGTACATCATACCCAGTTCGGTAAGCAAGTGTGCTTCCCATGAATGAAGACCTTTCTGATAGGCCAGATTCAAGTTAGCGAAAATAACACCATTGGCATTGTTCTGTCCACCGGCGGCCCAGTTTGTGAATGAAGTCTGGGTAAGGTTCAAGCCAACCACACCTGTCAACTTCCAGTATTTCTGCCAGTTGGTGGAATCCTTCGGCAGATTGGGATCCACATTCTTTTTCTTGAAAAGCTGGGAAGTTTGAGGGGAGAATGTCTTGCCATAACCAATTTCGGCTGCATTCACCATGATTGCTGATGCAATGAACAAACAGGTTAAAAGTAAAATTTTTCTCATAATAATAATATTTAGTTTAACGATTCATCTTATGATAAGCGCGCCACCAGCGTTCAGAAATCTTATCCTTACATGCGATTTCGTAGTCTTTGCGCGAACAGGGCAGAAAATATTTCTGCTCTATATCTTTCTTGATATTGATAACCGGTACTATCACCCACCAACGGCCTGTTTTCTTGCTGCAGTAGAATTCCATTTCATCTACTGCTTCCGACACGGCGACACTATAGCGGTTGTACATGTTTTTATCCTTAAAGGAAGTATCTCCTTGACGGTGAATATAGCCTTCCACAAAATACCACAGGACATGTCCTATCAGCTGAGCGGTCTGGAAAGAGGTGTCCAAGGTTGGGTCGTACTCATAAATGCCGAAAGAAGACAATTTGTCGCTCACCCCGGCAAAACGGGCCACCTGGCAGATTTCCTCGCCATAAAAGCCATTGGCGGAAGCATTGGGATTGCCTGGCGCATCAGCACGACGCACAGCGGAAATATCGATACTCATCATTTCCGCATTGCGTACAATAGGCTCAATTTCTTCCATATCCTTACGCATCGTACCCACCCTGTAGGTTTCAAAAAACAGTTGGTTCATCAGCTCAATGCTTTCAGGACTATTCATATAAGTCTGATAACCTATATTGGAATAATTGAGCAGATAATTGGGTTGCTGCAAGATAATCCTGTTCAGGTAGCGGTCAGAACGGATATCTGCCTCTTCGGAGCCTAAGTCGAAACGGGAATCTACCGCCACAATATTCACCACCTGCTCCAATTTCTCATAGGCCCTATAGTTGGCGAAAGCCAAGTCGTTGCTGCCCCCCAGAACAATCGGGATAATCTTATTCTCAATCAAATAAGCGAGAATATCCGACAACACCTGATAGGTATCCTCAACGGTTTTGCCGAGAATCAGGTTACCCATATCCACAATCTTCACTTCTCTCTCCCAGCGATACAGGCGATAAAACTGACTGCGGATTTCATCTGGTGCAAGAGAGCAAGAGCTGTTGTTAAAAGCATTGCGGGATTCCGGCACGCCTATCACCGCAAACTCCACACCATCCATATCCAACTGGCCATCAGGGTGAAAGAAACAGACATTGCTGATCAGCAACGAAGCGTCATAGCTTTCTTTCGGGAAACCTATGGCATTAAAGTCCACCGGATCAAAATAAGGCGTTATGTCCATTTTATTTTTTTCTTCTGTAAGTGGTTTTCTTGGCTGTGGGGGTTGTATTACTGATAATCTCCATACAATCCTCGTAAGTCAGATTTTCAGCTATTCTGCCCTTCGGAATCTTGTAATTGTTGGTGCCATCAGTGATATAAGCGCCATAACGGCCATTCATCACCTTAATATTTTCATTCTCTTTGAAGTCTGCCAACACATTACGGGTAGCTGAACCGTCAATGATTTCAGCAGCCTTCTCCAAGGTCATTTCAGATACCACGGTACCCTTGTCCAGTGTGATATTCTTATCATCATATTTCAGATATGGACCATATCTGCCAGCAGCCACAAAGACTTCTTTACCATTGTGTTCACCCAACAGACGCGGAGCATGCTCCTGATCACCTTTCTTCTTCAGTTCTATCAATTCCACAGCTCGCTCGTAAGAGATATCCGTAGGTTCTTCAGTCTTAGGAATAGACACAAAATTGTTATGGTATTTAACGTATGGACCGAATTTACCGATACCGATAACGAGAGGTTCACCTTCATAATCACCAAGAGTCTTAGGTAACTTGAACAAATCAAGAGCCTCTTCAAGGGTAATACTCTCAATGGACTGGGTTTTCTTCATACGGGCATAACGCGGCTTTTCGTCCTCGTAGTTCTCCCCTATCTGCACCATCGGACCATATTTGCCCAATTTGGCATATACGTTAGCGTTGGTTTTCGGGTCAGCTCCCAACAGACGCTCACCGCTGGCCTTGGTAGAATAAGTAATGGCATCCTCAATGGAATGATGGAAGTCTCCATAGAACTGGTTGATCATCTCTTGCCATTTGATTTTGCCTTCGGCGATATCATCGAATTCTTTCTCCACATTGGCGGTAAAGCCATAGTCCATAATCTCGTCAAAATTATCCTGCAGGTAGTCATTCACCACAATACCTATATCTGTGGGGAAGATTTTATCTTTTTCGAAACCATATTTTTCCTTCTTGACAGATTCATGCACACTGCCGTTTTTCAGTTTCAGCTGAATATAATCCCTTTCTGAACCCTGACGTGTCTCTTTCACCACATACTCACGTTTCAGAATGGTGGAAATGGTAGGCGCAAAGGTTGAAGGACGACCAATACCCAGTTCCTCCAGTTTCTTTACCAAACTGGCTTCGGTATATCTTACTGGAGGTTGTGAGAACTTCTGTGTAGCGATAATTTCCGCAGCATTCACTTTCTCACCTACAGCCAAGGTTGGCAACCAACCCTTTACTTCCTCATCTTCTTCATCCTTCGATTCAATATATACTTTTAAGAAACCATGGAACAAAATCACTTCACCAGTCACAACGAATTTTTCGGGACGGTTGGATACAGGAATAGTGATGACGGTTTTCTCAGTTTGCGCGTCACTCATCTGAGAGGCGATGGTACGTTTCCAAATTAGCTCATACAAACGTTTGGCAAAGGTATCGCCCGGGATGGTATGGTTGCTCATGGATGTAGGACGGATAGCCTCGTGAGCTTCCTGAGCACCTTTTATTTTGTTAGCGTATTTACGGGGATGTGAGTACTCTTCACCATATTGCTTGATGATTTCCTCTTTGGCACCCTGGATAGCGAAATCGGAAAGGTTAACAGAGTCAGTTCTCATGTAGGTGATATAACCCTGTTCATACAGCTGCTGGGCTATTACCATGGTTTTGCTAACAGAGAAGCCCAGTTTGCGGGAAGCTTCCTGCTGCAAAGTAGAGGTAGTGAAAGGAGCTGCAGGCACTTTCTTACCAGGATTTTTTTCTACCGCACTAATGCTATATGTAGCTGATTTACAATCTTCCAAGAAAGCCAAAGTTTTATCCTTGTCGTTAAAACGAGTATCCAACTCTGCTTCAAACTCACTATTTTTATCTTTTTCTGAATTGAAATTACCGGTGATACGATAAGCAGAAGTCACTTTGAAATCCTTGATTTCGTGCTCCCGTTCCACAATCAGCTTAACGGCCACAGATTGCACACGGCCGGCGGAAAGCTGCGGTTTCACCTTGCGCCAGAGCACGGGTGACAGCTCGAATCCCACCAAACGGTCGAGGATACGGCGGGCTTGCTGAGCGTTGACCAAATCCACATCCAGCTGGCGCGGATTAGCCAAAGCTCTTTCAATAGCCGACTTGGTGATTTCGTGAAATACAATACGTTTGGTCTTGGCAGGGGCGATATCTGCCACTTCCATCAGGTGCCACGAGATAGCCTCGCCCTCGCGGTCATCATCGGTAGCAAGCCAGACGGTGTCTGCCTCGTTGGCCAATTTCTTGATATCTTGGATTAATTTCTTCTTGTCATCAAGAACTTCATACTTGGGCTGAAAACCCTTGGGAATGTCAATTCCCAAATCTTTTTGCGGCAGGTCGCGGACATGTCCCTTGCTGGAGACAACCGTAAAGTCCTTACCGATAAACTTTTGGATAGTCTTGGCTTTTGCCGGAGACTCAACAATGATCAAATCCTTGCTCATCTTTTTCCTCCTATTTAATAGTATATATTAATATGTATTATCAAAAAATTTGCGGCGGCAAAAATACAAAAAATATTAATTAGCAAATTAGCAAATTAGTAAATGAAAAAATTTGTCATGATAAATCACATTTTTATAAACCATCGTAAGGCCATGCCAGTTAAATTTAATTTTATTTACAATCCAAAATAATTCTGTAAATTTGCATTTCGAAAAAAACATTGCCAATATGAGAAAAAAAGTTGATTTTCTGGTTATCGGATCTGGCGTCGCCGGTCTGTGCTTCGCCTTGAAAGCCGCCAACTACGGCAAAGTCTGTATGGTTACCAAAGCCAAGGTGGATGACACCTCTACCAAATACGCCCAGGGCGGTATCGCTGCTGTGGTCTATCAGCCCGACACCTACGAGAAACACATACAAGATACCATGATTGCCGGCGACGAGCTGTCAGACCGCCACATCGTGGAACTCACCATCCGTGAATCCACTGCCCGAGTGATGGAATTGGTGGAATGGGGCGTGGACTTCGACAAGACTAAGAGCGGCAAGTTCGCCTTGGCCAAAGAAGGTGGACACTCCGAGTTCCGTGTGCTACACCATAAGGACATCACCGGACTAGAAATTGAGGAAAAGCTGATTATCGCTGCCAAGCAGCATCCCAATATCGAGATTCTGGAAAATCATCTGGCCATCGAAATTATCACCCAGCACCACCTGGGTATCGAGGTGAGCCGCCGTACACCAGACATTACCTGCTATGGAGCTTACGTTTATAATCCAAACACCAACAAGGTGCAGACCATTCTGTCGCGTATCACCATGATGTGCACGGGCGGCATCGGCACGGTGTATGGCAACACTACCAATCCCACCATCGCTACTGGTGACGGCATCGCCATGGTGTATCGTGCTAAGGGTGCGGTCAATGGCATGGAATTCGTGCAGTTCCACCCCACCTCACTTTACAACCCCAAAGAGTCTCCTTCGTTCCTGATTACCGAAGCTTTGCGCGGTGCTGGCGCTATCCTGAAAGACGAAAACGGAGTGGAGTTTATGAGCAAGTACGACAAGCGTGGTTCTTTGGCACCCCGCGACATTGTGGCCCGCGCCATCGACAATGAGATGAAACAAAAAGGCTGCGACCATGTCTATCTCGATGCCACACATATCAGCAAAACCGAAATTTTCAACCATTTTCCCAATATCTACGCCAAGTGCCTGAGCATTGGTGTGGACATCACCAAGGACATGATCCCCGTGGTCCCCGCAGCCCACTATTCCTGCGGCGGCATCAAGGTGAATGAGTGGGGCGAGAGTTCCATCATCAACCTATTCAGCTCGGGAGAATGTGCCTCAACGGGCTTACATGGTGCCAACCGACTGGCTTCCAATTCTTTACTCGAAGCCTTAGTCTTCTCACACCGTGCCTGTCTCAAGGCCGTGGAGCGTTTCAAAGATATTGATTTCTGCGACGATGTGCCCGAATGGAACACCGAGGGCACCGTGCTCAACGAGGAAATGGTGCTGATTACCCAGTCACGCAAAGAATTGCAGACCATCATGTGCAATTATGTGGGCATCGTCCGCTCCAACGTGCGTTTGCAAAGAGCCTTCGACCGCTTGGAGATTCTGTACCGCGAAACCGAAGACCTATACAAGAAATCTATTCTGATTCCGGAAATCTGTGAATTGCGTAATATGATTAATATCGGCTACTTGATTATCAAGCACGCCATGAACCGCCATGAGAGCCGCGGTTTGCACTATTCATTGGATTATCAAGGGCATCGCGATGAGTCGCAAAGCACACACGATCTATTATAAAGGTAGCAGGTGGTAGGTAGTAGGTAGCAGTTTATAATTTCTGATACCTGACACCTGACCACTATTCCGTTGGGGTTTCTGAAGCTTTGGGTTCATTAATAACACCGGCCATAAAGCGGAGTACTTCGCCATTTGCATCCTTCAAAATCAAAGTGTCTTTTCGAATTTCATATTTCTTGAACTCTGCATGCAAACCTTGCATAAAGAGTTTCTCAACTTTCATATTTTGGCACAGCCTCTTCGTTGACCCTTCATATTCCATTTTGATTCTATCCTTACGGTAAGTATAGTTACCAAAGAAAGAGTTGCAGCCCAAATTTCCAGTATAAACACCATCTTTGCCAAAGACAATATGGGGAGTAATAAAGGATTTTGGAATGCTTTCCCCCTTGACATGAGTCAACACCCATTTGGTTTCTGTCAAAGGCTTATTCTGAGCCATTGCTGCTTTTTTCTTTGCCGATACACAAGAGGTTATGCCTGCTATCAAACAAACAACAAGCATAAAAACGAGCATGTAGTAAATACTATTTTCTTTCATTATTCGTCTTGGTTTTTCTGGTTGTAATACATTTCATTGACCTGATTGATATAATTGAGCACATCATTTTTGCCTCTGCCATCCACTGCCGAGCAAGCAAAGAACGGAGGTAGGTCTTCCCAAGTTTCCATGAGTTTCCGACAGAAATTCCGGATATTGACGGCACCCTTGGTTTTACCAATCTTATCAGCCTTGGTAAAAATCAAAGAGAAAGGCATATTCTTCTCGCCTAACTTATTAATAAATTCAATATCAATATTTTGAGGTTCAAGACGAATATCCACCAACACAAACACTAACTGGAGATTCTTGCGGTGCTGCAGATAATTGTCTATCATCTTCGCCCAATTCTCGCGCATGGTTTTGGAGATTGAAGCATAACCATAACCGGGAAGATCCACCAAAAACCATCTGTTATCCACCTTGAAATGATTGATAGTCTGTGTTTTACCTGGTTTCGATGAGGTCTTTGCCAAAGATTTATTATCAGCCAGCATATTGATCAATGATGACTTGCCCACATTGGAACGTCCAATAAACGCAAATTCAGGAAGTTTGTCCTTTGGACATTTTCTCCAGTCTGTTTCCGACTGCAAAAACTTGATGTTCTTAATCTGATAATCCATAAAACTATTTATTTTGCAAAGCTTTTAATATGTCGTTCTTTTTTGTTTTCGTAAATGTCAGGAATATGAATCGTAATGGCCAGTTCCTCCACTTCCCCGAAACTCGGATTGTCGGAAATGCCATAATACTTCAAAGAGGGAGAAATGGACATATAGGATTTGATGAGCGGCGGTATCACGGTGCCCATGGCACGGACTCTTTTTTTCAGAATCGAAAGGCTGTCGCTCAAGGTTTTCTCTTTGTATATCGCATTGTTTTTCTTGTTCATTTTCTTCGAGCGATCTGAAGAATGAATCGGCTTGATAAGGTTCTCATCGCCTTTGAAATAGCGTTTCAGAAAATCCAATATCAGTCGTCGTGCCAAGCGGCTGTATGTATTATACATAGTCATCTTGCCGAAGAAATATTCTATTTCCGGATATTTGACAGCAAGGGCTCCCAGTCCGTCCCAGATATTGTCCAAGGCGAACAGGCCTTTACGAGGATCCGCCGACACCTGGTATTTGGGTTGCACAAAGCTCCGGCCCAATTCGATGGTGCGTGGCCAGTATTCTTCGATGAATTGCGGTGACAGCTCAAACAATTCCGAAGTGGCGGTATGTGGATAGCCTTTTTCATCCACTGGGGCGTCGATACCTTTGATGAAACGGTAAGCGCTTACAATTTCCTCTTCTTCCGGATTCCAGACTATCAATTGTTTCCAGGCATGAGGTCCCTCGTCAAACTCGTCCAGGTCGAGTTCTTTGCCAGTGCCACCACCTGCCGCCCTAAAAGTCATCTCACGCAAACGTCCGATTTCCCTAAGCACATTCGGTGAATCATGAGCATCTATCATGTATATGTAGTTGTTGAGCGCATTGGTCTTCCTCAGAAACTTGTCCTCAGTAAGCTCCTGCTTCAAAACATCGACGGGTATGGGATCAATGATGCTCTTCATGCCATTATTTATTTCCAAGTGAATAAACCTGTTCTTTCAACCATGCTGCCCATTCCTTATCTTTTTTCGAATCATCAAACTGATGATAGGAAATAGGCTCACCGAATGAGATTTCAAAATGTGATTTCTTCTTTTTCATCATCTCTCGGGGCAGCAATACCATCTCCAAATTCGACTTAACACCCAATTTTTCCCTTAAATTGGCCACATTGTAGAACAAATTGGAGTTTTTGGCATCAAAAAAACAAGGAATGATGTCTCTTTGTGTTTGTTTAGCCTTTGTAATGATGGTCTTCTTCCATTCCAAATCCTGAATCACCCCCTTCTTTTTGCGAGAGCACATTCCTGCCGGAAAATACAGCACAAGATTGTCCGACTCGAAAGCATCGTTGAACATCTTACGGGCTTCGTCGCCAGTTTTGCCATGCTTGTTAATCGGGACAAAAATCTCGCGCATCGGCTCCACATAATACAGCAGGTCGTTGACGGGGAACTTGATATCCTGGCGGTGCCGGCCACACACGCTGATGAGTGTCATTCCGTCCAAGCCACCCAGCGGATGGTTGGAAGCAATGATATAGCGACCTGTCCGGGGTATCCGTTCCTCATGGTGAATTACCAGTTCGTTGTCCAGGTAATTGATGACAGCATTGGTGAAGCCCAAAGAGGACAAGTGACCATGTTCGCGGAGGAGCATATTCATCTCTTCCTGACAGATCAAACGTTCTATCCAGCGTATGACAAAAGAGGGGATTTTTTTGTAAAGTCCCGGATTCTTGTCCTGTAAAGCTTTTGCCACACTCAGCTGCATCATATCAATTTTTTATCTTCCCGACAGCCACTGGTTTGGATTCAGATACGTGTTGTTTTTCCAAACCTCAAAATGAAGTTCGTAAGTGTTATTGGTCGTTGATTTGGCCACCGTACCTATATTCTGTTTGGTACTCACCTTATCACCTTTCTTCACACTGACAGAAGCGAGGTTTTGATATACAGAAAGATACTCTCCATGGCGAATCATCAGCACCTTGGTTCCCATCACATCCAGAATGCCGGTCACTTCTCCTTGGAAGATAGCTCTGACAGGTGTGTTGGGTTCCACAAGAATATCGATACCACGGTTTTCAATCATGACGGAAGGCACGTCGGGATGGGGATAACTGCCGAAGTCACCCACTTTCGCACCCTTTGCAACAGGCCATGGCAGTTTGCCTTTGTTGTTGACGAAAGAATTGCTCACCAGCTGTTCATCGGGAGTCAGCACAATAGCATTGGTGGAGGCTTTTCCGCTGCCTGAAGAGGACGACGTGTTAGCGGTATTTTTGCCCGCTTTGGCTTTGGCAGCCTTAGCGGCTTCCTCAGCTTTCTTCTTGTTAGCGGCTACAATCTCCGCTTCAATCGCCTTCTTGATGGCAATATCCAGTTCTTTTCTCTTTTTCTGCTTTTCCTGCAAGGTGCTGGCCAACTGTTTCTCTTTCTGCTTCAGCTCCTGCGCCTTCTTGGTGGTTTCCGTCCTGTCTAATTCCAGTTTTTTGATTTCCACTTCCTTGCCTTCCAGCAGAGCCAGTTTCTCCGCCTTCATCTGCACAATTTCCTCATTCTTTTTCTTGATTTCCTCTTGCGTTTTCTCTATCAATTCCACCTGATGTTTCACATTGTTGGCGAAAACAGAATAATACTTGACACGACGGAACATCTGCGAGAAGTTGTCCGATGAAAGCAAAAAAGTCACCTTGTCTATCAGTTTCCTGTTCTTATAAGCAAGATACACCACTCTCGAATAATCGGATTTCATGTATTCAAGTTTCTTATTCAAATCCTGTGACAATTTGATATTCAATGCCAGTTCCTCTTCCAGCTCAAAAATCTCGGTATTCAGGGTTGTAATCAAAGCCTCACGATTAGAAATCTGCTGTCGCAGCACACTGATTTGCTGCAAAGAGGCATTCTTGTTTTTCTCGGTTTGCTTCAGCAGTTTCTGTGTATTAGCGATTTCCGTCTCTATTTTCTTCTTGTCATTTTTCAGTTTTGCGCTCTTCGACTGCGAAAAAGCGTCGAAAGGAGCACACAATATAGCCATTGCCAATAAGGCCATGGAGACAAAGCGTAGGCTGATTTTATGTGATTTCATTGTCTTTAGTTTACGGCTTATACAATAACTTACAAAAATAAAAGTATATTGTGCACAATTTCAAGCTAAAGTATAGTATTTATACACAGGGAAATGTTGATGATAATTAGCAAATTAGTTAATTAGCAAATGGATTTTAATTTCGGGGAGTCTCGCTACGCTCGAGGGGAGTCATGCTGCGCATGAAAGGGGAGTCTCACACTGCGTGCTCGAGGGGAGTCATACTGCGCATGAAAGGGGAGTCTCACACTGCGTGCTCGAGGGGAGTCGTTTTAATTACAGGAATATATGTGTGTTTTTTATGTATTTTTGCGGAAAATAAAAAGACCAACATGAAAAGACACCCTATTCTTTTGAAAAGCTTTCTATTTTCAAGTATTCTCCTGTTTCTTGTCGTTTCCCTCTCCGCCCAGGAGATGCTTGTCGGCAGCTACAACATACGCTATAAAAACTGGAACGATAGTGTGCAGGGCAACTCGTGGTCGAAGCGCTGTCAGGTAATCTGCGACCAAGTCAACTTCATGGCCCCCGTCATTTTTGGTACCCAGGAGGTGCTGTACAGCCAGCTCCTCGACATGCACAAAGCGTTAGACAACTACGACTATATCGGCATAGGGCGCGACGATGGCAAACATGGCGGCGAACATGAGGCCATTTTCTACAAAAAAGACAAGCTCCAACTCATTGACCATGGCGACTTTTGGCTCAACGAAACTCCCGACAAGCCCGCATTGGGCTGGGACGCGGCCTGCATCCGTATCTGCACCTGGGGCAAGTTTTCAGTTAAGACCACACAAAACGATGCAAACAACAAGCAGAATGAAAACGCCAAAACCTTTTACTACTTCAACCTCCATATGGACCATGTGGGTGTAGTGGCTCGACGAGAGGCTGCCAAGTTAGTGGTGAAGCGCATCAAAGAGATGACCAACGGCCTCCCAGTCATTCTCACAGGTGATTTCAATGTAGACCAGAATGATGAGATATACACTATTTTCACTCTATCGGGATTGCTGAAGGACTCTTACGATGCCGCCCGCATACGCTTTGCAGAGAACGGCACCTTCAACGCATTTAAAACGGAATATTTCACCCAGAGCCGTATCGACCATGTGTTTGTGTCGCCTTCCACCCAAGTCGAAGCATACGGTGTGCTCACCGACAGTTACTGGACCCCCAACGAGCGTTCAGACGAAAGTCAGAAATCCTTTGATGCACCACAGGAAATTTCCTTCAGTCCCTATACCCGCCGCAATCCATCGGATCATTATCCTGTATTTGTGAGATTGAGGTTTTAACGACTCCCCTCGATCACGAAGTGCAAAACTCCCCTCGAATGCATAGCATGAGACTCCCCCTTGTGCGTATGCACAACTCCCCTCGAGTACGCAGTACGAGACTCCTCCAATTAAATCCATTTGCTAATTAACTAATTTGCTAATTTGCTAATTGAAAAAAACACTACCTTTGCAGACTGAAATTTTCAGCCTCAAAAAGGACATAACACACTGTGGGAGAGAAAACTAAAAAAATCAAGACTGTAATTCGCCGGCAGAATACTCGCCGGAAGGCCACCTTGCGTGCCATGAAATGGAGGCGCGACAAGTTCAACCGGCGATTGCGCGAACAGGTCAATGACTTAATGATTGTGCGCCATCTTCCCAAATTCCTCAAGCCGAAAAAACGCAGTCAGATTCAGGAACAGCCCAAGAGCGAATATGTAAGAGGGCTTCTGTTAGGAAAGTCCATCGGATTAGGTTACGTGCCCGTGTCCTTTACTTTTGGCTTGGTGGCCGTGCAGATGGGTTTTGACCCCTGGGTAGCGGTGTTCATTTCGCTCACCAACCTGGCTTCCGCCGGCCAGTTTGCTGGTATTCGCATGATTGCCGGTGGTGCTCCTGCCATCGAGCTAGCCATGACCACCCTTGTAGTCAATATCCGCTACTTCCTGATGAGCCTCTCGCTCACCCAGAAAATAGACAGCAAACTGCCTACCTACAAACGCTGCATCATGGCCTTCGGGGTCACCGATGAGATCTTTGCCTTGGCAGCCATGGAAAAAGAGGATGTCAGCTTCCCCTTCTTCGGGGGACTGATGACCTGCCCTATTGTAGGTTGGACCTTGGGAACCGTACTCGGTGCCTTTGCCGCCGAGCTGATGCCACCCTTGGTGCAGGCCTGCATGGGTATCGCCTTGTACTGCATGTTTATCGCCATTATTGTTCCGCCGTCAAGAAGCAACAAGAAAATCTTCTATTCCATTGTCATCGCTTCTGCCCTGTCGTGCCTATTCAAATATGTACCCGGCATCAACCAGATATCACAAAACGGCGGTGGCTGGTCACTCATTATTTCAGCTATTGCCGCGGCAGCTATCTGCGCCACTTTCTTCAAGACCGAAGAGGTAGAAGAGGAAAATGAGAGAAAGGAGGTGGCACGATGAGTTTGTTCACCTTCTCCACCGCAGGCCTAATGCTGGCCGTTATGGCACTGACCACCTACACCATCAGGGTAACACCTATGGCCATCTTCCACCGTAAATTAGAGAACCGCTGGTTCAAGGACTTCATGTTCTACATTCCTTTCTGCGTGCTGGCGGCCATGACCTTCCCCGATGTGATCTATTCCACCAAGAGCCTGACTTCCGGCATTGTGGCTACTGTAGTTGCCCTTATCATGTCATGGCGCAAACGCGACCTGCTCACCGTCGCCATCGGTGCCGTCGCCGCCGCCGTGCTGGTGGAGTACCTGAAAATTGTGATGTTTTAATAGTTAAGAATTAAGAATTAAAAACTAAGAATTAATTCAGCATCCAGCAACTTGACCCACTTAATTCTTAACTCTTAGTTCTTAATTTAATTGGCACATTAAAATCATTTGCTAATTTGCTAATTAACTAATTTGCTAATTTCATTGGCACATTAGCACATTGTCTCATTGGCACATTAATCAACATTCCCCTGTGGAAAGCATCACGGCCTTCGGGCCGTTTTTTTGTTGATAACTTCCTCTTTTTTCCAAAAGTTTCCATTTTTTTCCAAATTTCTCCGAAAATCAACATCAAAGTGTGGAAAAAATTGGAATATTTTTCCAGTTTATAATTTAAAATACTGATTTACTGTTATTTATTTCAAATTGAAATAAATCGAATTTATTTGTTGAATATCAATATTTTAAGCAAATAAACATCTTTCCTTAATAATTTTTCCCTTTTTTTCCACATTGATTTTCAGATACTTATATAAAAATATCATCTTTTTTAGTCCAAAAAATAAAAATTGTGGAAAAAGTATTGAAAAAAGCTATATCTTTGCCACGATAAAAACCAAAGAAAAATGCCAAAATTCAATTTCGGTTATTATGAAGCTGCCATCGAGAAGCATGGGCGTGTGAAATTACCCACCATGCTCTTGAAGTCATTGGATGAAGATGACCGCAATTGTTTTGTAGCAACCCATGGTTTCGGCAATCATGTAACCCTATGGACCATGAAAGCATACGAGAGACAAATGGAGTTCCTCAATTCTTTGGACAGAAACATTATAGCAATCAAGAAATACCGCAACGCATTTCTTACGCGCAATACCTTTGTGGAATGTGACTCCCAAAGCCGCCTTGTCATCCCAAAATTCTTCATGGATTACTATAACATTGACCGAGAGGTGGTTATGCTTTTAGATGATGGCAAAATTGATGTTTGGAACAGCGAGGAATACCACAAAGAGTTCGACATGAAACCAGAAGATTTGAACGAGTTGAACGAAGCCATTCATCTTGGCCTTTATAACACTGCGCGAAAGGAGGAAACCAATGAGTTACCATAATCCGGTCCTCCTTGCGGAATCTGTTCGTCAACTTGTTACTAATCCTTCTGGCTCATATATTGATGTCACCTTTGGCGGTGGCGGCCACTCACGGAAAATTTTGGAAAATCTTTCCCAGGAAGGTCGTTTGCTGGCCTTCGACCAGGACCCAGACGCCTCCAACAACGCTATTGACGACGAACGCTTCCAATTTGTTCCAAGCAACTTCCGCCATCTGAAAAAATTCGCCCAGTACTACAAATTCTGCCCCGCCGACGGCATTCTCGCAGACCTCGGCGTGTCCTCCTACCAGTTCGACACCGCGGAACGTGGCTTCTCACACCGCTTCGACGGCGACCTGGACATGCGTATGAACAAACAAAAAGGCGTGTCCGCCCGCGAAATCATCAACGGCTATGCCCCTGAGAAACTGGCCTCCATCTTTTATAGCTACGGAGAACTTCCTAACGGCAAACAGCTTGCCCGACAAATTGTCAGCGAACGCGAGAAGGCAGCTATCAACACCACCGGCCAACTGGTCGCCGCTGTCACCCCGATGCTGCCCAAAGGCAAAGAGAACAAGGTGCTGTCACAGCTGTTCCAAGCTATCAGAATCGAGGTAAATGACGAGATGACCGTACTGCAGGAAATGCTGAGCCAAACCATAGATTGCCTGAAACCTGGCGGACGCTTGGTGGTGATTGCCTACCACTCGTTGGAAGACCGTTTGGTCAAGAATTTCATGCGCTCGGGTAAATTCGAAGGCGAGGCAGAAAAAGATTTCTTCGGTAACCTGCTGACCCCTTTCACCCTGGTCACCCGCAAAGCCATCGTGCCCGACGAGAATGAAATAGCCCTCAACCCCCGCGCCCGCAGCGCCAAATTACGTGTAGCAGAGAAAAAATAAAAACCAGCCATGATAAGCACCAACAAACAGGAACCCAAACAAGCCAAAGCCAAGGGCGACAGCTTCTGGAAGCAACTGCTCTCCGGCGACTTCCTGTTTGCCAAAGGAACCATCCGCTGGTACCCCTACATCGCCTTCGTATTCATACTCCTGGTTCTGATTGTCATCAACGAACACTCAATGGATGCCAAAAGACAACGCATCAAAGAGCTGGAGACAGAATACAAACAAACCATCGGTGTGTTGAAACACAACAACCAATACATCCTCTACGATGAGAATCAGAAGCTGATTCAAATGCTGAACGACAGAGGATTTGAAAAGAACGACAAGCATATATACAAAATAGTAATTCAAAGACCGAAAGAAAATGCAGACTAACGAAGGAACAGATAACAAGCGTTTCTCGGCAAGGATGGGAGTGATCTTCCTCTTTGTGCTTTTGCTGGGCTTAGGCTGCATCGGCAAAATTCTGCATTTGGTCATTTTCCAACGCGCTCTCTACAGCGGAACCTCCTCCAAATGCCTCGACAAAACTCAGGAAGGCTGGGAGGATAATCCTCTGGCACAAGACGAAAATTGCGACTGCTATGTGGTGGCCAATAATGTCCGCCCGGTCCGCGGTGAAATTTACGACGATCACAACCGCGTGATGGTGAGCAATGTCACTGTTTTCGACCTCACCTTAGACGGACGCATTTTCGCCGCCAAAGATACCATATATACTCATTCCGCTACTAAACTGAACAAACTCATTGAGCAACTGAGCGCAGAATTCTACAATCACTTCCAACACAAATTTCCCAAACACGACCTACAATACTACCGCCGCAAATTCACCATTGCCTTGGCGGAGCAACGCAACGCACTCATTCTGCAATCCAACGAAAGCAATGAAAATCAATGGGTCACCTCCGAAGACACGGCTTTCATCAATCATCTGCCCATGTTCTCCGAAAAACCCTGCAAACGCTGTGTCAACTACACCTTCCGAACTGTCCGCATCAACCCATACGGAGACTTGGCTAAACGAACTTTGGGTATGAACCTTGGCGACCGCCAATACGGCATGGAATACTATTTCAACGAACAGTTAGCCGGTATTGAAGGCTCGCGCAAGTATCTGTATGTCAACAAAGCCCGCCTTCCCTTAGATGAATATGTGGAACCCATTGACGGCTGTGATTTGCATACCACTCTGAATCTTGAAATCCAGAACATTGTTCATAATGAACTGAATGCCAAATTGATAGAATGGAATGCCGACTGGGGTTGCGCTGTGGTCATGGAGACCAAAACCGGAGAAATCAAAGCGCTCTGTAACTTGCGCCGCGCCAACAAAGATGGTACCCAATATACCGAGAGTGACGAATATGTGTTAAATAAGATGGTAGAACCCGGCTCTACCTTCAAAATCGCTTCCGCCCTCGCCTATTTGGAGAAAAAGAACGGAAATGATGACCAGCGATATCCCATTTTATACCATGAATTTGAACGGAAAAGCAAGGATGGAAGCAAAACCTACAAATTCATCAAATACGATGAGAGAGGCAAAGCGGAGGACCGTGGCTATCCTATCGACATTATCCAGCGTTCTTCCAATGTAGGTATCGCCTCCATGATTTTTGACGCATTCGGAGACGACAATTACAAAGCCTATCTGAACAAAATTGACCAGCTGTATATCACCACCTCATTCTCAACGCAGTTGGGCAAAATCCAAGCACCCAATATCAAACGTAATGCCAAGGATTTCCATACCTATTACAATACCTGTTTCGGTGCCGGTTTTACCATGACACCCATTCAAACCTTAGTATATTACAATGCCATTGCCAACAATGGCAAGATGGTCGCCCCTCTCTTTGTCAAATATGTGACCAGAGCCCATGAGACTGAACCCATACAGACTTTCGAAGCCGAGGTCATCAACGAGCAAATATGCAGTCCCACAACCATAGCAAAAGCCAAAAGTTATCTGGAAGCTGTTGTCACTGGTGAGCACGGCACGGCACGTTACTACCGCAATCCAAACTTCACTTTTGCTGGCAAAACAGGCACTCGTGACATTTGGGATGAAAACATCAAGGCTTACAATTACAGCAAAAACAGTGTCTCTTTCTGCGGTTATTTTCCAGCTGACGACCCACAATATACCTGCCTAGTTTTCATGTACAACGTGTCAAAGAAAAGTTCCATCGCTGTAGATGTTTTCGCCCGTATCGCCCGAAACATTATGAACACCACCAACTTCGGTGCCTTGCAAAATGTTAACCGAGAGCATGGCACCAAGCTGCCCAGAACTCATGTGGTCAATTCAGAGGAATATAAACTCATCATGGAAAATCTGGGTATCGCTTATCCTTCTAGTCAACTGCCAGTGCCTTATGTCACTTCTGGATTGAGAGACGACTATTCGGTCATGCTGAAAACACCCAAATTCAAAAGTGGCGACAAAATGCCCGATGTTTCGGAGATGATTGCCTCTGATGCTGTCAGCGAGCTGATACGAGCCGGTTATCAAGTGAAAATCTATGGTTATGGTGTGGTACGCCGACAAGTTTTGGACAAATCAACCAACACTGTAAGTTTGTATTTAGAATAAAAAAAAACATAGCAATGAAAGCCTTATCATTTTTATTGCAAAACATTGGAAATTACGAGATTATAGGAAGCATCGACCGTCAGGTGGAAGCCATTACCTTTGACTCGCGCAAGGTAACTGCTGACCATCCAGACACACTTTTTGTTGCCCAACGCGGCACCCAAGTTGATGGCCACAGCTTCATCGGCAAAGTCATTGAACAAGGCGGACGCATGATTGTTTGCGAGGAAATACCCGAAACATGCGGCTGTACGACTCTACCACAAGATGTTACCTTCATTAAGGTGCCCAACAGCGACATAGCTCTTGGACTCTTAGCCAGCGCTTTCTATGATTTTCCTAGCCAAAAACTGCATCTGGTGGGTATCACTGGCACGAATGGCAAAACCACTACTGTGACACTGCTGTATCGTTTATTCCGCCAGATGGGCTATCCAACAGGTCTTCTCTCCACCATTGAAAATCGTATTGAAGATACCATTATACCTACTAACCACACCACTCCCGATGCCATTGAACTGAATGAGTTATTGCACAAGATGGTAGAAACCGGCTGTCAATACTGCTTTATGGAGGTCAGCTCACATGCCATCTGCCAGCACCGCATTGCTGGACTGCATTTTTCAGGTGGCATCTTCAGCAACATCACCCATGATCATTTAGACTACCACAAAACCTTCGCCGAATACATCAAGGCCAAGAAGAGATTCTTTGACGAATTGCCCGAAACAGCTTTCGCTTTGACCAATATCGATGACAAGAACGGTTTGGTGATGACGCAGAACAGCAAGGCTAAAGTTCATACTTACAGCCTGTTGAAAGCCGCAGACTTCAAGGGTGTCATCATGGACAATGACTTCACCGGCTTGCAGATGACTATCAACGGACAAGAGGTCTTTTTCAAGCTTTGTGGACGTTTCAACGCCTACAACCTTTTGGCCATTTATGGTGCTGCCATCCTGTTGGGCATGAATAGTGAGGAAGTGCTGCAGCAAATGAGTGGTTTAGGCAGTGCGGCAGGACGATTCCAGCTGATACGCAACAACGAAGGCGGCTCAGCCATTGTGGATTACGCCCACACTCCCGATGCCCTGAAGAATGTGCTGTCCACCATCAACGACATTACCCAGCACAGTGTGAATATCATCACCGTGGTAGGCTGTGGCGGTGACCGCGACAAGCTGAAACGACCTGAGATGGCTGCCATCGCTTGCGAGCTCAGCGACAAAGTCATCCTGACTTCCGATAACCCCCGCACCGAGAAGCCCGAGGACATCCTCAACGACATGCTTGCTGGGGTTTCTGCCGACCAGAAACGCAAAGTGCTGGTTATTGAGAACCGCCACGAGGCCATCAAAACCGCCTGTATGCTGATGCAGGGCAAAGATGTGCTGCTGGTCGCCGGCAAAGGCCACGAAAACTACCAGGAAATCAATCATGTGAAACACCATTTTGACGATACCGAAGAAATAAAAGCAAACTTCAATCTTTGAATTAAGAACTAAAACTAAAAACCATGTTATATTATCTTTTCGACTGGCTTCATGGGCACAATTTCCCCGGTGCGGGAATGTTCCAATACATTTCTTTCAGAGCCGCTCTCGCCATCGTGCTATCGCTCTTTATCTCTTTGATTATTGGTAAAAGCGTCATCAAAAAACTGCAAAAAGCACAGATTGGCGAAACCATACGTGACCTCGGCCTCGAAGGACAACTTCAGAAAAAAGGAACCCCTACCATGGGCGGTATTATCATCATCGCTTCCATTATCATACCTGTTCTGCTGGTCAACAAATTGGACAACATTTATATTATATTGATGATATTCACCACTTTATGGTTGGGTTGTCTGGGCTTTGCCGATGATTACATCAAGGTATTCAAGAAAAACAAAGAAGGTCTTTCAGGAAAGAAAAAATTGATTGGCCAAATCATTTTAGGTTTGATTGTAGGTATTGTGATGTGCTTCCACCCTGATGTGGTTATCAAAGAGAAAGGTTCCGTTGAAAATAAACAAATTGAAACCACGGAGGTTGTTAACAATGACATAGCCAACCATAACACCAGCGTTTTCAGCAGAATACCAGCACAGCACAACTCTACCAAAACCACCATTCCATTTGTCAAGAACAACGAATTCGACTATGCTTGGCTGACCAACTGGACAGGAGATAAGACAGGTTTGCTTTCCTCATTGGTTTACATTCTTGTCGTGATTTTCATCATTGCGGCAGTTTCCAACGGGGCCAACCTCACCGATGGGCTGGACGGTTTGGCCATAAGCACCGCAGCTATAATTTGCATAGGCATCGCCATATTGGCATACGTGTCTGGTAACAGCATTTTTGCCGACTACCTAAACATCATGTATATTCCCAATATCGGTGAATTGGTAGTCTTCATTGCCGCCTTGCTCGGAGCTTGTCTCGGCTTCTACTGGTGGAACTGCTTCCCCGCGCAAGTATTCATGGGTGATACCGGCAGTCTCTCCCTCGGTGGCATCATCGCTGTTTTATGCATCATCATCCGAAAAGAATTACTGATTCCCGTTCTTTGCGGTATCTACCTCATCGAATCAGTTTCCGTCATCATACAGACAAGCTATTTCAAATATACCAAGAAAAAAACTGGTGAAGGCAAGCGCATTTTCCTGATGGCACCCATTCATCACCATTATCAGAAAAAAGGCATGCATGAAACCAAAATCGTACAGCGATTCATCATCATCGGCATCCTTTTGGCAGTAATTTCAGTAGTAACATTAAAAGTAAGATAAAATATGGCAGCACACAAAAACATCGGCTACAACGCATTTCCGACAACCGACAACCGCAGCAGCATGGCCGCTGCATTAGCAGGAAAACTACTCAACGCACGTAACGAAAGCTTAAACGACTCCATGTCCGACTTCGAGGGCAGTGCCAACAAATTGGAACTGGTCAAGAGCATCGAGGGCATCGACTTCATCAACGACTCCCGCTCTACCAATGTCAATGCAGTATGGTTCGCCCTGGAAAGCATGACCAAACCCACCACCTGGATCATGAGCATCGAAGACCGTGACAGCATCAACGATGACTTGGTGGATATCATCAAAGAGAAAGTGAAACATATTGTCATCATGGGCGTTTACAAACCCGAAATCTTTGATTTCTTTGCCGATCAGGACATTGCCGTGGACTTTTCCATGAACATGGAAGACGCTGTCCGCACCGCCTATTATGCAGCAGCTTCCGGCGACGCCATCCTCTTCGCCCCTGGTACCACCAGCTTCGGCATGTACCGTACCTACCGTGAAAGAGGCGACAAGTTCAAAGAAGCCGTGGCACAGTTATAAATTAGGTAACAGGTTTCAGGTAACAGGTTTCAGTAATTAATTTCTGATGCCTGTAATCTGACACCTAACACCTGTAACCTATAACCTATCATGAATTTGCGGGAGAAAATAAAGTTCAACGGAGACAAGGGCATTCTGGCCATCACGATTGTGCTGTCCCTGATATCGATTCTGGCTGTGCTGAGCTCGGCCAAATCGACTCATGTGTTCGTGCACCATCTGATTAATATCGCCCTCTGTTTCGCAGGCATGTTCATCGCCTATAAAATCAACTACAGGGCGTTGTCACGGCTGGCAATTTTTTCCCTTGTATTGGCAGCCATCCTGCTCTTCGCCACCTTGGTATTCGGTAATGAGGAGCGACGAGGTATCCGTATAGGTTCTTTCGAAATTCAGACCTTCTACTTTATCGGTTTCTTAGCTATCTTCTTTATTTCCAAATTTTTAGCGGTTCGTATCAACAATGACTCCGATATGACCCTGCAAGATGTGTCAGGTTTGTTTATTGTAGTACTTCTCTTTACTGGCGGCATGGCCCTCAGCAACATGTCCACCGCCATCATCTTTTTCGCCACCAGCTTGGCCATCATGTTTTTGGGGAATGTCAAAGCCAAACACCTGCTGCTATTTTGTGCGGTGGCCTTCTTTTTCGGTTCCATCTATCTTTTTGGCACCGACTCGGGCCGTTCCAGTACCTTCCGCCACCGCTGCCATTATTATCTTACCAATGACAATAGCGAAGGTTATGGCGACCAGATGATCAAGTCCAAAGCTGCCATTGCCCGTTCGGGATTGCTGCCAGCGGGCCCAGGACAGGGTGTCATCAACAAAAACCTGCCCGAAAAAGACACAGACTATGTGTTCACCACAGTAACAGAAGAGTTAGGTATCTCCGCAAGTTTACTTATCCTGATTTGTTACCTCATCTTGTTTTACCGATCCATACTCATCGCCAAACGTGCCGAAGGCCCCTTCGGAATGCTCTTGGCAGTAGGTATCGGTTTCTGGTTCTGTTGTCAAGGCTTGGTACACATCGGCGTCAACTGCGGGCTCTTGCCCGCCACTGGCCAGACACTGCCCTTCATCAGTCGCGGCGGTGCCTCCCTGCTCTTTGCCGGCATCGCTACCGGCGTGCTGCTGAATATCAGCAAACAGGAAGCGTGATTAATTAGCAAATTAGCAAATTAGTTAATTAGCAAATTATTTTATGTGCTAATAGAATTTGGGGGGGTCTCGGGCTTTGCCCTCGAGGGGAGTTTCGCTGTGCTCAAGGGGAGTCTCACTTTGTTCGAGGGGAGATGTGAATATGCTAATGTGCCAATTTCGTTAATATATGTGTGCTGAAAGCACAACATCCTATTAACCCCACACAAGCACGATAGTGCACAGTGTGGGGTGATATGAATGAATGGTATGCGTGCGTAAGGCACGCTACCCTCTTTTAGCAAATAAAAAAATTCCTGATTATAACGATGACAAACCCAAGGCTACACCGGCAATTATAAAACCAATAATCAGCACGATATAAAAACAGAACAAAACAATGGTGAGTATTCCGCAGTATCTCCAAAACGACTTGTTATTCTTGAGGAATTCTGTCATTTGGACATTATCTTTGCTCTCAATGGCCAATCTGGCGGCAGCAGAGGCACGGAAAAGATATATGATAGGATAGATATATACTGCCGCAATGATAAGATATATAAAACCTACCACACCCGTACCAACTCTACTCAATACGCCTAAGTCTTCAGCTAAAGGGATAAAACTTCCTACCGATATCAACAATAAAGCAGCCAAAACCATAAAACCTGCACCTATGCAGCCCAATATAGCAAAGAATTTCATCCATTTGCCCATGCTTGATACATACAATTTAGACTCTTCCAAAAGCTGTAAATCTTTCTCTTCCATAATTTTACAAATTAAATTAATAATAAGGATTGATTATTTTTTTGCAAACATACATAATTTTTCCGAATCTTCGGAAATGATTTGTATTTTTTTTAAAAATTTCATGAAACGTCTCTACCACTACCCCGCCCTTCAGGCACCCGTTGGGGCTTCGCCCATTTCTCCTCCTCGCTCGACATAACCAAAGCAAGCTTTGCTTCTACACTCGCTCCTTCATCGAATCTTAAAGAAGGGGAATTATATGGCAAAATATATTTTGCCAATAGGAAAACTTTTTGTAAGTTTGCAGATTAATAATTTTAATCTGATACACTATGGATAAATATATTGAAGAACGCGTGGCGTTGTGGCTGAATGACGACTACGATGCCGACACCAAAGCCCAAATCAAGGACTACTTGCAAAACAACCCTGATGAGCTGACCGAGGCCTTCTACCGTGACCTGGAATTCGGCACGGGCGGATTGCGTGGCATTATGGGCGTGGGTACCAACCGCATGAACAAATACACGGTGGGCGCTGCCACCCAGGGACTGGCCAACTATCTGAAACAGCAGTTCCCCAATCAGGAAATCAGCGTGGCCATTGCCTTCGACTCCCGCAACAACAGTGCCTATTTCGCCGACATCACCGCCGATGTGCTTTCCGCCAACGGCATCACCTGCCATCTGTTTCCGGAACTGCGTCCCACCCCGGTGCTGTCCTTCGCCGTGCGTCACCTGCACTGCCAGTCGGGCGTGATGGTGACCGCCTCGCACAACCCGAAAGAATATAACGGATACAAGGTGTACTGGAACGATGGTGGCCAGTTAGTGCCCCCACACGACAAAAATGTCATTGCCGAAGTCAACAAAATCAAATCGCTGCACGATACCAAATGGCAGCGCAATCCCGACAAAGTGCACATTATTGACAGCAGTCTGGACGAGGCTTACCTGAAGCTGGTTCACGGCCTGTCGTTGCATCCGGAAGCCATCGCTGCCCAGAAACAGCTGAAAATCATCTACACCCCGCTGCACGGCACCGGCATCACCATGGTGCCCAAAGCCTTGAAAATGTATGGTTTCGAAAACATCAGCATCGTCAAGGAGCAAGCTGTCAGCGACGGCAACTTCCCCACCGTGAAGTCACCCAACCCCGAAGAGAAAAGCGCCCTCATCATGTCTATCGCACAGGCAGAAGCTGAAAAAGCCGATTTGGTGTTAGCTACCGATCCCGATGCCGACCGTGTAGGTATCGCCGTACGCAACCTCAAGGGCGAAATGATACTGCTCAACGGCAATATGACCGGTTCACTGCTGGTACATTACCTGCTGTCACAGTGGAAAGCCCTCAACAAGCTCGATGGCAAACAATTTGTCGTTAAAACTATTGTTACTACCGAATTAATCAAACGCATGGCTGATGCTTATCAGGTGCCATGCTATGATGTGCTTACGGGCTTCAAATATATTGCAGAAAAGATTAAAGAGAATGAAGGCAAGACGACCTTCATCGGTGGTGGCGAGGAAAGCTACGGCTACTTAGCTGGCGACTTTGTGAGAGACAAAGATGCTGTCATTGCCTGCTGTCTCATCGCCGAAATGACCGCTTTCTATGCCAACCAAGGCAAGAGCCTGTACCAGATGTTGCTCGAAATCTACCATGAATACGGTTACTACAAAGAAGATCTGCTTTCATTGACCAAGCAAGGCAAGAGTGGTGCTGAGGAAATCGCCGCCATGATGGTAAATTATAGAAATAATCCTCCAAAGGAAATTGGTGGACAGAAGGTTGTCCTCATGAAAGATATTCAGGCAGGCATCGCCTATCATTTGGACAAAGGCACGCAGGAACCCATTGCCCTGCCCAAGTCCAATGTGCTGCAGTTCTTCACGGCCGACGGCTCCAAAATCACCGTCCGTCCTTCCGGCACCGAACCCAAAATCAAGTTCTATTTCGGTGTGATAGGTCAGTTGCCCGACATCCAGCAATACGACGAGGCTAATGCCGCTATGCAGGCAAAGATTAAGGGGATTATTGAGGAGATGAAACTGTAGAACCAATTAACAGTTAACAATTAATAATTAAGAGCTACTCAGATTGCCTCGGAGAGGCAAAATTTCAATAACCCCACATAAGCGAAGCGCAGTGTGGGGGTTCGCAAATCAACAACAAAAACAAACATACAAAATGATCAACCCAAAACTCTTAAACCCCCAAAGCATCGTAGTGTGCGGTGCGTCAAGTGACATTCATAAACCCGGCGGAAAATCGCTGAAAAACCTCTTGGAGAGCCCCTTCAAGGGTCAGATTTACGCCGTCAACCCCAAAGAGACCGAAGTGCAAGGCGTGAAATGCTATGCTAAGGTCGATGATCTGCCGCAGGTCGATTGCGCCATCCTATGTATCGCCGCCAAGTTCTGTGCCCAGACCGTTGATGTGCTGGCCAAGGAAAAAGGCTGCCGAGGCTTCATTATCGTCAGTGCTGGCTTCTCAGAAGAAAGCCACGAAGGTGCTGAAATCGAGAAGCATATCGTAGATACCATCAACAGCGTGGGCGGCTCGCTCATCGGTCCCAACTGCACCGGCTTCCTCAACGTAAACTATGCTGGCTGTTTCGACACCCCCATCCCTACCCTCGATCCCCATGGCGTCGATTTCATCACAGGTTCAGGCGCCACCGCCGTGTTCATCAAAGAGTACGGCATCAGCAACGGTCTGAAGTTTAACAGTGTGTGGGCAGTAGGTAACAGTGCCCAGTTAGGTATCGAAGATGTACTGGAGCACCTCGATGAGACCTTTGACCCCGAAAAATCAAGCCGTGTCATCATGCTCTACATGGAGAAAATTGGCGACCCACAGCGTTTACTCAAGCATAGCCGCAGCCTTATCAACAAGGGCTGCCACATCGCCGCCATCAAGAGCGGTGGTAGTGCTGCCGGCTCACGTGCCGCTTCATCACACACAGGTGCTTTGGCCACCAACGATGCCGCTGTCGATGCCCTGTTCAGCAAGGCCGGCATCGTACGCTGCCACAACCGTCAGGAACTGACCACCGTGTGCGGCGTCTTCATGCACCCCGAAATCAAGGGCAAACGTTGCGCCGTGATCACCCATGCCGGCGGTCCCGCCGTAATGCTCACCGATGTGCTCAGCAATGGTGGCATGGAGGTACCTTCACTGAAGGACCATCCCGCCAGCCCCGCCCTGCTCGCCAAGCTTTTCGGTGGTTCTTCCGTAGGCAACCCCATCGACTTCCTCGCCACTGGCACCGCCGAACAGTTAGGTTATATCATCGACACCGTCGAGAACGAATACACAGATATCGACTTCTCCGTAGTTATCTTCGGCTCACCAGGATTGTTCAGCAACAAGGAGGTTTATGACCTGTTAGATGAGAAGATGAAAACCTGCAAGAAACCCATCTTCCCCGTGTTGCCTTCCATCATCAATGTGAAGGACGAAATCAACGACTTCATTGCCAAAGGCCGCATCAACTTCCCCGAAGAGTGTGTGTTAGGCAATGCCATCTGCAAAGTATATAATACGCCCAAGCCACAACCCGAGCATGTGGAACTGCCGCAAATCGATGTAGCCCGCATCCGCAAGACCATCGACAAATGCGGTGACGGCTACATGGAGATTGCCGACTACAACGAGCTTTTGGATGCCGCTGGCATCAGCCGCAAGAAATCTGTGGAAGTATCAAAGAAAGAAGATGCTCTGGCCTTCGCCAAGGAGGTAGGTTGCAGCAAAGATGTTCCCCTCGTAATGAAGGTGGTCGGTCCACTGCACAAATCTGACGTAGGCGGCGTTACTTTGAACGTAAAGGACTTGGATACCGTAAGCAAGGAGTTTGACCGTCTGATGGCCATTAAAGACACCTACGCGGTAGAAATGTATCCGATGTTGGACGGTACTGATGTTTATATCGGCGCCATTAAGGATGCCAAGTTCGGACATCAGATCTTCTTCGGTTTGGGTGGTATCTTCATCGAAGTGCTGAAGGATGTACAGAGTGCATTGGCACCCATCACCGCCGACGAGGCCAAGGTGATGCTCACCAAGTTGCGCGGCTACAAGATTCTGCAAGGTGTTCGTGGCCAGGAGCCCGTCAACATCGACCTGTATGCCGACCAGATTGCCCGTATCAGCGCATTGGTGCAGGCTGCTCCCGAGATTGCCGAGATGGACTTGAACCCACTCTTGGGCAACCCACGCTACGTCACTGCAGTGGATGCCCGCATAAGGTTAGAAAAATAATCTGGCACAATAACTTATACTTTTAAGTTTAGCACAAAAAAATCGGTGGATTGAAATCCAATCCACCGATTTTTTTTTGATGTTGTTTTGCAACTTTTATTCATTCACAATCAACACACATCTAATACTGAATCCATTGCAACGGCTATATTCTTTACCATTGTATATCTTCTCACAGATATAGTCAATCATAGCACCAGTAGCCGCATCATATACAGGATGACAAGACCAGAAGTATGCATTACCTGCTGCATTCTCATATCTGCCAGTTACGCAGTTGTAATAACCACCAGGAACAGCATTGAAACCTGTGCTGTTAGTACCACTACCTTCAATCCAGAAATCAGTTGATCTCAAATCCTTGGCATTGAAACTTTCCAGTGTTTTGAGATCCTCATCGGTAGGCAAATACCAACCGTTGGGACATGCACCTTGAACATGTTTACCAGCAGCGTATGTAGCTTCGATATCGGCAATGCTATTGGTTGCTGTATCAACAGCTGCATACCAATCATACAAATAACCAAAATTAGCAACATTTTCTGTAGCATTGGGGAAATTCTCTGATACATAGCTCATCAGATTCGGAATTGTGTTACCATTGCTGCTGTATTTGGTTGACACCAGGTTTCTATCTGTCCAACATAAACAACCCACACGAACACCATTATAGGTATTACCTTCGCCATCATCCACAGAGGGACATGGATAATGATAAATGTAGATAATCTGTTCACAAGTAACCTCATGTCCACATGTGTCAACAGCGGTCCAGATGATGGGGTTATAACCTATAGAGAATATGCTGTCAGGATAGTTGGTGGGGATATCATTATAAACAGTATCCAAAATATCCTCAGTAATTGCGGAGTTAGTGAAAGTGAATGTCGGGTAACCGAAATCTCTAATGATAGTGTCACAGCCCTGCATGATACCTTGTTTTACCGTATCAATTTTCATTGTGGTGTTACCATGGAGAGAGTCAATATGGACGATAACCGGGCTCACCTCGATGGTTGCAGTAGCAGTAGCAGTACAAGCTTTAATATCTGTAACTGTCACACTAACGGTATAGGTATAATCAATATCGTCTGCTATAGCGGGAACTTCAGTTGCTGCAGCATTCACATTGGTTGCGTCATCACCCCATGCATAGGTATAGTTACCTGGATCATTACCACCTTGAGCAGTAACGCTTGCGTCGAATGAGCCGACACCCATCAACGGGCAAGGATTATTGGTAGGAACAGTCAAAGCCGTGATTTCCAATGTATCGGGCTGTGCGATGGTGAATGTACCAGTGATAAAATCTTTTTTCAGGACGTCGCTTAACTCAACATTGTATTTACCTGGTTTCAGGTTTTCAAATATATATTCTGTATCCATCAGGTTTTTCACGGTATCGTTTTGTGGAAGAACTGTGCTGGACAATACTATCATATAAGGAGCTTCACCACCAATAATCTTCACGGTATCGGTACCATTGTTCTCCCCGTAGCAAACCACATCGGTAGAATCCATGGTCATATCGAGGGTAAGGCGCCATACAGCGTACAAAGCAAGACTTGCGTTGGTACTATAAGTTTCACCTAAAGCGTAGTTGGTGCTACCTACAGCTTCATCGGGTGTGGTGTTCCAACGATAGAGAGTGCTGTCAGTTTTGGTGATAAGATAGTTGCCTGCACCATCGGTACCATCGGAAAGAGTGACATCAACACCAATCAACTTAATTTGGGGTGGAATAGTTCCTGTACCACCGTTAGCATTGTAAGAAATGGAATAACCTTCTCTCCAGATTGCATACAAGGTAGTATCGGAGATCAATACAATAGGATCTCCAGGATTGAAACTGATGCCTGTACTGTCAGCTTTGGTATTCCAAATGGCGAAAACATCGGTGGTCAGAGCAGGGAGGAAAGCACAATCAGCAACATCTTTGGTACGGTCAGATACAGATGCATCTACTCTCACATAGATAGTATCCATTGTGCCAGTACCACCGTTGGCATTGTATATAAGCGAGTACATTTGATAAACAGTGCAGTGCAGTGCATCGGGATCATTTTCGATAGCATAATAGCCAGGAGCACACCAGCTGTCCACTGTGGCCTTGGGCTCACTGAAAGTACCGCCAGTGAAGACGAAAGTACCAGTAGCAGCTGAAGTTTTGGAGATATTCCCTTCATAGAAGCCGCTTGTCACATTAATAGTGCCTTTAGTAACTGAACTACCTTTGCCCATTACAAGAACGTCACCACCTTTTATGAACTCGTTGTTATCCAAATTAATGACCGCAGTAGATTCGCCATTTTCTCGTACAGCATATCCAGTAGCAATAGCAGCATCTGTAGTGAATTTACAGTTACTCACATTAAATGTTCCAGCACCACCACTGACATTAATGAAACTCTCGCTTTTTGTGACAGTATCATTGGTGATGGTTGCACCTGTTGTCCCTGTAAACTGGGCCAAACTATGAAGGCTATCGCCCTTACAATTATTTATTGTCACATTGTATGCACCTGCACCTGAATTAACTCTTACTGCAACTTCCTCATAACCAGGTGCAGTACTACTGAAAACACAATTATCGAGTGTGATATTATGGGCATAATTATATTTATTTGTATACCATGGTTTCCCCGCTGTTTTTGTGTTCGGAACCAAAACAAATGCATTATCATCAGCAGTGGTTGTGTAGAAATCCGTCTTCTGACCCACAAAGCGTACATTCTGGATGGTCAGTGTTTCAGTACCTGAAGCTCTACCATCACCATCAATGGCGATCTGTCCTACGATGGTGTCATTACTACCTTCGATAGTAAGGTTCAAACTGGCCTTCTGATGTACGATAGCCACTTCTGTAATGTTCTTCAACAACTCAATAGTCACATCGCCTGTCATATTAGCATGGGCAGAATCCAAAGCGGCCTGGAGAGAAGTATATTCCACAGAGCCTATTTTTGCCACCTTTGGCATAGGGCCTACTGTCCATGTCTCTGGAACTGTGCCATTAGCATAAGCGGCATATCCAGGAGCACATTCCGGTGTCACATCACTTGAATAGGTTCCGCCAGTGATGGTAATGTCTGATGCATCTGTTGCAAAACCACCAATATAGGTTCCTGACGTAATGGCAACTGTTGTGCCCGTAGCGTTACCGTTTAATACAATGGCATTGGGTGCTTCAACATTATTGCCTGACAACGTTACGCTCTTGACAGTTCCTCCCTTAATACGAATACCATAATCGTCATCAATGTCCATGGTATTATTTTCAATAATGAAATTACCAGTACCACCAGATATACTTACACCATGGTACATATCTTCGGTAAGCGTACAATTAGTAATAGATATGTCATTAACATTTGTAAATTGTGCAAGACTGTGCATTCCAGATGCAGTACAATGGTCAATATTGAAATTTCCCATTCCACCACCTATTGATCCAATATGGACACCTACGGGTTTGGCACCACTACCTGTAACACCATTGCCCACAAAATCACAGTAAGACACATTAACATTGTGTGCATAACTGTAACCACCAGTGTACCAACGCGTACCAGAAGTTCTTGTATCGGGAAAAATAATAAAGCCATCGCCTGCTTCCATAAGACTATTATCATAGGCAAATTTGAGATGTATAATTGTCAAGACCTCTGTTGAAGTCGTGCTTCCAGTACCCGCAACGATTATCTGACCAGTAAGGGTTTTGTCCTTACCATCAATAGTTAAGTTAAGTCCAACTTTTTTCTTCACAACTACAGCCTCCGAGGTGTTGGCAATCAGTTCAATAGTCACGTCGCCAGTGGTGGTGTATGCATCATCCACAGCAGCTTGCAAAGTAGCATACTCCGTGCTACCGATTTTAGCTACATTTTACGCCCATGACATTCCTGCACTCAACAGGAAAAGTGTCAAAAATAATAAAATTTTCTTCATGATTATTTGTTTTTGATTTATATTTTTTCCCTCTTTTAAAATGCCAAATAAATGTCATTTTTCGTATAAAAAAATGCATTTATTAAGCTTTACACCTATTTCTTATATTGCTCATATTCAATATATTGTGTTTTAAACCACCCCCATTCACACTATACCATAATATTAGCAAAAATATAAAATTTTTGGCATAAATAACACTTTTTAAGAAAAAAAGTGTTATTTTGATTTAATATGTTGATTTTCAATGAAAAAAAATTTTTTGGGGTATTTTCACCAAAATATAAAAAAAACGGGACTCCTTTCGGAATCCCGTTTGTCCATGAAGTATGACTTCTGAAGACTACTCTTCTGCCACCACTTCGAGGTTCAAGTTGACCTTGTTGAAGTCCTTGTGCAAGTTCACCACAGCGGTATAGTTGCCCAATTCCTTGATATGGTCTTCCTTGATGATGATTTTCTTACGGTCGATTTCAATACCGTGTTGTTCTTTCAGGGCATTGGCCACTGCGATATTGTTCACTGAGCCGAAGATAGTGCCTTTTTCAGAAGCCTTGGTGAAAATCTTAACGGTGAGACCGTCAATCTTACCAGCCATGAATTCAGCTTCTTTTCTGATTTTCTCAGCTTTGAAAGCGCGCTGCTTCAAAGTTTCGGCCAACATTTTCTTATTGGGTTCGGTTGCCAAAATTGCCAGTCCCTGAGGGATAAGATAATTTCTGGCATAGCCGTCTTTCACTTTAACGATTTCGTCGGCATAACCGAGATTCTGAACGTCTTGTTTCAATATAATTTCCATTGCTGTTCCTCCTTTTAGTTGTTTGACTTCAAGTTATCAGTTACGAAAGGAAGTAAGGCAAGGTGTCTTGCTCTCTTCACGGCCTGAGCCACTTTCTTCTGGAATTTCAATGAAGTACCGGTCAAACGGCGGGGCAGGATTCTACCTTGCTCATTGACGAATTTCTTCAAAAATTCAGCATCCTTATAGTCGATGTATTTGATACCGCTCTTTTTGAAACGGCAGTATTTTTTCTTCTTGATATCAACCGCAATCGGGGTTAAATATTTGATTTCGTTATTTGTTGCCATAATCTTTCCTCCTTATTCTGCTTTAGGTTCTTTTTTCAGGTTACGTCTCTTTTCACTGTATGCTACGGCATGTTTGTCCATGGCAACGGTCAGATATCTCAGGACTCTCTCGTCACGACGATACTGCAGTTCCAGTTCTTTTACCAAGCTACCTTCAGCTTTGAATTCGAAAAGGTGGTAAAATCCGGAGGATTTCTTCTGGATGGGATACTCGAATTTACGCAGTCCCCAGTCCTCTTCATGAACCATTTCTGCACCATTGCTGGTGAGAATGTTCTCAAATTTCTTTACCGTTTCCTTCATCTGATCATCAGATAAAACGGGCGTCATAATGAAAACGGTTTCGTACTGATTCAACATAATTTTTACTTTTTTTGGTTTATTAAAATGGTTAATTTTTGGGGCTGCAAAAATACAACTTTTTTTGATACAAACAACAGGGTGTTAATTTTTTTTCGGGGAGTCTCGGGCTGTGCCCTCAAGGGGAGTCTCACACTGCGTGTTCGAGGGGAGTGGACTTCGTCCAAAGGGGAGTCTCATGCTACGCACTCGAGGGGAGTTGTGCTTTGCACAAGGGGGAGTCTCACACTGCGTGTTCGATGGGAGTCTCGCTACGCTCGAGGGGAGTTTTTTTTGATTACAGGATTATAGGATTACAGGATGACGGATTAATTTCGTATTTTTGCACCATGAATTTCACACTGCACAACATTAGGAATTTATACCTCTCCTCCTTATATATATTATATGATAAAAGGGAGGCGGAGGCGATTGTGCGCTATTATTTTGAACTAAAATGGGAAATTCCGGCTCACGAATTTGCCATTCATCCTGACAAAAACTTCCAAAACGAAGAATGGCAGGAAATGCAAAACGACCTGCAACGACTGCAAAACGGCGAACCAGTACAGTATGTGGTCGGGAAGTCGGAGTTTTACGGACTGACGATGCGAGTGAACCCGTTAGTGCTGATACCGCGACCCGAAACAGAAGAGCTGGTAGAGCGACTGCTGAAACAATTGTCAGTCAATGCCACGAATTCCAACTGCAAAGACGCAATTGGACTCCACGCTACTCAACCCTGTCGTATCCTGGATTTCTGCACAGGCAGTGGTGCCATCGCCATCGCTTTGGCAAAACATTTGCCAGAAGCGGAAGTATGGGCCACCGACTATAGCCGCGAAATTCTCGAACTGGCCCAACATAATGCGGAAGACAATCATGTACAGGTGAATTTCATCCTACATGATTTGCTGAAAGAAGATGCAGCAAAACTTGGACAAGATTTCCAGGCCATCATCAGCAATCCCCCATATATTCCGCAATCACATAAAGCCCTGCTGCACAAGAATGTGACAGAACACGAGCCAGCAGAAGCCCTTTTCGTGCCAGATGACAAGCCCCTGCTTTTTTACGAGTGCATCGCTCTGTTAAGCAAAGAGTTACTTGCCGACAATGGCCTGCTGTTTTTGGAAACACACGAAGACTATCACGATGAATTGGAGTCTATGTTGCTTCAACTTCATTATCATCATATTGAAAAAATAAAAGACCTCAACGGGAAACCCCGTTTCATCACTTGCAAAAACTAATTATCTATGGGAGAAAACATGAATTTGGTAGAAGACCTTGCGCTGATTCTGATTTCAGCGGGTGTTATTACCATTATTTTTAAACTGCTCAAACAACCTCTGGTTTTAGGTTACATCGTGGCGGGTTTTATTGTGGGACCGCATTTCGGCTTGTTCCCCACCGTTTTCGATACGGCCAGCATTGAGGAATGGTCGGAAATCGGTATCATCTTCCTTATGTTCGCCTTGGGTTTGGAATTCAGCTTCAAGAAATTGCTAAAGATGGGCAGTACCGCCATTATTGCGGCAGCCATCGAAATCATCCTAATGATAGGCATTGGTGCCTTGTCGGGCTACCTAATGCACTGGAGCCTGATGGAATGCATCTTCCTCGGCGGTATGTTAGCCATGTCGTCCACCACCATCATTATCAAGGCTTTTGAAGATTTAAAGCTGAAAAAAGAGCCTTTTGCTGACCTTACCATGGTCATCCTGATTATCCAGGACATAGTCGCCATCGTGATGATGGTGTTACTGTCAACCGCCGCCGCCTCAAAGCAATTCCAAGGCCAAGAGATGTTAACTGTCATTGCCAAGCTGATGTTCTTCCTGATTTTGTGGTTTGTGGTGGGTATTGCTATCATCCCGACCTTCTTCCGGAAAGCCAAAAGATACATCAATGATGAAACCCTGCTCATTATTTCCATAGGACTATGTTTCGGCATGGTGGTATTCGCCAATTATGTAGGATTTTCTTCCGCTTTGGGTGCCTTCGTCATGGGCTCCATCATCTGCGAAACCGTTGAGGGAGAACATATTGAGAAGATCACCAAGGGCACCAAGGACCTTTTTGGCGCCATTTTCTTCGTATCGGTCGGTATGATGGTTGACCCCGATATATTGGTTAACTTCTGGAAACCCATTCTCTTCTTAACCATCATCACCTTAGTTGTCAAGGCCTTCATTTCCGCAGGCAGTGTACTGGTAGCTGGCGAATCGCTGAATGTATCGGTCAAAACCGGTTTCAGCTTGTCGCAGATTGGTGAGTTTGCCTTCATTATCGCCTCCTTGGGTGTCTCATTGGGGGTGTTAAGTAACTACATCTATCCTGTCATTGTGGCCGTTTCGGTCATCACTACCTTCACCACACCCTACTGCATCCGTTTGGCCGACCCGTTCACGCGATTTGTGGAGCGAAAACTACCGGCAAATGTCAAAAAGACCTTGGATGATTATAGTTTAGTAGGCAAAGGTCCCCGAAAACCTGGAGCTTGGGGCATTATTCTCAAAAAATCGCTGCTGCGAACCGCCATTTTCGGTATTCTCTGCTTCTCCATCACCTTTGTCGCCTTCCATTATTTCTATCCTTTTATGACTAACCTTTTGGAGAAATATATTCCCGTCAACTATATCAACATCATCAATGCATTCATTTTGCTGACTTTCATTTCTCCATTCCTATATGGCCTGATGAGCAACAAACACTCCACCCAGGCCCTTTACGCCCAATTATGGAGGGATGGACAATTGAACCGCATCGGGATTGTTGCCTGGACCATTTTCCGTATTATATTGGCTTGCTTCTTTGTGATGGTCATTCTTTCCAAATCATTCAGATTCACCAAGTTCGTGGTGTTCCTGCTGGCATTGGTTATTGTGATGTTCTTCTTATTCTCCCGCCGCACCCTGCATAGGTTTACGGCAATCGAAGACAATTTCATGGCTAACCTGAACGCCAAAGAGCAAGATTCAGAACAACAATAATTGCCAAACAAATGAACAAGAACATCTCCGCTATGGTTTTTGCCGCAGGTTTGGGCACCCGCCTATACCCGCTTACAGCAGACAAGCCGAAAGCTTTGGTGGAATACCAAGGCAAACCGTTGATAGAATATGTTTTACAAAAAATCATTGATGCGGGCATCCAGCACATTGTGGTTAATGTCCATCATTTTCCGGACCTGATTATCAACTACCTGAAAGAGCATCCACACAAGGCTGAAATTGAAATTTCTGACGAGAGGGATTACTTGCGCGACACCGGCGGAGGACTGAAATTCGCCGCTCCCCTGCTCGCCAACAGTGAACATATTCTGCTGCATAATGTGGACATCCTATCCGACCTTAATATAAAACAGCTTATTGATTATCATGTCCACCATGAAGCTTTGGCCACCTTAGCAGTGCGGCAGCGCGAGACCTCCCGCTATTTCCTATTTAACGGTGACATGAACCTCTGCGGTTGGCGGAATAACAAAACCGGCGAGGAAATCCGTTCCAAAGCGGCTGACACTTACGCACCATACGCCTTCAGCGGCATCCATATTGTGCGCCGCGAGCTCATCGACCTGATTCCTACCGCGGAAAAGCAGTCCATCACCCCGATATATGTTGACTTGGCGAAAAACCACCTGCTCAAAGGCTTCCTCCATAATGAAGGTCACTGGAAGGATATGGGGAAGATTGAGGACTTTAACAGTTAACAATTAACAATTAATAATTGATAATTGATGACTTGACGGTTCCTCTTTTAGGGCACCTTTTGGAGACTATGTCTCTTCTTCCTCCTCGCTCGGCATAACCAAAGTAAACTTTGTTTCTGTTCTCACTCCCTCATCAAATCTAATAGAAGGGGAATATTAACTACATCCAATAACTATTAACTGTTAATTATTAATTGTTAACTCCCCTCGAATGCGTAGCATGAGACTCCCCTTGAGCGCAGCGAAACTCCCCTCGAGCACGCAGAGCGAGACTCCCCTTTGAAATTTTTTTCACCCACCTGTTGCATCAAACAAAAATTTTTGTACTTTTGCCGGCGGAGAGATGGCAGAGTGGTCGATTGCGGCGGTCTTGAAAACCGTTGACCCTCACGGGTCCGGGGGTTCGAATCCCTCTCTCTCCGCAGCAAGACGCAAAACAATCAGAATCAGCAAGTTATATCAAGCTTCGCTGATTTTTTGTTTTAAAACTCTGCGACAATCACAAGCCATCAGCAGGTCACGACAAGTAAAATCATGTCGATTTTTGGCGGTCAAGTTTTGCAAAAAAAACTTCCAAAATTCCGAAATTTGTTATAATATCTTTATTGCTATGTGGGCACAGGCCTCGGCATCGGCGAGGGCGTGGTGGTGATGCTCCAAATCAAAACCACAGGCATGGGCTACCGTGTGCAACTGATGGTTGGGCAGATTTTGGCCGAAATGCCGGCGAGAGGCAATACAGGTGCAACGGAACTGATAATCAGGATAATCCATCTGATACAGTTGAAAGACAGACTTCAAACAACCTTCATCAAACATGCTGTTATGTGCCACCAAAGGCAGGCCTTCGATTTTGGGTGCGATTTTAGCCCACACCTCTGGAAAAATTGGGGCATTATCCGTATCCATCCGTGATAATCCGTGAACCCGCTGGCAAAACCATGCATAATAGTTGGGTTCGGGACGGATAAGGCTATAGAAGCTGTCGGCAATAGCTCCATTGCGGACAATCACTATACCCACGCTGCACACACTGCTGCGTTGCCCATTGGCGGTCTCAAAATCAATAGCGGCAAAATCGGTCATACTCTCTTTTTTCGAGCCTGCATTTCAGGCGGCAAAATTACAACTTTTTCCGTATCTTTGCCTTTTCAAAAACAGCTCTATGAATTGTAACGATTTCAATGCCGATATTATACCCGTAAACGAGGCTATCAGTCCCGACATCTTGCAGGAAATCAAAGAGATGGAGAAATGCGGGAAGTGCCTCCAATGTCTGTACAGCTACATCATGCTTGCCCCAGCCATGACCGACAAAGAGCTGATTGAACTGTTTGGTGCCGACATGCTGGAAATGGATGAGCTAAAAGGCGAACTGGATGAGTTAGCTGGTTTCAAACTTAACCCCTACCCCAACCGTTTGAGAATCGCCAGAGTCAACAAAAGCTTGCAGAAAATCAGCTTACAGCAGGAAAGAAGCGGAAAGGCCCTTGTCAAGCACTACATCAACGAGTGCATCAAGCAATATGAAGGGGATATGCTGGAAGAGTATTACAACATGGCACCGTAACAGGATACAGGTTACAGGGGACAGGTTACAGATAAAAAAAAGACGTGGGGTTGCCACGTCTTTTTTTTGGTTATTTATGGGGGAGATTAGAAAACTTTTTCGTTGTCAGCCATAAGTTTGTTCAACTTATTGTACTTGTTGATCACGATGATTTCCATCAGGACATACACGCACCATAACACGATAGCTGCAACAGCTACAGAGGTGTGGTTGAGCTTGTAGAATGCCGGACCATTACCGAAGAAAGTGGAAACAATGATCATACTCATCAGGCATACTGCCAAGAGGAACATACCCCACCAGAAGCCCAAAATGAAATCATTATCGCTTTTATTGTCAGCTGGCATAACATTCTTGTCCGTCAAAGCATATTCAGTTTCATCATACAATTCATTGAAGAAAGCGTAAGGTTTGATCAAATTGTAAATCGGAATAATCCAACCCCAGAATGCCCATGAAGGAGCCGTAGCTTTTTCCATCCAAGGACATACATTGCGCAGGTTCAAAGAGTTTTTGTAATTCCAGATAGCCCATATTAACACTTTCACCAAAAAGAGCAACAAAGTAATGAATAAGAAGACATTATAGGTACCTTCTGCGGCCTCCGTTTGTGCAACCATGTCATTATACTCAGCCTCAATCGGCTCAAAAGCGGCTCTTTCGTCAGCGATAGCCTGTTCAGTCTGGGCAAGAGCTTCCTTTTTCTCACCCAAGGTCTTCTTGGTTCTGTCGATATCTTCCTGCAAAGCTTTCACAGCCTTTTTATCTTTGGCAACAGCAGCTTGATGCTGAGTCAAAGTATCAAGTTTATAAGCATAGTAATCAACCTCGGCCTGATTGAGTTTTAACGGGTGCTCTACCGTGTGCAAATGTTCCTTGGCTTTTAAATAAGCGGGCTCGTTGCCTACTTTAACCACATTGACCTTGTCAAAATTCAATAAGAAAATGACAGAAAGAATGAAGAAAGCCAGAATAACCACATTTAAAATCTGAGCCAGTCGGCCTAAAAGAGTGTTGTTTGAAATCTTTTTCATGAGGATTTATTTTTATTTTCTTGATAATCAATTTTTTAAATTAAATCAATCTGATTTTGAATCGTATGCAAAAATAAAAAAAATTTCAATTCAAAATCAAACAATTTGACAATAACGAAAAAAAAACATAGCAATGTATTATATATATAAAATTTTGCTATTTTTGCAAACTTAAATAAATATATAAAATTGGGAGTGTTATGTTCACCGGAATCGTTGAAAAGACTGGAAAAATCGTTAAAATAGAGAAAGAGAATACCAATTATCATTTTACCATTGAGGTGGATTTTGCCGATGAATTGAAGATAGACCAGAGCATGGCGCACGACGGATGCTGCCTCACCATAGTCAAACTCGATCCGGAAAAGAAGCAATATGTGGTTACCGCCATGGACGAAACCATGCTGAAGACCAACCTGAAGACTTGGGAGGTAGGCTATGAAGTCAACCTGGAACGCAGCATGAAGATGGACGGCCGTTTCGACGGACACATTGTGCAGGGACACGTGGACCAGACCGCAGTATGCGAGAAGGTGGTGGATGACAACGGCAGCTGGCGCTATTATTTCTCATACGACAGCACGAAAAACAACTTCACCGTACCCAAAGGTTCCATCTCTGTTAATGGTGTCAGCCTTACCGTGGTGGATTCCGAGAAGGGCATGTTCTCCGTAGCGATCATCCCTTACACCCACAAAGTCACCAATTTCCATAACTTCAAGAAAGGAACGGTGGTGAACATTGAATTTGACGTTTTCGGAAAATACGTTCAAAAACTCCTTGAACAATATTTTGCTGACCAGAAAAGACAATAAAGAACTCGTTTGACTCGTTATATCTTTTCAACACTAACACCAGAAAGATTTGAAAACAAGAACAACCATATCCTACGCAGTGATAAGCATAGCAGTAATACTGCTGCTTTTATTCAGTTCGTGTTCCACCCGAAAAAACACGTTTCCGAACAGGGCGTACCATAACACCACCGCCCGGTTCAACGTGCTCTTTAACGGCAAAGAAGCCATGAAAGCGGGCGAGGCCGACCTGGAAACCAAGACCAAGGACAATTACACAACCTTGTTGCCCATATACAATTACCCTCCGCAGAATGAGTTAGGCTCTATCCTGCCTCACATGGACCGCGTGATTCAGAAATCGTCAAAATGTATCTACAAGCATTCCATGTTCATCCGCGGTAAGGAGTACGTGAAATACATTGACAATGCTTATTTCCTGATGGGCAAGGCCTATTTCCACAAACAAGATTACAACCAGGCACAAAGGACATTCAGCTATATCGAAAACACCTATAAGGTTTCTGACATCAAGGAAGAAGCCAAAATCATGAATGCCCGTACCGCCATACGGCAGAAATACTACTCGCGTGCTTTCGACCTCCTCAACGAAGTAGATCATGCTATCTACAAGAAAAAATCGAAGAAGCTGAAAATGCAGTACAACGCTGCTATGGCAGAATACCACCTGACGGCTCCTGAGGGGGAGATTGAAAGCGCTATCGACTTCATCAACGAAGCCATCAAGAACAAACCCAAGCGTCAATTCAAAACCCGTCTGTACTTCATCCGCGGCCAATTGTATGAGCTGTTGGGACATACAACCGACGCCCACAATAGTTTCATGACCGTCATCAAGCGCACTCCTCCTTACGAGATGGAGTTCAACGCCCACATGCACCTGGCTACCAACTACGACGGCAGCAAAGCGGCCAAGACAGCCATTCTGAAAGAGCTGAACAAAATGCTTGACGAGAAGAAGAACGAGGACTACAAAGACCAGATATACTATGCCATGTCGGAGATTTACCGCATCGACGGGGACACGGCAACTCAAAAAGACTATCTGGCACGTTCCGTTGCGGCCTATAGCAACAACGAATACCAACGCACCTTCTCCAGCCTTGCTTTGGCTGACATCTACTTTAACGAGGAAAAATACATGGAGGCGCAGAACTATTACGATACCGCCACCATGACCATGCCCAAGAATTATCCGGGCTACGACAATATTATCAAGAAGTCGAATGTGCTGCGTGAATTGACCGACAACCTGAAGATGATAGACTTGCAGGATAGCTTACAACGCATCGCCAAGATGAGCGAAGCCCAGCGTAACCAGTGGGTCCAGCGCATGATTGCTGCCTATACCGAAAAGGAACGCAAGGAAGCGGAAGAAGAAGCTGCCCGTATGCTCGCTTTGCAGGCAACTGCCGGTATGGCCAATGTCAATGTGAACAACAACCAAAGCGGTAAGTGGTATTTCTATAATACCGCCCTGATATCAGCCGGTCAGACCGAATTCTACAGAAGATGGGGTAACCGTAAGCTGGAAGACAACTGGCGTATCAGCAACAAGCAGCAGATTTCGTTCGAGGATATGGCCATCATGAACGACCCGAATGCCGCAAAAGACACTGTGGAATACGATGAGGACGGCAACCCGATACCAAAACGTGAAACCGACCCCAAAAAGCCGGCATTTTACACCCAAGACCTTCCTTTGACCAAGGAAGCTATGGACTCATCCAACGCCATGGTGGTGGAAGCTATGTACAACTGTGCCCTCATCTATATGGACCAGCTTAACGACGTGAAGAGAGCCAATGATATGCTGAAAAAACTGATTGCACGCTATCCCGACCATGAATTGGCCCTGTCGTCCATCTACCTGCTATATCTCAACTATAGCAAGAGCGGTGACAAACAACAGGCTGATTATTACAAGAATATTATCCTGACACAATATGCTGACACTGACTACGCCAAACTGATTACCGACCCAACTTATTATATCAGGATGGAAGAAAAGGCCAAAGACCATGAACGCAAATACGATATCGCTTACGACTACTATATCAACCGAAACTGGCCCAAGACCGTAGAGATTGCCAACAGTGTGTTGCCCACCTGTATCGATCAGAAATTGGCCTCCAAATTCGCTTACATTCGTGCCGTTGCCATCGGACAAATCATGGGTGAAGATTCCTTGAAGCGTGCGCTGACGGGTGTTATCATGAACTACCCGAATACAGAAGTAGAGAAATTAGCCCGAATCTACTTGTCCAATTTCGCTGAAGACGTGAATGTGGCCCTGGCACAAGCCGGTGACACCGTGGCACAGCAAGCTGTCATCAAACAGGAGCAAGCCAAACTATCTCCCTTCGTAGATAAACCCGAAGAAATCCATTATATGGTTATCATCTTGAACTCCAATGCAGTAGCCATGCAAACCGTGAAAGACGAGGTAGCTAATTTCAACCGAGAATTTTTCAGCTTGGAGCAATTCAACCTCAACAGTTTCTTCATCAACAAAACTGACCAGATGATTACCATCTCCAAGTTCAAAGACAAGGAAAAAGCCATGAACTATTACAACATCATGGTGAAAAACCCCATTTTCTCAAGCCGTTTGGCCTCAGGACATTACACCATCTACGCCATGTCATCGACCAATTATACTTCCTACTACAACATGAAAGACAAGAGAGACATGTATCCTGACTTTTTCAACGACAACTATCTCAAAGAAAAATAAAATCAAACAATTAATATTAACATAAATTATTTTCTCATGGCAAAGTTATACGAACAAGAAGAAAGCAATTCCAACGTTAACGTTATTTCTTCCGGCACAATGATTACCGGAGACGTTGTATGCTCAGGTGATTTAAGAATTGACGGCAATATCAAAGGTAACGTCAAATCAAGAGCCAAAGTCATCATTGGCCAAAGCGGTATTGTTGATGGTGACATCAACTGCAAATCTATTGAAGTGGAAGGCAATGTGAAAGCCAATGTTACAGTAACCGATTTGATGTCATTGAAATCGACAGCCAACTTGGTGGGCAACATCTGCGCTGGCAAATTAGCCATTGAACCTGGTGCCAATTTCGCTGGCAACTGCAAGATGCAAGGCATGAAGGCCGACGTGCATCCTGCTGCACCTGCCGCTAACGAAAACAAGCCTCAATAAGCTGCGAAGTGTCTTTTAGCACGAAGAAAAAAGCCAAATACGACCGGTCATTGAACAACTATGCCCGTTATTCCAGCATAGCCTTTGAAATGTTATTCATCATTGCCATCGGCGTATTTGGAGGAGTCAAACTGGATGAGCGACTGCAGACCATGCCTTTGTTTGCCATCATTTGCTCCCTGGCAGGCCTTGCCATTGCTTTTTACGTCGTGATAAAGGACATCCTTCATCAAAACAAATCTGACCATGGCGAAAAAGATACCGATTAGAAAATTTTCAGTCCGGCTGATTGTTTTCTCCGCCATCATGGCGGCCTTGTCGGTCATTATGCAACTTGCGCTGCCGCAATACAGCACACCGGCACTACCGTTCATTGTGCTGTTCTTCTTTGTTATCACCCTTTTCACCCTGTATATTGTTTTACGGGATGACAATGGCAAAAATGAAAGACGATTTGTGTCAAGCTACATGCTGTCGCGCATCCTCAAGTTCTTTTCCGTCATTTTATTCGTCACACTATACCTGCTGTTCTGCCCCGACGACGACCGCATTCGCTTTGTCGTGGCTTTCCTGATCATATACTTCCTATATTCCATTTTCGAAGTGGTCATTCTGAAAAAGGAAAACGAACATCAACATTCATCGGAAGAAAATAAAAAACAAGCATAAAGCATGAAATTATCCCAATTCAAATATCACCTTCCTCAGGAGCAGATCGCGCTGTTTCCCACTGAAGAGCGTGATGAAGCCCGTTTGATGGTGCTGCACCGCAAGACACAGACCATTGAACATAAAATTTTCAAAGACATTGTTGACTATTTTGACGAAGGCGACATCTTTGTCACCAACAATACCAAGGTATTTCCATCGCTGCTTTTCGGCGAGAAGGAAAAAACCGAAGCTAAAATCCGAGTATTCCTGCTTCGTGAGTTAGACGAGGAAAGTCGCTTGTGGGACGTGCTGGTGGACCCCGCCCGCAAAATCAGAATCGGCAACAAGCTATATTTCGGAGAAGATAAGAGTTTGGTGGCCGAAGTCATCGACAACACCACCTCGCGTGGACGAACCTTACGTTTCCTCTTCGATGACAATCACGACGCTTTCAAGAAAAAACTGAATGACTTAGGACTGACTCCACTTCCCGAAGACATCCAGCGTCTGCGCGAAATTGTCCCTGAAGATGAAGAGAACTACCAAACCATCTATGCCAAGGTGGAAGGTGCCGTTGCTGCCCCTGCCGCCGGTTTCCATTTCAGCAAATACCTGCTGAAACGCATGGAACTGAAAGGCATTGATTTCACCGAAATCACCCTCCATGCTGGCTTAGGCAATTTCCGCGAAATCGACGTGGAAGACCTCACCAAACACAAAACCGAATCCGAGTACATGATGATTCCCGAAGCCTCTGCCGAAGCTATCAACAATGCATGCGACAACGGTCATAAGGTGGCCGTCGTGGGAACCACTACCATGAAAGCTCTGGAATCCTCGGTTTATACCAACGGTCATGTCAAAGTTTCGGAAGGATGGACCAACAAGTTCATCTTCCCGCCATACACCTTCTCTATCGGCGACGCCCTGATTACCAATTTCCATCCTTCGGAAAGCCCTATGCTCATGATGGTGGCCGCTTACGGTGGCTATGAATTTATCATGGACGCATACAAAACCGCTGTAAAAGAGAAATATAGATTCCTTACCTACGGAGACGCAATGTTAATAATGGATTAATCAATTAGTTATGGCAGAATCATACAGCAAAGCCGGTGTCAACCTGGAAGCCGGTTACGAATCAGTAAGGCTGATTAAAAAACATATAGCCCGCACCGCCCGCCTGGGTATGATGGGCAATATCGGCAGCTTCGGCGGCATGTTCGACCTCTCGCTGCTTAACATGAAAGAACCCGTGCTGGTCAGCGGTACCGACGGCGTGGGCACCAAGCTGAAATTAGCTTTCATGATGGACAAACACGACACCATCGGTCAGGATGCCGTGGCCATGTGCGTGAACGACGTGCTGGCACAGGGCGCTGCCCCGCTCTTCTTCCTCGACTATATCGCTTTGGGCAAGAACGACCCCAAGAAAATCGAACAGATTGTGAAAGGCGTGGCTGACGGTTGCGTGCTGTCAGATTGTGCCCTCATCGGTGGCGAAACCGCTGAGATGCCCGACATGTACGACATCGACGAGTACGACATCGCCGGCTTTACCGTAGGTGCCGTGGAGAAAAGCAAACTCATCGACGGCTCCAAAGTAAATGTGGGCGACCTGCTGGTCGGCATCAGCTCCTCAGGCGTGCACTCCAACGGTTTCTCCTTGGTCAGAAAAATTATTTTCAAGGATAACAAATTAGACCTGAAACAGCATTATGACGAATTAGGCGGCACATTGGGCGACACCCTGCTCACACCCACCCGCATCTACGTAAAACCCGTGCTGGAACTGCTGAAAAATATTGATATCCACGCCATCTGTCACATTACTGGTGGTGGTTTTGATGAGAACATTCCACGTGTGCTACACGATGGTCAAGGTATCTACATCAAGGAAGGCAGCTGGACCATTCCGCCTATCTTCCCCTTCTTAGAAAAATACGGACAAGTTCCTCATCGTGAGATGTTTAACATCTTCAACATGGGTGTCGGCATGATTTTAGTGGTGGATCCCAAAGACGAACAGCAGACCTTATCGATGCTGAAAGAATTGGGCGAAAAAGCCTCTGTAATCGGCCGTGTGACCGACAAAGAAGGTGTTGAGATTGACCTATTGTAAAAATATTGGGATCAAATGAGACGTGGCACGCATCGTAGAGACAGGGCATGCCACGTCTCTACATTAATCCTTTTCGTAATCCGGGTGTCATAAATAATTATACGCTTTAATGATGAAAAACATAGCTGTTTTTGCCAGTGGCTTCGGTTCCAACTTCGAAGCTATTATAGAGGCTGCCAACAACGGCAAGCTACACGCTAATATTGCCCTGTTGGTGGTGGACAAGCCCGCCTGCTATGCGGTGGAACGCGCCCACAACCACAACATTCCCGTATTCGCATTCAATCCCAAGGACTACGACTCCAAGGAAGCTTACGAAAAAGAAATTGTGAAGCAGCTGCAAGCTTATCAGATTGACTTGATCGCATTAGCTGGCTACATGCGCTTGGTTGGTTCGGTATTACTGGATAATTATGCCCATCGCATCATCAATATACATCCGGCTTTGCTGCCCTCTTTTCCAGGTACACATTCTATCGAAAAAGCCTATAATCATGGCGTAAAAGTGTTCGGTATCACCATTCATTATGTAGATGCCGGCATGGATACCGGTCCCATTATCGACCAGGAATCCTTCAAGAAAAAAGAAGGCGAAAGTTTGGATGAAGTGGAGACACGCATTCACCAGTTGGAGCATCAGTTGTACCCCAAAGTATTAGAGGAGCTTATCAATCAATAATCCATGATGAACTATGAAAACAAAATGGTTGTTTCTGATTTTGATACTGTTCAGCTTGTCGTTAGGTCAGCTGATGGCACAGTCATCCAATAAAAAAGCGGAGGCCTTGTATCGCAAAGCACAAGATGCTCTCAAAGAGCGCCATTTCGACAAGGCACAGAACTTCTTGGACAAAGCACTCGAATTAGACCCTAACTTCGCGGATGCCTACCTCTTACAAGGCGATGTCTATAATTTCCAGTCCAACCCGGTGGGAGCTGTAGCCAACTACAACAAAGCTCTCAACCTCAATCCAAATCAGAAACCCATTTTATATTATATCACTGCTGAAGAGGAATTGAAATGCGGACTCTATCAGGATGCATACAACCATCTGCTTATTTTTCAAGAAAGAGAGAAAAACATGACTCCCGTACTGAAAGAGTTTGAAAAAGCCATGGAGACCGCTACCTTCGGTAAAGAAGCCATCAAGAATCCGATGCACTTCAATCCCATCAACATGGGACCCAATATCAACAGCGAGCATGACGAATATTTAGCTGCTCTTACCGCCGACGAGCAAGAAATTATCTTCACCGTGCGGCAGCCGCGCAACGAAAATACCATTTGCGTCTTCTGCCAGACGGAAGAAGACTTTTATGTGAGCAAGCAAGTCAACAACAGCTGGCAGCCCCGTGAGGCGATGGGTGCCCCTATCAAATCGGGCTATAACGAAGGTGCGCAGTGCATCTCGCCCGATGGCCGTTACCTGTTTTACACCCTCTGCAACACCGATTACGGCATGGGCAGCTGCGACCTGTACTGGGCCAAGCGCATCGGTGACCGCTGGTCCCGTCCCCGCAACTTCGGCGAGCCAGTAAACAGCAAGCACTGGGAAAGCCAACCCACTATCTCTCCCGATGGCAGAACCATTATCTTCGCCTCCAACCGTCCCGGCGGCTTTGGCGGTGTGGACCTCTGGAAAACCACCATGACGGAAGAGGGCGTTTTTTCCGTGCCTGAAAACCTCGGACCTGTCATCAACACCAAAGGCGACGACACTGCTCCCTTTATCCACAGCGACGGCAAAACACTGTATTTTTGCTCAGATGGACGACCGGGTATGGGTGGCAAGGACATCTACTACTCCACCCTGCTCAGCGATGGCAGCTGGAGTGCACCCATCAACATGGGTTATCCGCTGAACACACCTGCCGATGAAATCAACATTTCCATCAATGCAGCCGGCAACACCGGCTATATCGCCTCTGACAAGGAAGGCGGTTTCGGTGGCTTGGATTTGTATAGCTTTACTCTGGATGAGAAACTGCGTCCTACACCCGTTACCTACCTCAAAGGCCGTGTGATTGACGCCTTCACCAAACGCCCGGTAGAAGCCCAAATCGAGATGATAGACCTCAACCAGGACAAACTGCTGACTTCCACCACCTCTGACCCCGAAACGGGTGAGTTTTTGGCTTGTATCTTAACGGGTACCAATGTCCTGCTGAACGTATCCAACCCCTTGTATCCCTTCTATTCCGAGAACTTCCAGATTAACCAAGAAGCCTCTGAAATGGAGCCTTACATCAAGGACATTCCGCTTCACAAGGCAGGAGTTGGCAAGACTTATATCCTGAAAAATATCTTCTTTGAATTTGACAAAAGCGACTTGCAGCCCGCCTCTTACGTAGAGCTGAACCTCTTGGTGGATTACCTCAAGCAAAACCACGACATAGCCATCGAGATTGGCGGCCACACCGACGACCAAGGCAGCGACGACTACAATAACCGTTTATCGTTGGCCCGTGCCAAGGCAGTGTATGACTATCTGCTGTCGAAAGGCATTGAGGCCAGCCAGGTAAGTTACAAAGGTTATGGCAAGAGCCAGCCCATTGCCGACAACAGCACCGAGGAAGGCCGCGCCGCCAACCGCCGCACTGAGTTCAAGATTGTGGAGGTGGGGAGATAAACTTTGTAGCCTTATAGGAAAGACAATACTTTGATTAGTCTTCAAGGCTGTGCCTTGAAGATACTCGTAATTCCCCTTCTTTTAGAAGGGGTGGCCGAAGGCCGGGGTAGTGACGCATGTATCATGGCATAGCCATACATCTTTATTCATGCTCATAGTTATTGATGATAAATTGTTCCAATTCTTTCATTACACTATCCAAATTATTCATAACGTCATAGTCTGTCGTTCTGAAAATTTTCAAACCTAACGATTGCATATATATGTCTCTCTGCTTGTCATAGTCTAACCGTTCATTATGTGAACCTCCATCAATTTCCACTACCAGACTAATAGATCTTGCAAAGAAATCCGCAATATAATTTCCGATTATATATTGTCTATTGAAATCAATTCCATGAAATTTTTTCTTATGCACTTGTGTCCAGAAAACGACTTCTGAAATACATCCTTTATGTCGATTTCTACGTGCATATTCACATAAATATCTGTTTTGAGGAATATTTTTCACCTTAAATTCTTTGATTATATAGTTACCAATATTATACATTTTTTATTTTTTAAACAAATAATTAATGTAATTATTGTTTAATATTGATTTTTTTAGCCAAATCAGTTTTTTACGTCATTACCCCGCCCCTATACATCCGTATAGATAAGACTTGCTCTTGCTCAATAGGTATGCCTTACGGCATGAATATTTACGTCACTACCCCGCCCTTCGGGCACCCCTTCTAAAAGAAGGGGAATTTTTTCATTCCCGTAAAACCAGGTTTTTACGGGGAAAAAATACAACTATTTCTACAAAGAAACTTGTATCAATAAAACTATTATTAATTGCCATTCTGTACAATTATTCATAACCATAAAAACAAATTTTCTCAATTAAAGTCAAAAAGTATTTCAAATAAAAATATTTTTGTACTTTTGCCGTTGGTTTGAGCCATGCTCAAGCCAAAAACATATTGAATTAAACGAAGCGTTATGCTCGTCTTGCTAATGGAAACGTAGGAAATTTCCAATAATGTAACGCAAGAGAAGTGTAATGGTTCATGCGTATAGCGTGGACTGATTGCTACATCTGCGTTACAAGGTTTTCCTACGACCTCCATTAGAAGAAGTGGTGTATCAGTACCACGCTTCTTTTTATATTAATGCTCTTGGGGTGCTGGGGAGCAAGAAAACACTAAAACATGAAAAGATTTTTGATAGTTGCACTAATCCTGTTGTTGTCAGCAACATCTTTTTCACAAAACAATGTTACACAATTTCTTGGCATCCCTGTTGACGGAACAAAAACTGACATGATACAAAAATTGAAAGCAAAAGGGTATACCTATAATGCAACTCATGACGTGTTGGAAGGTGAATTTAATGGGCAAGATGTTTTTATAGCAATTGTTACAGAAAATAATAAAGTTTACCGTATTTGCGTAATTGACAAAAACGAGACAAGCGAATCCCAAATCAAAATCCGATTCAATAAATTGTGCAATCAATTCGAAAATAACAAGAAATATTTTTCTTTGGGAAAAGACCAAACAATTAGTGAATCTGAAGATATTTCATACGAAATGCTGGTACATAAAAAAGAATACCAAGCTGCATTTTATCAAGTTGGACCAGAGGGTGCTTCTTCATATTACAATAAATCGTTGGAGGAGATTGAGCAAATTTCCAAGAAAGTGGTATGGTTCACTATCACAGAACACTATGGAAAATATTCTATTACTATGTATTACGACAATTACAATAATCGATCAAATGGTGAAGATTTGTAAACACTGATTTTTCGTTGTCCATATACCACCACGGCTACCCCATAATTTTTTTGCATCGGCTGAAAGGTCTCATTTCCGCGGTGTGACAGCTCGGTGCTTCGGTGCATATTCATAACGCAACTCTGCAAACTTGATATCCCTGCCGAAGTCGTATTAAAGATTTTATGAATTTGCGCTGACAAATGTATAAGCAGAAACAAACATTCTAAACTGCACTTTACGTTGGGCAAGTTCTCCTCATCACCTTCCGACAAAAACAATCTCTGACAAACAGAGGTCTTTGTATTTGAAGCCGGGGGAGATTGCCGTAATAACAATGCGGATTTCTGAATAATATAGCTCAGAATAATAGTTGTCTCTCCCCATTATTCCATCCGACAATTTAAGCATCATAGCACTATCGAAAAGTGACTGCCAATCAAAACCGGCAGGATCACGGCCCGCATATTTATTAGGCCTCGGCAATAAGTTCTTGTTCCTTGCATCGAACAACTCTTTTCCAAACAGCATTTTTTCACTGCTATTAGTGGTTTCTCTGATACCTTCATTATTCGTAGAAGTAGTTACATATAAACATTGGCCTGTGATGAGCAAACTGTCAATACGGGCATAATCCCGATAATCCTCGTCACTTCTGGTATAACCATTCAGCAATAACATTCCCTCCAAAACTATGGGCTGATGAAAGCGGATGGTGATATAAATAGAGTCGTTTTTATCAGGCAAAAGCATGGCCGCCGTTGCGGGATCGGCATCACTAAGATTTGAGACAGGATACCCCTCGTTGACACCACTTACCTCAATACTATATTCCGAAGGAGAAATGCGATGGGTAAGTATCTTGTCAAGAGGCTGATGGATCAACTCATCATTTTTGTAATAAAAAGACAAGTTAAAAGGAACCGCTTTCGACAAAGCAAAATGATTGCCCTCATAACGCCAATATTGACCATCCTGCTTCATCAGCAGTCCATTGATATTCCTTTCTGCGGATACAAGTAATTCATCATTGGAGATCTCAATTTCACTTGTGTCAAGTACTATTGAAAAATGATTAGCATAACCATCGCCCCATAAAGCCGCCGGAGTAAAATCATATTGAAAATCCAAGGTTCCCCAATAAGGCTCAATCAGATTGTTCATCACGCCATTTACATCTCCCACTCGCGTACATTCCACTGAATATCGTACCTCAAGAGTCACAAAACCCTGAGCCGGAATAGCCAAATAAGTATAAAACCAACGGCGCGAGATTTCATGGGTATCGGAAGACTTTGGAACAATAACGGTATCTTGCGAACACTGCCATGCAAGCTGCCGGTCTCCCAACATAAAGCTAACATTGCGGATATAGCTATCGCGCCAACCCACCTCCTGCCTAGCCTCACTATAATCATTCAAATAATCCCATCGGGCAGAACCGCTGCCAAAATAGTCGATGGGAAAACCGTATGGAAGATTATCAAAAGATCTGTCAGAATAGTTGTGCAACAAATAGCGCACCACCACTTCCATATACCTGTCATTCGGAGTAAAACTCACACATTCGTCCACCAACTGGATTTCCGGAACATGTACCGAAACAGGTTGCGGTGAAAGGGTTATTGCGGAATATTTCCGTATCGGTCCTCCATTTGCCCATGCGACAATAACTGACCCCAACAGGAGGCAACAAGCTAAAAAATGAAGCAAAAAGGGCCGTTTTTTCATACTTCTATTTTTCGAAAACCTTCAGAATCTTCATTTTAAGGGCTTCCGCTTTGCCACTATAGGGATGGTCACGGAGGGGAAGGTTGAAGCGGGTACTACCCTTGAGAACTGTCTGCGGATGGGTGAACTCGCGGAAGCCCCACTCTCCATGATAGGCTCCCATACCGGAATGGCCCGTGCCGTTAAAAGGCACCCCCTTCACCATCATGTGGATACACACTTCGTTGATACAGCCTCCACCATATTGCTGCGTCCGCATGGTGCGCTTGGCCCACTTCATATCTTTGGTAAAAAGATACATCGCCAAGGGATGCTCACGGTCGGCAATGGTCTCCATCAGGACATCCACCTCCGCATCATTGAATGGAACAATGGGGAGCAAAGGACAGAAGAGCTCGTGCTGAACGATGTGCTCATTGATGTCCACGGGATAAATCATAGTGGGTGCATAGCGCTGCGTATCACGGTTGCCTACCCCGCCAAACACAATGCGATCGCGGTATTCATCAGCCAGCTTGGCACACTTGTCGTAGGCCGTCACCGTGATAAGTTTGGGATATTCAGGGTTACTTACAGGCTCCTCGCCAATGAGCGAAATAAAGGCTTGTTTCAATTCCTCCAAAAACGTCTCCGCAACCTCTTTGGCCACCGCAATCTGATTGATGTTGATGCATATCTGACCCGCATTAAGCAATTTGAAGAAGGCTATTTTATGAGCTGCGTCTTTCAAGTCGGCATCTTTGCGCACCACACACCAGTTGCCCGTCTCGCCACCCAACTCCAAAGCGACAGGGGTCAGGTTTTTGGCGGCCTCGGCCAACACATGTTTACCAACTGCAGGCGATCCCGTGTAGAAAATCTTGTCAAAGCGCTGAGCTAGGCACATATCCGCCACATCATGGCCTCCGTCAATCACTGTGACATATTCGGGCGGAAACACCTCCGCGAAGAAACGTTTCAGCACCTCGGTGCAGGCAGCTGACTTTGAACTGGCCTTGATGACTGCCGTATTGCCCCCGCACATGGCCGCCGCCACCACACCAACAGTAAGCAGAAACGGAAAATTGAAGGGACTAATGACTAACGAAACACCGTAAGGCATCTTATAGACTTTGGTGAACAGGCTCGGAAAGCACATCAATCCACTAAAATGACACTCGGGGCGTGCCCAGCGGCGCAGACCATGTATCATCTCATTGATTTCCACAATAATGGGACCCACATCGCAGAGATATGCCTCCACTTTACTACGACCAAGGTCCTTGGCCAAGGCTTCTTCAAACTCTGTCTCATGGGCAATGACAGCCTCTTTCAATTTCTTAAGCTGTTGGATTCTCCACTTTATGGGAAGGGTGACACCGGTGCGGAAGTATTTCCGCTGTGCCGCCACGATATTGCTGATTTCTTGTTCTGAATATGCCATATATATTTTTTATGCGGGGATTGCGGTTCTACCGCAAATTGTTATCTAATCACTAATTACTAATTCCTATTCACTGTCACCTGTAACCTGAACCCTGCAACCTGTCATCTCTTCCAGCACCTTTCGGATATCCTCATTGCTGAAAGTCATGGGGGAAGAATAGTTGATGGAGTCGGCAGCGATGAGATGTGTCAGTTCCTCATAATCCTCAACTTTTACAGGAGATTCCAGCTTATCTAAGCCACAAGTGGTAATCAGGTCAGCGATAGCTTTCAGGAACAACTCTGCCGCTTCTTGAGAATCGGTTTTCTCCGTAGCCAATCCACAATAACGCGCCATCATTGCATATTTTCTTTGGCAAGCCTTCATTTGGTAACGTAACACAGGCAACATCATTAGCGTAATCGCTTGTCCATGAGGAATATGATATTTAGCTCCAATGCTGTGGGCGAACGCATGCACATAGCCAGCCAACTGCTTGTTGATGGCATTACCCCCATACATAGCTGCTCGACACATGGCCAATCGCGACTCAATATTCTCCGGTTCCCGCATCACCACGGGAAGATGTTGCAAAATCAGCCGCACACCCTCTAAAGAATGGTAGGCATCTTCCACATCAACAAGCACGTCACCCACCGTTCCCTCCACCACGTGGCTGAGGGCATCCATACCGCAAGCGGCAGTTACCAATTGTGGGGCATGAATCGTGAGCTCACTATCGAGGATGACGTGAGAAATATCCAGACCGACAATCACGGTAGAACCTTTCGTGCCCCGTGCATTGGTCACGACCGCACCCACGGTCATCTCTGCACCGGTGCCTGCCGTAGAAGGCACGGTAATCATCGGCAGGGATTTCCCTGGCACCACCAAAAACTTGAGTAGCAGGGATTTTGTTCTTATATTGGGCATCTGTACGCCAGCGGCAATCATTTTGCAGGTATCAAGCACCGAGCCACCGCCCAAGGCAATCACGCACTCGGCATGAGAAGCCATAGCCGCCTCTCGTCCTGCATCTATCCAATCTATAGTTGGTTCGGAGTTGATGTCTGCGAACAAGGTGCAAGACACCCCAGCGGCATCAAGAGATTGCATAATTGCCTGGTCATAACCGAGTTTATAGAGAGTCTGATCGGTCACTAACAGCACCTGCTTATAACCGCACTGGCGGCAGATTTCGCCAATCTGTGCCCTCGACTGATGGCCTTCCACCACTTGTGGCTCAGGCATGGGCACATGGTGAATCACCTTGCCAGGCAGCCGATGTATAGTTTTTCTGAAACGATATGTGTCCATTGTTTTCGAATCGAATCATAATTATATCGCAAAGATACATAATATTTCTGATTGAGCAATGCTTTGTGGAATACATTTCTGGGCATACTTTTCTACTGCGACTCTATCCTATATATCTTCACCGTATCCTTGACATCTCTCTCTGGATAGAAAATTTCCACGGAATCCATAAGATTGATAGACTCCGATGCGAGCCAATAACTTCCATGGATATCAAATGACTCCGTGATGAATTGGATGCCGTTGGGCAAAACGAAATGTACACAATAGATTATGTTATCGCGGTCTAAGTAAGTGGATGTAAGCCGATACATCGGCTGTCCATCGAACTCCACAAGCGCCACTTCATCGAAATAAGAACCTGCACTCCCTGAAGTAAGAGTGTCGGAGCCATCCTCCAGATTAACAACAATCTGGTCTAGTTCGGTGCTTATGAAAGAAAATGGCAACGCTGCGGCTTTCAATATCTCATTGTTTTCTTCAACCGGCATCCCACACCATCTCCAAACAGGCACACTTTTCATCACTTTCATCGGTTTAAAATCCAAAGCCTTCCATAGATAGTCATCGAAATAGCCGTATTGTTTCGACTCCTTTGAGCAGGCGCAATGGTTTTTCACAGGAAGCGACGGATAGACCTCGTGATAAAGCTGGAGACGGGTTTCCAAGGTCATTCCTGCCAATGGGTCTTTGTCGCCCGTGAGCCGCATTCCCATCACCATGGCGGGATCATGCAACGGCGGTCGCCAGCCGTCAACAACGCAGATACGGGTATGGTAACGGAAATGCATTCCCAGAATACGCTCGGTCATCGGGTTCCTGGTGTCGTATTCCCCTTTTTGAACATTTTTGGCCGCAGAAGAGAATAGGATTGCCGACACTATAGCGAAAACCACGCATACGGCGATTCCCGCAAAATACCACGGCTTTGACTGCTTCCGAACAGGATGCTTCACATTCCGCCAGACCAGTAAGAAAATGAACAAAATGGATACGGGGAAAAATATGACCCACCCTTCGGAGAAAATCACCCAATAGAAGAACACCCCCGTGCTAATGCCGCAAAGAAAGGCATTGAGCCGCCAAAGAGGAGTCTGTTCCAACCACGTAAAAGTGACCATATTAATGAAACACACGATTTGCACCGCCATCGCCCACGGAACAAAGACGCAAAAGCCACCGTTGTAGGTGATGTTAAGCCAAATTGAGATGGCGATGAGAATGATGTTCAGGACAGGGATGATGTAATACCAATTCTTGTCACTATACTTTTGAAGGAACTGCCATAATTTTTTCATAAGAGGGAACTTGAACAACCATAACAATAACGATGAGATAAATGTTATTATTGTTGGTTTTCAAATATGGTGGTTAATAATCTTGGAAATTATCCTGATTATTTTTATCTGAAAATCACATCCTTCACCACCTCTACACCGAGGCGGTCGTTGAGGCTGCGGATGATTTCACTTTTGCGGGCTAACAGCTCAAATCTGAGGGCGGCGTTGGTGACCTTCACTTTCAGTACCCCGTTCTTGATGTCCTTGCATTGAGTACTCTGGGCAACTACAGGCTCCACCACCTCAGCCCACAGCGACAACACCCGCCGCTCATCGTAAAGCCGCTGTCTGCCCGACTTATCGATGAACTGCTGGAGGAGGTCTTTGAGGAGTTGCTCGTTGTTTTTCATATACAGTTTCTATTGATAGTGTCGCCTCTTCGAGGCTTGACGATGACAGAGATTGTTCACCCACCCCATACTGACGTATGGGGTTATTGAGATGTTGCCTCTTCGAGGCTGCTTATGGAATTATCTTTATACCATTGTGCTCTCTGTCATCAGTACATCACCGCCACATATCCCATTATCAAGAAAAATACTATGAAAAAGATGGTCAAGAACAGCACCAATGACAATACAAAAGCCACACTGGTTTTCAAAATGGTACGCACCCATGAGTATCCCGACAATTGTTTGAGCGGAATAAGCACGAGCAATATGCTTAATAAAGCCAGTGTTGTCAAACAGAAAAAGCCCAATATAATGCAATAAATACTGCACATGTTGTTGGCATATACCAGCGAAACAAAAAATTCGGAATAACGAAGGTCTGGAATGTTCGGACAATGTCGAAAAAACAGATAAAGGACGCCTGAAAAGAGCATCAATACGAGCAAAGAAAAAATGCTGGGAAAACGCACTGAAAAACGAACTAAATAAACAAGTAAGTCCGTATAAATATCTTTCACCCTATCTTTTTGCTCAACACTGAAGGGAGAATTTTCCGTTTTATCCGTTTCCAATGAAGTATGATCAATTATGGTTTCATCCTTATCTGGCTTATATTTCAAAGACCGCTCAACAGATTCCATACTCTCGTCCTCCGCATAGGTCTCCATTTTTATATTGAAGCCATGCATCACAAGAATGGAAAACACCGCCAACACAAAAAACATCTTAAAAGGAGGGAAATAGGCTGTCTGCATGCCCTTGAGATAGTCGCGAATCATGTAACCGGGACGCAAGATAAGGTCGCGAATAGTGCGGAACATGCCACGGTTGCCCAATCCCCACACATCCAAGAAACCCAAAGTGGCAGTTTTAAAAGAATATCTTCCTATACGCCACGATTGTCCACAACGGGGACAATAATTGCCTTGAAAACTTGTGTGGCAACATTCACACTCGTGCGACTCATCCGACAACGGAGCCAGTTGAGAAGGCTGTTCCCTCCATGCCTTGAAACGCTGCCAACGCTCTTTTATGTTAAATTTGAATTTCATAATCCATTTTTTCCACTCAACATATATCCATCTTTTCACATTAGCTACCTGAAAATCACATCCTTCACTACCTCCACACCGAGGTGCTTGTTGAGTTGTTCGATAATTTCGCTTTTGCTGGCCAACAGCTCGAAACGCAAAGCGGCGTTGGTTACCTTCACCGTCAACACCCCGTTCTTGATGTCCTTGCACTGGGTACTCTGGGCTATCACAGGCTCCACTACCTCAGCCCACAACGACAATACCCTACGCTCGTCGTATAGCCGCTGCCTGCCCGACTTGTCGATAAACTGCTGGAGGAGGTCTTTGAGGAGTTGCTCGTTGTTTTTCATATACAGTTTCTATTGATAGTGTCGCCTCTTCGAGGCTTGACGATGACAGAGATTGTTCACCCACCCCATACTGACGTATGGGGTTACTAAGATGTTGCCTCTTCGAGGCACCCTGTATCCTCGTTCTCCCGTTCACTGTCACCTGACACCTGTCCCCTGACACCTGAGTACCAGTCTGTGAGGAAGGGGGCGACGGGTTGCACATATTTATAGCAAAATGATTCGGCCTTGAATTTGGGCTTCAAGATGACCTGTTTCGTATCCACTTTTTCAACGAACATCAGCAGGACACTGAAAACAATGACCACCTTGGCCACGCCGAAAAGTAAGCCTGCCAAATTGTTCCAGAAGCCAGAAATCATCAATTTCACGACCTTCTCAACTAATTTCCCGGCAAAATGAACCAGTACCAAAGTGGCAATAAAAATACCCGCGAATGCGATGATTTTATAGGTTTGTCCTTCGCCCATACGCGCCGCCAGCACATCGGAATAATGTACCGTCGCCCAGACACCCAGAATCAACGCAATAATAGATGCCAATTCGCATATCAGGCCGTTTTTCAAACCCTTGTATGCATACCAAGCGGTGGGAATCAGAATAACGATGTCGAGCCAGTTCATTTTAGGTTACAGGGATTATTGGGTTAGAAAGGTTAGGAGATCAAGGATTACAGGATTACGGGATTATAGAATGATGGATTTTGAACTTTGAATTCTTAACTCTTAGTTCTTAATTCTTAGTTTTTTGAGACCTGCCTAATTCTTTGTGTCAGGGGTTGGGCGTAGATGAATTCGTTCAGCAATTTATTATCAGAAGTCAGCACATTGTTCATATTGCCTACCCAGGCCAGATTGCCCTCGTAAATGTAGGAAATGGTCTCCCCTATCGTAATCACCGAGTTCAGGTCATGGGTGTTCACCACTGTAGTGATGCCAAATTCATGGGTGATATCAAAAATCAGGTCATCGATGATTAAAGAAGTTTTCGGATCCAAACCGGAGTTGGGCTCATCGCAGAACAAGTACTTGGGATTACAAGCAATGGCACGGGCAATAGCGGCACGCTTTTTCATACCACCACTCAACTCATCGGGATACAGTTTGTTGGTATTCTCCAAATCCACACGTTTCAAGCAGAAATTCACCCGCTCCATTTTCTCCCCGTATTCCATATCTTTCAGCATATCCAGCGGAAAACGCACATTCTCCTCAATGGTCATGGAATCGAACAAAGCCGCACCTTGGAATACCATACCCATATCCGCACGCAAATCACGTTTTTCACTTTCCGACAAGCGGCGGAAAGCACGGTCATTATACAAGATTTCTCCCTCGTCAGGAGTATGCAAGCCCACTAAACACTTCATCATCACCGTTTTACCCGAACCCGAACGACCAATAATCAGATTGACTTTACCCTCCTCAAATTGCGTGGTGATATTTTTCAGCACCTGCTTCTCACCGAAATATTTGGAAACATTTTTTACTTCAATCATACTTCTTTCTCCTTAACATTAAAGCATAATCTGTGTAACCACCATATTGAGAATCAGAATCACGAAGCTGGCCACCACAATTCCCATGGTACTCGCTTGTCCCAATTCCAAAGCACCACCATCGATTCTATAACCATAAAACGCAGATACAGAGGATATTATAAAAGCGAAAATAAAAGTTTTCGTCAACGCATAGAAAATATCATACATACGGAAGAAAGAGGTCATACCATCCACAAAATCGTAGGTGGAAACAGAACCTGTCAATACAATGGTCACATAGCCACCCAAAAGGGCAAAGAAGATACTGACGATAATCAGCAGAGGTATCATAATGACGGCGGCCACAATCTTGGGCAACACCAGATAGGAAGCTGGATTGATGCCCATAACCTCCAGAGCATCAATCTGTTCCGTAACACGCATACTACCAATTTCCGCGGTGATACGTGAACCTAAATTACCCACCAACAGCAAACTGATGATGGTGGGGCAAAGCTCCATCACCGCGGTAGTTTTCACGATATAGCCCACGCACCATTTCGGAATCCAGTTACTCTCAATCTGCATAGCGGTCTGCATAGTGATAACGCTACCCAAGGTAATGGACACGATGCTGACAATCAGCAGGGAGCCGATGCCCATGGCGTCCATCTCATAGATGAGCTTTCTGGAAAAAACCTTCCACTTTCCAGGTTTTGTGAACACCTTGCCCAGAAACATGAAATACTCGCCAAAAGTTTCAATAAATCTTCTAATCATAATAGTAAAATAAATTATGATTCCCTAACGATAACCGCACCCAAGCTGTTTAGTCGCTCCACAATATTCTGGTAACCACGGTCAATCTGCTCCACATTTTGGATGATGCTGGTACCTTCCGCTGACAAAGCCGCAATCAGCAGAGCCACACCGGCACGGATATCCGGAGATGCCATTGTGGTAGCCCGTAAGCGGTATTTGTGGTTCAAGCCAATCACTGTGGCACGGTGCGGGTCGCAGAGGATGATTTGTGCCCCCATCTCCTGCAGCTTATCCACAAAGAACAAACGGCTCTCGAACATTTTCTGATGTATTAGCACACTGCCTTTCGCCTGAATGGCAGTCACCAAAGCAATACTGATCAAGTCGGGGGTAAAGCCAGGCCACGGTGCATCTGCAATGGTCAAGATGGAACCGTCCATATTGGTTTCAATCTCATATTCCTTATGCTTAGGAATATAAATATCATCCCCTTTTATTTTGAAGCGCACACCCAACTTGGAAAAAGTGTAAGGGATAATGCCCAAATGCTTTACCGCACAGTCCTTTATGGTGATTTCCGAGCCGGTGATAGCGGCCAATCCCATAAAACTGCCCACTTCAATCATGTCGGGCAAGATACGATGCTCGCAGCCATGCAGCTCATCAACACCCTCAATCGTCAACAGGTTAGAACCGATACCACTGATTTTAGCGCCCATCTTATTCAGCATAGTGCACAGCTGGTACAGATACGGTTCGCAAGCAGCATTGAAAATCGTGGTGGTACCTTTGGCTTTCACCGCTGCCATCACAATATTGGCGGTACCTGTTACGGATGCCTCATTCAACAGCATATACGTACCTTTCAATGGATGGGCATCCAACTCATAAACATTGTCATCAGTCAAATTCACCTTGGCACCCAGATTGGCGAAGCCCTCAAAATGAGTAGTCAATGGTCTGCGACCGATTTTATCGCCACCTGGTTTGGCGGAATATGCCTTGCCGAAGCGTCCCAACAGCGGACCCAAAATCATGATGGAGGCACGGATAGCTCCCGACAGCTTAATGAATTCAGGAGATTTCAGAAATTCCAGACTGATATCCTTGGCTTGAAACTTGAATGTATCTGTCGTAATCGGTGTGATTTCCACGCCCATAGCGGACAGGATTTCCATCAGACGATGCACATCGCGGATAGCGGGAACATTGGAGATCACCACCGGCTCTTCGGTCAACAAAACAGCGCAAAGCACTTGTAAAGCCTCATTTTTTGCTCCTTGTGGGATGATTTCACCTTGTAAGGGTCTGCCCCCCTGAATCACAAATTTGCCCATAATCTCTGTAAATTATTGGTTTTCGGCCACTTTACCTCCGTAAATATTGTCTTTAACATCCTCTATATAAGAAGGATAGATATTAATAACCATTCTTTCCAAATGATTCCAATTGTAGGGTTGCTTGGACAGCTTAATGACCAAATTGTCCAAGGTGTACCAGCCATTGGCTTCACCATCATAGCCCCAATTGAAATGGAACATATCGGTATTTTCATTATAGCCATCACAAACGTAGGCATGACCACACTCGGCGTAATCTTTAACAGCCAAGGAAGCACTGGCATATAGCACAGGGAAACCACGTTTGATATTATCAATCAACATTGCCTTCCAGCTTTTGGTATTGGAGCTGGACCGCAATTTTCTTTCTGCATTGCTGCTGTAATTGAATTTGTTGATGAAGCCGTCACAGGCTTTCAACGGCCATGCAAACGACTGACAGCCATAACGTTTCGGAGCATAGCAATACTGCATCTCAGCTGATTCACCACAGTCGCGCAGCAAACGGGCGATAGCTTTTCTTTCTTTCTCAAAACGAGGAGATTTAGCCTTCAAGGTATCAGGCATGTTGGACCAGTCATAGTTCTCGCCTGTATATGGCGACTTATATGGATACTGCCAATAACGCATGATTTGTCCCATCGCCACCGCCACACAGCCTGCTGGACATTTGCTGATACTTGCACAGGCACACACTTGGGTGGTTTCTTTCACGTAATAGTTGTAGCCGTCACAGGTTTTGGGATAAGCTTTGGTTTGTCCCCAAGCGCTGGTGATCAGAGGACCATAAACACCACTATGGAATTTCTGCGTTGACTTGTCAGCCTCTGGCTTCAGCAATTCTTTCCATTCTTCACTTACCCAGTTCTTGTTATCCATCTCTTCGATGGCATAAAGAATTTGGACACAACATTTTTCTAAAAAGATGTTCATGCCTGGGGAAACCACATCCTTTGACTGATTTAAAACCGAAATTCCACCCGTCTTGAAACGATAGCCCACAATAGCTTTACAGCTTTTCACACCCGACAGCAAGACAGAGGTATTATTCTTGAACAGCACCTCATAAATCAGAGTATGATCCTTCTGTTTCAGCTCATGAACCACCAAAATGTTGTCCTGAGTATATTGCTGGTCGCCGAACTTCGGAGCCATATAATGTACAGCCGCAGTCTTAGCTTCTGACATGGACACGAAACGCTGGGCCGACAGAGTCAAACTCAAGAAACAAAAGACTAAGATAGCTGCAAGTTTTTTCATGATGGTATGTTTTTGCGATGAGCTATGGATCTTGAATTATATTTACGTCACTACCCCGCCCTACGGGCACCCCTTCTAATAGAAGGGGAATTGAATTCTTCTACCTACTACCTTCCACCTTCTACCTTATTCCTGTGGAATAACAATGGGGAATTCGTGGGTAAACTCCATACGGTATGGTGCGCCGATGATGTTGGTCAAAAAGTCAACATACTGGTCGGTGAACATAAACTCGTTGGGGTTGTAATAGTTGGAGGGCAACGGGAAATTTCCGATATTGCCCATATCGATAGCATCTGTGTGGAATTCTTCCAGCTCGCTGTAAGGCACAATGTCACGCATTACCGGCATCTTGCCATAATCCTCACGCAGCAGCAGGTCAACTACCTTATCGGCCAAGGTGGAGGTCAAGCGGCGGTCATACTCATAGCACTTACCCGAACGCGGAATATAACCTGAAATCTGACCACGGGCCTCAACACCCAATTTCTTGGAAATTTCGGAAGCGATAACACCGCTGATACCGCCAAAACGCGGATGACCATATTCGTCCAAATCTGGGCTGGCATATACCATCTCCAAACTTTCTTTTTCTTCATTCCACCATCTAACACCCTCTGACACAGCGATAATCAGACTATGTTTCGGAGAACGCATATACTGCTCTTTCACATGTTCGAAGAAGAAATCTTTGCGTTCCTTGGTCATTTCAACCTCGGGCACCAATGCCACTTGAGCACCACCGAAAACAGCGGTACCAGTCAACCAACCTGCATCACGACCCATCACCTCCAACACCATGATACGCTGATGTGATTCGTTAGTTGTATGCAATTTGCTGGTCAGTTTCTTGATAGCCATTGCTCCTGAAGGGAAACCTGGGCACAAAACTGTTTCATACTGCTGGCCTTGATAATGATGTATAGTTCTGGTTCTCAAGTCATTATCGATAGTTTTCGGGAAACCGATGACGGGAATGCCATATTTCTCATACATCTTTTTAGCTGCACCGTTGGTATCATCACCACCGATAGTCACCAGCACATCAATCTTATATCTCTCGATGTTTCTCAGAATCTGCTGTGAACGGTCTTCCGGATTTTTCTTGCTGGGGAAAGGATTGGTACGGCTTGACAACAGGCCAGTTCCGCCATAAATACCATTATAAGCGATATTGGTCAGGTCCACCACGTCGCCATCGCCCAAAAGGCCTTTCCAGCCACGCAGGATACCATAAACCTTGAAACCCAGCATAGAGGCACGGTTTCTTACAGCTTCGATACTTGAATTGATTGCTGGGGTATCACCACCACCAGACAGGATTGCCAATGTTTTGCCGGCAAAGATTTTCTCTTCTCTCATAGTTATGATTTTTTTCGATTATTATTTTTATGATTAATTTCCAAAGACTAATTCCAGACTCTCCGTTGTCCGCCAACCTGCATCTGTACGCACTAATTTCTCTGCTTCAGCCATTTCCGTAAAGATGCCATCCATTATTTTTTCTGTGATATATCCATTTAGATCAATAGACACAGGTTGCTGACTGTATGTATAATAGACGGACAAAATATTATTCCAATCGGCAGCTACACCCTTTTCGTTCAATTTCATCTGGATGGGAGTCAATAAAGACTGTTTGATTTTATTGCCACACTGCGTCTTAAAATAATTAGTCAAAGCGCTGGTATTGGATGTTGAAACCATAGTCTGATGGTTGGTATATGACAAGCCTTCGCGAGCCGAGGAAAATGCGTTTTTAATAACACCACCACTGGCTTCAGCGGCACGGTTGATATGCAAGACCATCGAATCGATAAGCGCTGCCTGTCCATGAGCTGTCAGGCTATCTACAATAGCACGGGCAGAAGTAGGCAAGGTAATCCGATAATTCTTACTTTTATAGTCATAAAAACCATAACCCAAAGCATAACTCAACTCATCTGCCGGACACAAGCGTTCCACAGCATAATCCGTCGCCACCGACAAATAATCGGAGAAAGCATTTTCCATTTGTGTATAAGTCAGTTGTTTAGCGACATAATCACCTGATGTGTCCTTACAAGAAACCAAGGTTAAAGCGACCAAACCGAGCAGTAAAAAAAGTAGTTTTTTCATCTTTTAATATTTAAAACAATAACTTGCAAAGATACGAAAAATTTCAATTAGCAAATTAGATAATGTGCTAATGTGCAAATATCATAAGAAAATATAATGCAAAAGGCAAAAAAAAGAATTCAAAGTTCAAAATTCAAATTATAACTTTCAGTTTTCAACTTTCAACTTACTGAATTGGCACATTGATTTATTTCGTATTTTTGCGGTCTTAAACACAGACTATGAACAAAGCAGAGGATTTACTTTCGCAACTTAATGATGCTCAGCAGGAAGCGGTGAAACAGGTAGAGGGTCCGCTGATGGTAATTGCCGGCGCAGGCTCTGGCAAAACCCGCGTGCTCACCTACCGCATCGCCTATATGCTCACTTTGGGCATTAGCCCTTTTCAGATTTTGGCCTTGACCTTCACCAACAAAGCTGCCGGCGAGATGAAAGAGCGTATCTTCAAACTGGTGGGCGACAGCAACGCCAAAGCCGTCTCTATGGGCACCTTCCACTCCATATTCTACCGCATTATCCGTGTCGAAGGCTACCGCTTGGGCTACGACCACAACGTCACCGTGTATGATACCGACGATTGCAAAAGCCTGATTAAGTCCATCGTCAAAGAGATGCAGTTAGACCCTAAAATCTATGTGGCCAACTACATCCTCAACCGTATCTCCGCTGCCAAGTCAAGTTTGATTTCCGAACAGGAATACGCCGAAAACCCCGAAATCATTGAGGCCGACAAACGTAGCGGCAAGCCACTCATTTGCGACATCTTCAAACGCTACAACCAACGCCTCAAGAGCGCCAATGCCATGGATTTCGACGACCTGCTGTACTATATGAATGTGCTGTTGCGCGACTATCCAGAGGTATTGTACAAATATCAGCAACGTTTCCGTTACATTTTGGTGGATGAGTACCAAGATACCAACTTTGCTCAATATCTGATTATCAAGAAATTAGCGGCTGCATACCAGAATATTTGCGTAGTGGGTGACGATGCCCAAAGTATTTATTCCTTCCGTGGTGCCGATATACAGAATATTCTTAACTTCAAGCACGACTACCCCACCTGTCGGATTATCAAGCTGGAGCAGAATTACCGTTCCACACAAACCATCGTCAATGCCGCCAACGCCATCATCAAGAACAACAAAGACCAGCTGTATAAGGAGATTTGGACCGACAATGGTGAAGGCACCAAAATCGACATTCTCAAAACCGGCAGCGACACGGAAGAAGCTTTTGCCATCGCCGACAAGTTGTTCGAAATCAAGGTGAACACGCAAGCCAACCACAACCAGTTTGCCGTGTTATACCGTACCAATTCACAGTCGCGTGCCATTGAAGAGGTTTTCATCAAACGGCATATACCTTACAAAATTTATGCAGGACTTTCTTTTTACAAACGCAAGGAAGTCAAGGACTTAATGGCTTATTTCCGCCTGGCAGTCAACCACTATGATGAAGAATCCCTGCGGCGAATTATCAACTACCCGCAGCGTGGTATCGGTGCCACCACCGTCGATAAAATCCTGAACTGCGCCGCCGAGCACCACGAACGGATGTGGAACATCATCGTAAAGCCCGATGAGTTTGAGTTGGATGTGAACGCCCCCACCAAAGCGCGACTGAAAGACTTCGCTGCCCGTATTCAGAGTTATACCTCGCTGCTGCCCACCACCGACGCTTTCGATTTGGGCAAGCACATTGCTGAATCTTCAGGCATTGTCAATGCACTGAAGGAGGACCCCTCCGACAAAGACCGTATTGATAATATCGAGGAATTGCTCGACTCTATCAAGGCCTTCACCGAACGCGAACCTGAAAGCGCCATCAACGAGGCTACTGGCGAGCTGATCAGTGAATATTTTCCTACGCTTGACCACTATCTGGAGACTGTATCGCTACTCAGCGATGAGGATGAAAAAGACGAGGATACCGACAAAGTGAAGCTGATGACCATCCATGCCGCCAAGGGTTTGGAGTTCGACTATGTCTTCATCACAGGCATGGAGGAGAACCTCTTTCCCTCCTCGCTTTCCATCAACACCCGCAAGGAGCTGGAAGAGGAGCGCCGTCTATTTTATGTGGCCCTCACCCGTGCCCGCAAAAGAGTAATGCTGAGCTATGCGGAAACTCGCTATAAATTTGGCTCACTGCAATTTGCGGAAGCCAGTCGCTTTTTGGACGAGATTCCCGAACGCTTTATCAACACCACCCGCAGGGCATCGGCAGGCAAGGGTTCCTTCGCCCGCCCCGAAACCTCATCTTTTGGAGGATTCAAAAGCTTCGGACAGCAACGGGACAGCTACTCCTCTAGCACAAAGCCCAGCTACAGCACTTCCAAACCAAGTATCAGCACGCCAAAGCCCACCATACAAACCAAAACCGAAGTGGAGCTGTCACAAATCGGCGAGTTAGCCACACCCGAACAAATCGTGGTCAACAAGCGAGTGTACCACAAGAAATTCGGCTACGGCGTAGTGATTTCCACCGATGGTTTCGGTGAAGAGAAAAAAGCCTTAGTGGCCTTCGACACTGTGGGCAACAAAACCCTGCTGCTGAAGTTTGCCAAACTGATAATACCGAAATAAACTAAGAACTAAAAACTAAAAACTAAGAATTCAAAACTGTTAAACAATTCAACAACTCAACAATTCAACCCTCTTAATTCTTAACTCTTAGTTCTTAATTAAACTGCCTATGAAATTCCGAACAGAAATACCGACCCCAAAATACCCTTTTGACATCAACTATCAGGATAAGTTGATGTTGTTGGGCTCGTGTTTTTCAGACCATATCGGCAATTTCTTCCAGGAGATGCTTTTTGACACGCTATCCAACCCCTTTGGCACGCTCTTCAACCCCGTTTCCATTGCCAATGCGTTGAAAATGTGCATAAATCCAGAACTTTTCAACGAACAACATATCGATTTCTTCAATGAAAAGTGGATTAGCTATGCCCATCACGGCAAGTTCTCCCACCCAGACAAAGAAACCTTTATACAAAATATCCGGCAAAACTTGGATAAGGCTCATGATTTTCTGAGCTCCGCCAACTATCTATTTATCACTTTTGGTACGGCCTATTGTTACCGCCTGATTGAGCGGGACCTCATCGTGGCCAACTGTCACAAGATTCCCGCCAACCAATTTGAAAAGCAGTTATTGACCATTAAGCAAATAGTCGGCCTATACCAAGACCTACTGGAGCAGTTGCGGCAATTCAACCCCCAGCTGAAAATCATTTTCACCGTCAGTCCCGTGCGGCACTTAGCTGACGGCTTCCATGAAAACCAGATTAGCAAATCAACGCTACATCTATCTGTAAACCAACTGGTTGACAACATTAACACCTATTATTTCCCCTCTTACGAAATGGTGCAGGACGACCTGCGCGACTACCGTTTCTATGCCGCTGACCTCTGCCACCCCTCCGATGCCGCAGTCACCTATATCCGCGAAAAACTGACCGACGCCTTCTTCACCCCTGAAACCCAGGAGCGGATGAAGGAAGTGGTGAAGGAGAATAAGGCGCAAGGGCACAGAAAAATGTGCTAATTAGTTAATGTGCTAATGTGCCAATGAATTAGCAAATTAGCAAATTAGTTAATTAGCAAATTGGTTAATGTGCTAATGATTTATGGGGGCGACTGCGTCCTATGGATAAGATTTACACATCTTAGGCATGCAGGCTTTGGGATATGTAGTATTCCTTTTTGGAAGTTTTTACAGGAACGGCGTCATATAAACAGGGAGTAGAATTGTTTCTTCATCCTTCCTGAAATCCTTGGTGTAAACTAAATAACGCTTTCCAATAATATGGGAGAATTTTTCACAAAAAGAGTCCAGCGACGCATGGGTATTGTACCCCGACGATTTCACTTCAATAGGATGCAACTTGGAACCATGTGAAAGCAGGAAGTCAATCTCATAGTTGTGGGTGGCATCCTTAGGCCATGTATAATAAAAAAGCTTGTTCCCCGAAGCGGAAAGCATCTGTGCTATCACATTCTCATACACATAGCCGAGATTGGTGCTAAGTTTGTCGTTCAGTAATTTCTGATAAATAACATTCTCTGTGTGATCTTTGTCCCCAAAAGCAAGCGTCACGAACAAACCGGTGTCCGAACAAAAAATCTTGTACTTGGAAATATTTTTTGTCAGCGACATACCCACATTTGGATCATTGGAATGGTATGAGAATAGTACCGTTTTGCTATCCTCTAAATCCTTCATCAATTCCAACAGTTTGTCATCTTCCACATCTCCAAGCACGGAATACGGTTTGTAACGGTTATTTACCTGGCTCAACTGGGCGGGAATGTTCATATAAAGTTCCTCCAGACGTCCAGTGGAATCAAGTTTTTGAAAATCATCCCGATATATGTTGATTATGTTGCGTTTTGCAAGATCCACCATGCTGAAGTTATTTGTTTCAAGATAGGTGTTGACAGCCTGCGGCATACCACCAATAAGCATATATAGCCTGAAGTCACGCATCATATCACGATGTGCCATGTCCAACGGGAGACCATTTTCATAGTATGTACGTAGTAGCGGGATGGTAGCCTCGTCTCCTAATGCCCAGCGGAATTCTTCGTAGTCCATGGGAAAGAGTGTTACACGCTCCTCCTCACTCGGAATAGTGATGTCTTTTGTGTTTTTTTTGATACTGATGAGCGAACCCGTCTCAATATAGTCATAACGTCCGTCTTTGACAAGATACTTTATGGCTTGGCGAGCAAGAGGACATTTTTGGACCTCATCAAAAATGATGACTGACTTGCGTTCTTTCAGTATGACCTTGTATAAAGACTGGAGTTGAAGAAACAGGAAATTCTTGTCCATCAAGTTATTGAACAGGGACTTTACCTCATCAGAGGCTTCATTGAAGTCAATCAATATATACGACTCATACTCATTTCTAGCAAATGTCTCGACAAGTGTTGATTTGCCTACTCGCCGTGCACCTTCCACAAGAATGGCACTTTTCCCGTTCTGGACCCGCTTCCATTCAAGAAGCCGGTCATATAGTTTCCGTTTGAATATTCGCTCCATCATTGGATATATGTTTGATTACGAGTGCAAAAATACTTGTTTTTTTTGGATTACGCAAATTTTTTTCTATAAAATATCCGAAAATACGAGAATTTTATCACTCCGTTTATCCGAAAATACCATATTTTGTTCATCGGTAGAAAACAGCATCCTCTGCAATGTGCATTTTTTGCACTTTGCACATTCCGACAAGCCAGTGAAAATTTATAGTCTCGACGTTATTATTTCTGTCGGGTATCGTGTCAAATCACTTCGTGGCACACAATTCCGAAGATGGGCGAATGGTGTTATTAAAGACTATCTGTTGCGAGGATATGCCTTCCAACTATCATGACCGCTTCCTGGTTATCGACGACACCATATATTACCTCGGAGCCTCGCTGAAGGACTTAGGCAAAAAACTCTTCGCCTTCTCGAAGCTGAATGTGACGATGGAGAAGCTAATGTGCTAATTAAGCGATATTCCAAGGATTTTATGGAAGCGACTGCAGCCTCGCAGTCGAAGAAAAATATGCTTGATTATATCTGTTAAACACAAAGAATATTAGCGTCAAATTTGTCAATGTCTTGTTCTTTCACGAATTGAATGCGCAGCCCATTTAAATTTGGCTTGTCAAGAATTGACTGATATATTTCATTTCGAATGTTTTCGGTATCTATTGATGGATTGCTGTATATGATAACCAAAACAAGATTCGATTCTTTTCGGATTTCCTTTTTGTACGCATACATCATGGCATCTAACCCCCCTATCGATCTATCAATCCACTTCTGATTCAATTGAAAACCACCGATATATTTTATTTCTACCACTTTATCATTTAAATTTTTATTGTTTGATTGGCATATCATATCGTATAGGTATTGATTACCAAGTAGTTGATGGAAGCGGATGGTATAGTTTCGATTTTCTAATTTTGACATTTTTTGGAACATTTCTTCTGTCACGCGGAGAAAATCTCTTTCAGCGTGCTTATTGCCACCTGTTTCTTCTTTCTCGTTTTCTTTAGAATGTTCGTTGGGATGAATATTTCGGGTATTATCGTTTTGTCCCACATTTTGTGCTCCCAAGAGTATTTTAGTATTATTTTCTGTTTTTTCTTTTATTTGTGCTTTAGTGGCATCTTTTAGCTTCTCTTTTAATAATTTTATTTCCAACTCCAATTTTTCATCCAAACTCTCTTGTCGTTTGTGCCAATGATATAATCCCCACGAAATAAGAAACAACCCAATGACAGCAATTGTTATTATCACCCACAATGGAATTTCAGGGGAGTTTACATAGATATATGAAACGGCAGCTACTGTTAGAAATAGTATTCCACAGGATGCTTCAAATTTATTAATGTCATCAAAGCTTTTTTTTGGTGATAAAAAATCCATGATATTTTATATGTTAAAATTTTATACGAAAAAAAATCCAATACAAGCATCTCTTTACTTTAAAGAAGCATTATAAGGTAATTCCTTTTTGATGTTGTTCATTAACTCATCAATTAATTCACAAACTTTTTTTAGCGCATTGAAGTGGGCTGTTTTTTCTTTTGAATTCATTAATCCATTATAAACTTCTATTGACATATACATTTTTCTGATTTCATTGATATAATTACGCTCCTGTTTTGTGAGAATATTTCTGTATTTGGTTGTGTTTTCTAAACATATGGACAGCTTCTCACAAAATTGTTTACGCATAGCATCTGTATATTTCGCATAATATTCACAATCCCATAAATCTATCCTCACTCCAAATTCAACTTCCAAAAAACAAACAGTATCTCGCATATCGTTGAATAAATCATATATTTCGAATATCCTGCGTTTTCGTTCTTTTTGATGTCGTTTTGTATTAGTAAAATAAAATATGAAAACACTTGACAAATAACCCACAGCCAACGCTTCAACCAAATGGTTAAATAAATCTGTGTTCACTTCATTGAGAATACTGAAAGGTATTCTGAGATTTGGAAATATAGCAGTTACTAAAATATAAATACAGACGAGACCAATTATATTTAAAATACTTATATTGTTTTTTATTCTTGAGTTACACATATCCAATTTTAATTTATTTATATTCAATCAAATAACTATTAATATAATAAAAACATTGTTTTTTATCTTCCTGATAGAAAAAAACAGATTGAATTAATTAAGGGTTTATTATTAGTTCTTTACACATCGAACCGAAAAACTGTAATGCTTACCATACGAGTAATTTTCTATTTCCGCTCTATCGTAGTAAATCAGTGGAGCCCTTGCTTCGCTATTATTAGATGAACTAACGGTACAACTCCAGAAATTAGAACAATGTCCAAATGATGAATAACTACCCGTGTATCGTCCTTCAGGTTGGGCTCCAAAGCCAGTAGCATTATTATTTGCTGGTGTATTTCCTGGAGCACAAACTTCAGTGTTAGAAGACCAACCTGTTGTAGATGATAATGCTTTTGCAATATTCGTTGAGGTACTATTACAGCGATATGCACTTTGACTCTTCACATAATTTTCCAGCTGTGTCCATTCTGCTTCACTCGGCACATGCCAACCATTGGGACAAACACCTTGTCTTCCACTAGGATTGGCAGAACTACTACTTGCTCCGTGCATTACCGCTGCCCAGTTATATAAATATCCATAAGTACCTACATTAGAACTATTATTGTTCGGATTATAACGATAAGCAGTTGTTGTACTAGTACTACTGCCTAAAGCTATGCTTTCTCCGTTAGCATAATGTGTTGTACGCAAATTCTCTTTAATCCAACACTGATTACCAATCTTTACGGTATTGTAAGTGTTATTATCGATATCCGTTACAGTAACAACTCCAGAACATGTTTGTCCATGATTGTCTAGTGTCGTAAAACTTCTTTGCTCACCATAGCTTGTTCCCACACTATTAGTGGCGTATGCTCTCACATAATAGGTAGTACCACTTGTTAATCCAGTAATACTGCTGGTAAAGCTTCCTGATCCATTGCCGTTTGTTGTATGACTATCGTTCAATGTGGGATTTGGAGATGTACTCCAACATACACCCCGTTCAGTCACAGGAGACCATCCATTATAAATAACATTGCCCCCACAAGTTGCACTACTAGTTGTAATTTGTGAAATTGTACTGGTTGTAATATATACTTCATCACGAATACATCGAACAGAAAAGCCGCTTTGTTTGCCGTAGTAATTCCTGTACACATATGCGTAATCGTAGAAGAGGCTATGTTTGTATGCGTAGCTAGCATTGTACGCCGTAGTGCTCCAGAAGTTGGCGTGGTCGCCGAAACGGCCATAGTTGCCGTCGCAGGTACCAGCAGGAAGGGACGAAAAACCTGTGGCATTATTAATATTCGGATTATTGCCTATTACACATGTTTCAGTACTGTTGTTCCATCCCGTAGTAGCTGCCAATGCCTTAGCAATATTAGTACTACTATTATTACATTGATATTGTGACCAACCACCTACATAATTGGTCAACTGTGTCCATTCTGCATCACTCGGCACATGCCAACCTGTGGGACATATACCTTGTCTCCCACTAGGATTGGCCGAACTGCTACTTGCTCCATGCATCACCGCTGCCCAGTTGTACAGATAACCGTATGTGCTCACATTAAAACTGTTGTCATTAGGATAATAACGATACGCAGTAGTAGTACTTGTACTACTACCCAACTCTATGCAGTCTCCATTTGCATAACAAGTGGAGCGCAAATTCTCTTTCGTCCAACACTGATTTCCAATTTGAACCGTATTATAGTTGTTATTATCATAATCGCTTACCGTAGGTGTACCAAGGCAAGGTTGTCCATCTGCCGCACGAGTGGTAAAACTTCGCTGAGCACCATATCCTGTTCCTGAACTATTGGTGGCGTATGCTCTTACATAATAAGTAGTGCTATGGTTTAATCCTGTTATATTGCTTGTAAAACTCCCTATGCCATTGTCGTTAGTGGTATGGCTGTCACTCACTGTAGGATTTTGAGAAGTACTCCAGCATACACCTCGGGCAGTGACAGCTGCACCTCCTGTAACGGTCACATTGCCTCCACAAGTAGCTGTGACATCAGTTATATTGCTTACCGTATTGGTCGTCACTGTTGGAACAGCAGGTGGAGTTGTAAAACTTTGCTGAGTTCCGTATGCTGTGCCTGCACTATTGGTAGCGTATGCTCGTACATAATATGTAATAACTGGTGATAATCCTGTTATATTACTTGTAAAACTGCCTGAACCAGTACCATTAGTGGTGTGACTACCACTTACCGTGGGATTTTGCGAAGTGCTCCAGCAAACACCTCTGGCTGTTACAGAAGCACCTCCTGTATTGGTTACATTTCCGCCACAAGTAGCTGTAATTGCTGTTATATCGCTTACGGTATTGGTTGTCACCGTAGGTGTTACGGCCAATGTGGTGAAACTCCGCTGCTCTCCATAACTTGTTCCCACACTGTTGGTAGCGTATGCCCGCACATAATAAGTGGTGCCTGGTGCAAGTCCTGTAATACTGCTCGTAAAACTGCCAGAGCCAGTACCATTAGTAGTATGGGTGTCGCTTACTGTAGGGTTCTGCGATGTACCCCAACAAACACCTCGTGCCGTTACGGAGACACCTCCCGTGCTGGTTACATCACCTCCGCAAGTGGCTGTAGATGAGGTTATACTGCTCACTGTATTGGTCGTTACCGTTGGAACTGTGGTCTGTGTCGTAAAGCTCTGCTGTGTACCGTATGCTGTTCCTGCACTATTGGTGGCGTATGCCCGAACAAAATAAGTGGTATTGGGCAAAAGGCCCGTCATGCTACTCGTAAAACCACCCACACCAGTGCCATCCGAGGTATGAATGTTACTTATCGTGGGATTTTGAGAAGTGCTCCAACATATACCTCTGGCTGTAACAGATGCGCCACCCGTAGCTGTCACATTGCCACCGCAAGTAGCTGTGGCTGCGGTAATATCGCTTACGGCATTGGTTGTCACCGTAGGTACAATGACCAAAGTTGTGAAAGTCCTCTGGACTCCGTAATTCGTTCCTACGCTATTGGTGGCATACGCCCGCACATAATAAGTGGTATTGGGTGAAAGTTCTGTCATATTGCTTGTAAAGTTGCCTATGCCGCTGCCATCCGTGGTATGATTGTCATTTACCGTTGGATATGGGGAAGTACTACAACAAATTCCCCGTACAGTAACGGAGTCACCACCATCAGAGATGACATTTCCTCCGCAGGTTGCTGTATTACCCGTAATTGAGGATACCATTGCAGAGGAAACAGCTGGCACAGATATTCCGTCATTGCGGAGACAACGGACTGAAAAGCCACCACTCTTACTAAAGTTGTCTCTGTTTATATAGGCAAAGTTATAATGGAAATTAATATAGAATGACTTATCTTCAACATTCTCTGTAGAACTCCAAAAATCAGCTATATTGCTAAAACTGCTATAGTTGCCATTGTAATGGTAATAACCAGCAGGTAAAGCCGAAAAACCCGTGACATTATTAACATTCAGATTATTGCCAGCAGCACATGTAACCGTACTTATATTCCATCCTATAGTAGCTGCCAATGCTTTTGTTATATAGCTACTATCGTTGCCGCAAAGGTATGTGCTTTGGCTTCCCACATAATCCGTCAGCTGTGTCCATTCCGCATCACTTGGCACATGCCAGCCAGTAGGACAAATACCTTGCACCCCACTGGGATTAAACGCACTGCTGCCCGCATCATTCATCACTGCTGCCCAGTTGTATAGATAGCCGTAGGTAGACACATTGGAGCTGTTATTGTCAGGATAATACCTATAAGCTGTTGTTGTGCTGGTACTGCTTCCTAACGCTATGCTTGTTCCATTCGCATAATGGGTGGTACGCAGGTTCTCTTTCATCCAGCACTGGTTTCCGATTTGTACAGTCTGGTACACATTCCCATCATAATCGGTTATAGTGGGATTACCTGAACATGCAGGATGAGTAGTGAAAACTCTCTGCTCGCCATAACTTGTTCCTTGACTGTTGGTAGCGTATGCCCGAACATAATACACTGTGTTGGAAACCAATCCTGTTATATTGCTTGCAAAACTCCCCGTACCACTACCTTCGGTAGTATGGCTATTACTCACCGTAGGATTGGGAGTTGTACCCCAACAAATTCCTCGGGCAGTGACAGATGCTCCGCCATCAAAGCTAATATTCCCTCCTGAAACAGCTGTACCTCCTAAAATTTGTGAGACCTCCGCAGTCGTAACAATGGGTACGGATATGCCTTCATTGCGAAGACAACGGACAGAAAAGCCTTGATATTTCTCATAATTATTTCGATTAACAACGGCTTCATTATAAAATATATTACGCCTGTATGAGGAATTGTCATTATATTTTGTAGAAGTCCAAATATTTGCAGAATTATTAAAATTACTATAGGAACCATTATAATAACAACCAGCAGGAAGAGCCGAAAATCCTGTGGAATTATTCGCACTTAGGTTATTGCCCACCACACAAGTTTCAGTACTGCTATTCCAACCCGTAGTAACTGCCAATGCCTTAGCGATATTAGTACTACTATTATTACATTGATATTGAGGCTGACTGCCTACATAGTCTGTCAACTGTGTCCATTCCGCATCACTTGGCACATGCCAGCCATTAGGACAAATGCCTTGAACCCCACTGGGATTGGAACTGCTTGAAGAGGATGTGTTCATTACCGCTTTCCAATTATACAAATAACCATAAGTACTCACATTGGAACTACTATTGTTAGGATAATAACGATAGGCTGTCGTAGTGGAAGTACTACTTCCCAATGCGATACTTGTACCATTCGCATAGTGCGTGGCACGCAGGTTCTCTTTCATCCAACATTGGTTGCCAATCTGTACGGTACTATATGTGTTGTTGTCATAATCAGTACAGATACCACAGGGAGCGCTATCAGTTGGTCTTGTGGTTAAAATTCTTTGGCTTCCATAACTTGTCCCTGCACTATTAGTAGCATACGCCCGCACATAATAGGTGGTTCCACTTGTTAACCCTGTAATATTGCTGGTAAAGCTGCCCGAACCAGTGCCGTTTGAGCTGTGGCTATCATTCACTGTCGGATTTTGGGAGGTGCTCCAGCAGACACCCCTTGCGGTAACAGTTGCACCTCCTGTGGCAGTCACATTTCCACCACAGGTAGCCGTGGTTGCAGTAATGTTACTAACCGTATTGGTTGTCACAGTGGGAACCGTTGTCTGAGTGGTGAAACTCCGCTGAATGCCGTATGTTGTACCTTGGCTGTTGGTAGCATACGCCCGCACATAATAGGTGGTACCGGGAGCCAGTCCAGTCATACTGCTGGTATAACTACCCGAGCCCGTGCCATCAGTGGTATGGTCGTTACTTACTGTGGGATTATACGAAGTGCTCCAACACACACCACGGGCGGTTACAGAAGCACCGCCAGTGCTGGTGACATTGCCACCACATGTGGCTGTAGAGGAGGTGATGTTACTCACCGTATTGGTCGTTACCGTAGGTGTTGTTATCGAAGTAGTGAAAGTCCTCTGGGTACCGTATGCGGTGCCTGCACTGTTTGTGGCATACGCCCGGACATAATAGGTGGTGCCGGGATTCAAACCCGTAATGCTGCTTGTATAGCTGCCAGTGCCATTACCGTCTGTGGTATGGCTATTGCTCACCGTGGGATTTTGGGAAGTGCTCCAACATACACCTTTTACGCTTACATCGGCACCGCCCGTAGCGGTAACATTGCCACCGCAAGAAGCTGTGGTGGTAGTAATACTGCTTACGAGATTCGTAGTCACTGTTGGAATATTCGGTGTAGTGAATGTCAACTGGTTTCCATAAGCTGTGCCCGCACTGTTGGTAGCGTATGCACGAACATAATAGGTGGTACCTATTGAAAGTCCTGTCATACTGCTGGTATAGCTACCCATTCCGCTGCCGTTAGTGGTATGGCTATTGCTTACTGTCGGATTCTGTGAAGTACCCCAACAAATACCACGGGCCGTTATAGTTCCGCCACCCGCATTAGTCACATTACCGCCAGAAGTAGCCGTAGCACCAAGATTATTAGTAATCGCTGTTGTGGTTACTTCTGGCAAAACTACATTGGTAGTAAAACTCACCTCATTGCCATAAACCGTTCCCACAATGTTCGTGGCGTAAGCACGCACATAATAAGTGGTGCCTGGATTCAAACCCGTTATACTGCTGTTGAAAGAGCCACTTCCAGTGCCGTCATTGGTATGATTGCCCGCTATTGTCGGGTTGTGGCTGGTGCTCCAGCACACCCCTCTGGCATTTACAGTAGCATTGCCTGTGGAAGTCACTGTACCACCACAAGACGCTGAATATCCCGTCACATTGCTCACCCCGCCAGTAGTCACAGCGGGCAAAGTGGGTGTGGTAAAACTTTGTGTGGTGCCATAACCAGTGCCTCGGTTATTCCGGGCAAATGCTTTGTAATAATAGGTGGTATTGGGGGTCAGTCCCGTTACTGTGTAATTAAAACTGTTCGAATAGTTTGCATTATAGAAGGTGGCATTGGACATGTTAGGGGAAAGACTTAGCACAAATCCGCATTCATGAATGATGAGGTTGCCGCTGTTGGTGACAGAACCGTTCAAAGTAGCCGAAATATCCGAAACCGTTGTGGCTGTCTGTGTCTGCACGGTAGGAGCGGACAAGGTGTTGCTGTTTCTCAATATGTCCAAAAAATTGTTGGCTGACGATTTCATGGTATTGAAACCGCTGCTGCCCAAAGAAGAGGAGCAATCCAACACTAACATGGCGATGGCACTGTTATGAACCTGTTGTGAACTGGTGCTGTTGGATGTTGTGAACTCGCTGTTGTGCTGCCATTGCTGCGTGGAAGGAATGAAATACCATTGTTTGATATTGTTGATATTCAGCTGTTGCTGCAACAAATCCTTGACATCGGTGAAAACGAATCTGTCAAATATGCCTTGGGCTGTGCCAGTTACCATGTTACCACTTGTACTGGTCAATCCCTCGTAAACAATATTAGAAAGAGTTCCCACTCCATTGCTGTAATTATAGGTTCCTTCAATGTAATAATACGATGAGGTGGCGGAAGTGACATTGTCAAAAGTGAAGCGCACCCGTGTTCCTGGATCAGGAGCGGGTAGCAACAAACTTATATCGGTGGTCACAATTGAAGTTTGGTTAAGTTGTGCCGCCACTTCACGGAACTGTGCATTCACCTCTGAAATGTCCGCCACTTCGTACACATTATGCTCCGGATCGCTTGATAGCATTCTTAGGTCGTGCCTGAACTGGGCTGTGTCTGTCACATCACTGCCTTTCACCCCTATGGCGTAAGCGGTGATGTTCACTCCTCCCAACTGGTCATTGAGAATGCGACTATGTACCGCATTCAAATATGCGGTCTCGGAAGTGAAGACGGGATTCATTCGCCAGGAGCCCAAATCCAAACCATCTGTAAAAGTAACCAAAGTCACATTAATAAGCTCATCGGGAATAATTGTGCTCGCTATATTGTTCAACGCCGTATAGTCGGCATGGTAGAGAATGGTGCCGTTACCCATCGGCAGATTGTTGATGAAATTACGGAATGAATACTGGGTGGAATTGTTCAGCACATCTATGGGTTTTACATACAGCTGGTTGTTAAAACCCACCACACCCGCATAGATGCCTACCGGAGCGGTTGTTGTTTGCTGAGTGTGAAGGACAAAGGTTATCAGTTCCGATTCATACTGGTTTTGGGTTATCGGCTCTGTTCTCACCGCCTCATTGCCCACTGTGACAAAACCCTGGTAGTGCATACAGTCACCCACCTCAAAATCGTAATCCATGATTTGTTTGGCGGATTTAAGGACTACCTCGTTATTGGAGGTTTGCAAGTTAATCTTATTTTCTCCGCCATTACCGGTATTTACCATCTTGATGGCGTATGTTTTCCTGGAGGTCGCCACCTGTAGGATATAGGTTTGAGGTGTGGACAAGACAATCTCAAAATCATGTTTGCCCGCCTCAAGCTGTCCCTCATAATAAGCCACAGCCTTGCCCGTTATATCAAATGCTCGCATGATAATATGCTCGTTGTTTGACAGGGTTAACTGTGCATGAGTGCGCCCATTGAAAGGGTTTGGGATGTTGCGGGCAAGACCCTCCTCATCAAATTCCAGTTCGGTGATACCATTAGTGACATCACCCAACGAAATGGTAAGATTAGGGTAATAGATGGTCACCGCCCAGCTCCGGGTCCAGTTTTCTATCCTGACGCTATCCAAGCGTTGGGGATTGTTATTCTCATCGTGGCAGTCAAAGCTCACAACTGGAGCCTGCTGGGAATATGATGCCAACATAGCAAACATCAAAAAGACGATCAAATAAAGCTTTTTCATTATCTTAGGTTTTGTTTTTCATTCCTCATGTGAAAACGATAAAATCAAATGGTGATAATCACAAAATCAGAACAGTCCAAAATAACATGTATAATCTATAAAGTGTAACGGATACTCAATCCCAATCCCCAATCAAAATAATGGTCTGTTCCCCATTTTTTCTTTTTCCCATATTGATAGAACAACATGCCATAACCGGGACGAAAATCAAACTGAAGGGTAAGAGGAATGTTAAACTTGTATTCCAAACCGCCTATCGCATTTATACCGAACTTGCCTTGTTTGCAATATTCTGTTTCAATCAAACCGAGAAAACTCTCACCCAAGGCAAAGTTATAACCCAAACTTACACCTCCACCCGCGAACCAATACAAACCTTTTGTGATTTTATTTTCATACATGACATTCGGATTTGCCTCTAAATCAAACACATCCATTGTAAAACCAAATTTTTCTCCAAATAGTTCATCATTAAAGCGTGTGGGGCAGATTTTCACATCCAAATCCAAAGAAAAAGCGAAATTGTCCGTCACAAAGGTTTTGTAAGAAAACCCATTCATAGTACCAACCACGGCACCAACGCTGTGCTTGTACGGGGCCTGTGCGTTCAAAGCCAAAGTGCCGCATAAAAAAAAGCAGACTAAAAAAATGAAAAACCTTCTCATAAGTGTAATTTTTTTATGTTTTGTTTTTGTGCCCAAGCTCTATAGCACATAAATAAACATGAAGAAAGTGGAGCCTGCCATTTCTCGCATCCTCAGTGTAGGGCTTGGACTCCCTGTATGTAAGATACTACGAAATGAGCCCCACCTATTTTGGCAATTACTCAATAATTAGGTGAGCTCTATTCTCGTTATCCGTACATACTTCTGTGAAGTGTCCAAGTTCACACTGACGGAAAAGCGAAAACGCGCTTTCTTATTGTTGCGGATTTCTCCCCACAACAACAAGGCAAAAATACAAAATTAATTTAATATGATTTGTGTGAAAGGAAAAATTTTGATAAAAAACATGAAAATTTTACCACCAGCTGCAATGTATCCCTTCCGCGGTGTTTTCGTTTTGTGCTTCGGTGCACACAGCACCCGCACCGCGATGAAATAACGGGATAACACCAACATCTATTGATATGTAACCCTCTTCGAGGGTAGGATTGGGGTGGTGCTCGTGCCTATGCGGGGGTTGCGGTTCCACCGCATAAATAGGGATCAGATTATAGGAGTCAGGTATCAGTGATTAAATGTAGCAATTCATGAGTATATGCAACTGCGAGACGCAGTTGCCTCCATATATTAACATTAAAAATTTCCGTATGGAAATTTTTACCTTAATACCGCTTTTGCGAATTGTTTGCATAGAAAAACGAGGAGTATGAAGAACTAAAAAGCCGACTGTCTGAGCTTGCTTTAGCAAGCGAGTTTCGGCTTTTTAGGCTACAGACGACCGTTTTTCAGCAAGCATATTCGCATGCGGAAAAGCCACTTTTCTTTGCCCCTTTCTTTTGTGGCTGCAAAAGAAAGGGGATAAAAACTTCATGTCGGCAAAGATCTTTGCATACTTTCCATCTTTGGAAAGTATGAAGAAAAAAATTACGCATCCACATTAACGACAATACGGATAGCCTTGAACTTGCTGTTGCCTTGAAAGTCATGAAGAATCTGCTGCAACAGCAACTTATTTTGTGCAAGGTTGTTGTCTTTGTTCAATTTAACCCAAAAGTCCTTCATGTAATAATTCTGGATGCGGGAAACCAAAGGCCATTCGGGACCTAAGACATGCTGGGGGAAAGCTTCTCGCAACAAGGGAGCCAAAGCCAACGAAGCCTCGTTGACCAGCTCATCACTGGCATGTTTCAAGGTGATTTTCACTAAGCGACACAAGGGCGGGAAATTGAATTGGCGGCGCTCGGCAATCTGCTGGCGGTACATGCTCTGATAGTCGTTGGTAACCACATACTGCAATGCCGGATGATTCGGCTGATAGGTCTGAATGATAACCTTGCCCGGCACCTCCTTGCGTCCAGCACGACCACTCACCTGTGACATGATCTGAAAGGCCCGCTCAAAGGAGCGGAAATCCGGATAGGACATAAGGTTATCGGCATTCAAGATACCCACCACACTCACACGATCGAAGTCCAAACCCTTAGTCACCATCTGCGTGCCGACCAAAATGTCAGTTTTGTGCTGCTCAAAGTCAGAAATAATCTTCTGATAAGCATTCTTGTTGCGGGTGGTGTCCAAGTCCATACGGGCCACAACCGCCTCTGGAAACAACTCAGCCAAAGCATCTTCTACCTTTTCAGTGCCGAAACCCCGCATCTCAATATCTGTGCTGTGACACTGCGGGCATTCCTTAGGCACCTCTATGGCATAGCCGCAATAGTGACATTTCAGCAGGTTACTCCGCTTGTGGTAGGTCAGCGTCACATCGCAGTGCTTACAAAGCGGCATGCTCTGACAGGTGTTACAGTACATACGCAGTGAATAGCCACGGCGGTTCTGGAAAAGAATAATCTGTTCGTGTTTCGACAAGGCCTCAGCCATACTGTCAATCAAGAATTGCGAGAAATGACCATTCATCTTTTTCTGCCGCAAATTCTTCACAATATCCACCACCCAAATGTCGGGCAAAGTGCTGTCAGCATAACGATGCATGAGGTTCACCAAACCGAATTTCTGTTGCTGTGCATTATAATAGCTCTCCAACGAAGGCGTGGCGGTGCCCAACAGCACCTTGCACTGGTGAATCTTCGCCAGTACAACCGCTCCATCTCTGGCATGATAGCGAGGTGCGGGGTCAATCTGCTTGTACGAGCCATCGTGCTCCTCATCCACAATAATCAGACCTAAATTCTGATACGGCAGCAACAGAGCCGAACGGGCGCCCAAAATCAGCTGGTATTTTGTGTTCAAATCTCCTTCTTTATGCTGATTCAGCACTCTGTTCCAGATTTCCACACGCTCATACTCGTTGAAACGGGAATGGTATACCCCTACCCTGTCGCCGAAAAATTTCCGCAAACGGTTGACAATCTGCGAGGTAAGGGCAATTTCCGGCAAGAGATACAACACTTGCTTGCCCTGCCTCAACATCTTGTCTATCAGCTTGATATAAATCTCCGTCTTGCCACTTCCAGTTATGCCGTGAAGCAATACCGTATCATGAGTTTGAAACTGCGCTTCAATATCTTGCATTGCCTGCTGCTGATGCTCCGTAAACTGGATGTCCTCTGCCGAAGACGAAGAGTCATAGGCTTCCAAACGGCTGGTCACCACACTTTGCTGCTCGAAAATTCCCTTGTCTATCAGAGTATGCAGACGGGCCTGCGAGATGTCCGCCTTTTTCAGCAAATCCGCTTTCTTGATGACTGCCTTAAGGTTAAAACCATTGGGTTTGGCGGCATCTTTGGTCTGCATCAGAAAGGCCAATAACAAATCCTGCTGCTTGGCGGTTTTCTTAGAGGCTCCTAAGGAATCTATCAGATTCATCAAAGCGGTTTCATCATCGCAATAGGGCGCCGCCAATGCAATAAAAGTCTCCGTTTTAGGTTTATAAGGATCTCTGATTTCCTCATCGGTAATCACCACATCCTTATCCACCAACGATTTAATTATCGGAATAACCTTTTGAATATCAATTGTTTTTGCAATTTCATCCACCGTCATAGTCGGATGATAAGCCAAAGCCTCCACTAATTTGGTTTCTTTCTCATTCAGCACCGTCATATCCCCGTCGAAGGCAGGATTCAGCTGGATTTTGGTCTCGCTGGCCAACTTGAGGGCAGAAGGAAAGGCGGCGGCCATCACCTCTCCCAGCGAGCACATATAATAGTTGGCAATCCACTGCCATAGCTGGATTTGACGCTCCGACACCACCGAATGCCTGTCAATGACATCCAACACATACTTGGTGTTGACCTGACGCGGGGCATTCTCGTGGACCTTCATCACCAGCCCTGAATACAACTTACTTTTGCCGAAAGGAACCACCACCCGCATGCCAAAACCAACACAATCATTCAGTTCTTGGGGAATGCGATAGGTAAAAAGCCCTTGCAAAGGCAAGGGCAATAATATATCAGCAAAATAAGTATGCATCATAATAAATAGGAAAGTACGCGTTATCGATTATTCGCCAGCGATGTAAACGGCCAAATCGACAGCTTTGTTGGCATAACCCACTTCATTGTCGTACCAAGCGATCAGCTTCACGAAGTTGGGGTTCAGCATGATACCACCATTAGCATCAAAGATGGAAGTGTGGGTATCACCCAGCAAGTCGGTAGAAACCACCATATCTTCGGTATAACCCAGAATACCCTTCAATTCACCTTCAGAAGCGCGTTTCATAGCGTCTTTGATTTCATCGTAAGTAGTAGAGCGTTCCAGACGGCAGGTCAAGTCAACCACAGAAACGTCAGCAGTCGGCACGCGGAATGACATACCTGTCAATTTGCCTTTCAATGAAGGGATAACTTTGGTCACAGCCTTGGCAGCACCTGTTGATGAGGGGATGATGTTGCCGAAAACGGAACGACCACCACGCCAGTCTTTCATAGAAGGACCGTCAACGGTTTTCTGAGTAGCGGTAGCGGCGTGAACGGTAGTCATCAAACCTTCCACCATACCGAAATTGTCGTGGATAACCTTGGTCAGCGGAGCCAAGCAGTTGGTCGTACAAGAAGCGTTGGAAACGATAGGCTGGCCAGCATATTCCTTATGGTTAACACCCATTACGAACATAGGAATATCGTCTTTTGGAGGAGCGGACAAAACAACCTTCTTGGCACCTGCCTGGATGTGTTTGTCAGCCAAATCCTGAGTCAGGAATCGACCGGTGCATTCTACCACCACGTCAACACCTACTTCATCCCATTTCAAGTTAGCGGGATCCTGCTCTGCCGTTACACGGATAGTGTTTCCATTGATAACCAAGTTGTTATCCTTCACTTCGATAGTACCCTTGAACTGACCATGAACAGAGTCATATTTCAGCATATAAGCGATATAATTCACTTCCAAAAGGTCGTTGATAGCAACCACCTGCACATTTTCTCTTTCCAAAGAGGCATCCAGCACCAAACTTCCAATACGGCCGAAACCGTTGATTCCTATTTTAATTTTTTCCATAATAAGTTGATATTTATAATGTTATAGTTGTAATAAAAAAGTTTGCAAATTTACATAAAATTCCCGAATTACATACAGACTGATAAAATAATATTACAGGGATTCCAATCACCATCTTTGGTTTCCATTTTTTGTAGGGCTGTCACATGGTAGCAGCCGCAATCAGACGCGATAAATCGCGTCCCTGCATTCTGCATTATATCTTCAATCGGTCAAAATTCTTTCCGAATACACCATAGGTTTTTGATATACTGATAAATGATGTATCATCAATCTCCTTGATAATACGCGTAATCAGCACCTTGTCGGTACGATGGGCAATAATCAGCAATATCTCGCTTTCCTCCATGGTGTAAGAACCTGTAGCCTTGATAAAAGTAGCGCCACGGTGGATTTCCTTATTGATACGTTCCGCAATCTCTTTGTTTTTCTTCGAGAAAACCATAATTTGGTAACTCTGCTTGTAACCGTCAATCACCACATCGGAAACCACGGTATAGACAAACATCACCACCATACTATAGACCAGTTTTTCGAGCGATTGCACAATAAAATAAGAGGAGCCCACAATGACCAAATTGGTATAAAGTGTCACGCGGCCGTAAGAAATGTTACGGTATTTGCCAATCATCAAAGCTACGATGTCGGTGCCGCCGGTGTTGCCACCCCAGTTGATAGCCATACCCACACCAAAAGCCGACAGAGAAGCACCGATGAGTGTACACATGAACTTGTCATCCACCAACGGGGCAGTAAAAATCGCCTGTCCAACGGCCATGAAGGATGACAAAATCACGGAGCAAATGATGGTGTTAATACAGAATTTCCGACCCAGCACCTTCCAAGCTATGGCTACCAAAATCAGGTTCAACACCAAAGTGGAAATACCCACAGGAATTTTCAAGGCAAAAAAGAGGATGGCACCGATACCACTGACTCCACCACCTGTGAGTTCGTGAGGTATCATAAAAGCAGTCCATCCGAAAGCGAAAATTGCTAAACCGAGGGTAATAAATACGAAATTTCGCAGTTCTTCCAAAAAGCTTTTTCCAGTTATTGACATGATATTTTTGAATTAGTCTTTTTTATCCGTTTTTATATAATATTGATTTTCAATGTTTTGAAAAATTTTCAAAGCTAAAATCTGCGGCAAAATTACAAAAAAAAGAAAAAAGAAAAAAATTGTTGAAGCAAAGAAAAAAAATAGTATTTTTGCATCGTCAAAAACGGAAACGTAAAGGACACCTTGCTTCCTTAGCTCAGTCGGTTAGAGCATCTGACTGTTAATCAGAGGGTCCTAGGTTCAAGTCCTAGAGGGAGCGCAAAGAAAATCAAGCACTTACGAAGAAATTTGTAAGTGCTTTTTTCTTTTTAAACTGATTACACCAACTCTTTCACATCCTCCAGAAAACTCCTTATATCCTCTTCGGTGGTGTCCCAGGAAGTAACCAAGCGAATTTCGTGGGTATTCTCGTCCCATACATAAAAGAAGTGTTTCTGTAACAATTGCTCCACCATCTCCGTTTGCATCTTCAACAAGAGAATATTGGCATCCGGTGACTGTGTGAACTCGAAGCCCAAAGCCAGAAGTTCCTGATACAACATCCGCGCCATTTTATTGGCGTGAGCAGCATTCTTGTACAACAAATCATCTTGCAGGTATGAAGAAAACTGTGCCGACACATAGCGCATTTTGGAATATAGCTGCGTGGATTGCTTCCTCAAATACTTGATATTTTCCGCCAGTTCGGGTCGGAAGGCGATAACTGACTCAGCCATCATGCAGCCGTTTTTAGTACCGCCGAAGCTCAGTATATCCACTCCACAATCCACCGTAATTTCTTTCAGCTTCTTATCCAAAGTCACACAGGCATTGGCAATGCGAGCCCCATCCATCAACAAATACATACCGTATTGATGAATAAAATACGCCAAGTTTTTAATTTCTTCCACTGTATAAACAGTACCCAACTCGCTGCACTGCGAGATATACACCATTTTCGGTTGTGAGTGATGCTCAAAGCCGAAACCATGCAACATGGGTTTTATCAGCTCCGGCGTCAATTTGCCATTAGGCGTATCCACTTCCTTTATTGCCGCACCGCTCAGAAAACCCGGTGCACCGCACTCATCCACTGAAATGTGAGCGGTCTTGGCCGCAATCACAGCATGAAAAGGCTGACAGCAAGCACGGATAGCGGTCACGTTGGCCCCTGTGCCATTGAACACAAAATAAGGTTCAGCATTTTCGCCAAAACACTTCTTCAAATCCGCCACAGCCTGTGCGGTCCATGGGTCATCACCGTATGCCAAGGCATGGTCCTGATTAGCCTGCATTAAAGCCTGCATAATCTGTGGATGCACACCCGAATTATTATCACTGCCAAAACTTCTCATCGTCAATTTATTTTACGAATGCGAAAAACTCGCGTTATTACATTATTTATTAGCTTTTTCTTCATCGTTGTTATACCATTCCAAATAAGCCTCGGTATATTGTTTACCTGATTCCACCAAATTCTTTTTCTTCGTGTCGGAAATGTTGAAATCAATGGCACTAACACCTAAAGTGTCGATATAAACTGTGCGTTGCCAGTCGTCACTGTGCAGGTGAACATTGTTCTGGAAGTCGATGAGCGTTGTCACCAAAGCTTTAGTATAAGTAAAGAAACTTTTTATCTCATTAAACTTGGTAGCACTATGCGTGAGATACATTGAGATGTCCTCCTTGGCGTCCAAACGGAATCCCAAAGTCTCTTTATTATAGACATATTCATTTTTAGCAATACTTTTTTGTAAAGCCTTGGTTTTGTTGACTTTCTCGTAATAATCCGTACGTCTTGCATGATTTAAATTGGAGATGTAAGAAGAGCGGTCAAAGGTCTTGATAGAATAGTTGTCCAAAAGTCCACCATCCACAAAGACATGCTTGTTTCCTTCTCCACCTCTCACGGAAGCAAAAAACAGGGGTATGGACATGGATATGCGGGCTGCATCCGCAACTTTCACTTTTGGTGTATCTTTGTGACTGAACATATTCGAAAGACCCGTCGTCAAATCTGCCCCTACCAAATATATTTCCCTAAACTGTTTGGTTTTGGCAAGTTCTTCAAAAGTGATCTCGCCATTGCCAGTTTTTTTCTTGATAAATTTGGCCATCTGTTCTCTGAAATAGTCACCTTTATACCAACCATAATCTTTGAGCAGACGATTTGTGTCACGAACAATGCCGAAAGAGCTATCCATGAATTTCTTGAAGTTGAGGTCCCAAAGAATCTCCTTCAGTTCATCAGCGGTGTATCGTAATCCTACCAAGACTGCCACCATAGCACCAGCGGAAGTGCCCGCAACCCTTTTAATGTTATTCAGGATACCTTCTTTGTCAAGCACTTCAAGTGCTCCTACATAGGCGATTCCTCTCACACCGCCACCTTCAAAAACCAGATTTTTAAAATGATAAGCCATATTATTTGTTTTTTGTTTGTATGCTATGATTTCTTCAGGAAAATATACTCCTGAAAACAACATAGCTGTTGTATGAAATTTTCATTTTTCAGAATGCAAAAGTAAAATAAAATATTCAGAAACAGAAAAAAATGATGTATTTTTGCCATCAGAAAAAAATAAAACAGGAAATACCATGTCCAAACGTGTATTGATGGCGATGAGCGGCGGTATCGACAGCAGCATTTCTGCCCTGTTACTATTGGAACAGGGTTATGAGCTGGTGGGCGTCACCTTCCGTACTTTCGACTACATCAAAGAGTCGTGTCTCGCTCGGGAAAAGGGTTGCTGCTCGGTGGAGAGCATAATGGAAGCCAAGCATTTTGCCGAAAACTTAGGCATAGAGCACCATATCTTGGATTTCCGGCAGATTTTCCGCGACCATGTCATCAGCAATTTTGTGCAGGAATACCAGCGCGGGCGCACACCCAACCCCTGTGTGCTGTGCAACTCCCACATCAAGTGGGGCGAACTGCTGAATGCCGCCGAACAATACAACTGTGATTTTATTGCGACAGGCCACTATGCACAAATTGAACAGTACCAAGGACATTACTATCTGAAAACTGCTGTTGACCAGTTCAAAGACCAGACTTATTTTTTGTGGATGCTTACTGAAGAGAATCTGAAACGCACTATTTTCCCTTTGGGCGGTTACACCAAACAGGAAGTGCGTGAATTAGCACAACAACATAAGTTTGAAAAGCTGGCCCGTAAAAGCGAATCGCAGGAAATTTGTTTCATTCCCGACAATGACTACCGTCACTTTTTAGCTGAACAAGGCTGCAAGATTGAGGAAGGCAACTTTGTGAACCGAGAAGGGAAAGTGGTGGGCCGCCACAAAGGGTTTTGCAACTACACCATCGGCCAGCGCAAGGGTTTAGGTGTGGCCTTTGGGGAACCCAAATATGTCACACATATCGACGCCGACCGTAACGAAGTGACCATTGGTGACCGCGATGAGCTGTATTGCACCGAAGTTCATGCCTCCGAGATGCGCATTCGTGATGAGGAATGGTTGCGTTCTTCCCCAGAAGTATATGCCCGTATCCGCTACAAATCACCCGCTACTGCCGCCAAATTGGTATTAGACGATAATTTTGCTTCCAATGCCTGTGCCTGCTTGCACTTTACCGAGCCCATCTGGGGCGTCACGCCCGGACAGTCGCTAGTGCTGTACAAAGATGGACTGGTGGTGGGGGGAGGACTAATTGACAGTTGACAGTTGATAATTAATAATTAATAGTTAATGATTAATAATTAGCACACTAACTAATTTGCTAATTAACTAATTTGCTATTTTTCTTCGTGAAGGCTACGGAGTCGCCCCAGGCGTTGTACAGGATTTGATGACCGATGGCTTTCATGCGTATATCAAGGCAGGAATAGCATTCCTCAGGTTTATCGCTCACACAAGCCTTGTCTGGATAAATAAGATAATCTTCGCGATATTCATTAGGTGTCATATTGGGCATGATGACATTGGCACCCGCCATAATGGCTTTCTCACGTCCAAGAGGGTCAACGGTTTGGTTGGCCGTGGCCGCCACCATATTGATTTCGGGCATCATCAGTCGCAAAACAGCAATCATTTTCAATGTCAGATTCATTCTGTCTTCTGCGGAAGGAATCTGGTTGGCATACTGATACAAAGGTGTATCTGGATGCGGAATAAAGGGGCCCATGCCCACCATGGCGACATCCTTGCTTTTGAAAAAGAGCAAGTCATCAGCCAAAATATCAAGAGTCTGGAAAGGCAGTCCCACCATCACGCCCGTACCCGTCTGGTAACCAATTTTCAGCAAAGAATCAATGCAGGCCAAGCGGCGAGCAAAGTCATGACGTTCGTCATGGGGGTGGATTTTGTAGTACAATTCCTCGTTAGAAGACTCTATACGAAGCAGATAGCGGTGTGCTCCCGCCTCGAACCACTCTTGATAAACCTCATTACTTTGCTCACCCAGAGACAAAGTAATACCTAATGCTCCATTGTCTATCTCCTTGATGCGTCTCACCATGCGGGTAATTTTATCGACAAAGGCCTTGTCGCTGCGTTCCCCGCTTTGGATAGCCACAGAACCATAGCCCAGCTGATGCGCCATTTTAGCACATTCTAACACCTCATCCTCCGTCAACTCGTAGCGTTCCACTTTGGTATTGCCACTACGTACGCCACAATACAAGCACGATTTGCGACAAATATTGCTCAGTTCTATCAATCCTCTGAGGTGCACATAATTGTCCAATCGGGCAAACTTTACCTCCCGGGCTTTTTGCAAGAGCCGTTGCATTTCCTCGCCTTCTGTAGAAAGCAAGCGTACAATGTCTTCTTTTTCAAGATGCTGTTTATCAAGTATCTCTTGTACCGTCATATCATTTATTTGAAAGTGCAAAGATACAAGAAATGCCTCAAAAAAAATTGATACATTACATCATTTTCTAATTTGCTAATTCAATTGGCACATTAGCACATTGTCTAATTAGCACATTAACTAATTAACTAATTGACTAATTTGCTAATTATTTTTTTGTATCTTTGCACCCCAAAAATTTTGAGGGCTTTTGACACTTAAGTTATTGATATGGGAGAATTTGAAGCAGAAGAAAAAGAAACGAAAGAATTGGTCGAACGCTTTAAGTCGATGATAGATTCCGGCAGCTCTGTGTTTTTCGACTCAGAAGAGTTGGAAATTATTATTGATGAACTGATGCGGGCAATGGATGTACAAATGGCCTCCGAAGCCATTGAGTACGCCATCCGCCTCTACCCTTCCGATTCGTTTTTCAGAATCCTGCGTGCCAAGAAAATGATGCTACAGATGGAATTCGATAAGGCCGAAGAGGAACTGGATTCCATTGAGACTTCATTCCCTCCCACCCCAGAACTTTACATGGAAAGGGTGATGCTGGCCCGCATGACCGGCCGTAATACCAACACTTTCCAACTATTGAACAAAGCACTGAAATTGGACGAGGAAGACCCCGAAGTGCATTTCCTGCTGGCCTACGAATATCTGAAAAACAAAGATGTGGCCAAGGCTCTGAAACATGCTATCTTCGCCCTGCGGGAAGACGAGGCTTTCGATGAACAGCTGTTCGGTTTCTCTTTTCTGCTGGAAGAAAACAAACAATACGAAGACGGCATCGCTTTCTATGAGAAGCTGACCGAGGAATTTCCGCTTTACCCAGGCTGCTGGTTCGGTCTAGGCTTGTCTTACAGCTGGAACAAGGAATACGACAAGGCTATCGATGCCTACCAGTATGTGCTGAGCATCGACGAGAAGACCTCCACTGCCCACTACAATATGGCCAACTGCTACTTCGAGCTCAACAAATACGACCTAGCGTTGAGCCATTATCAGCAGGCCTACGAACTGGATCAGGATGACTTCAACTCCCTGACCTGTATCGGCGACTGCTACGCCAACCAGGAAAAATACGAAGAAGCCCTCACCTACTATCGTAAGGCTCTTTCCCTCAACCCTATGCAGGGAGACGCTCTTTTGGGACTGGCTTCTGTGCTCAAAGACCAAGGACATCCCGGTGATGCCCAAGCCGCCATTGAAAGCGCATTTGCCAACAACCCACAGAGCTTTATGCTGCTGTTTGAGGTGCTGTCTTATTACGATGAAGAACAACAAAAGTACAAACTGCAAGAGTTTTTCACCACCACCCTGAACCAGGTGGAGAACAAAGAGGACTTTTATCGCTACTTTGTCCAATTTTGCTGCGAAAACGAATTGTATGACTATGGCATCGAAGTGCTGGAAAAGAACCAGACCGATTCAGCCATCACCTATACAGTAGCCTATTATCTGGCCGCCTTGTATTTCCTCAACCAAAATATCTCCAAGGGCTGCGAATACCTTGCCAATGCCCTGCTGATTGATTATGAGGGATATAAAAACTTCCTGGCCATTGACCCCATTTTAGAAACCTATTCCGAAATTAACGAACTTATAGATTTATATAAATCATGATAAAGAAATACTGTGTTTTATTCATGCTGATGCTGGTTTGCTGCCTCCTGAACGCACAAAACGAAACCACCATCATTCCTCAGGATCCTGCCACGGTCGAGTTATCCTCGTCTACTGACACCCTCGAAGAGAGTTCTTTGGTAATCCGTGTGGTAGATTGGTACAACCATCATCTCAATTATGTGACCGTGACCATGTTGATGGCACTGGAAAGTTCCTTTATTCCCTTCCCTTCGGAAGTGGTAGTGCCACCTGCAGCATATCAGGCCTGCAATCCAGATAATGCGACATTATATGTTACAGACTCACCTTTCATCAACATCACCTTGATTGTCTTAGTGGCCACTTTGGGTGCGTTGATAGGAGCTTTCATCAACTATTACCTGTCGCGTTTCTTGGGCCGCCCCATCGTTTATTGGTTTGCTGATAGCAAATTAGGCCATTTCTTGTTGCTCGACAGTGAGAAAGTGAAAAAAGCCGAGGACTACTTCATCGAGCACGGCAATTCCTCCACTTTTATCGGTCGTTTGGTACCGGGTATCCGACAGCTGATTTCCATTCCTGCAGGTTTGGCCAAGATGAACATCGGAGCTTTCACACTATATACCATCTTGGGTTCCGGCTCCTGGAACATCATTTTAGCCATCTTGGGTTATGTAGCCCATGGCAAACAGGACCTCATCAACCAATACAGCCACGAACTGTCATACGTTCTCTTGGCTTTGGGTGTCCTGTTCATTGTCTATCTGTTGTATTCAGGGTTAAAAAAGAAAAGAAAAAAGGAAACAGAGGACGGTAAAGAAGAAAAATAATGTGCTAATGAACAATGTGCTAATGTGCCAATGAATAATTAGCAAATTAGTAAATGTGCAAATTAGTAAATGTGCAAATTAGTAAATGTGCAAATGTGCAAATTAATTCAAATTTCAAAACCCAAAATCCAAAATTCAATTATTAATCCTTAAGCTATAAAATTAAGCTGAATTCTGAAATTTGAATTCTGAACTCTGAATTCTGTAACCTGTAACCTGATACCTGTAACCTCGAATGCGACGATTTGGCTTAATCGGTTTCCCTTTGACGCACAGCTTCTCTCCTGCTTATTTTCAAGATAAGTTTCAGAAAGAAGGGCTGACAGATTACCGTTATGAGGCATTCCCTTTGGCTTCTATTGAATTGCTTCCTGAGCTATTGGCACAGCACCCTGACTTGTGTGGCTTTAATGTAACTATTCCTTATAAAGAGCAGATTATTCCCTATTTGGATGAAGTAGATGAGGCTGCCCGGCAAATTGGAGCGGTGAATTGCGTCATCATTCAAAGAAATTCCGATTCTTCCGCAAAAAAATATCAATTAAAAGGCTACAACACCGACGCCCCTGCCTTTGAACACTGCCTGAAAGAAGGCTGGCAGTTGCCCGACAAAGCCTTGGTTTTTGGAACAGGCGGTGCAGCGAAAGCAGTGGCATACACCTTACACCGATTGCACATTGACTTTTATTTTGTATCTCGCAACAAGGTTAATGAGCAAACCATAATCTACCGTGATTTAGAACATCCTTCAAAAATCCATAACATTCATGATAACAATCTTTTAGACAATAAATTTTTGCTGAAAGATTATAAATTATGGATTAACACCACCCCGGTAGGCATGTACCCCCATACCGAAGAATCGCTACCGCTTGATTTTTCAGTCATCGGCAGTGAGCATTATCTCTTTGACCTGATTTACAATCCTGAGGAGACTGTTTTCCTGCGGCAAGGGCGACTACACGGGGCCCGTACCAAAAACGGCTTGGCGATGCTGCACGAGCAAGCAGAATTGTCGTGGGAATTGTTTCGTGAAAAATATTGATTTTTCCTGACGTGTGCAAAACACATCTTGAGATGTAACACACTGCGTCTCCACAATAAAAAAAGGCATGTCCATGCCAATCTTTCACAGATTTTGTGTAAATTTGCATTTTTAAATCCGAGGAAATGAAAAATCAGGAATATAAGGAAGATGAATTGGTTATCACTGGCGCACGGGTCAATAACCTGAAGAATATCTCCCTAACTATTCCTCAGCACCAGCTTACCGTCATCACAGGACTTAGCGGCAGCGGCAAGTCTTCCTTGGCTTTCGACACCATTTTTGCGGAAGGGCAACGTCGCTATATGGAGACCTTCTCCTCATACGCACGCCAGTTTATCGGTAATCTGGAACATCCTGATGTGGATAAAATCACAGGACTGAATCCGGTGATTTCCATCGAGCAGAAAACGGTCAACAAAAACCCACGTTCCACCGTAGGCACCATAACCGAAATCTATGATTTCTTGCGTCTTTTATATGCCCGAGTGGCTGATGCCTATTCGTACAATACCGGCGAAAAGATGGTGCGCTATACCGAAAAGGAGCTGATAGAACTGTTATTGCAACGTTACAACGGTAAGGATATCACCCTTATGGCCCCGTTGGTCAAAGGACGTAAAGGCCACTACAAAGAGTTGTTTGAGACAGTGCGTAAACAGGGTTATGTCAAATGCCGCATCGATGGGGTTATCCAAAGTGTTGAGTTCAATATGCAGCTCAACCGCTATCAAATCCATGATATTGACTTGGTAATCGACCATCTCGTGGTGAGAGAAAACTCCAAGCAGCGATTGGTCAATAGCCTGCGTCAGGCACTCAAACATGGGAAAGGAGTGATTTCCATTTTAGACAATGAAACTGGCGAGACCTTCAACTACAGCAAATTTCTGATGTGTCCCACCACGGGCATCTCCTATCCCGAACCCGAACCGAACACTTTTTCTTTCAACTCTCCCTATGGAGCTTGCCCTAAATGCAATGGTTTGGGCTATATCACGGAATTGGAGATGTCTCGCATCATTCCCGACCCTTCTATGTCCATCAAAGCAGGCGGCATCGCTCCCATCGGTGTTTATAAAAGCACCCCTGTTTTCAAACAGCTGGAAGCCTTGGCCGAAAAATACGAATTTTCGCTGTCCGACCCGATTTCAAGTATCCCCGAACAGTTTATGGATAAGATTCTGTACGGCATGAGCGACCCGTTGTATGTCAAAAGGGATGTGGCAGGACTGTCGCCCATGAAGGTGCATTTTGAAGGTGTGATTAGCTTTTTGCGTAATATCGACTATGAAACCGCTCCCGCCTCTATCCGTAAATGGGTGAATCAGTTTATTGGTGAGAAAGAATGTCCCGAATGTCATGGTACACGACTGAAAAAAGAGGCCAGCTATTTCAAAATCGGAGACAAGAGCATCAGCGATTTGGCTCAAATGGATATTGATGAGCTGGCACGTTGGATTGACCAATGTCCTTCTTTTTTAGATGAAAGAAGAAATACTATCGCTTACGAATTGCTGCGTGAAATCCGCCTCAGACTGAAGTTTTTGTGCGATGTGGGCATCTCTTACCTGTCGTTGAATCGCTCTTCTCAAAGTCTGTCCGGCGGCGAGGCCCAGCGTATCCGTCTGGCTACACAGATCAGCTCTCAGCTGGTGAATGTACTGTACATCTTGGATGAACCGAGCATAGGCTTGCACCAAAGAGATAACCATCGACTGATTGACTCGCTGAAACAATTGCGTGATTTGAACAACACCGTCATCGTGGTGGAACACGACCGCGATATGATGGAAGCCGCGGACTATATCGTTGATATAGGTCCTTTTGCAGGAGAACACGGAGGACATGTGATGGCAGCTGGAAGTTATGATGAAATCCTGAAAGCTGATTCACTGACCGCTGATTACCTGAACGGTAAAAAGAGCATTCAGATGCCCGCCAAAAGACGCAAAGGGAACGGTGAGAAACTGACTATCGTCGGAGCTACTGGCAACAATCTGAAAAATGTCACCGTCGATTTTCCGCTTTCTACCTTGATTTGCGTGACAGGGGTATCTGGTAGCGGCAAATCCTCACTCATTACCGATACGCTCTACCCCATCCTCAACCAAAGATTCTATCGTTCGGATAAGAAACCGCTGGCATACAAGGAAGTGCTTGGTTTAGAGCATATTGACAAGGTAATTGAAATCAACCAGCAGCCCATCGGACGTACACCACGTTCTAATCCTGCTACCTACGTCGGGGTGTTTGATGATATCCGTCAGTTATATGCCAACTTGCAAGAGTCTAAAATTCGAGGCTACAAGTCTGGACGTTTCTCCTTCAACGTGTCTGGTGGTCGTTGCGAAGAATGCAAAGGTGCTGGCATGAAGGTTATCGAAATGAACTTTCTGCCAGATATTTACGTAAAATGTGATGCCTGCAACGGACAACGGTATAATGCCGAAACCCTGGAGGTTCGCTATCGCGGCAAATCCATCAGCGATGTACTGGAAATGGACATTGAACATGCTTTGGAGTTCTTTGACAAAATTCCATCTATCGTTCAGAAAATCAAAACTTTGAACGACGTAGGCTTGGGTTATTTGCGTCTTGGCCAGTCGTCCACTACCTTGTCGGGTGGCGAAGCCCAACGTGTAAAATTGGCCGCAGAATTATCCAAGAAAGATACGGGCAAAACCCTGTATATTTTGGACGAACCCACTACGGGCTTGCACTTTCAGGATATCTCCATCTTGATGGATGTGCTGAACCAATTGGTGGACAAAGGCAATACCGTTGTGGTAATTGAGCATAACATGGATGTCATCAAAATGGCGGATTACATCATCGATTTGGGTCCAGAAGGTGGCCGGGAGGGCGGACTGATTATCGCCAAAGGCACTCCCGAACAACTGATGGACAAAGGTGTGGGCTATACCGCCCAGTACTTGAAAGAATACACCGAAAAAGAATTAACAATTAACAATTAATAATTAAAAACCAAGAAGTTACGGATTACCGAAACTATACCAAATAACCTCGAAGAGGTGAAATTTCAATAACCCCACATAAGGCCGAAGGCCGCAATGTGGGGGATATAAATAAATCAAAAAAAAACAAATATGAACCCTATCCAAATGGTTGACCTGAAGAGTCAATACCACAAAATCAAAGAAGAAATTGACAGCCGCGTGCTCAATGTTATTGAATCCTCTGCATACATTAACGGCCCCGCCGTCAAGGATTTTCAGCAGCATCTGGAAGAATATCTGCATGTTAAGCATGTGATTCCCTGCGGCAACGGTACTGACGCGCTTTTGGTGGCCATGATGGCTTTGGGTTTAAAACCTGGCGACGAGGTGATCTCTGTCCCCTTCACTTTTATTGCTACCGTTGAAGTTATCGGTCTCTTAGGACTGACTCCCGTTTTCGTGGATGTGGAGGAAGATACCTTCAACATGGATGTGAGACAGTTGGAAGCGGCCATTACGCCTAAAACCAAGGCTATTGTGCCGGTTCATCTGTTTGGACAATGCTGCAATATGCAGGAAATCATGCGAATTGCCAATAAACATGGCATAGCTGTCATTGAGGACAACTGCCAAGCCATTGGCGCAGAAGTGATGATAGATAACTATCCCCTGCAAAAAAGCGGCACTTTGGGAACCATTGGTTGCACCTCTTTCTTCCCCTCCAAAAACTTAGGTTGTTATGGTGACGGTGGCGCATTGTTTACCAATGATGATGCTTTGGATGAAAAAATCAGGGGTATTGTGAACCATGGTATGTTCACCCGTTATTATCATGATATGATAGGGGTTAACTCACGTCTCGACTCCATACAAGCTGCCATTTTGGATGTAAAACTGAAACATTTGGACGAGTACATTGCCGCCCGTCAACAGGCCGCTTTATACTACAACAAGGCCTTTGCCAACCATCCCAATATCGTCACACCTGCCACTGCCAGCTACAGCACTCACGTTTTCCATCAATATACCTTGAAATTGAAAAATGCGGACCGTTACCGCCTGATTGAGCACATGAAAGAGTTAGGCGTACCCGTAATGATATATTATCCCGTGCCCTTGCATTTACAGAAAGCTTTTGCTCACCTGGGTTATCACAAAGGCGACTTCCCCGTAACCGAGGCCTTGTGCGACTGTGTAGTCTCCTTGCCTATGCACACAGAATTGGACGAAGAGCAACTGCACTTCATCACCGAAAATTTCCTGAAAGCGGTAGAAAAATTCGCAAATTAGTTAATTAGCAAATTGGTTAATTGTATTAACACCTTAAAACATTGGCACAATATCTCATTAGCACATTAATATCATTTGCTAATTATCACATTAACTAATTTGCTAATTGAATTGGTACATTAGCACATTGATAATTAGCACATTAATTACAGCTCCATTTTAGAGATTAATTCCTGAGCCTGAGCCAAGTCCTCCTCATTCACCATCAGGCGAATACCGCCTAAACCGATAGTGAAGCCCTGCACCTGTGCCGCAGTTTCATCCAAAATCATAGATTCAATTCCCTCTTCTTCCAGAAGAGCCTGTGCGATGTGCGCTTTGCTGGCAGAATAAAACGTTTCCGCAATTGCTAAATCTTTCATGGTTATTGGTTTTTGGGTTAATTCAACTGCAAAATTACAAAATTTATATGAGAATGATCAAGAAATTTCCTAAAAAAACTATTTGTTCCTAATACTTGGTACAATTGCGGAAATGACAAATTTGTTGTAATTTTGCATTGTAAAACCTAAAAACAAATAGTCAGAATAATAAGTGGTCGTGTAGTGATAAACAAGTAACTTTACCGTACAAGTACCATTCATTGTATTGCGATAAACCCGATGACAACACATACTGACAAACTGACACATAGATGCGACGATGCTTCTAAGACATCGTGCAAAAACGTCTTTTGGCTTGTCGCCATGGTGTTGTATGTGCCTTTTGTAGGCTTGTGTGTCAATTTTGAGGCCTTTGTGTCGAGAACCATATTGGTACAGCTTCTGTGGACCGTCCTGCTTCTGCTGCCATACATTTTACTGCGGAAAAGATTTCTTTATGTGACAGCCGCTACATTGCTGTTTGTCGATGGTTTTATCAATCTGTTTCATTGGATAATATTGAAATGTCCTTTGAACGCCTCATCTATTTTTGTCTTCTTGAACACCAATTTCAACGAAGCTTCCGAGTTCATGACGGTCAAGATGACCCCTCTCCTGCTATTGCTTGTTCCGTATGTGATATTGTATGTGTTAACGCTGAAACATACGCCACGCCTTGCTTTCCGGACGAAAAGCGAGATCATTGTATGGTCTGTCCTTTGGCTTTTTGCCGCCATATTTTTTGCTGAAAACATTGTTAACGGGCGGTTCCTGCGACTGGGTGTCCCCGATGTGGAAAAGGCGTTTATTTCTTTCTATACGGAATCGAAAGCATATAACAACTTGAAAAAACGTAACTTATACAATGTTGATACAGAAATAACTAGCTCCGATTCCACTCTTGTGGTGGTGATAATCGGCGAGTCGTGCAACCGCAACCACATGGGAATCTATGGTTATCACCGCCAAACCACCCCACGGTTGGAATCCCGCAACGATATTTTGGTTTTCGACAATGTCATCAGTGCCAATTCTAACACCTTGAGCTCTGTAATGCTTTTCCTCACCGAAAACAATATGGACCGCCACCTTTCTGTTGACAGCTGCATACACATTTTCGATATACTTCATTCCACGCCATACAAGTCATACTGGATCTCAAACCAGTCACCCATAGGACTTTGGGACAATGGTGTCACCAATTTGGCTTATAATGCGGATGTGGTATCGTTTGTGAATGTAATGGCCAGTTCTTCCATGGAAAGCACACAGATGGTCTCTTTCGACCAAAAATTGTTTGAACCTTTGGTCACCGCTTTGTCAGGAAAAGAAAAAAACAAAGTGGTATTCTTGCATCTTATGGGATGCCATACCCAATATAACAAGCGTTATCCCTACAGTTTTGAAAAATTCAAAGGGGCGGAAGACAAAAAGGGCAAAAACATAGATGCTTACGATAATGCGGTCTTTTACAGTGATTTTGTTATTGATAGCATTTTCTCACTTCTTGCAAACTATAGCCATTTCCACCCCGATATGCGGATCTCCGCTCTCTATTTCTCCGACCATGGAGAAAATGTTTATGACGAGGGAGATTATTGCGGCCACGATTATTCCGGAAAAATTCCCCATGCCAATGTGGAAATTCCCTTTATCCTTTGGTGCTCTGAGTCGCAAAAAGCCTTCCTTCAATCTGAGGGCACCCAGCTGGAACAGAGTCTCCATACACCTTACATGATTGATGACCTGTTTCATACTATTTTGGATTTGGCATCCATAAAAACCTCCTGCTTCGACAGCCGAAGGAGCTTGATTAACAAGGACTACGATGCGTCGAGGAAACGAATATTGGAGGATGGAAATTATTACTGAGACTTGGAGTTACCCTGAAAACAGTATTTTACCGCCGTATAAAATCTTTTAGAACAGTTACTTCACCTTCTTGCCATTCAAGAACACCTGCTCCACTTTGTTGCTGCCAAAACTATAAGGCATGAACTCAATGGTGGGGATAGGCTTGGTGATGTAGAAGTTAGCCACTTTACCCTTGGCGATGCTGCCGTGCGTCTGGCTTACACCCATGGCGTATGCCGTGTTCAACGTTGTGGCGTTGATAGACTCCTCGCAAGTCATTCTGTAGTTGACACAACCCATAGACAAGATGAATTGCATATTGCCTGAAGGTGAGGAACCTGGATTATAGTCGGAAGCCAAAGCCACAGGCAAACCTGCATCTATCATCTGGCGGGCAGGACCATACACCATGTTCAGGAAGAAAGCCGCTCCTGGCAGGAAAGTCGGCATAGTTTCAGAGCCCAACAGACACTCAATTTCCTTTGGACCAGTGTGTTCCAAATGGTCAACCGACAAGCTATTATATTTGACACCCACCTGGATACCCCCTGAATTGGCTAATTCATTGGCATGGATTTTCGGTCTCATGCCATACTTGATGCCTTGCATCAAAATTCGCTCTGTTTCTTCAGGAGTGAAGAATCCACGGTCACAGAAAACATCAATATAGTCAGCCAAATCCTCAGCAGCCACCATCGGTATCATCTCGTTGATAATCAAATCAACATACTCTCCTTGACGGCCTTTGTATTCTTCAGGAACGCCATGAGCTCCCAAGAAAGTAGCACGGATAGTAAGCGGAGATTTTTCTTTCAGGCGACGGATAACACGCAAAGATTTCAGCTCATCTTTGGTGGACAAACCGTAACCACTCTTGATTTCCACGGCTCCAGTACCGAAAGAGATAATCTCTTCCAGACGCTGCCAAGCTTCTTCAAACAACTCTTCCTCAGAGGCTTTACGCAATTTCTTCACGCTATTCAGGATGCCACCGCCACGTTTGGCAATCTCCTCATAGCTCAATCCCTTAATCTTATCGTTATATTCTATCTCACGGCTACCTTTATAGACAATGTGCGTATGCGAATCACAGAAAGAAGGAAACACCATGCGGCCTGTTGCGTCAATCTCCTGGACTTTATGCTTACATTGAGCCAAGACCTCATCGGTCAGCTTGCTCATCTTGCCAAAGTCCACGATTTTATCGCCATCGGTCAGCAAAAAAGCATTGTCAATACATTTTACCGTCTGCATATCCTTACCGGCACGCAGCAGCACAGGCTTGGTCTCCACCTGCACTAATTTTTTAATGTTTTTGATAAGATAAGCCATGGGATAATTAACAGTTAACAATTAATAATTAATAGTTATTTTCGTTGATACGTTAAAAAAAACATTTGCCAAATTGTACATTAAAAACTCCCCTCGAGTGCGTAACACGAGACTCCCCTGATGCGAAGCATCACTCCCCTTGAGCACGAAGTGCGAAACTCCCCTTTATAATCAATTAGCACATTAGCACATTGACTAATTAGCACATTGATTACACGTATTTGTTCCCGAACTCCACCTGCACGTCAGTGACATATTGACGAATCTGCTGTTCATCTTCTTTCTTGCAGATCAGCAATACGTCGTCATTCTCCACTACAATATAGTCTTCCAAACCTTGAATGACAACCACCTTGTTTTTCGGCACGTTTACAATGCAATTATGTGTGTTATAAGTCTTTACCTTTTTACCGACAATTGCATTGTTATCCTCATCTTTTTCGCGAAGGTTGAACAAAGAGCCCCAAGTTCCCAAGTCTGACCAGCCAAAATCAGCGGCATAAACCTTCACATTGGTGGCCTTTTCCATCACGCCATAGTCGATGGAAATATTCCGGCAAACCTGATACACCTCTTTCACAAAATCCTGTTCAGCAGGAGTATTGTAAACACTCTCCCCTTTCTTGAACAAGTCGTTCACATCAGGAAGATACTTTTCAAAAGCCGTGAAAATAGACTTCAGTGACCACATAAAAATGCCCGCATTCCATAGAAAATCACCACTTTCGACAAACTGCTTGGCCATCTCCAATTCAGGCTTTTCTGTGAAAACCTTCACATCATAAATGGAAGGATTATCAGGCAAGCTTTTTTCATCATTAAATTGAATGTAGCCATAGCCTGTATTCGGATGCGAAGGTTTAATACCAATAGTCAGCAGGCAATCATTCTCGCTCACTGTCTTCAAACCTTTCTCCACCACATCCAAGAACACATCCTCTTTGACAATCAGATGATCGGAAGGAGCTACAACCACAACCGCATTCGGATTTTTCTGTTTGATCTTAAAATTGGCATAGTGAATGCAAGGGGCTGTATTGCGGCGAGCCGGCTCCAGCACCAACTGCTCGTCGGTAACATCTGGCAACTGCTCTTTTACAATATCCTTGTACTGTTCACTGGTTACAATGTATATGTTCTCTTTCGGACAAATCCTGCTAAATCTGTTGAAAGTTTTTTGGATGAGTGTACTGCCGTCCCCTAAAATATCTATAAACTGCTTTGGGGTATTGGAGCGGCTCATGGGCCAGAATCTGGCTCCGATACCTCCCGCCATAATGACGCAGTAGTTGTTATTATTCATACATTCTAATAGTTTTCGGTTATCAAGAGAATGATTAGTGGTTAATGATTAATGATAGAGGAATATTTCCGCCATTTTTTCATTAACCATTAACCATTAACCATTATTCATTAGTAATATTTATTGTCGTAGAAGAAATTACGATAGCTCTGACCAAAGCCAGCATCCATCTGGGAGAATATATTCAACTGATTCTCAGCGACCTGCAAACCCTTTTGCTCAACAGTCTCATTACCCACCTGTTTAGCAAGTTGCGTAATATTCTTCAGCGACTGGAATGCCAGTGTCAGTTGCTCTTGGTTTTTCTCCAAGTCCGTAAGACAACGCGTGATGATGTTGTTTTGTTTATCAATATAGGCTGAAGCGAACTTGTCGAATTTCAGTTTCTTCAGTTCTTGCTCAGGCAATTGACAATCATAATCATTCAAGATACCAAACATCTGCTGTGTGAAGAGGATATTGTAGTTGATCAGTTCGGCATAGCTGTCGGCCATTCTCTCATTGTAATTTCTATCCAACCAGGCCATTTCCTCCACAAACATGTTCCAATAATCGGTAGCCATCTGTAAACCTTTCTGACGGCCACTTTCTGTATTCAGCCTGAAATAATCACGCATAAAGAACACACAGGTTTGTGAATAACCTATTTGATGATCAAGCAGATAGGGGAAATTGAAGGCGGGCAGTACCTCATTGCAATGGTCAAGCACTTTCTCTGCAGAGTCAATTTTACCTTCGCTGATGAGCTGTTCAGCCAAACGCTGATGAATCTTACGAATCAAGGTCACCAGTCTTACATTGTCCTCCGAATGATAAACACGAGGATCGTTGAAGCCACCCCATGCATACGGATAAGGCGTCTTGGCAGGTGCGTTGGGATTATTCACCCTATCAACACGACTATGGTCGTTGAAGACATTCATCAGGTTATTGTACAAAATGTCGGAATTGATACGACCAGCGTCATAATAACCTCTCTTCGGCGACTTAATAGGCACCAAACGGAAAGCCATACCTTCCAACTGGAAGTATTCTTCCAGACCGAGATAAGCCTCTGGACCAGTGGTGGATGCATAATAAACAGGTCTTTCCCAATTGTTGTTGGCCAAGATGTCCATCATGATGATATAAGCCTTCACGTAAGTATTCACACCATTGGCATCCATGTTCCAACGCAACTTGTCCACTATCAAATCAGCATCTTCAGGAGCAACAGTACCGTTAGCCAATACTTTTTCCTTGTCAACATCCAAAGAGAAGCTGCCAGGGATAGCAATACCTGTGCTTCTATACTTGTCTGAAGGCAGGAAATAAAGTGCTCTTTGATTGTCAAACTGAGGCTGTTTCACGTATTCAATAATATCTTTCAGATTGACGAATTGATTAGCGGCAGGAGCAAGATGCATCATATCGCGAGTACCATCTTTGTATTGGTTCCATGTCATGGAAATCGGGAGCGGAGCAGAATTATAGGCCTGACGCTTCATCTGATCCACATACCAGCTGGTGCTCAACAAGCTGAGGTTGCACACACGCACATCGGTACGGTAGCCTTCCACCTCCTGGGCGTACCACAAGGGGAAAGTATCATTATCGCCCAAAGTGAAGAGGATAGCGTTAGGTGCACAAGAGTCCAGATAGTTCTTGGCCATAGCCAACGCAGTATAGCGGTTGGAACGGTCATGGTCATGCCAGTTCTCCTTGGCCATGATGCCAGGCACCAAACCTAAGCAAATCAGTGTGACCAACAGTGCGCCTGCTACTTGTACTTTGCTATTTTTGATTTTCTCGAAGAGAGAATAAATACCATACACACCGAAGCCAATCCAGATAGAGAAGGCATAGAAAGAGGCTGCAAAAGCATAGTCACGTTCACGCGGCTGGAAGGGTTCCATATTCAGGTAGAAGGCAATTGCCAAACCTGTCATCAGGAACAGCCACAACACCACGTATGAGCCTTTGGGGTCTTTCATCGAATACACGATCAAACCGATAATGCCTAAAATCAGAGGTAACAGGTAATACTTATTGTGTCCCGGACGTTCCATGCTGGTGGGCAGATCATTGCCACTCACACCTATGCGAGCTTTGTCAATAGCCGGAATACCGGTGATCCAATTGCCCTTGTCAATATCATTTCGTCCCTGGATATCATTTTGACGACCTGAGAAGTTCCACATGAAATAGCGGAAATACATGTAGTCAAACTGATACGTGTGCATGAATTTCATATTCTGCTGATAAGTGGGCAGCTTGCCTTTGTCCAGATTTCTGCGGTTTTCCTTATCGGAAGCACTGTCCGAATTGTATTGGGCTTTCAACCAGTTGATATAATTCTGGCGGTGATTGCTGGACCACAATCTCGGGAATAACATCATATCGGCAGGATTATAAACCGGTTTTTCTTCTTTTCTCTGATCAGAAATAATGTATTTTCCTGATTTGTCATCACGGGTATATACAGGCTTGCCGTCCTTGGCTCCAACATATCTGGAGTTATAGCATTGGCCGTAGAAAATAGGTTTTGAACCATATTGTTCACGATTCAGATATGCCAGCAAAGCCACAGGGTCTTCGGGATTGTTTTCATCGATAGTAGGATTAGCGTTGGAACGAATCACCAAAGTGAAGAAGGTTGAATAACCTACCAAGATGAAAATGAAGCAGTAAACAGCTGCCAAGAAATTGGCTTTGTTGCGTGAATAGCCATAATATAAGCCCCAAGCCACCAATGCTGCCACCAGCGTGAAGAAGATGATAGAACCTGAGTGGAAAGGTAAACCAATAGAGTTCACCGCAAAAATTTCAAACTTACCGGCCAGATTAACAATCTGCGGAATAATGAAATACAGAATTGCGCCCAACATTACAAAAGAAAGCAGCAACGACAGGAACACACCCCACTCTTCTTTCGATTTGAGAGTACCTTTCTTTGCACAGAGGACAAACAAAGGTATAGTGATGAAAATCCAGTCGAAAATCATCCAACCAGTATTCAGCACAAAGCCCAAGAAGAAGGAGATGATCGCCAATGACTGCACAATGCCCATATAAGTAGCCTTGGGTGACAGTTTGAAATAAACAATCAGAACAACAGCGGGCAAAGTCAGCAAGTTCAGCAAGTGAACACCAATGGAAAGGCCTATGAGATAAGCAATCAACACTATCCAACGGTTGGGATTGGTGTTAGACTTAGGATTATCATATTCTTCATCCCATTTCAAGATGCACCAGAACACCAAAGCTGTGAAGAACGAGGACATAGCATAAACCTCACCTTCCACTGCGGAGAACCAGAAAGTATCTGTGAATGTATAAGTTAATGCACCCACGATGGCGGAACCCACAACGGCCACAATTCTTCCGGGAGTCATTTCGCCCAGCTTCATCACCATCTTGCGGCCCAAGCGGACAATGGTCCAATACAGGAACATGATGGTCAAACCACTGCAAATAGCGGACATGCAGTTGACACAGAAAGCGGCTTTGGTGACATCACCACCAGCAAAAAGCGTAAAGAAACGACCTATCAGCTGGAAAGTCGGTGCTCCAGGCGGGTGACCAATCAACAGTTTGTAAGTGGTGGCGATATACTCACCACAATCCCACCATGATGCCGTGGGCTCAGCGGTCATAATATAAACGGCAGAGGCCAAAATACCTATCGCCCAGCCGATTATATTATTGATTAACTTAAATTTTTTGGACATGTTTTTTTATTTGTTTAATTGTTTATTTGTTGAATCGTTGATTTGTTTTAATTAAGAACTAAGAGTTAAGAATGTTTATTTGTTGAGCTGTTGAATTGTTGAACTGTTTTTAATTCTTAGTTCTTAATTCTAATTGCCGGCGGCTTTGAACTGGCGGAGGAAGCGCACATCGTTCTCGAAATACAGTCTGATGTCATTGGTTCTGTATTTCAGCATGGTCATTCTTTCGATACCCAAACCGAAAGCATAACCTGTGTATTTCTTGCTGTCGATACCGCAATTCTCGAGCACGCTGGGATCTACCATACCGCAACCTAAGATTTCCACCCAACCAGTATGCTTGCACAAAGCGCAGCCACTGCCACCACAGATATTGCAGGAGATATCCATTTCTGCTGACGGCTCAGTGAAGGGGAAATAAGAGGGACGAAGACGGATTTTGGTTTCCTTGCCGAACATCTGCTGGGCAAAATACAACAAAGTCTGCTTCATCTCTGCGAAAGACACGTTCTCAGCAACATACAAGCCTTCTACCTGGTGGAAGATACAATGGGCACGAGAGGTGATAGCCTCATTACGGAACACACGTCCCGGGCAAATAACGCGGATAGGAGGTTGCTGTTTCTCCATGGTACGCACTTGCAAGGATGAAGTGTGAGTACGCAACAGAATGTCAGGATGCAGCTCGATAAAGAAAGTGTCCTGCATATCGCGTGCTGGGTGCTCTTCCGGGAAGTTCAGGGCAGTGAACACATGCCAGTCATCTTCCACATCGGGACCGGAAACGGTGCTGAAGCCAATCTTCTCGAAAATTTCGCAAACTTCGTTCATCATGATGGAGATGGGGTGCATGGAACCTACTGAAATTGCTGTAGAAGGACGGGTTACATCCACTTGGCTACCCGTGCAGATGGACTGCATTTCCATTTTTGATTTAGCTTCTTCATACAGTTGCTGAGCTTTTTGTTTCAGCTCATTTACCTGCTGACCAAAGCTCTTGCGTTCCTCAGGAGCCACATTTTTGATTTCGGAAAGCAATTCCTGCAACTCACTTTTCTTGGCCAAGAATTTCAGGCGGAATTGCTCAAGGGTTTCCATGCTACTGATACCGAATTGCTCCAGCTCAGATTTTATTTTGTCAATGTTATTCATTGTGTTTGTTTTTCAACTAAGAATTAAGAGTTAAGAGTGTTGAATTGTTGAATTGTTGAGTTGTTGAATTGTTTTTAGTTTTACGTTCTTAGTTCTTAATTCTTAGTTCTTAATTCTTAGTTCTTAATTTTTAGTTCTTAATTTTATTTGATGATTTCTGCGGAGATAATCTTAATATCTTCTATTGGTCTGTCGCGACCGTCTTTTTTCTGTGCGGCAATTTTGTCCACGACTTCCATACCAGACACTACCTCACCGAAAACAGTATAATCGCCATCCAAATGAGGAGCACCACCGATAGAAGAGTAGTCCTTGATTTGATCCATGCTGTAGGTCTTGCCCGTCATCTGGATTACACGGTTAATCTCATTGGTGTTGAACACTCTACCATCCACAATATAGAATTGTGAGCCTGAAGATTCTTTCTTGGGATTGACATTGTCACCCATACGGGCAGCAGCCACAGCACCACGCTTATGGTACAAATCCGGCACAAACTCAGCGGGAATGGTATAGCCAGGGCCACCATTGCCCAACATCTGTCCCGGTCTAGCTGTCTTAGATTCCGGGTCGCCCGTCTGAATCATAAAGTTCTGGATAATACGGTGGAAAAGAACACCATCGTAGTATTTGTCGTTCACCAATTTGATGAAATTTTCCTTGTGCAGAGGGGTCTCGTCGTACAGGGCGATAACGATGTCTCCCATGGAGGTTTTCAGTAATACTTTTGTCATTTCAGTCTTTTTTTTCTTTTTGGTCGGATTTTTTTGTTCTTGATTGTCGCTTCCCGCATTGGTGGCATCTGCCTGACTGGTCTGCGAGCAACCCAGCATCAGCAAAGCGGACAATAAGATAATCAGCACTTTATGTTTCTTCATAGCTATATAATATATACCTTAATAACTGCAAAATTGCAGTTTTATTTTAAGCTTGCAAATTTAAAAAAAATTCCCAAACTACACACATAGGAAACAAAGGCATTAGCAGGATTTTTTTCTGAAGAAATTTGCTGATTATATTAGCTAATTGCCACATTATTTTTTTCACTATTTTTGCGTTCTAATCCATTCCCCATGAAACGCCTCTTTATCGCTACGAAAATCGAACTGAACGAGCAATATATGAGCCTGATGCGACAACTGCAACGGCAGTTGTCGGGCGATAAGATTGTGTGGGTGGACAGCCAGCTGCAACATCTGACCTTGCGTTTTTTGGGGCAAACAGCTGATGATCAGATTCCTAAGCTAAAAAAAGCACTGAATGAGATGGCCAACCAGACACAGGCTTTTACCCTCGACATGGACAAATTGGGTATCTTTGGCAGCAAATATGCCCCCTCCGTGATATGGTTGGGTTTTTCAGAGTTTGAAGCCTACAAAATGCTTTTTGAAAGGATGGAAGAACGCATCCTTGATCTTGGTTTCGAGCCCAACCACGGCAATGTCGTGCCCCATATCACTTTAGGACGCATCAGAGAAACGCAAAGCAAAAAGTATTTCTGGAAAGTTTTTGAGAATAACTCCCCCACCTTCTCCCAAAACATTCCCATCAACGAAATTACCCTTTATCAGAGCCACCTGCAAACATCAGGGCCTATTTACAAGGCCTTACATACAGCCTATTTAAAACAGTAGAGGCGCACCGTGGTACGTCTCTACATAATAAACCAAATAGATAGCATTCTTATCATCACCATTCCGCAAACGAACGCAGTGAGTGCGGCGGAATCTCCTGCAGACGCAATATTGCGTCCCGACTATTCGTCATGCATTATTTCATCGCCTCTACCGCAGCTTTGATACGGCGGCAGGCCTCTTTCAGATTGGCCTCTGAGGTGGCGTATGACAGACGGATGCAGTTGTCATCACCGAAAGCGGAACCCTGTACCAATGCCACATTAGCATCATACAACAGGTACATGCATAAGTCGGTTGAGTTCTCAATAGCCGTTTTCTTGTAGGTAGCGGCAAACTGGGAATCAGCAGGCACATTTTTGCCATACAAAGCCGACACATCAGGGAAGAAATAGAAAGCTCCCTGGGGCATACGCTGTTTGAAGCCTGGAATCTCATTCAACAATGCAAACACCATGTCACGACGTGCTTTGAAGGTATTACGCATGTCGATGATGTCCTTGGAAGTGGTCGGATCCATCTCCATGGCTTTGAGAGTAGCACGTTGGGCAATAGAGCAAGTAGCCGAAGTCACCTGACCTTGCAGTTTCTTGCAAGCCTTGGCAATTTTCAGCGGAGCACCGATAAAACCAATACGCCAGCCAGTCATAGCAAAACCCTTAGCCACACCGTTAACCGTCACCACCTGGTCTTTGACAAAGTCAAACTGGGCGATGCTTTCGTGCTTGCCCTGGAAGTTAATGTGCTCATAAATTTCGTCGGACATAACCACCACCTGAGGATGTTCTTTCACCACTTCTGCCAAGCTACGCAATTCTTCTTTGCTATAAAGCATACCTGTCGGGTTAGAGGGGCTGCTGAACATGATGAGCTTAGTCTTGGGGGTGATGGCAGCTCTCAATTGGTCGGCAGTAATTTTGAAATCATTTTCCAATTTGGCAGGAATGAAAACGCATTTTCCACCGGCCACCTTGGCGATTTCGCGGTAGGACACCCAATAAGGAGTGGGAATAATCACCTCATCACCGGGGTTCACCAAAGCCATCACCACTTGATAAATGGACTGCTTGCCACCTGTAGAAACCACAATCTGGTTGGTGTCGTAATCCAAGTTATTGTCTCTTTTGAACTTATGGCTGATAGCTTTCAACAAATCAGCGTAACCAGGAACTGGCGGATAGTGGGTGTAGTTGTCATCAATAGCCTGTTTGGCATATTCCTTCACACATTCCGGGGTGTTGAAATCCGGTTCACCAATACTCAGGCTGATAATGTCTTTGCCCTGTTCTTTCAGTTCGCGGGCAATCTGGGTCATCGCTAAGGTTTCCGATTCACCCATCGCTAAGATTCTGTCTGATAAAATTTCCATAGTGTTGTTGTTTATTTTGTTATTGTTGTTGTTTTCAGAGGATTGTGTATAACGAGTTTAATGTCTTTAAGGACATTAAAGTAATTGTCAACTGTCAATTATCAACTGTCAACTTTATTAGTTCTGTCGGTTGTGCAATAATGTATTCCGCTTGGTGTTCGGTTAGTTCCTGAAGGTCGCGGTAGCCCCAGAGTGCTCCTACCGCTTTCAAGCCCGCACGATGTGCTGTGTCCATGTCCACACCGGTATCTCCCACATACAGAGAATCTTCTGCACTAACCCCAGCGATTTTTAAAATGTCAAACACAATCTGCGGATGAGGTTTCACCGGAATACCTTCTCTCTGCCCTATCACTGCTGTGAATTTAATGGTAGGGAAATAGTGCTCCATCAGCGGCATCATGGCCTTGTTCACCTTATTCGAAGCTACTCCCAGCATTACACCTTGCTCCTGCAAAGCTTCCAAAGTCTCTACTATGCCAGGGTAAGGCACGGTTTTGTCTTCTTTATGGATATCATAATAGGCTACCATTTCCTGAAAAACCTGCTCCACAAAGTCCGGCTGCCTCTTGTCTTCTGGCAGAATGCGTTCCACCAATTTATGAATGCCATCGCCCACAAAATAGCGGTAGCTGTCCAACGGATGTTCCAGAAAACCATATTTCCGCAATAGATAATTGCAGGAATCCGCCAAATCCTCCAACGAATTGAGCAGCGTGCCATCCAAGTCGAAAATCACCAGTTTTATCATATAGAGAAGGGAGAAATAAAATCTTTGAATCGAACACCTACCAAGTCTTTTTCTGAAATCACCGACGGATCAGTTTTCCAATCGATATTCAAATCCGGATCGTTGAATAATATCGATGCTTCTGAAGCTTTGTTATAGAAAGCCGCACATTTATAGGCGAAAATCGTATCATCATCCAAAGCGACAAAACCATGGGCAAAGCCCGTAGGAATATAAAACTGCATGAAATTATCGTCACTTAATTCCACGGCATGGTGCTTTCCGTACGTCGGACTGCCTTTTCGGATATCCACTGCCACATCCAACACACGGCCTTTGATAACCCGTACCAATTTTGACTGTGCGTATGGTGGACACTGGAAATGAAGGCCACGAATCACACCTTTTTTGGAAAAAGATTGGTTATCCTGCACAAAAACATCAGTGATTCCGGCATCTCTAAATCTTTTTTCATTATAATTCTCGAAAAAATAGCCCCGTTCGTCATAATATACGTCCGGTTTAACGAGCAGCAATCCTTCTATTTCAGTTTTAATTATTTCCATTTTCGTTTTTTGAATAATAAGAGTTAAGAATTAAGAATGAAAATGAGTTATACGTTTTTTTGATTTTCAACTTTCAGTTTTCAGTTTTCAACTTTCAGTTTATTTAGTCTTCCGATTCGGCAGCGATGAAATCACGATAGAGATTCAACACTTTGGCCTTGGAAAGAAAGCCAATGTAATCCCTCTCGTGCGTTATTACCGGCATATTAAAATTCTGCGTACGATTGAATTTCTCCAGCATTTCCTCCCCACTGTCAGTATCATATATAAATTCCTCGGGTTCTATCATCAAATCATCTACCAGCACTTTATCATATAGTTCCTGATTGAAAATCATGTCTCTATGGTCATCCATAACCAGCAGACCGGCAAACTTGTCGTTTTCATCTAACACCACAAACAAATTTCGTTTGCTTTGGGCGATATACTGCGTATATTCTCTCAAAGTGCTATGCAAGGGCAAAGTTGTGATATTGTAATCAATGATTTTACTCCAGTTAATCTTCTTTAAAGCGAATTTATCCTTGTTATGTGTCTTCAAATGTCCTTTTTCTGCCAACTTTTTGGTATAAACAGAATATTTTTCGATAGGAGCCACGCACAAATACGAAATCAATGAGGTAATCATCAAAGGTATCAACAGGGAATAGCCAGCAGAAATCTCAGCAATGAGAAAGATGGAGGTCAATGGGGCGAGCATTACACCAGACATTACACCAGCCATGCCTGCCAGAACAAAATTGATATGCGGCAGATTGAAGCCTAAGTAATAATTGGCGATTTCTGCCACCAGATAGCCCGTGAAGGCTCCTACAAACAAGGTGGGAGCAAACACACCGCCAATACCACCAGCAGCCGTGGTTACCGCGGTCGCTATGACTTTCAGAAAGACAATTAGCAACAGAAAGACTATCAGCATCCAATGTCGTTGCGACAATAGGAATAAAGGTGAACGTTCAAAAAGATTCACCACATCGCCTTGCAAAAGCGCGTTGATGCTTTCATACCCCTCTCCAAACAACACAGGCAGTAGCAGAATAAGTGCTCCTAAAACAACACCTCCAATGATGATTTTAAGCTGTATCCATTTGATTTTCTGAAAAATTCTTTCAATAAAACGCAACAATCTCAAAAAATAAATGGAGATAAAGCCTGTCAATATACCCAACAAAATATAAAATGGAATGTTTTTCAGGAAAAAAGACTGGGTGCTGGCAATATCGAAGGTCAAGGTATCCCCAAGAAACAGCAGGGAGAGCACTGTTCCGGTAGCTGCTGAAATCAGCAGGGGCAACAAGGCCGCACTAGTCAGGTCAAGCATCAATACCTCGATGGCAAACACAATGGCCATGATAGGCGCCTTGAAGATGGCTGCTACCGCCGCTGTGGAGCCACAGGCAAGCAAAAGCGTGGTACTTTTAGCATTGAGATTAAAAAGCCGCGCCACATTGGAACCAATAGCCGAACCAGTCAACACCATAGGTGCCTCCAGTCCCACTGAACCACCAAAACCGACGGTCAGCGTACTGGCTACCATTGAGGAATACATATTATGGCGGCGCAATTTACCCTCACTCTTGAAAATAGACTTCAACACGATAGAAACCCCGTGCCCAATATGGTCTTTGATAACTCTTCGGGTATAAATAACTGTCAGCACAATACCCACAATAGGGAATGCCAAATAAAAATAGTTGACCTGCGCATTAGGGAAGGTGTCATTCAACAAAGAGACTGTCAAGTGCATCAGATTCTTGACAATGATAGCCGCTGTAGCGCCAAAAATGCCCACAAAAAAACTCAGCACCAGGATGGTCACCTGTATGCCCAGTTTTTGTTTCATCCACCTCCTGCAGTTAGAAAGAACCGATGCACCAAGTCTGTTTTTCATGCGTAAGCTCTGTTGTTTCAGCAAATATTCTAATAACGTATCTCGACTTTATCACCGATATGCAAATCCGCCAACACAGCGATACGACTGTTATTCAATGTCAATTCCATGTAACCCAACCTGTTATCTGTGATATACACATCCTCCTCTTTCGGGTCGTAAAAATCATGGTAACGTGTCACTGTGATGTGTTTGATAGAGGACAAAATCAATGAGAAATTGCCCTTTTTCACTGCTTTCTTGAACATTTCCACAGGAATATCCGTAACTGCATTGCAGTTAGTATCGATATAGGCCACATGTCCCGTAATGATTCTGTTGACCGTATCATGATCGGGACCGAGTTGTATTTTCCGGACAAAATTCTCATACGCTTGCGTATGTTCTTGCAGCTTGCCCTCAAAATGCAGTTGTGCCATCGTCACACACTTGTCCAACACAGTGCTGTTTTCATCCGGAAGATTCAGAGCCATGGTTTTTATTTCAGCATCATCACCAAACAACAACGAAAACACGCCATTGTCCTCACCCATGAAAAAATGCTGGTCATATTCTACCATTACAGGCATAGACTGATGAGACAACGTAACCCCCGTCAAAATGATATGAAGAGTACCTTCGGGAAAAGATTTATAACTATTTTTCAGGATAAAGGCTGTTTGTTCCACACTAAAGCCATCCACAGCATGAGTGATATCTATGATATTGGCGTCTGGAATTGCCTTCCACAATTGTCCCTTAAACATGGCCACATATGGGTCGCGCAGTTTCCAGTTGCTGATTAACGTAATGTTTTTCATTATCTTACGGGTGATTTCGAATATTTTACAGTAATCTGCAAAGTTAGTATTTTTTTTTGGATTTCCGCCTGCTTTTTGAAAAATAAATTCACTATTTTTGCATAGAAAAATGAATAGATTGATGACAACATCAAAAACATACGCATTAGTTACAGGTGCCAGCTCAGGTATAGGTTACCAATATGCCCGTATTCTGGCGGAAAAAGGATACAACCTCCTCATTGTCAGCAATGAAGCGGAAGCACTTGAAGAAAAAAAACAGGAGTTGGAACAGAACTATGAGGTGGACGTGAAAGCTCTGGTTCAAAACCTTGGAACCCCTGAGGCCGCCAAAGATTTGTACGATTGGTGCAAAACGCAAGAAATTGAGGTTGAGGTGCTTATCAATAATGCAGGGGTATATCACGACAAGGACTTTTTAGCCGATACTGCCGCTTTCAACGAGATGATTCTCAACTTGCATGTCACCACCCCTTCCATGCTCATTTACTATTTCGCCCAAGACATGGTGGAACGCCATAAAGGCTACATCCTCAACATGAGTTCTGTCACCTCTGAGATTGCCGTGCAACGTTTGGCCACTTACAGTGCCACCAAAGCATATTTGAAAAACTTCTCCAGATGTGTGCATATTGAGCTGTATCATAAGGGAGTTTACGTCACCGCAGTCCGACCCGGAGCCGTTAATACAGGTCTATACAACATCAGCAACGGTGCCACTAAGGCGGGTATGATTATCGGCTATATTACCACCCCCGAAAGATTAGCCCGCAGAGGTATCCGTGCCCTTTTCAACAAGCGGGCACAGGTCACCCCTGGCTTCTGGAATCATGTCCTGATATTTTTGGTCTCTTTGTTGCCGACCTGCCTATTACGACTCATCCGCCGGTGGCATATCTTTTAATGATTTCTGATTCTTTTTCCTTTAGAAACATTTTTCAGCCATAGAATTGCCATAGCACAAAAAAGGCTGCCATAATATGACAGCCCTACAATTTTCAATTATCAATTGTTAACTGTTAATTGATTGATGTCCAATATCATTGCGATAAAACAGCGCGTCGCTCTTGATTTTGCGAACTCCTTCATAGGCATCCGCTTTGGCATCCTGAATGGTGCGGCCACGGCCTACTACAAAGAGCACACGACCACCGGCGGTTACCCATTTGCCGTCTTTTTGTGCTGTGCCCATGTGGAATACCAGTTGTTTCACATCATCCAAACCGTCTATTGGCAAACCTTTCGGATAACTGCCAGGATAGCCTTTTGAGCTAAGCACCACGCCCAAAAAACAATCCTCGTAAAATTCCACTTTAGTTTCTTTGCCAGCTAACACATCCAAGATATGCTGCACTAAATCGCTTTTGATTTTCGGCAATACCACTTCGGTTTCGGGGTCACCAAAACGGGCATTAAACTCAATTACCTTCGGTCCGTTTTTCGTCAACATCAAGCCACCATACAACACCCCGCAGAAAGGTCTACCTTCGTCCACCATGGCGGCAGCTACTGGCTTCATGATTTTTTCAACAGCCTCATCTATAGCTGTTTGTGGAATTATCGTTACTGGTGAATAAGCCCCCATACCGCCCGTATTAGGTCCCTCATCACCGTCAAAAGCCCGTTTATGGTCCTGTGCTATCACCAAGGGTACCACCTGACGACCATTCACCAAGGTCAGCAACGAAAATTCAGGACCTTCCAGATATTCTTCCATCACTACCTTGCCTTCACCAAATTTGGCATCCAAGAGCATATCGCGCAGTGCGGCATCGGCTTCTTCTGCAGACATGGCCACCACAACACCCTTGCCAGCTGCCAAACCATCGTATTTGATAACGATGGGAGCACCTTTCTCATCCAGGTATTTCTTTGCAGCTTCATAATCCGAAAAAGTGGCGAAATCAGCGGTAGCCACATGATATTTCCGCATTAATTCCTTGGCAAACTCCTTGCTGGCCTCGATTTGGGCAGCCGCTTTCGTAGGACCAAAAACCTTGATATTATTCTTGATCAACTCATCGGCCAAGCCATTTTGAAGGGCTGCTTCAGGTCCGATAATCACCAAGTCAATGGCATTTTCCTTCGACCATTGCACAATAGCCGCATTGTCAGTTTCGTTGATGGGCACATTGACAAACTGTTGTCCGATACCAGCATTACCAGGAGCTACAAAAACCTGATCCACTAAATTTGACTGAGCCACTTTCCATGCTATCGCATGTTCACGGCCACCTCTTCCGATGATTAAAATTTTCATATTGTGTTGTCGATTTAATTTTTTCTATAAAGCGATTGCGGTTTCACCGCAAAACCAAAGTTCTAACTATTCTGTAATGAAAGAATTATAATTTATTTATACTGAATACGATAGGCGTCATAGCGTGCCATCACCTCCTTGGCATATTTGATGGAATGGTTTCCTGGATAATAACCGCAACGCACAACGGGGTCATTATAATATTCTTTCTGGGATTTCAGGCCCAGATATTTGAAGATATTTTGCCAGGTATCAACACTGTCCTTCTCGTATTTTGAACATAGAGCCATGGCATCCTGTAGGTGTCCGCTACCGGCATTATAAGCTGCGGCGGTCACATACAAACGATCTTCTTCATTAGGAATACCAAGGTATTTTTTGTATAAAGAATAAATGTGTTTGATGCCGCCTCTGATCTGTTCTTCTACCGAAGAAGTATCTGTAATTCCATAATTTAGCGCTGTTTCAGGCATGAGTTGCATGATACCGAAGCTGCCACCCACTCCCACTAAGTCCGTGTTGAATTTTGTCTCCTGGAAAATAATGGAGGACACAAAACGCCAGTCCAAATCGTAGGGTTTGCAATGTTTCTTGATGATAGCGTCATATTCGGAGATGGAACCCCGATTGCTCTTGCCAAAAGAATGCCGGATAACATGAGAACTTGTGCTATGATAACGCTGGCACAGTGCCGCATACTTTTTTGTGCGTTTAAATTGGTCTATCCAATTGTTGATACTGTCATTCAGCATTGGGTTATTGGGATTCAGCACCCATTCCCTGTTAAAATCACTGCCAATACGCCCCACAATTTTCAAATTGGGATAAAAGGGCAGCAAGGTAACCGCCAAATTATAGTCAGAAGCAATAAAATCGCATTTTTTTTCAGCCAAAAGCTCAAAAAGGTCCTCAGTACTCTGATGTTCAGAATATATCAGTTCCCATTTTGCCGAATGACTGACATCCACCAAGGTGACATCCACAGGAAACTGGGCAGGGATATGCACTTCATTGATGGTGGTATCATTAATCTTCGTGTTTTTTCGAGAAATGAGTATAGGATACGAATAGGAATGTGGCTCTGAAAAATTCAAATATTGGGCGAAAATCTGACTTTTGTTCACATCCATCGCTACCAAGTCATAATCATTGGTAAAACAGGAATAGAAAGCATTTTCAGGATCGCTTTCAACCGTGATCACGATTTTTTTATCAAGATCCTTAGCCATCTGTTTCAGCATATCATACTGAAAACCGATAGGGGAACCTCTATAAACAAAATAATCGGAAGCATGGTAAAAAAGCAGTGCATGAATCGTGTCATGACTGTTTTCGATAGGTACATCCATAGAAGTATGAGTCTTTTCACTATTCCCATACTTATGGAAAAGCAGGATGCACCAAGCAGCGCAAAGGATTATAAAAATAATATAACTGACACTACCTTTTTTCAAAGGGCAAGTTTTCGTTAATATTCTTGCATCATAAGGACAACTTTCTCCACCGTTTGTCCTTCCTGCAACTTAACCTGGGAGGAACCTCTGTAATTGTTGACTCCGATAACCTGTCCATTGTCATCTTTTACAGTATCCACATAAGTTGCCGCAATATTCAGAAGAGCCTCATACGGGTAGGTGTGCTCATAAACTCCGTTTTCATCGGTAACACCTTTCTTACCATTTTCTATAGCCGGATGAACAATTCTGCCGGAGGCCACAGTACCAGGATAGATTTCCAAGTTAGCCCCAGGGACGACTTTACCCGTGTCAAGACCGGTGGTGGTAAAATTGCATATCACCTTTAAACCACAGTTATAGTTCTTTTTACATTGGGTCATAGTTAGAAGAATAACCAGAGCTATAACAGGTATAAAAAACAAAGACTTTTTCATAATGATATATTTATTTCAAACAGAATGCAAAAATACATTATTTTTTTTAAATCACAACTCTTCCACAATCATTTCTCCTCTTGGGTTAAAAACCCTGTATTTGGAGAAGTGTTCATCGGCCTCGAAACCATCGCCATAATTTACCGTGCCGTCGGCTTTGGTCTGCTTTACCAACACCACAGAATAAATAATCTGCTTATGTTGATCCCAGATAATTTGTTCTGATTCGATGGTTTCATTTTTTTTCAAATCTTTGATAACCACATTTTTAGAAGCTTCCATACGAGGAGGGACTTCTGAACTGATGGCATAATCCGCTGTCAGCACTGACTGTTTTTCACCCCACTCGTCATAGGCATATATGGTAATCCCATTGGGGCAATCCATATAAACAGTATCACCCAGATATTTATTTAATGTAGGGGCAAACAATTCAAAAGAAGTGATGCCGGCATCGCTAAAGACAATATGTATATCTGTAGCTGATTCATCAGGGAACTTTCCGTTATACTCTTTGGCCACGACAGGCTCCCTCTTTTTGCCACAAGAAAAGAACAGTACCATCAAGGCAAGTGCGATAATGATACTGTTCTTTACTATTTTCATTGTATTATATCAGCTTAAAAAGGCGTATTACCCTAATTTTAGCGGATAGTGGTTGTTTCCTGGATCCAGCATCCGACATGGAATGACTGGCCTTTTTGCAGACCTCTTACGAAGAGATCCTGCTGAGTTGGGAAAGCCAGTTTCGCTCTTTTGGCATTGGCTGTTTCCGCGCAGCTGGGATCAACAGCGGCAGCCTTGGCATATTTGTCGGCAGCAGCCCAGTTGTAGCAGCGTGGCAGGAAGTCGTCACCACCGCAGCGGTTACCAGAAGAAGCGTACAAGTCACCAATCAGGATATAAGCTTTGCCGCAATTCGGGTGAATCTTAATGGCCTGCAATGCTGCCGAACGAGCTTCAGAATATTTCTGCTGTAACTGATAAGCCAGACCTAACATATAGTAGCAATCCACTTTCTGCTCCTGAGTTTCGAACAAGGAAATAGCTTCGTTGAAGTAATCAATAGCCTTGTCAACTTCCTGATTTCTCAAAGACAGGTTACCCATCAGGTAAGCACTCTGTGCTCCTGGTTCAGCACCATGTACTATTTCCAGGATTTCCTTGAATACCGGAGAGGTAATGCAGTTGCCTTTGAACATGGTCATCATCATCTTCTTCAGAGCTTTGATATTATTTCTGTTCTGGTCAATTTTCTTGGCATATACTTGTTCAAGCACATTGCAAGGTGCGTATGGCTGGAACTTGTTCTCTATGTTGCTCAAAGTTTTACGGTAGTTGTTCACAAGCTTCATCTGACGGGCAGTATCTGCGGACAGTTGTTTGAAACGCTTGTCATATTCCATTTTGTCGATTTGTCCAATTTTGAATGCAGAATCCAAATTGACGAAGTTCGGCAGTTGTTTCTCATATTTCACAAAAGCATTGGTAATTGCCACATCGATATAGTCAGTAGCTCTTTCGTATGCCTCGATGATAATCGTGGTATCTCTCTTGATCAGTGTCATGGTTTCGGCCACTTTGAAATAAGAGTCCCAAATGTTAGGCTGAGTCTTTTCCTTTTCAAGCTCAACAGATCTTACAAACAGGTTATAGACATCCTCAATAGCATCATAGTTGCCTGTTTTTTTGTATTGCTTTGCGTATTCTGACATTCTGTAACGGGCTGTGTTGAACGCCATGAAACCCAAACCATTTCCTTCTGTGAATTTGTTGGGAAAATACAGGTGACGATCTTTATATGAGTTGATCAAGTCGTCAATCAATGCTTCTTTTTTAGCGGAGTCCTTCTCATTCTTAATCAGATTATCGAACATGGTCTGTGCATTGGTATAAATACCATCCCAAGCACAGGGGCAGTTGTTAATCACATAATGCCATGGTGTCAAGGCATCGGCATACTGCTTGTTGTTGTAAAAAATTCTGAAGGAGCTTAATTCCTCAAGGCATTTTATAGAATCTGCCTCTGTTGCACCGTACTTAAAATTGCAGCCCTGTGAAAAGGCCAAACTGGTCATTAAGCAGAGCAAACTTACAAAAAATAGCTTTTTCATTTCTATTCAGTTTTTTGATGTTATTTTTATTGATATTTTTTTTGATGACAAGTTTAAAAAACTACTCCAACTTAACCCTTTGGTACCAACGTTCCACCAAGACCAAATTCAAACCGATTTTGACATAACTCTGTCGAATGAGGTCGTTTTTCAAGCCGCCCATACTGCCATATTCCAACATCAGATTCAATGCACATTTGGAGTTGAAGGTTTTGAACGGCATACCGATACCTGCACTGATGGCAAATTCAGAAATGGGTAAATTGTGTATTTGAATGTATCCCGTAGAGTAGCGTGCTCCGATGCGGAAAGCAATGTTTTTGCCGAACTTACCAGAACTGGGGTCGGGAATGTATTGCAGACCTGCATTAACCACTATAGCATCTTTTAGGGAGTCCACACTGGATACAGTGGAAGAGTTTTTCCATTTCAGTGAATACTTCTGCCAATTTTGCCATGTCACATCTACTCCCACCAACAATTTGTCTTTATAAGAGTATGACAAGCCGCCACCCACAGACTGGGGAATTCTCATGCTACCCTTTTGATTTAACACAGCGTATGCGGTGTCGTAGGTATTCACGCTATTGTATTCGTTTATATATCTATTAACCAACAAATTACGCTTCATCCAGATATAGGCAGAGTTTTCATAAACAGCTCCTATGCCGAGTTTATGAAATTCACCGATATTTACTTTGTATTGCAAACCAGCTTGGATGTAAATACCATCGGCATAATCGTTCTGGGCAATTCTATAGTTGTAATAGTAATCACCTGTAAATTCCTCATAACGAATAGAAGACAGTGTACCAAACAAGTAAGACAAATTCACGCCAAGCGAAAGTCCCTTGCAAAGTTTGAAGGCATTTCCCCAGTATAATTGCATCAGGCCTCCTTCGCCAGTATATTTGTAATTTACGCTACCGATTTCAGGCAGTGTTTGCGAATCTGTGATATTATAGCCTCTATCGCTGAACGGAATAAAGCCGACACTGGTGCGCCAATGTTTGGTGACAGGCAAACCAATGGTAATATAGCCTATACGCCCAAGGGTTCCTCTTTGCGTTAAAGCGGTGGTTTTAAGGTGAATAGAAGAAATATTGAAAGCAATATCCCCAACGAAAGACAGGGAATCGAAAGCCACGTAGGAAGCCGGATTCCGGAAGTTGATATAGTCATTGGACTGCATGGCATAGGACACATTGCCCATAGATGCCAGCGTACTGTTGGAGCTGTTGTTGACCAAGCCTATTCCGTAACGTGAATAAGGAGAACTGATCTCATTTTGCGCAAAACAGTCTGTCCATACCATCATGAACAGAGCCACCAACATTATTATAAATACCTTATTTTTCAACATTATAGCGCAAAATTTCGAATAAACCCCAAAGTACAATATTTGGGGCTGCAAATATCGGAAATTTTATTGACTTTTGCAAGAGGTCGGCATCACCCCCTGTCAGCAGCACTTTCAAAGCTCCATATTGCTGCTGGTAAGCGGCTATTGTACCCTCGATTTCAAAGCATATTCCATTCATCACACCGCCGAGAATTGACTCTTCGGTAGTAGTGCCTACCAGCTTCTCCGCCGGCTTTTTTTTCACCTCGGGCAATTTTTTGGTATAATGTTTCAAGGCTTTGAACCTCATGTCGATACCAGGGGCGATAGAACCACCTAAGTATTCTTTCTTATCATTGATAAAATCAAAAACCATACAGGTGCCCAGTTGAATGGATAGCACATTCTGTTCAGGGTAGAGTCTGTATGCCCCTGCGGCATTGGCGATTCTGTCCGGACCAAGGGAGCCGGGAGTATGATAGCGGAGTGTAAAGGGCAAGGGAGTGGAGGCGGAGAGCACCATCAAAGGGCAATATTGGCGGATGTGATCTTCCACAAAGGGTGAATATTGACCTACCGCCGACAAGATAGCATGGGAAATGTCATACCTATTGAACAATTGTGCTATGCGGTTTGGCGTCAACTGGCGATATTTGCGCAGTTCCATGAGTTCTCCCGCGCCGGAGAAAACCGCCATTTTGTGCAGTGTGTTACCGATATCAATGATAAGATACATTATTTTTATATTGAGGGTGCAAAGATACGATTTTTAATTAGCAAATTAGTTAATGTGCTAATGAGAAAATTCAAAATTCTTAGTTCTTAATTTAATCCTATGTTTTTATTTAAAATCGCAATTCAACAAAAATTAGTATTTTTGCCAAAATTTTGTGTCATGTTTAATGTACCTATTTTAGTGATAGTATATAACCGGATGTTTGAGGCACATAATTTATTCCAAATCATCCGGCAAGTACAGCCTGCCAAGCTATATGTGGCAGCTGACGGTCCCATTGCCAACGACCAGCAAGACAGTGCCGATTGCTTTCGCACCCGCACGGTATTTATGCCCGAGTGGCCTTGCGAACTGCACACACTGAATCAAGAAGAGCATTTAGGCAAGTCGCCGGCCATCCATAAAGCTATCAAGTGGTTTTTTGAGCAGGAAAAGGAAGGTATCATTTTGTTTGAGGACTGTATGCCTCATCTTGACTTTTTCCCTTATTGTGCAGAGCTTCTGGAGCGTTTCCGCGATGACAAGCGGATTTTCCACATCGGGGCCTCCAATTTCCGCAAACATCACCGGGCCGTCAAGCATAAAGCTAAGCATCACAATGACTGTTCCTACTACTTCTCCGCCTACGCCACTACTTGGGGTTTTGCTACCTGGGCCGACCGTTATGAAGATTTCGACATGGACATCAACGAGTTAGAACAGGTAAACTTCAACAAATTAGTAAAACATTATACCCATCGACCAAAAGAACGCAGATATTGGCACCGCCGTTATACCATCTTGCGTAAAACCGAGTTGCCGGTATGGGATTATCAATACAACTTTCACATGTGGCTGCACTCGGCTTTGGCGGTATCACCTACCCTGAACCTCGTTACCAATGTAGGGGTGCATCCGCAAGGCTCCAAGCGCAAATTCAGAAGACTCATCAAAAAATCATACGCCATAATGCCTCTAAAGCATCCTACGGAAATCATTCCGGACCGGAAGGATGACAAATTCATGTTCAGAAACATTTATAGCAAAGCCTATATCCTGATTTTTGCCAACTGGATTAACGACATGCTCGGGGCAGAACAAGATGAGTCAGAATGATAAAATAAGATTAAAATTTTATTGTGGTATTTAATATGTTTTTTTCGTATCTTTGCCGCCTAAAATTTAAACGATAAAAAGATATGGCAAATAACGAGAAATTAGGTGCAAAAAAAACCGAAAACGCACAAGAGACAGAGAGTTTCGGCACCCGCTTTATCAACTTCTTTGTAAAGTATCAAAATGTAATTTATGGCATCATAATTGCCATTTTGGTGATCATCGCCGCTATCATAGCTTTGAACAAATTCTATTTTACGCCTAAAAACCATAAGGCTTCCGCAGCTATGCTGGCTCCTATAAACTATTATATGGCTGGTGATTCCGCTTCATTGAACCTGGCTTTGGAAGGTGATGACGAAAATGACGGTTTCCTGACCATCATTTCAGATTACAAGATGACCAAAACCGCCAATACCGCCAAATATTTCGCTGGTTTGACTTACCTGAAACTGAATGACAAAGAAGAAGCTTTGAATTATCTTCAGCAGTTCAAAAAGAAAGAAGATGTGCATTGGTATGCTTGCCAAGCATTGATTGGCGATCTGTATGATGAGCAAGGTGATGAAAACAAGGCTATTTCCTATTATAAGAAGGCCGTTAAAAACGATGATCCTTATTTCACTCCTATCAACCTGTTCAAATTAGGTCAGATGTATGAAAGAAGCGAAAACTGGAAAGAAGCCGCTAACGCTTACCAGCGCATTGAAACTGAATACTACGACCAATATCAGAACATGGGTGTGGCCAAATTTGCTGAAAACGTAAAAAGCAAATTGAAATAATATGGCTGACAAGAAGAAAAACCTGTCTGAAATTTCTTTTACTCCTCATAAGCAATTCTCACCCCAACAGGTGAGAATTGGCGTTGTAGTGAGTCAGTGGAACAACACTATCACCGACGCATTGTTGGAAGGAGCACTGGATACTTTGCAGGAATACAAGGTGCCGAAAGGCAATATTACCGTGCGTCGTGTGCCTGGCAGTTTCGAGTTGCCCTCCGCCGCCGTTATGATGTTGGAGGCGGACGAAAAAATGGACGCTGTTATATGCTTAGGCTGCATTATCCAAGGCGAAACCCGCCATTTTGAGTTTATCGCCCAGGCCGTGGCCGATGGTATTATGAAAGCTGCCATAGACTATGCTACACCTGTCATTTTCGGGGTGCTGACATGCAACGACATGCAACAAGCCATCGACCGTTCAGGCGGCAAACATGGCAACAAAGGTACAGAAGCTGCTGTAAGCTGTCTGCAAATGATTGATTACCAGAAATCGTTATGCTAAGAGTTGTTTTCATGGGAACCCCAGAGTTCGCATGCGCGGGTCTGGAAGCCATCATCGTCTCGGATTTTGCCGAAGTGGTGGCCGTGGTGACTGTACCTGACAAACCGGCAGGACGCGGACAGCAACTGCGTTTCTCCGAGGTCAAAAAAACAGCGATGGCACACCAGCTGCCAGTGCTGCAACCCGAAAAACTCAAAGACGAGCAATTCATCGAACAGCTCAAGCAATACCATGCCGACGTATTTGTGGTGGTGGCCTTTCGCATTTTACCCGAAGTGGTGTATTCCTTGCCGCCAAAGGGTTCTTTCAATCTCCATGCTTCACTGTTGCCCAACTACCGTGGAGCTGCGCCCATCCAAAGAGCGGTCATGAACGGCGAGACCAAAACCGGTGTCACAACCTTCTTCCTCAACCCGCAAGTGGACTGCGGTGACATTATTGACCAAGTGGAGGTGGAAATCGGACCTAAGGAAAGCACTGGCGAACTCTATGACCATCTGATGCAAGTGGGGTCAGACCTCATCATCAAAACCCTGAAATCCATTGATGAAGGCAGCGTAAAATGTAAAAAACAGTCTATCATTGATGAAAGTGCTATCAAGCCCGCTCCCAAAATCTTGAAAGAGGACATGCTGATTCAATGGAACCGTCCCGCAAAGGAGATCTTCAACCAGATACGGGGTTTATCCCCCTATCCCGGGGCTTTTTCCCGCATCAAAAATCACGAAGGTAAGGAATTTATCATCAAGTGTTATGAAGCGGAAATCAGTGAAAAGCCAAGCACCAAGCCATCAGGCCAATGGGAGATTGACAAAGATGGGTGTTTTGTCGTTCACACCAAAGATTTCCAACTTTTGCTGAAAAACATTCAATTTGAAGGGAAAAGAAGAATGCCATCTGCCGAATTCACAAGGGGTTGGAGAAGTGAAAATTACACCAACATTCTCTTTTAGTATATTTTTTTTATAAAATGTCATTCTGTTTATCAACAAAATGACAAACTTATCAACAATTTGGAAAAATTAAGTTTTTTCTAAAAAATTCTATATACCTTTGCACTTCATATTATATTAACCCTTTTAAATATCAAAAAAATGAACAAAGCTGAATTAATTAGTGCTATCGCTGAAAAAGCCGGTTTCACCAAAGTTGACGCGAAGAAAGCGTTAGAATCATTCTTGGATGTCACTACTGCCGCATTGAAGAAAGGTAACAAAGTTTCCTTAGTTGGTTTTGGAACCTTTACAGTTGTCAAGAGAGCTGCCAGAAAAGGCCGTAATCCTCAGACCAAGAAGGAAATCAAGATTCCTGCAAAGAAAGTTGTCAAATTCAAATCCGGTTCAGATTTGGCTACCATCAAATAAGCCAAGCGAGAAGCAAAAGTTTAAAAAAAGCCCCTTAGAGGGCTTTTTTTATTTTATTTGTTGACCAAATATCCGTAAAAAAATACCGAAATCCTTCAATATTTGTACTGATAAATTTTGGGTGATATGTGAGGGGTGGTTCAAAGCGTTCATGGTGCGAAGATAGGATTATCAAAAATCAAAAATGATTTCTGGAAACTTTTGTTTCAGAAAATCCTTGTTATATTGAGAAAAAGTCGCATTATACTGGTATTCAAATGTCTCACCAGTAAATACATTTACTTTGCATACGTTTGGTCTGTACGCCTCTTCAGGGCAATCGAAACATCTTTCCCATCCTACCAAAACAACGGTGCTGTCGGAGAGCCAATAGCCATCGTCTATGCTTGCTGTGGGTCCGAGAAAGAGGATTGGAACTCTTTGATGATGAGCAATGTCTATGACATATATTTGGATGTCCGCATCTAATACCGCATGTGTTTTAGCACCTTTCTTGTTTAAGATGAGATTATACGAATACAAGTCCATGGCGTAAGATCCGTTAGGTGAGTAATATATCTTGTCCCGGTAGTCAGAGAAATCTTTTTCCGAAATGTCGAATACTTCCCATTCGGTGGACAGGGTTGATGTATAACTACGAACGAGCGCAAAACTGTCAGTTTTCAGTCCTCTTTCCCATGAATTGAGCCACAAACCGCAATTATGGCACAAAGACTCAGAAAGAGAATCGTCCATCACAGCGATTTCCGAATTCGTTTGTGATGTTTGATTATTCTCAATCGATGAAGATGTTGGTGTAGAACAATAAGGGAACAGCAACAACAGAAAAATAAAGGGAATATATTGTTTCATACTACTAACTTTTACCGATATGGTTTGTCATTTATAATTTTTCCCATGCAGATTCTGCAGAATAAAATTGTATATTTGAATCCCCATTGGCTGACAGTCGTTCTTTCATTACTTGTTCTGGAATAGTTTTTGTTATTTTTTGATTTTTAACGTCTATAATAACCCATCCTTCCTTTTCTCCTGAAAAAAGTGATTTCTTTAGGATATATATATAATTATCACTCCATGCAATAACCTGAACTGTGCCATCGATTAGACCTCCACCGTTCGGGGAAGTATGTTTGTCAACCAAATAATAGGAACGTCCTCCTTCCCACTGCCATAAATAATAGTTTCCTACAATTTTTCTTTTGCTTCCTCCGTCAAAAACACATCCCATAATCATAAAAGCAAGCAAAAAGATTACGAATAGTTTAATTTTTTTCATTTGGAACATGACTTTGGCTCTCATTTTTCACTTTTCTTTTTGGACGACAACTGGGACAACTTTATAGTTGTTATCTATCGTATAGAGCTCGACCAGGATACCAATCGTATCCAGGCACACCACCTTGAATCAAGTAAAATAATAAGGCAACAATAGCGATAATCAACATGATGATAAAGATCATCCTATACCTCTCATTCTCTACATCTTGAGGCGAGGGACCCACACTATTGGCCCGAGGATGCTTTTGAGCGTACGATTTCCTTTTGCGGGACTTCGATTTGGATGTACTGTGTCGTTTGCGGTTCATAATTGGAAAACAAATTAGGCTGTTGTTTTTGGACGACAACTGGGACAACTATGACAATAATTTAACATGATAATTGACTGATCGTATTATCTTATTGCTCACAGAACTTATCGAATAGTTTTCTGATTTTTTTGATGATATGCCTAGACACAGATACATCTAAAGCTTCCTCCATGTTTTGTTGATTGCTCTTGTACATTTCGCAAAAACGTGCTTTTTCCACAGGGTGATTCGACCAATATTCGTCATTATTATAATCAGATAGTCTCAACAAGTTCAGGACCAAATCGCCATTGTAATCATCAGCTTCAATAAAAAAATCCTCTTCCAGAATGTCTAATGCCATAGGCACCAAATAGGGAAGCCCCCTTTTTTGAATAATCATAAAATCAATATCTGCAGGTGAGAGATCCGTAAGCGGTTTTTGGGTGAGTTTGTAGAAGCGGAAGGCAATCATTCCGTCATCTTCTACGGTTATTGTCTCGCCTTTCCAATCCCATCCTTCTAATTGGCAAATACTATGATTCTTAACTTTACTGTTTTTATTGTTCATAATAATCCACGCTTTTTTGGAGACTTCAAAAATACAAAAAAAATATGACGTTGTAAACAGTTTGCCATATCTATTTTTGCGGTATTTTAATTGAAAGATTGCATCATACACTTGAAAATCAAAAAATAATATGTAACTTTGCCTTGTCGTATTTTCAGATTTTGTTTGAAGTACTTCGCAAGGTCTGAAAGTATAACGTGAAAATATTAATAATAGAAGACCCCTTCTGCATTCCATATATAGATTATGAATAGAGTAATCCTAATAAAACAAACAAGAATAGTGTAATACATGTGCTCGTCATTTTGGCTGTCGTTGTTATTATGCAATTTATTAAATTGGTGGATTTAAAGAGATTTGGATTCGAAGTGCCAGGCAGAGTTAAAAGAAGAAAATGGTAATAATAATCAGCAAAAAATAAATCAGAAATGTTTTGCATTAAAGGAAAGGATTGGGAAGAAATAAGCCAAAGACTAAGTTATTATGGGTATTGGGAATATCAAGATTATAAAGAATAAGCTTATGAAATGATATTAAATAACGTTTCACAGAACAATTGCTTGTGAAAATTTCATTATCTTTGCCCCATGAAAACACCCCTCACATACCGCCCAAAATCAGATAGTACCAATATCGGGGGATATCGGTACTTCTTTAACGGGCAAGAGGGTGATAATGAGGTATTTGGAGAAAACAGCCTTTTTGCCTTCGAATACCGTATGCACGATGCCCGTTTGGGCCGTTTCTGGAGTGTTGACCCGCTGGCCGTAAAATACCCGTGGAACAGCACGTATGCGTTTGCGGAAAATGATGTTATTCGGGCTATTGATGTGGAAGGACTTGAAAAGTGGATAACACAAACAAGTCAATTATCGTATGGACCGTATTCATTGGAATACGTGACTTCAAATAATTATCGTCTTCTCCAAGATGTCATTCAATCAGACCAATTAATAGATGCTGTCGAACAAGCTCAAACAAGTCAAACATTCACATCTTTGCAAACCAAAGCCAAGTTAGTGGAATTTACTGTAACAAACGACAAAACAGGAACTTGGACAAATGCAGCCTCTAAACAAATTAATATAGATCATCAAGCTAATACTACAGGCATGATACAAGGCTTGGCTTGGGAAATGACAAATGCCACATTCAAAAGCCACTACAAAATTGCAGGATGGAACAGTCGTAAAGATCTCTGAAGCCTATAGCAAGCAATATGATTCAATGCAACCTAAAAAGAATAACGAAAACGAAAATGAAAGAGACTAATACATTTGTCAAGGCAATACGGTTTACACTTCTCACAGTTATGTTACTATTGGTTTCTCAACGGGTGAAATGTCAGCCATCAAATAATAATGCACTTTCTCCTCGTCAAATTGATTTTTCAACAATGATTGAACGTGTTAAATCATATTCTCCTGAGGACTTTACGTTCTCTGTCAGTGCGCCTTCACTCATTGCACAATCAGCAGATGGATGGGAAATTGCTTATTATGTTTTTGTTGATGACACACTTATTCGAGCTTATTGTTCTCAACCTGATGCTATAGAAAGCATCCCACTGTTGATGGAATTAATGGACAACGATCAATACTGTTGGCAGGTCAATGTCATACTTTATAATATAACTATGACGAATGCGATTGAATTTATGGTGTACAGACCAAATCGTGTTGATGCTTGGATTAAGGAACGAAAAGACAAAGATATTATTTCTTGGAAAAATTTCATTCAAAGCAAGTTCTAACACCCAATCTTCGCACTATGAACGCCATGATTCCCACTACCACATACCCGCCTCGCCACCCCCGTATTGCTATCGGCGGATATCGGTACTTTTTTAACGGACAGGAGGGTGATAATGAGGTGTTTAGAGATGTGGCGAATTTCGGCTTTGAAGTCCGGCAATACGACAGCCGCTTGGGCAGGTGGTGGAGTGTTGATCCGAAGTGGAGCGAGTATCCAGGAGTCAGTCCGTATGCGTTTTGCGGTGGGAATCCGATAATATTTACTCACTATGGTGTTGTGCTATTAAAAAATCCAGATGGTAATACAATTTCATGGATAATTGAGAAACGAGGAAAGAACGCTGTTGAAATTTCTCCATTCCTCAGCTCACAAAAAGTGGATTTCGAAGGGAATCTTTTTCAGCCGTATAATCCAATTCCTGTTCAGCCTAATCAATCATCTTTTATTTATCGCCGCAATTAGCCCGAATTACAATCATGAATAAGTTTCTTTTATTTTGTTTGTTATCACTATCAATTACAAATTATACACAAGCCTGTGTACAAAAGGATACTATCCCCATAGTCAAAAACATTCAAGAACTAATAAATTCTGATTCAAAAAAGGTGATGCTCCGAACTAATGATATTAGGTTTCAATTTGTAAATAGGCATCTGGACACATCCGATTCTCAAACTCGCAATATTTTAGATTCGATTTCCAATTTCTTAATGTCAAATGATGTGGACGATGTTGAAATAGACATCCATCT
>JAEEGH010000424.1_pt1 | contig 186878 bp, 139 predicted proteins | sample 9134181 | NCBI WGS metagenome assembly JAEEGH01 (sample SAMN16246544, study PRJNA631951) | gut metagenome | biome: gut microbiome; feature: rumen; material: DP-attached | host: Bos | place: Iran: Karaj | collected 2018-10 | reverse complement strand
GACGGGCTTGGTGGTGTCGGCGTAGTAGCTCATGATGCGCGTCCGCTCGGGCACTTTCTGCATCAGCCCGCGGTAGAACCATTCGCCGTAGCCCTCCTTGGAGGCGTAGGCGGGCACGGAGTAGAGTCCCCAGTGGATGAAAATGCCGAGTTTCGCGTCCTGGAACCACTGCGGGTAGCCGCGCTGGTTGAGGGATTCCCACGTGGGTTGGGTTTGGGCGGGAGTTCGCATTGTGAATCCGGCCAGCAGGAGTATGATTAGGGTCGCTGTCTTTTTCATTGTTTTGTTATTTTTTGTTTGATCCCAGGGCTCGCTGTCGATCCCTGTTTCGCTCCCAGGGCTCGCTATCGCTCTCTGTTTCGTTCCCAGGGCTCGCTGCGCTCACCCTGGGTTGACATGTGTCGGGCTTGCAGCCCTTTCAAGGAAGTGTTTTATAAAAAATGGGTCTTACGATTTTGATTTCTCATTCGATCGCCATTTTTGATTTTTAATTTTTGATTTTTAATTTTTAATTTTTAATTCTTAATTCTTAATTCTTAATTCGTAGAGGGCTTCCTCGACGATTTGTTGCCACTCTTTTTTGGAGGGGCAGACGAGCTCGCAGAGGGCGAAGTCCTCGCTGTCAACCTCGTAGATGCCGAGGGCTTCCATCTGCTCTATGTCCTTGATCTCGCAGGCTTTGAGAAGTTGGAGAGGCATCAGGTCGAAGGGGAAGACTTTGTCATAGACGTCGGTCATCATGACGGCGCGGCGGCCGCCGTGGAGCGAGGTGTTGACATCGTAGGGGCGCTTCGGGGTGAGCCACGACAGGAACGTGTGCGAGAGGCTCCATTTCTTCAGCCCCGGCAGTAGCCAACCGAGGATTTCGCGTTGGCCGCCCTCCGCGATGACCGTGATCTGCCGGTCGTGGAAAGCGAGGGTGGGGGAGTCTCCTAACTTGCTGCCGCTCAGTACACTGCCGCTGATGACGCGGACGTTCTCCTGCGTAAGGTTGTCAGCGAACAGCGCGGACAAATCCGCACCGTAAATCGTGTCGAAGTAGCCGGTGTTCTTGACGGCGGGCCCCGTCAGCGCAGCGGTTTTATCAAAAGCCAATATGTGGTTCGCGAAAAAGCGTCCGATGCGGACGACATCCTGCGGGTCGAGGAACCAGACCGTTTCGCCCTTGTCAAGAGGGTCGATGCGGTGGATCTGTGTGCCGACATTCCCCGCGGGGTGCGGACCGCTGAAGTAGTGCATCTGAATGTTTTCGGTTGCCTCAAATATTTGATTATCAGTGTTTTCTTGCATACAAAGATGCACCGGAACATTGTCGCTCGCCAGTTGCAGCATCTTGATTCCCTGCCGGAAAGCCTCCTCCTTTCCGCGCATCAGCACGTTGAAGTCCGGGGCGAGCGGATTGCTGTCGAAACAGGAAACGAAGACGGCTTTGGGCTTCGCGTCGGGATTGGGGACAGTGGAATAGGGACGTTGCCGCAGACAAGGCCACAAGCCGCTCTGCAGCAATAATTTGCGGACGGTTTGCCCGTCTGTTGGAGGCTCAAAAGGGACGGCCGTTTCCGTGGACGCGTCCACGTCGCGGGCTATCGTGATCTCCTCGATGACCCGTTTCTCGCCGCGCACGATTTCCTGCACGGAGCCTGCCACGGGCGAAACGATCACGATTCGCTCGTCCTGCTTGTCGCAGAACAGCGGCGTCCCGATTCCCACGCGGTCGCCGGCCTGCACAAGCAGCTTCGGCTTCAGCCATCGGAAATCCGCCGGCCGGATGTGGAACGTGTCTGGCAGTGCGAAATCCAGCGTCCTGTCCATCGCGGCGCCGTCCATCTTCAGGTCCAACCCTTTGGTAATCTTGAACTTCATCTTCCTCGGTGATTTAGAAACCGCAAAAGTACAATTTTTTGGTGAACAGTGAATAGTGATTAGTGATTAGTGAATTAGGGAGTAGTCTAAGTCTAAGTCAAAGTCTAAGTTTAAGTCATAGTCATAGTCTAAGGTTTCATGTTTCTCGCCAGTGAAAAGCTAACAGCTAACAGCCAACAGCCAACATCTAAACCTCAGATTCCCAGCGTATAAGAAAAAAAATAATTTTCGGAGCCCAAATCTTATTTATATATATTATATTTGCAGCCGCAAAAAAATATTGGTTATTTTGCGATAACTTGTTTATAATTAAATAGTTGATATATGAAGATTTCTTACAAGTGGCTGAAAGATTTGCTGAATTTTAACCTCACGGCGGAGGAAACCGCCGCTTACCTCACCGACTGCGGTCTTGAGGTGGAAGGGGTTGACACCTTTGAGACGGTTCGTGGTGGACTGCGCGGTCTTGTGATCGGCGAGGTGCTCACCTGCGAGCCGCATCCGAACTCCGACCATCTGCATGTCACCACTGTCAATGTGGGCGGTGAGGAACCGCTGCACATCGTCTGCGGCGCCGCCAATGTCGCGGCTGGCCAGAAAGTGGTGGTCGCCACCATCGGCACCGTGCTCTACAGCGGTGACGAGTCTTTCACCATCAAGAAGTCCAAACTGCGTGGCGAGCCTTCTGAGGGCATGATCTGCGCGGAGGACGAGATCGGGCTGGGCGCCTCCCACGACGGCATCATGGTGCTGCCCGACGAGGCTGTCCCCGGCACCCCCGCCGCGGAGTATTTCAAAGTGGAGTCCGACACGATCTTCGAGATCGGCCTGACCCCCAACCGTTGCGACGCCATCTGTCATTTCGGCGTGGCTCGCGACCTCTATGCCTCCTTGCAGCAGCACAACGTGCCTTGCTCCACGCTCGTGCGCCGCAACGCCCGCGAGGTGCAGCCGGTCGCCGGCGTGCGCTCCCGCGTGGACATCGTCATCGAGAACACCAAAGACTGCCCGCGCTATTCCGGCGTCCTGCTCGACGACATCAAGGTGCAGCCCTCCCCCGAATGGCTCCAGACCAAGCTCAAATCCGTGGGCGTGCGACCCATCAACAACATCGTGGACATCACCCAATTCATCATGCTCGAACTTGGACAGCCCATGCACGCGTTCGATGCCGACAAGATTGAAGGCAACAAGGTGATTGTCAAGAATTTGCCGGAAGGAACCCCGTTTGTGACCCTCGACGGCAACGAAGTCAAGCTCAGCGCCGACGACCTGATGATCTGCAACGAGAAAGAAGGCATGTGCATCGCCGGTGTCTATGGCGGTCTGCACTCCGGCATCACGGAGAACACCACCCGCCTCTTCCTCGAAAGCGCCTACTTCAATCCCGTGAGCATCCGCAAGACGGCCAAGCGCCACGGTCTGAAAACCGACGCTTCCTTCCGTTATGAGCGCGGCTGCGACCCCTCCATCACCGTCTATGCCCTGAAACGCGCCGTCGAACTGGTGACCGAACTCGCCGGCGGATATCCTGTGATGGACATCCTCGACCGTTACCCCAACAAAATCGACCCTGTGCAAATCACGCTGTATTATGACCAGGTTAATCAAGTAGCAGGGAAAATCATTGACAAACAGACCATTACGAAAATCTTGGTGCTGCTTGACATGGAGGTGAAATCCGCCGGTGACGACAAACTCATCGTGACAGTGCCTCAAAACAAGGCGGATGTGACCCGCCCGATCGACCTTATCGAGGAAATCCTCCGCATCTACGGCTATAACAATATTGAAATCCCCACGACGCTGACCTACGACATGTCCTGCCTGCGTCAATGCGACGGCCTCTACCAAATGCAGATGTCCATCTCCAAATATCTGGCTGACAATGGTTTCTATGAAGTGATGAACAATTCGCTCACGAAAGCCGAGTATGCGCAGCAGTTCGACTTCCTCAACGAGGCGGAGACGGTGAAGTTGCTGAATCCGCTGAGCAGCGAGCTGAACGCCATGCGGCAGACGTTGCTGTTTTCCGGCTTGGAGAACGTGATGCGCAATGTCAACAACAAGATGGCCGACCTGCGGATTTTCGAATTCGGCAAAACCTATCATCTCAATCCGGAAACAACGGTGAATGACGATGTTACGGTGCGTTATCAGGAAAAAGACATGATGTCCATGTTCGTGACGGGCAAGCTTGGAGAGGACAATTGGGAAGGCAAAACGCCCGCCGCCGATTTCTTCTATTTGCGCAATATGGTGGACAATTTCATGACGAAGATCAACTTCCCGATGGAGACGTTGCAGCTGGTGACCGATGGTGAACCCCGTATGTTCGCGCAGCACGTCGCCTACAAGGTCGGCGAGTCGGTGCCGGTGCGCATGGGCGTGCTCCGTGCTGACATCCTGCGTCAGTTCGACCTCAAGAAACCTGTCTATTACGCCGAAATCGACGTGCGCATGCTTTACGCGTTGCTGGAAGGACGTTCCGTCTCCTACAAGCCCATCAACAGTTTCCCGGCTGTGCGTCGCGACCTCGCCCTCGTGGTGGACAAAGCGGTGAGCTACGACACCTTGGAGAAGATTGCCCGCAAGTATGCTTCCAAATTGTTGAAACAGGTGAACCTGTTCGATGTGTATGAAGGCGCCGGTGTGGGTGACGACAAGAAGTCTTACGCGCTCAACTTCGTGTTGCAGAGCGCGGACAAGACGCTCACCGACGAGGAAATCAACAAGGTGATGAACAAGCTGATCGCCGCCTACGAGCGCGAAGCCGGTGCGAAACTGCGCTAATCGTTGTCTTGGAATAATTCTTGCAGGATGTTCATTCTCCACGGAATAGAATCGTTACCGAAATTCAAAAATCCGGTAGTGGCTGTCGGCGCTTTCGACGGCGTGCACTTGGGGCATGTCCGTATTCTGCGTTTTCTGCACGAGCAGGCGCAGCGGATCGACGGCACCAGCGTGGTGCTGACGTTCGATCCCCATCCACGCAGCGTGCTTCATCCGGATTCTGGCTTTTTCACCATAAATCCGCTGGATGAGAATTTGAAACTGATTGAAAAACAGGGAATCGACGCGGTTTTGGTGCAACCTTTCACCAAGGCGTTCTCCGAGATGTCCTACCAACAATTCATCGAGGAGGTGATTTTGGGCAAACTGCACGCCCATACGCTGGTGATGGGTCCCAACCATGCCTTCGGGCACCAACGGGCGGGCCACCACGACAACATCAAGGCATTCTGCAGCAGTCATCATTTGCAAGTGGTGGACATCCCCGAGGAGATGTGGAACTCCGCCGGCGTCCACTCCGCCGTCATCCGCGAACACATCCGCCAGCAAGACTGGCAAACCGTGAACGCAATGCTCGGTTACGAATACTCTAAACTAAACCTTAAACCGTAAACAGTAAACCAAACTATATGAGCAAAAACCTAATCATCGTCGAGTCTCCGGCGAAGGCAAAAACCATTCAGAAGTTCATCGGCAAGGACTACACCGTGCTCTCCAGCAAGGGACACGTGCGCGACCTTCCCGCCAAAGGGATGGGCATTGACATCGCTCACGACTTTGAGCCGCAGTATGAGGTTCTGGACGACAAGAAAGCACTCATCAATGACATCAAGAAGAAGGCTGCCGAGGCCGACACCATCTGGCTCGCAACCGATGATGACCGCGAGGGTGAAGCCATCTCGTGGCATCTGATGGAAGTGACCAAAATGGATCCTGCGAAGGTAAAACGTATTGTGTTTCATGAAATTACGCCGTCTGCCCTCGACGAAGCCCTGGCCAATCCGCGCTCGTTGAATGTGGATCTGGTCAACGCCCAGCAGGCCCGCCGGGTGCTCGACCGCTTGGTCGGCTTCGAGCTGTCGCCGGTGCTCTGGCGCAAGGTGCGTCCGTCGTTGTCGGCGGGGCGCGTCCAGTCGGTGGCCGTGAAGCTCATCGTGGAGCGCGAGCACGAGATCGAGAAGTTCAACAGCACGTCGGCCTACAAGGTGGACGGCATCTTCACGCCCGTGCACGACGCGAAAATCGAGTTGGATGCGGAGTTGAACAAGCGTTTCGCTTCCAAGGAGGAGGCCACCGCGTTCCTGGAACATTGCCGGAACGCCCGATTCCAGATTTCCGCCATCGAGAAAACGCCTGGCAAGAAGAGTCCTGCGCCGCCGTTCACCACCTCCACGCTCCAGCAGGAGGCCGCCCGCAAGCTCGGATTCTCCGTGTCGAAGACCATGGTCGTGGCCCAGCAGCTCTATGAGGCCGGTTACATCACCTACATGCGTACCGACTCCGTGAATCTGTCGAACATGGCACTGGCCGTCGCCCACAAGGTGGTGTCTGCCAAGTACGGCGAGGAGTACGCCAAGACCCGCAAGTACGTGACCAAGTCCAAGGGCGCCCAGGAAGCGCACGAGGCCATCCGTCCCACCGACATCGCCCGCGAGACGGTGCCCGGCGACACTTTCGCCAAGAACCTCTACGAGCTGATCTGGAAGCGCACCATAGCCTCGCAAATGAGCGACGCCAAGACCGAGAAGACGACGATCTCCATTCCCGTGGATGGCCGCGCCGAGAAATTCGTGGCCACCGGCGAAGTGATTCTTTTCCCCGGCTTCCTGAAGGTCTACACGGAATCGAAAGACGATGAAAATGAGGAAATCAAGGGTATGCTGCCCGCCATGCAGGTGAACGAAGTCCTGAATGCGAAACGGATTTCGGCCACGCAGCGTTACGCGCAGCCGCCGGTGCGTTACACCGAGGCCAGCCTTGTGAAAAAACTCGAGGAATTGGGCATCGGCCGTCCTTCTACATACGCTCCCACCATTTCCACCATCCAGAAGCGCGAATATGTGCGCAAGGCCACCCGCCAGGGCAAGGAACGCCAGTTCGTCTGCCTCACCCTGACCGACAACGGCATCAAAGAGGAGATGAAAAAGGAGAAATACGGTTACGAGAAAGACAAACTGATCCCCACCGATGTGGGCATCGTGGTCAACGACTATTTGCAGGAGAATTTCAAGGACATCATGGACTACGGCTTCACCGCCGACGTGGAGAAGGAATTCGACGACATCGCCGAGGGCAAGGCCAACTGGCAGGACATGATGCACCGTTTCTACGGCGATTTCCACCAGCAGGTGGACACGGCCATCAACTACTCCACCAAGGCCAGCGGCGAGCGGCTTCTGGGCTATGACCCCAAGACCAACGAAAAGGTCTTCGCCAAACTCGGAAAGTACGGTCCTATGGTGCAGATCGGGGAGTCCTACGCCGACGCGAAACCCCGTTATGCGCGCTTGCAGGCCGACCAGTTCATCGACACCATCACGTTGGAAGAAGCCCTCGACTTGTTCCGTCTGCCCCGCACCGTGGGCGAATGGAACGGCAAGGAGGTCTCCGTGGGGGTGGGGCGCTTTGGTCCCTATGTGCGCTACGACGGCACTTTCGAGTCCATCCCGAAAACCGAAGACCCGTATTCCATCTCGTTGGAACGTTGCGTTGAGCTGATAGAGGGCAAGATGAAAAAGACCGAGGAACGCACCCCGCACTTGGTCGGTCACCTCGACGGCAAGGAGATTTTGGCCGCCGCCGGCCGCTACGGCCCCTACATCAAATACGATGGCAAAAACATCACTCTTGACAAGGGAACGGACATCGCTTCCTTGACGGAGGAGCAGGCCATCGACTTCATCCGCAACAAAGAGACGAAAAACGTGCTGATTTCTTATCCTGAAGACGCCAACCTGAAGGTGATGAACGGTCGTTACGGCCCTTACATCACGAATGGCACGGATAATTTTAAGATACCTAAAGACGTGGTGGCTAATAAGTTGAGCTACGAAGAATGTGTGAAAATCATCCAGGAGACGGCTCCTACCACGAAAAAACGCACGGTCAGACGAAAAAGATCATAAACTATGGACTTGTCACTTTTTTTCGAACCTGTCTCGGCGGAATCGCTGCATTTGGACGACAAGGAGTTGTTGTCCGATCGTCTGCTGCATAATATATTAATGTATAACCCGGAGGCTTCGCTGAACATCGAGGAGGCGGACATTGCCATCATGGGGGTGCCGGAGGTGCGCAACACCTATCGGAACCCTTCGTGTTCGCTTGCGCCCGATGAGATTCGCCGCCAGTTCTATCAGCTTTACAATTGGCGTAAGCCGGTGCGGATTCTTGATCTTGGCAATCTGCGTTTGGGACAGACTGTGGAAGATACGTATTCCGCTGTGTCAGAAGTTGTTGCGTATCTTGTTGAGAACAAGGTGATCCCGATAATCCTCGGCGGAGGCAACGACCTCGCGTATGCCAATTACCGCGCATACGAACTGCTGGAGCGAGTGGTCAACGTGGTGGACATCGACGCCTGTTTCGACCTTGGCACCGAGACTGCGCCCATCCGTTCGGACGCGTATGTCAACAAACTGGTGCTGCAGCAGCCCAATTTTCTGCTCAACTACTCAAACATCGGCTATCAGAGCTATATGAACAGCCCCGAGTCGGTGAACATGATGGAGAGTCTCTATTTCGAGACTTACCGCGTTGGGTTTATGCGCCGGAACCTTGAAGAGGTGGAACCGGTGGTGCGCAACGCCGACATGGTGTCGCTCGACATTTCCGCTGTGCGCCGCCCCGACGCGCCCGGCTGCCCCCATAATTCCTCCAACGGATTCTACGGAGAGGAAATCTGCCAAATATCCAAGTACGTGGGACTCAGCGACAAACTGTCGTCCTTCGGCATCTATGAGTATGACCCGACCCTCGATTTCAACAACCAGACTTCGCAACTCATCGCGCACATCCTCTGGTATTTCGTCGAAGGGTTCCTCTATCGCATGAACGACGGGCAGTTCAAGAACAAGGATGACTACCGTCAGTTCAATGTTTCCGTCTCTGGCGCGCTGGACGAGCTGGTGTTCTTCAACAGTCGGAAATCCGGCAGATGGTGGGTGATTGTGCCTATGTACCAGAAGGATAACGACCATGTGCAGAACTACTACCTGCCCTGCTCGAAACGGGATTTCGACCTTGCTTGCGAAGATAAAATCTCCGACAGGTGGTGGAGAACGTACCACAAGGTGAATCCTTAGTGGGTTAGTAGATCAATAGTTTAGAAGTTAAGTATTAATAAATAAGTTAGTTATGAAGAAAGGATTTTTACTTTTGAGTTTATGTGCGATGGCCATGATGATGGCGAACGCGCAGGTGGATGAAAAAACGGCAGCCGACGAGGCCTTGAAGACCAAGGTGAAATCGGCGGAAGTTGACAGCGCCAAACATTGGAAATTCACGGGTGTGACTGGTCTGAACGCGGCCCAGACGGGGCTGTTCAACTGGGCGGCCGGTGGTAACAACAATGTGACGGGCTTTATTTTCGGCAACCTGACGTTGTCTTACAAGAAAGACAAATGGACGTGGGACACCAACTTGGACACCGAGCTGGGCGAAATGTTCTCCGCCGACTATAAACAGGGATACCGCTGGAGAAAAGCCAATGACAAAATCAATCTGACCACCAAGGTGGGTTATCAAATGCACCCGAAATGGTATCTGACCCTTTTGGGAAGTTTCCGCTCTCAGTATGCGCGCGGTTGGGATTACAAAGAGGTTGACAATGGTATTTGGAATGCAGACACGACTTTTGTCGTGGATGCCAATGGCAATCCTGTGGATCGTTCTCTGATCTCCAAATGGCTTTCCCCCTCTTACACAGACTTGGCACTCGGTGTCGAATGGCGTCCGAATGACATCTTCACCGTCGGTGTCTATCCCGTGGCAGGCCGTATGACCACCTGTATTGAGGAGAGTCTCCGCCCCAACTACGGTCTTCCCATTCGCGAAGACGGTACCTACAAGGCGGTGGGTGTTAACATGGGTCTTCGCATCAACGGCGGCATCAATTACACGCTGGTGAAAAACCTCAAGATTATCTCCACCCTCACGTTGTTCACGCCTTACACCGCCAGAATCCACGACAAAGAGAACGGCCAGAAATTCGGTAACTTCGATGTGGACTGGGACGTGGCTATCACCTATAATTTCCTCAAGGTGTTCAGCGTCAGTTTGATGACCTCACTGAAATACTATGACAAGGTGATGATTGACGGTCCGGCATGGCGCAAATACCATGAAGGTCCGCGTGCCCGTGTGCAGTTCAAGGAAGTGGTTGGTTTGGGAATCGGTTATAGTTTCTAACAAGTTTGTTTATTAGGCAATAGGCAAAAGGCAGTTGGAATCCTCCTGGCCCTCTTGTAAAGGGAAGGCAAAAGTCTGCCGTGGTCAGTTGAAATCGAACAGCCAATAGCCAACAGCCAAAAATATAAAGTTCTTTATTTACTGAAAATGAGACAATTAAGAATTACAAAGCAGGTTACCAACCGAAGCGAAACGCCGTCGTTGGACAAATATTTGCATGACATCGGAAAGGTACCCCTGCTCACCGCCGATGAAGAGGCGGAATTGGCACGCAGAATCCGCAACGGAGATGACGACGCCCTGGAAAAACTCACCAAGGCAAACCTTCGTTTCGTGGTCTCTGTGGCAAAACAGTATCAGAATCAGGGAATCACCTTGTCTGACTTGATCAACGAGGGAAATCTCGGCTTGATCAAGGCGGCTCATCGTTTCGACGAGACCAAGGGCTTCAAGTTCATCTCGTTCGCCGTATGGTGGATCCGTCAGGCCATCCTGCAGGCCATCGCCGAGCAGTCGCGCATCGTGCGCCTGCCTATGAACAAGGTCGGCGTCATCAACAAGATTTACAAGACGATGGGTATCCTGGAACAGGAGTACCAGCGCGAACCCAAAGTGTCGGAAATCGCCGAGCGCATGGGCATGACAGAGGAAGAGGTGAAAGATTCGCTGAAGAATTCCCCGAAACACCTCTCGATGGACGCCAGCCTCACCTCCGACGACGACACGAATATGTACGATGTGCTTCGCAACGAGGACACGGTTTCTCCCGACAAAGCCCTGATTTACGAGTCGTTGCAGATGGAGTTGGGCACGGTCATCGACACGCTCCCGCAGCGCGAGGCGGAAATCCTGAAACTCTTCTACGGTCTCGGCAGCAAACACCCGATGACGCTCGACGAAATCGGTGAGAAGTTCGACCTTTCCCGCGAGCGCGTGCGCCAGATCAAGGAAAAAGCCATCCGTAAACTGCGCCATAATACCAAGTGCAAAGCGTTGCAAGCGTACCTTTAATGGTTAATGGTTAGTGAATAGTGAATAGTGAATGGTGAGCAGTGAATAGTCATAGTCATAGTCATAGTCATTAGTCATAGTCATAGTTATAGTCAAGTTATAGTCAGAAATATGAACAAGTTAAGATTAAAAGATATTATCAAGACGCCCGAGGTGGTCGGAATCGGCAACCCCGTGGACGTGAAAGGTTGGGTGCGTTCCCGCCGCGGCAACAATTTCGTGCAGTTCATCGCCCTCAACGACGGCTCCATCGTCACCAATCTGCAGGTGGTGGCCGACACGGCGAAGTTCGACGAAGCACTTATGAAACAGATCACCACCGGTTCCTGTATCCATGTGACCGGCACGTTGGTGGAGTCGCAGGGCAAGGGTCAGACCGTGGAGGTTCAGGCCGAAACAATCGAGGTGTACGGTACCGCCGACCCCGAAATCTATCCTTTGCAGAAAAAGGGACACTCGATGGAGTTCCTGCGCGAAATCGCCCATCTGCGCCCGCGCACCAACTATTTCGGTTGTGTGCTGCGCCTGCGCCACGCCATGGCTTTCGCCATCCATAAATACTTCAACGACAGAGGTTTCTTCTACCTCCACACCCCGCTGATCACTGCTTCCGACGCGGAAGGTGCCGGCGAGATGTTCAACGTCACCACCTTCGACCTCAACAACATCCCCCGTGCCGAGGACGGCTCGATTGATTATAAACAGGACTTTTTCGGCAAGCACACCAACCTGACGGTCTCCGGACAGCTGGAAGGCGAGCTGGGCGCGATGGCCCTCGGCAATATCTACACGTTCGGTCCCACGTTCCGCGCCGAAAACAGCAACACGCCGCGACATCTGGCCGAATTCTGGATGATCGAGCCCGAGATGGCTTTCTACGACATCAAGGACAACATGGACCTCGCCGAGGATTTCATCAAACACCTCGTGCAGTACGCCCTCGACAACAACATGGACGACCTCAAGTTCCTCAACGACATGTTCGACAAGGGTTTGATCGAGCGTCTGGAATCCGTCACGAAAGTTGATTTCGTGCGTTTGGGCTACACCGAAGCCATCGACATCCTGCTGCAGGCGAAGAAGAAATTCGAGTACCCGGTGAAATGGGGCATCGACCTGCAGTCTGAACACGAGCGTTATCTCGTGGAGAACCACTTCAAGAAACCGGTCATCCTGACGGACTATCCGAAGGAGATCAAGGCGTTCTACATGAAGCAGAACGACGACGGCAAGACGGTGCGTGCTATGGACGTGCTGTTCCCGACCATCGGCGAAATCATCGGTGGTTCCGAACGCGAAGCGGATTATCAGAAATTGCTGAACCGCGTCCACGAACTTGGCATGACGGAAGAGCAATACTGGTGGTACTTCGATACCCGCAAGTTCGGTTCCGCGCCGCACTCCGGCTTCGGTCTCGGCTTCGAACGCCTGCTGCTGTTCGTCACCGGCATGACCAACATCCGCGATGTCATCCCCTTCCCGCGTACTCCGCAAAATGCTGAATTTTAGTTGATTATATGCCAAATCCGAATAACAGTCTATCGTTAGAGCAGAAAAACGTCCAACGGCAGGTTGGCCTGCCGTTGACGCTGCAGCTGATGCATCTGGTGGAGATTCCGTACGCCTCCTTGGAGCAGGAAATCCGCAATGTCGTGGACGACAACCCGGCGTTGGAAATTTACGATGAGGATGACGGGGAGATGCCTGCGGAAAACACGGACGACACCCCTCGCGAGGAATATGACGACAACGGCGATCCATTGGAACTGTCTAATGAACAACTTCCTGACGATGAGATCTTTAATGAAGAATTTTATCGAGACAGTGAAGATTATGACGACGGTTTCTCGGATCAGCAGTTGGAAAAATACATCGCGAAGCAGAATGCGCCTGACGACTCGCTTCGAAACCCAAAGGCGGAAGTCTATTACGAGTCGGTGCGTGAACGCTGGCAGTGGCAGCTCGGCGAGATGGATATGACCGACCGGCAGGCCCAGATTGCCACCTATTTGATGGGCACGCTGGATGACAGCGGATACCTGCATGCTGACTTGCAGGCGATTGTCAACGAGTTGCTTTTCACGGAGAACTTGCAGACAAATAGGGAAGAGGTGGAGTATGTGTTGACGCATTTCGTGCAGGAGTTGGATCCTCCCGGCACCGGCGCGCGCACCCTGCAGGAGTGCCTGCTGCTGCAGCTCGACCGCATTCCCGACCAAACGCCGGCGCACGCCAACGCCCGCATCCTCATCACGCAGTATTTTGACCTGCTGACCAAACGGCACTATGACAAAATCCTGACGCAGATGTCTTTGTCGGACGAAGAACTGAGAGCCGCCTTGGATGTAATCCAAAAACTCGACCCGCGGCCTGTCTCGCAGGATTCGCCGCTTCAGAAGAACGCCGAAACCATCATCCCGGATTTTCTCATCACTAACTGCGAAGGGAATCTTATGCTTACGTTGAACAAAGAATATGTTCCCAAAGTGCGTATTAACAAGGAGTTCAGCAATGCGTATCGGTTTTTGTCCAAAGAGGAATACAACCGTCGCAAGGCGGAGGCCGATCGTTTCATGAAGAAGTATGTCGATGAAGGGAACCAGTTCATTAAAACCCTTGACATGCGTGACAAGTTGCTCTACGGTACGATGTACGCCATCATGCAACACCAGCGCGAGTATTTCCTCACGGGCGACAATCGGAAACTTAAACCTATGATTCTCAAAACGATAGCGCAGGAGGTCGGGGCGGACATTTCTACGATTTCGCGGGTCTCGAACAGCAAGTACGTGCAGACCGATTTCGGCGTGATTCCGCTCAAGCACCTCTTCTCCGAGGCGGTGAACGATGATGACATCTCGTCCAAGGAAATCAAGCAGACGCTGAACGATTTGGTAGAAGCCGAGGACAAGAAGAAACCGCTCTCCGATGACAAACTGTGCTCCATGCTGAGTGCGAAAGGCTATAATATCGCCCGCCGCACCGTCGCCAAATACCGCGAACAACTGGGGATTCCCGTGGCGCGGCTGCGGAAGAAACTGTAAATTAAGAATTTAGAATTAAGAATTAAGAATGAAAAAAAGATTTTCTGTTGCTGTCGTTTTATGGCAGACAATTTTATTTTCGTTGGTTTTTGGCGCGGCTGGAGTGCTGCGGGCGCAGTCAACCACTGAATATACCAATTTGGTCGTGTTTGTCCGTTTCGCCGATGATGCGGAAATCAACCATTCCTTTGCGTCCATTGATACCATGTTCAACGGGCGGACACCGGGTTTTCTCAGTGTCTATAATTTCTACGATGTCATGTCGTATGGAAGGATTCATTACAACACGATATACACCAACAACATCCAGAACGGGCAGATTGTCTCCTATCAGGATTCGTATCCGCGTGCATATTTTGAGCCATATACTTCGTGGAATCCCATCGGCTACACGGAACCGAATCCGTTCATGGGCGTTTCCATGCGCGAGGCGCAGCTGTTGGGTCGTATCGTCCGTTATGTCGATTCGATGGGGCTGGTGGATCCCGGTATCGTTTTGGACGGCAACGACGACGGCATGGTCGATAACCTAAGTGTCATTGTGAAAGGCGGCACGGGCGAATGGGCGACTATCCTTTGGCCGCACATGGAATACTTCCCGTATGATTCGTTGAACGATGAACCGAAAATCAACGGATTGAGAATCAACACATTCAATTTCGAGTTCGAAGGAGCCAGCCCCTCGTTGTTCAGCGCGCATGTTTTCCGGCACGAGATGGGGCATTCGCTCAACCTGCCAGACCTTTACCATTACATCAATTACGGAAACATTACAGCTGCAGGAACGTGGGACATGATGTGCAGCAACTATCAGAACAACCAGATGGCCGCCATTTACAAGAACAAAATCCTGCATGTTTCCGATGATCCGATAGAAATCACGGAGGACGGCGACTACACGCTGCAGAGTGTCGGGTCCAGCCCGTCGCAGAACTGCTATTACATCCGTTCGCAGATTGATCCGAACCAGTGGTACGTCTTCGAATACCGCCGCCAGGAAGACCTTTTCGACGAGGGGATTCCCGGCACCGGCCTGTTGATCGCGCGTTGGAACGACACGGTGAGCATGGACTATAACGGCATGTTCGCCAATGCCTTCTTCGATTTCTACAACCGGGCGCACCAGTACTGGATTTTCCGGCCGGGCAGCGATGTGGATACCGTGGACGGCAACATTTACAACGCTTATTTCAGCCAAGCCGTCGGCCGCACCAGTTTCGGCCCGACTACCGACCCGCATCCGTATCTCACCGACGGCACGCCAGAGCACAGCTTCGAGATCACGAATATCCAGGAAACCGGTCCAGAACTGACCTTCCACGTCCATTTTTACAACAACGGGGTGGGGGATTATGCTTTGGAAGACAACGTGACGGTATATCCGAATCCGGCGAAGGACGTCGTCAATGTACAATGTACAATGAACAATGCACAATGTTCGGGTGTCGAGGTGTTTGATGTTTACGGGAAGGTTGTCCGCACCGTTGTTGGGGTGAATAATGATTCGTCCTTACAGATCAATGTCTCCGGCCTCGCCCCCGGCATGTATTTCGTGCGCGTGTCCACGGACAAGGGCGCGGTGACGAAACAGTTTGTGAAACGGTAAACCGCTTAAAAACTAGACAGTTAGTGTGTGAAAAAGGGGCGCAATGAATTACGCCCCTTTATTTTTGTGTGTATTCGCGCGATACGCGGAGATTCGCGTTACGCCAAACTCCACTCCGCGCCGTCCTTGGTGTCTTTCACCACGATGCCGGCGGCATTCAGGTCGTCGCGGATCTTGTCCGACAGTGCCCAGTTTTTCTCGGCCTTGGCCGTCTTGCGCATGTCCAAAACCAATTGCATGGCTTTTTCGAGCGCGTCGTGCTCGCGGGTGTCGCCTTGTGCCAACTCGGGCTTGATGCCCAAAATGTCGAAGAAGAATTCGCGGAACGTGGTCTTCAGCAGCTCGATGTCCTCTGCGGTGAGGGTGGCGTGACCGTCCTTCACGGCGTTGATGATGCGCACGGCGTCGAACAGCTCGGCAATCACCTTCGGAGTGTTGAAATCGTCGTTCATCGCCTCGTAGCAGCGCTCCTGCAGGGCTTCGATATTTTCGGTAGAGGTGGCTCCGGCCTTCAGGCTGTCGAGGTGACGCTCGGCGGCGTACAGCTTCTCCAAGCCTTTCTCGGCGGACTGCAGTGCAGCGTTGCTGAAATCGACGGTGCCGCGGTAGGAGGCCTGAAGCACGAAGTAACGTATCGTCATCGGGGAGTAGGCTTTCTCCAGCTTGGGATGGTTGCCGGTGAAGAACTCATTGAGCGTGATGAAGTTGCCCAGCGACTTGCCCATCTTCTGCCCTTCGATGGTGATCATGTTATTGTGCATCCAGTATTTGACGGAGCTTTTGCCGTTGGCCACGGTGCTTTGGCAGACCTCCGACTCATGGTGCGGGAACAACAGGTCCATGCCGCCGCCGTGAATGTCGAATTGTTCGCCCAAGTACTTGGTGCTCATAGCGGTACATTCGATGTGCCAGCCCGGGAAGCCGACGCTCCACGGGGAATTCCAACGCATGATGTGCTCCGGCGACGCCTTCTTCCAAAGGGCGAAGTCGGCGGGGTTGCGTTTCTCGCTCTGCCCGTCCAACTCGCGGGTGTTGGCGATCAGTTCGGACAGCACCCGGCCCGACAGCTTGCCGTAGCCGAAATCTTTGTCGAACTTCTCCACATCGAAATAGACGGAGCCTTCCGACACGTAGGCGTAGCCTTTGTCGAGGATTTGCTGCACCATCTCGATTTGCTCGATGATGTGGCCGGACGCGCGGGGCTCGATGGAGGGTCCCTTCACGTTGAGGGCGTCCATGGCGCGGTGGTAACTGTCCATGTAGTACTGCGCCACCTCCATGGGCTCGAGCTGCTCCAAACGGGCCTTCTTGGCGATTTTGTCCTCGCCTTCGTCGGCATCATGCTCCAGATGGCCCACATCGGTGATGTTGCGGACGTAACGCACCTTGTATCCGATGTGCGTCAGGTAGCGGAACACCACGTCGAAGGTCACCGCCGGACGCGCATGGCCCAAATGCGGTTCGCCATAGACGGTCGGACCGCAGACGTAAAGCCCCACATGGTCGGGCGTGATCGGTTTGAACAGCTCTTTCCTCTTCGATAAGGTGTTGAATAAGAAAACTTTGCCTTTATTTTCGGTCTTTTCCATATACTTGGATTGTTTGTTCTTGAAAAAAGGTCGCAAATATACAATTTTTGCCCATACTTAACCTTGTCGGCCCAACAGCCAACAGCCAACAGCCAACAGCCAACAGCCAACAGCTAACAGCCAATGGCCAATGGCCAATAGCCAACAGCCAATAGCCAATAGCCAACTACACCAGGCAGGGCGCGATGTCGTAGCCGAACACGGTGCCGGGGACGATCTCCTCGGGCTCTTTGCCGTAGCGGAGCACGATCATGTTGCGCGTGCCCTTGAGGGTGATGCGCTCGTTCTCGATCCAGAGGGCGGTGCCCTCGCGAAGGCCGACCACGGTCTTCTCCTTGTTCACGGCCAGATATTCGTTCAGGCGCACCTGACGGGTCTCGCCGCCGTGGCGGATGCTGTCGTTGATGGCCTCCGGATAGGGGTCGATGTAGTGCGGGTTGATTTGGAACGGCACGAGGTCGAAGCAGTCGAAGCTCTCGGGCATCACGATGGGCATGTCGTTGGTGGTGCAGAGCGTCGGGCAGGCCACGTTGGAGCCCGCGCTCCAGCCCATGTAGGGCGTGCCCTCCATCACCTTGCGGCGGATGGGCTTGATGAGCTTGTTGCGGTGCAGTTCGGCCACCAGGTGGAAGGTGTTGCCGCCGCCCACCATGATGAACTTCGCGTTGTTGACCGCCGCCACGGGGTCGCTGACCTCGTGCACGGAAACGACTTTCTTCCCTAACTTCTCGAACACGCCGCGTACGCGGGCCGTGTAGCTGTCGTAGCTGTCGGGATAGACTTTTCCGCCCACGTCCACGCCGGCGTACGGCACGAACAGGATTTCATCAGCCGTGCCCTGCAGGAACTCCGCGATCAACGGCTGGCACCAACCCAGGTAGGGTTCCTTGTAATTTGTTGAGTTGCTTATCAGTAATAGTTTCATTGTTTCGTTGTTTTTTGTTTAAATAAAGACTTTAGACTTTAGACTTTGGACTTTAGACTTTGGACTTTTTGGGGCTATCGTTATTACTTGAATTATCGTTACGTTCAATGTATGTTATTTTTAAGTCTTAAGTCTCAAGTCTCAAGTCTCAAGTCTCAAGTCTAAATCTGCGGTCCGAAGGGAATCAACGCCTTGCCTTCCTCGGTGTCGCTGAAGTTGGCGAAATTCTTGATGAAGGCGGAGGCGAGCTCGTTGGCGTTCTTCTGGAAAGCGTCCTTGTCGGCCCAGCTGTTGACGGGGTTGAGGATGTTGTCATCCACGCCGGTCACGTGCTTGGGAATCACCAAGTTGAAGGGTTTCACGATTTCGGTCTCGCAGCTCTTGAGCTCGTCGTTGAGGATGGCCGTGATGATGGCGCGGGTGGCTTTCAGCGAGATGCGCTCGCCGACGCCGTAGCCGCCGCCCGCCCAGCCGGTGTTCACCAAGTAAGCCGTGGCGTTGTGCTCTTCGAGTTTCTTGGCCAGCTCTTCGGCGTACTTCGTGGGGTGCAGCAGCAGGAAGGCCGCGCCGAAGCAGGAGGAGAAGGTCGGCTGCGGGGTCACGATGCCGCGCTCTGTGCCGGCCAGCTTAGCGGTGTAACCGCTTAAGTAGTAGTACATCGTCTGCTCCTTGTTGAGGATGGAGACCGGCGGCAGCACGCCGAAAGCGTCGGCGGAGAGGAAGATGATCTTGCTCGGATGGGTGCCGCGGGAGACCGGGCGCACGATGTTGTTGATATGGTAGATGGGGTAGGAGACGCGGGTGTTCTCGGTCTTCTCGGCGGAGTTGAAGTCGATGTTGCCCTCGGCATCCACCACGAGGTTCTCCAGCAGCGCGTCACGCTTGATGGCGTGGAAGATGTCGGGTTCCTTCTCCTCGCTGAGGTTGATGCACTTGGCGTAGCAGCCGCCCTCGAAGTTGAAGACGCCGTTGTCGTCCCAGCCGTGCTCGTCGTCACCGATGAGGGCGCGGTTCGGGTCGGTGGAGAGGGTCGTCTTGCCGGTGCCGGAGAGGCCGAAGAAGATGGCGGTGTCGCCGTTCTTGCCCTCGTTGGCCGAGCAGTGCATGGCGGCCATGCCCTTGAGCGGCAGGAAGTAGTTCATCACGGAGAAGATGCCCTTCTTCATCTCGCCGCCGTACCAGGTGCCGCCGATGAGGGCCATGCGCTCCGTCAGGTTGAAGGCCACGAAGACCTCGCTGTTCAGGCCCATCTCCTTCCAGTCGGGGTTGGTGGTCTTGCCGGCGTTCAGCACCACGAAGTCGGGCTCGAAGTCGGCCAGCTCCTCCTTAGAGGGACGGATGAACATGTTCTTCACGAAGTGGGCCTGCCAAGCCACCTCCGACACGAAACGCACTTTCATGCGGGAGTTCTCGTTGGCGCCGCAGTAGCCGTCCATCACATACACTTTCTTGCCGGAAAGCTGCTTCTGGCAGAGCATCCGGAAATGCTCCCAGGTCTTGTGGTCGATGGGCTTGTTGTCGGAGCCCTTCTTGTTGGGGTCGTACCACCACACGTTGTCCTTCGTGTTCTCGTCCAGGACGATGTATTTGTCTTTGGGCGAACGGCCGGTGAAGATGCCGGTGTCGACCGAAAGGGCGCCCGACTTGGTCAGGTATGCCTTCTCATAACCCGTCAGTTCCGGGTTGGTCTCGTGCTTGTACAGTTCGTCGTAAGACAAATTGTGGTAAATCTCAACGGGGTTCTCAACGCCCAGCGCTTGCAATTCTGCTCTTAAGTCTCTCATATTTATGGGGTTTATAATTATTGATTTCGGATTGGCAAAGATACTTTTTTTATGATTACGCTCACCGAAATCAAGAGGTTATTTTGCGCGGACTGGAAAAAATCCGTTTTGCCCCCGGAATCCAACGGCCATCTTTCCGTTTTTTACCGTGTCTTCCTTTGATTCGGACGCCCGCTCGTTCCTTCCCGGAATCCCTTGAAATCACGCGGAAATCTGTTGTAAATAATGCAACAAACTGTTGTTAATGTTGCAACAAAATATAAACATTAAATTAATTATTTTTTTGCTTCTTTGTAAATAGATTGTTGTCCGATTTTATTTTTAACCCGAGGGGATCGCGGGGGGCGGGTTGTCTGTGCGGGTTTGCTAAAACAAAGAAGATGAGCCATTTAACAACCGAACAAAGATACATGATTTATACACTGTACAGGCAAGGGTACAGCCAAAGTTACATTGCTGAGAAGATCGGGAAACACAGGTCGGTGGTTTCCAGGGAGTTGAAGCGGAACAGCGATCCGTTGTCGGAGGATTACGACCCGGAGAAAGCACAACAGATGTACCAAAAACGAATGCACGAGAAACCCAAACGTATCAAGTTCACGCCTGAAATCAAGCGGATTGTGGACTCTGGCCTTGCGAAGGGTCTCTCTCCCGAACAGATTGTCGAGCAGTGCAAGGAGCGGGGGATCGAAGGCATGGTCTCCCATGAGCGCATCTACCGATATGTGCGGGAGGACAAGGAGGCTGGAGGGACACTTTACAAGTATCTCAAGCGTCAGAAATTGCATCCGTGAAGCCTTTTTTTCCCATGTTGAAATGAGTTGAAAAAAAATGGATTTTCTTCGTCGCGCGTGATGTTTTTTTTGCTATTTTTGCAAGTTTACATTTAAGATGTTGCATATTGATGTTGCATTAATGATTTGAATAGTGTAATTAAAAGTATATCAATAATTTATTCGAAAAACCTGTTTCCTATGAAATTGAAAAAGCTATTTCTTTTTTGTGTTGCGTTGGCATTCGTTTTACCATCGTTTGGCCAGTCGGTCCCGAAACCGTTCACAGTTCGGACCTCCCAGTACTCGCCTACGAGAAAAATTTACAACTTGCCGGGTGATTTCGCCTTGATTGGCAACACCAACATGATCCTGAATCCCTATTCGTCAACGATGGGCAATAACAATACTGCCGCAGTAGATTGTGACATCAGTCCCATGGTCTATGTGGATATCGACGGGGATCCCAACACGGTCAACTCTTCTTCCGCGCAGTTAGTGTATTCGACGGAAAATGGCAGTATCCCGGCGAATACGGAAGTGGTCTATGCGGGTCTGTACTGGATGAGCCGCGCCGAACCCACGTTGTACACCCACGGCGACACCATCGACCATACCTATAGGTTGACGGTGAGTAAAAATTCCTCACATGCAACTTACACGTTGAATCCTCTGCCCGGAACAGGCGGCCACACTTATACTATCGTTTATACCTATGGCACTTATGGTAGTAATGGTGTTGCAAGTGTTAGTAATAGTACTAGTCCTGTGTCTGGGAGTACAACTGTCACTATACAAAAAGGTTCAGGAGCAGTCGAAAGTATTATAGCATCAGATGGAAATGATGTTCGATATAGCTACGTAACCACATCAGGTTCTGCAGTAGATGGCAGAGTCGCATTGGATTATTATATTAATGATGTCAGTGGTCATCCCTTGTGGGTCCGTTTTGCGAATCGTCAAGGAGGTATCTACATCGCCAAGAGAACGCAGAAGGAGCTTTCAGTGGTGAAGGGCGGGAAGTCTCATTCCCTGTATGAAAACAAGATCAAGTTCAAACACGAGAGCGAAGCGAATTACACGACGATCACGGCTACTAATACGAATATTATGTATCCTAACCACCAGGATAATGAATGGAATGGCAGTTATTTCTTGAATGTGAGTTATGCGGAGGTGACCGACTATGTGCGTGCGCATGGTGTGGGCAACTATTTCGGTGCGGATGTCTGCATCAAAGAGGGCCATGACTTCCAGGTTGGATTTACCGGAGGATGGGGCCTTGTGGTAGTTTACCAGAACCCCGATATGAATGTGCGTGACATCACCATCTTTGACGGCTATGCTATCATGAATAATGATGAGCATCCAATGGATGTCAACATAAACGGTTTCCGGGCATTGCAGTCAGGTGATGTGAATGTGAAAGTGGCCATGATGGCGGCTGAAGGCGAACCCGGACTGAAGGGAGACATTTGTGAGATGAGGAAGGGTACCAGCACTACCGATTTTGTGCGGTTGAAACACTCCCATAACTCCACGGAAGACTTTTTCAACGGAAGTATCGTCTCCTCGGGCAGTCGTAATCCAAGCTATGGCAACAACTGCGGTTTGGATTTGGTCGTCTTCCATTTGAACAATTCGGGAAATAGTTTGATCGGCAATGGACAGACCGGCACTACACTCAGATATCGTTACAAACCGACCGGCGGCACGCAGGACGTCTATGTGCCGTTCTTCTTTGCCATCGCCCTCGACTCCTATAACTCGAATCCGGTAATTGATGATTACGATTTCGATGTGGAGCTCACAACCAACTGCAATGAGGTGGTGCCTGATTTCACCTCTATTGTTCTCGCCCACGCGAGCACCGATTGTCCCCTTTCTACTGATTTGACGGTCTCACAGTCTGTTGCCGCCGGCACTCCTGTTCCCCGCGGCACTTCCGTTAACGTGACGGTGACCGTGACGGATGAATGCGGTAAGACCGCCCAAAAGGTGATTAACGTGTCTGCCCCGAACCCGGAAATTACATGTCCGCCCACCCTTAACAAACTGCTGGCCTTCGGCGACTGCGTGATGACGATCTATCCTTCCGAATTCGGCACTCCCACCCACTCGTTCGGTTGGAACTGGACCACGGTGAGCAACAACATGCCTGCCGACAATCTTTACGCTGAAGGAGATCATGTGATTACCTGGACGATGACGGACAAGTGCGGCATCGAACTTACCTGCACACAGCTTGTGAAAGTGATTTTCCCGGCATGCCCCGACGCTGTTGACTGCGAAGGTAATGTCTATCATGGTGTGCGTATCGATTGTGACTGCTGGACACAGCGCAACCTCGAGTCCAACTGCTACGGTGACGCCAATGTGTGCGTGACCACTGGTAATTGTGCAGATCCTATCCCGTGTGTGTATGAGTACGAAACTCCGCAACATCCTGACGTGAATTCGAATGTGGCCACCTTCGGCAAACTCTATTGCGACACAGCCGCGCTGGGTGACAGCACGGTGAACGCTTACGGCCATGTCCGTGGCATCTGCCCTGAAGGCTGGTACCTCCCGACCCCTGAAAAGTATGAACAACTGAACAGCCACGGTGCCGACGCTTTGAAGTCCCCGCTTTACTGGACGGATGGCGGTGGTAGCAACACGACGGATTTCACTTGGCTGCCCGCTGGTTGGTACAACGGCGAACTGGGTCGTTTTGAGGGCATGCTTTCCGAGGGCTATTTCTGGTCCACGAAAGTTGTCAGCGGCAAGGTGCAAAGCTCTGCCGTGGAAATCTTCCATGATTGCGACTCGGTCATTCAAAAGGAATCGCATAGCGGCCTTGGATACAGCGTCCGTTGCATCAAGGAAAAAGACTAAGATTCGGTTAACCGACATAAGTTCGCGCATGATAGCGAACCGATACAAAAGAGGGCTGATCTCGACACGGAGATTAGCCCTTTTTGGTTTCAGGCTCTTCCTTATATTTATAATGTGTCGGACGGAGTGTTGGATACCGAGATATTATACAAAATAAGATTTTTAATGCAAAAATCTTGTATTTTTGCCGCCGGAAATTTCCTTCGGGATTTCTGTTGTAAATAATTATAAACCAATATTTTATGGAAAAAGTGCTGAATTTGTTGAAAACAAAAAAATTCTGGATTGAGCTCCTCATCATGACGTTGGGAATGCTCATCACGGCCATTGCGGTCTATTACTTCTTGGTGCCGAGCAAATTGATTATCGGTACCATCTCGGGTCTCTCCATCGTAATCAGCGGGGTGTCCGAGCAGTTGTTCGGGTTCGCGCTGCCGGTCTCCACGGTGGTGCTGGTGGTGAACGCCATCCTGCTGGTGCTGGCCTACTTCCTGATTGGCAAGGAATTCGGTGTCAAGACGGTCTATACGGCCTTGATTCTTGGTCCGCTGATGGCCCTGTTGGAGAAGTTCCTGCCCTACACGCGCTTCCTGGCGGAGGGTTCCACTTCGGTGATGGGCGACATCTGGTTCGACCTTTGCTGCTTCGTGCTGTTGCTGAGTGCTTCGCAGGCGGTGCTGTTCTCCATCAACGCCTCCACCGGCGGTCTGGACATCTTGGCCAAGATCGTCAACAAATACCTGCACTTCGACATCGGCAAGTCAGTGACCATCGCGGGGGCATGCATCTGCTGCACGGCTTTCGCCATCAACCCCTTCCGCATGGTCGTCATCGGCCTCATCGGCACGTGGATCAACGGTCTGGTGGTCGATTATTTCACCGCTAACCTCAACAACCGCAAGCGTGTGTGCATCGTCTCCAAGGATTACGACCGCATCCGCCGCTACATCATCGACCAACTGGTGCGCGGCTGCACGCTGTACGAGGTCATCGGCGGCTACACCAACGAAAAGTCCATCGAGTTGGAGACATTGCTCACTAAGGACGAGTTTTCCAAACTGATGGAATTTATCAGCAAGGAAGAAATCAAGGCGTTCATCACTGCCGGCAATGTGAGCGAGGTTTACGGTCTCTGGTTCAAGGACAAGAAGCGCGTGAAAAAGCACGCGGAGTTGCGGTAAGATCTGATACTGCGATAAACGAAAAAGAGAGACGAGGTTGCCCCGTCTCTCTTTTGCTATAGGTGGTTTCGTACGATTGAATTCCGTTATCTTATTATCGTGATCGACCCGTGCCACTGCGTGGTCTTGGCCTTGCCTTTGTAGGTGAAGGTGTAGTAATAGACGCCGTCGCTGAGGTCGTCGCCGGTGAACGGGTTCTCACCAAGGTGGATTTGGCCGTCTTTGGACCAGGTGTCGTAGTTCTTGACGTGGAAGACCACCTTGCCCCAACGGTCGCTGATACGCAGCTCGTTGTGGCGGTATTCGTCGGGATCTTCGGGGTTGATGTCGGTGTTGAGGTTCCCGATGGCCCACACGTCGTTGATGCCGTCCCCGTTGGGCGTGATCACGTTCGGGAAGATGAGGTCGTCCTCAACGATGACGGTGTGGCTCACGGAGTCGCCGCATCCGCCCTGGGTCACCAAGGTCAGCGTCACCACGTAGTCACCCCAGGTGGAATAGACATGCGAGGTAGTGACCTCCCCCTGCGTCTCTTCCCCGTCGCCGAAGTCCCAGACCAAGTTGCTGGTGAGGTCCCCGGTCACGTTGTCGGAAAGATAGGCGGTGAAATCGACGTTGCCGCCGTTGTCGCTGATCATGGAGATTTCCGGCGAGGCTAAGAAGTCGATGTCGGGTTGCGGAGAGGTGGTGATGTAGTTCCATTTGGTGACGGAATCCATGCAACCTTCCGGCGTGGTGATGACCAGTTTCACGGAATAGGAACCGCCGTCGGTGAAGTCGATGACAGGGTTGTCCTCGTTGGAATAGTCGATGATGTTGAAGTTTTCATCGAAGAAATACCATTCGGTGGTCAGACTGTCGGGATTCGGGGTTGACAGGTCGGTGAAATGGACGGTCAGCGGGGTGCAGCCGGAGGTGATGTCGGCCTCTAAATCGGCTTTCGGCAGGGGGTAGAAGTAGATTTGGATGGTGTCGGAACTTTCGCAAGTGAAGGAGGCGTCGGGGTCGTCGAGTGCCACGTTCAGGATGTACTCGCCCGAGGTGATGACCTCGATGGAGTCGCCGGTGTCGCCGGTGTTCCAGGTGTATTCCACATCATTGGCGGCGTAGTTGGCATGCAGCATGACCACCTCGCCGGTGCAAAGGCTCTGGTCGGGGCCGAGGTCGGGCTTGTAGGAGTTCACCAACTGGATGCGGACGCTGTCCAACAGCCACGTGTCTTCGCAGCCGATGGCGCTGTGTGCCCGCAGGTAGTAGTAGCCGGTGTCCGCCAAAGTGAGGTCGTCGATGATGTAGGGCTCATGGGTGAGCGTGTCGCCGTTGGGCGTGATCAGATGCACGGTGTCGATGTTCTCGGTGATGTAGTTGAAGCGCACGGTGTCGTGCAGACAGTAAATTTTGTCCATCATGACATCGATGCGGCCCACGCTGCTGTAGTCGCTGAAATAACCCAGCGAAGAGGACATTCCGGAGTAATAGTCGAGAATGCCAAGGTGGAAGGGACCGAGCGAGTTCTGGAGGATCATGACCTGCTGCGTCGGCACCGAGGAGGTGAACTCGCGGTAGCAGTAGGACCATGCGTTGTTGTAGGGCAGGGTGGTGAAGTAGGAAGCCGGAACGGGCACGTTGTTGTTGCCCACGGTCATGGTGAAGCCGCTGACGTAGGCGGTGGGCACCACGATGGAGAGGCGAAGATGGGTGGAGTAGGAGGGACGTGCATAGACGACCTCCTGCGAACCGGTGCAGCCTAGGGCGGGCAGCTGCGTGCCGCCGGCCTCACCGTCGGAACCGGTCAGCTGGAACACATGGACCGGCTTGTCGGAGGTGATCATCGTGGCGACGGTTGGCGAATTGCTGGGCATATAGGTGTAGCTCTGCCCCACGTTCAGCGTCGCCGAAGGCGTGGCGCTGCCGTTGATATAGACGTGGGTCGTGTCCTGCGTCGGGATGACGCAGATGTTCTCGAACTGGCGGTTGTTGTACATGGCGATGAAGAAGTCGCCGGCATATTCGTTGGGGACGATCTGCTCGCCCACCAGATCCTGTCCGGAATAGCCCGAGAACTGGTTGCTGGCCACGGAGTCGTCGGTGGAGTTCACCGCGATGGGCTTGTCGGAGGTGATGCGCGTGTTGGTGAGGTGCCCGTTGGCCGACTGGTCCGCGGACTTGATGCAGTACGACTGACCCGCGTTGAGCGTGATGGTGATGGGCGTGCCGGCCGCGATGCCGCCTGTCAGCGGTCTCGACGGGATGATGGTCACGGTGGTGTTGTTCTCCGTGGCCACAATCTCGATGCTGTTGCGCGGGTCCGACGGCGGACCATCGACCAACAGGTTCTGCATCGGCACGATGAAGTCGGTGCCCAGACCGTTGCGGCCCTTGAGGGTGTAGATTTCGCTGTTGTTGGCGCCTAACTGGTAGTAGGTGGTGATGTTGGCCGTGGATACGATCTTGAAACCGTGGTTGCACACCGTGTTCACAGGAGCCGTGGAGACGATGCTCTCCTGGCTGGTGACGTCCAGCGCGTAATAGCTGTACGGGTTCAGGTTGACGGTCACAGGGGTGAACGCTGCGTTGGCCGGCTGCGAGATGGTCACCGTCGCCGGACTGCTGAACGAAGTGAAACAGAATGTGATGGGGTTATGTGCGTGGTTGGGGGAAATTTCCGGTGCTGCGAACCAGAAAAGATTGTCGATCTGGGCGCACAAGGGCAACGACGAAGCAAAGAAGCACAGCAAAACAATCAGTTTTTTGCTGAGTTTCTCAGTGAATTGGGCAAAATCATCCATTTTAGTCTATTGAATTAATTCGCCGCAAAGATACTCTTTTTTCTTTACGCTCGGCGAATTATTGTTTTACCACCTTCCGCACCGCGATAACATCGCCTCCTGTCACGGCTTTGACGAAATAGACACCGGAGGCCAGGCCGATCATGTCGATCTGTGCTGTATGCTGTGAATTTCCAGGTGTCGTTTCTACAACGCGCACCAATTTTCCATACGCGTCGAGCAGCTGGATTTCCATCGACTCTGCCGGCATATTGCTGGATGTCCACTGCAGATTGACGATGCCGTTAGTAGGGTTGGGATAGACGTTGAAGTCGAAGATGTCGCGTTCGTCGATTCCGACCCCGGTGGTCAGATGCAGGGTCACCACGGAGTCACATCCGTGGACGGTCTGCAGAGTCTGGGTGTAATCGCCCGAAGCGCAATAGTATAGCCCGTTCCAGTTGAAACAGCTGTCGGAGGTCTCAACGGAGAACTCGGCGACGGCATCGTGATAGATGGTCAGGTGCAGCGTATCGACACTTTCGCAGCCGTCAGCGTTCTGGTAAGCGTGGGTGTAAACACCAGAGGTTGTGTATGTTTCGCCGTGCCAAGTGAAGCTCTCGCAAGCGGTTTCGGTCTCGGCATTGTGCGTGCCGTGGAGGACGGTCAGGTGCAGGGTGTCCACGCTTTCGCACCCGTCGGTATTCTGGTAGGTGTGGGTGTAAGTACCGGAATTAGTGTACGTTTCGCCGTGCCAGACAAAGCTCTCGCAAGCGGTTTCCGTTTCGGAGTTATGCGTGCCATGGAGGATAGTCAGGTGCAGCGTATCGACACTTTCGCAGCCGTCAGCATTCACGTACGTGTAGGTGTAAACGCCCGATGTTGTGTAGGTTTCACCGTGCCAGACAAAGCTCTCGCAGGCGGTTTCGGTCTCGGAGTTGTGCGTGCCGTGGAGGACGGTCAGGTGCAGCGTATCCACACTTTCACAGCCATCGGCATTCTGGTAAGTATGAGTGTAAACGCCCGATGTCGTGTAGGTTTCACCGTACCAGACAAAGCTTTCGCAGGCTGTTTCGGTTTCGGAGTTGTGCGTACCGTGGAGTACGGTCAGGTGTAGCGTATCGACACTTTCGCAGCCGTCAGCATTCTGGTAGGTATGGGTGTAAACGCCTGATGTCGTGTACGTTTCGCCGTGCCAAGTGAAGCTCTCGCAAGCCGTTTCGGTCTCGGCATTGTGCGTACCGTGGAGGACGGTCAGGTACAGCGTATCGACACTTTCGCAGCCGTCAGCGTTCTGGTAAACATAAGTATATGTACCGGAATTGGTATATGTTTCACTATGCCAAACGAAGTTCTCGCAAGCCGTTTCGGCTTCGGAATTGTGCGTACCGTGGAGTACGGTCAGGTGCAGGGTGTCCACGCTTTCGCAGCCGTCAGCGTTCACGTATGCGTGGGTGTAAACGCCCGAAGTCGTGTAGGTTTCACCGTGCCAGACAAAACTCTCGCAAGCCGTTTCGGTTTCGGAGTTATGCGTGCCGTGGAGGACAGTCAAGTGCAGCGTGTCGGTGCTTTCGCAACCGTCAGCGTTCTCGTAGGTGTGAGTGTAAATACCTGATGTCGTGTAGGTTTCACCGTACCAAACAAAGCTTTCGCAAGCTGTTTCGGTTTCGGAGTTGTGTGTGCCGTGGAGGACGGTCAGGTGTAGCGTATCGACGCTTTCGCAGCCATCGGCATTTTGGTAAGTGTGGGTGTAGATGCCCGATGCCGTGTACGTTTCGCCGTGCCAAACAAAGTTTTCGCAGGCGGTTTCGGTTTCGGTATTGTGCGTACCGTGGAATACGGTCAGGTGCAGGGTATCGACGCTTTCGCAGCCATCGGCATTCTGGTAAGTGTGGGTGTAAACACCCGATGTCGTGTAGGTTTCGCCATGCCAGACAAAGTTCTCGCAAGCCGTTTCGGCTTCGGAATTGTGCGTACTGTGGAGTACGGTCAGGTGCAGCGTGTCGACACTTTCACAGCCATCGGCGTTCTGGTAAGTGTGGGTATAAACGCCCGATGTGGTGTACGTATCGCCATGCCAAATGAAGCTCTCGCAAGCCGTTTCGCTCTCGGCATTGTGGGTGCCGTGGAGGACAGTCAGATGCAGCGTGTCGGTGCTTTCGCAACCGTCAGCGTTCTCGTAGGTGTGAGTGTAAATACCTGATGTCATGTATGTTTCACCGTACCAAACAAAGCTTTCGCAAGCTGTTTCGGTTTCGGAGTTGTGCGTGCCGTGGAGGACAGTCAGGTGCAGGGTGTCCACGCTTTCGCACCCGTCAGCGTTCTGGTAGGTATGGGTGTAGATGCCCGATTCAATGTATAGTACACCGTTCCATTCATAGCTCTCGCAAGCGGTTTCGGTTTCGGAATTGTGGGTTCCGTGGAGGATAGTCAGATGCAGGGTGTCGACGCTTTCGCAGCCATCGGCATTCTGGTAAGTGTGGGTGTAAACGCCCGATGTCGTGTAGGTTTCGCCATGCCAGACAAAGTTCTCGCAAGCCGTTTCGGTCTCGGCATTGTGCGTACCGTGGAGTACGGTCAGGTGCAGCGTATCAACGCTTTCGCAGCCGTCGGCATTCTGGTAGGTGTGGGTGTAGATGCCCGATGCCGTGTATGTTTCGCCGTGCCAAGTGAAGTTCTCGCAAGCCGTTTCGGTTTCGGCATTGTGCGTGCCGTGGAGGACAGTCAGGTGCAGCGTATCGACGCTTTCGCAACCGTCGGCATTCTGGTAAGTATGGGTGTAAACGCCTGTCGTCGTGTAGATTTCGCCTTGCCAGGTGAAGCTCTCGCAAGCGGTTTCGGTCTCGGCATTGTGCGTGCCGTGGAGGACGGTCAGGTGCAGCGTATCGACACTTTCGCAGCCATCGGCATTCTGGTAAGTATGGGTGTAAACGCCCGAAGTCGTGTAGGTTTCACCGTGCCAGACAAAACTCTCGCAGGCGGTTTCGGTCTCGGAATTGTGGGTGCCGTGGAGGACAGTCAGGTGTAGCGTATCGAGGCTTTCGCAGCCGTCAGCGTTCTGGTAGGTATGGGTGTAAATACCTGATTCAATGTATAGTACACCGTTCCAGTCATAGCTCTCGCAAGCGGTTTCGGTTTCGGCATTGTGCGTGCCGTGGAGGACGATCAGGTGCAGGGTGTCCACACTTTCGCAGCCGTCGGCATTCTGGTAAGTATGGGTGTAAACGCCTGATGTCGTGTACGTTTCGCCGTGCCAAGTGAAGCTTTCGCAGGCCGTTTCGATGTTGGAATTGTGCGTACCGTGGAGTACGGTCAGATGCAGCGTATCGACGCTTTCGCAGCCATCGGAGTTCTGGTAAGCGTGGGTGTAAATACCTGATGTGGTGTATGTTTCGCCGTGCCAAATGAAGCTTTCGCAAGCCGTTTCGGTTTCGGAATTGTGCGTGCCGTGGAGGACAGTCAGGTGCAGCGTGTCGGTGCTTTCGCAGCCGTCGGTGTTCTGGTAATTATAGGTGTATACGCCCGTCGTTGTGTACGTTTCGCCGTGCCAGACAAAGCTTTCACAGGCTGTTTCAGTCTCGGAGTTATGCGTGCCGTGGAGGATGGTTAGGTGCAGCGTGTCCACGCTTTCGCAGCCGTCTGCATTCTGGTAGGTATGGGTGTAGATGCCCGATTCAATGTATAGTACACCGTTCCATTCATAGCTCTCGCAAGCGGTTTCGGTTTCGGAGTTGTGCGTGCCGTGGAGGATAGTCAGGTGCAGCGTGTCGGTGCTTTCGCAGCCGTCAGCGTTTTCGTATTCATAGGTGTAAACACCTGATTCGATGTATAGTGCGTCGTGCCACTCATAGTTTTCACAGGCCGTTTCGGTTTCGGCATTGTGCGTGCCGTGGAGAATGGTCAGATGTAGCGTATCCGTGCTTTCGCAGCCGTCTGCATTCACGTATGCGTGGGTGTAGATGCCCGATGTTGTGTATGTCTCGCCGTGCCAAGTGAAGCTCTCGCAAGCCGTTTCGGTCTCGGCATTGTGCGTACCGTGGAGGATAGTCAGGTGCAGCGTATCCACACTTTCACAGCCATCGGCATTCTGGTAAGTATGGGTGTAGATGCCCGATGTCGTGTATGTTTCACCGTGCCAGACAAAGCTCTCGCAAGCTGTTTCGGTTTCGGAGTTGTGCGTACCGTGGAGGATAGTCAGGTGCAGCGTATCGACACTCTCGCAGCCATCGGCGTTTTCGTATTCATAGGTGTAAACACCTGATTCAATGTATAGTACGTCGTGCCATTCATAGCTCTCGCAAGCCGTTTCGGTCTCGGCATTGTGCGTGCCGTGGAGGACAGTCAGGTGCAGCGTATCGACGCTTTCGCAACCGTCAGCGTTTTCGTATTCATAGGTGTAAACACCTGATTCAGTGTATAGTACGTTGTGCCATTCATAGTTTTCACAGGCCGTTTCGGTCTTGGCATTGTGCGTGCCGTGAAGGACGGTCAGGTGCAGCGTATCCACACTTTCGCAGCCATCGGCATTCTGGTAAGTGTGGGTGTAAACGCCCGATGTCGTGTACGTTTCGCCGTGCCAGACAAAACTCTCGCAGGCTGTTTCGGTCTCGGCATTGTGGGTGCCGTGAAGGACGATCAGGTGTAGCGTATCGACGCTTTCGCAGCCGTTGGTATTTTGGTACGTATGGGTGTAAACGCCCGATGTCGTGTACGATTCGCCGTGCCAAGTGAAGCTCTCGCAAGCCGTTTCGGTCTCGGCATTGTGCGTACCGTGGAGGACGATCAGATGCAGCGTATCGACACTCTCGCAGCCGTCGGCATTTTGGTAAGTATGGGTGTACATGCCAGAGGTTGTGTAGATTTCGCCGTGCCAGGTGAAGCTCTCGCAGGCTGTTTCGGTTTCGGCATTGTGCGTGCCGTGGAGTACGGTCAGGTGCAGGGTGTCAACGCTTTCGCAACCGTCGGCATTCTCGTAAACATAAGTAAATGTACCAGAATTGGTGTATGTTTCACCGTGCCAGGTGAAGCTCTCGCAGGCCGTTTCGGTCTCGGCATTGTGCGTACTGTGGAGTACGGTCAGGTGCAGCGTATCAACGCTTTCGCAGCCGTCGGCGTTTTCGTATTCATAGGTGTAAACACCTGATTCAAAGTATAGTACGTCGTGCCATTCATAGCTCTCGCAAGCCGTTTCGGTCTCGGCATTATTCGTGCCGTGGAGTACGGTCAGGTGCAGTGTGTCCGTGCTTTCGCAACCGTCTGCGTTCTCGTAAGTGTGGGTGTAAGTATCCGAATTGGTGTACGTTTCACCGTGCCAGGTGAAGCTCTCGCAGGCCGTTTCTGTCTCGGAATTGTGCGTGCCGTGGAGGACGGTCAGGTGCAGCGTGTCCACACTTTCGCAGCCGTCGGCATTCTGGTAAGTGTGGGTGTAAACGCCTGATGTGGTGTAGGTTTCACCATGCCAAGTGAAGCTTTCGCAAGCGGTTTCCGTTTCGGCATTGTGCGTGCCGTGGAGGACGGTCAGGTGCAGGGTATCGACGCTTTCGCAGCCGTCGGCATTTTGGTAAGTATGGGTGTAAATGCCTGTTGACGTGTACGTTTCACCGTGCCAGGTGAAGTCCTCGCAGGCGGTTTCAGTCTCGGAGTTATGCGTGCCATGGAGGACAGTCAGGTGCAGCGTATCGACACTTTCGCAGCCGTCGGCGTTCTGGTACGTGTGGGTGTAAACCCCTGTCGTCGTGTAGATTTCACCGTGCCAAGTGAAGCTCTCGCAGGCCGTTTCTGTCTCGGAATTGTGCGTGCAGTGGAGTACGGTTAGGAGCAGGGTGTCGACACTCTCGCAACCATCAGCGTTTTCGTATTCATAGGTGTAAACACCTGATTCAATGTATAGTACGTTGTGCCACTCATAGTTTTCGCAAGCGGTTTCCGTTTCGGCATTGTGCGTGCCGTGGAGAATGGTCAGGTGCAGGGTGTCCACACTTTCGCAGCCGTCGGAATTCTGGTAAGTATGGGTGTAAACACCTGTTGTCGTGTAGGTTTCACCGTGCCAGACAAAACTCTCGCAAGCCGTTTCGGTCTCGGAATTGTGGGTTCCGTGGAGTACAGTCAGGTGCAGCGTATCGACGCTTTCGCAGCCGTCGGCGTTTTCGTATTCATAGGTGTAAACCCCTGATGTGGTGTATGTTTCACCGCGCCAAACAAAGCTCTCGCAAGCCGTCTCGGTCTCGGCATTGTGCGTGCCGTGGAGGATAGTCAAGTGCAGCGTGTCGGTGCTTTCGCAGCCGTCGGAATTCTGGTAAGTATGGGTGTAAACGCCTGATGTCGTGTACGTTTCTCCATGCCAAGTGAAGCTCTCGCAAGCGGTTTCGGTCTCGGCATTGTGCGTACCGTGGAGGACGGTCAGGTGCAGCGTGTCAACACTTTCGCAGCCATCGGCATTCTGGTAAATATGGGTGTATACGCCCGTCGTTGTGTACGTTTCGTTGTGCCATACAAAGCTCTCGCAGGCGGTTTCGTTTTCGGCATTATGCGTACCGTGGAGGACGGTCAGGTGCAGCGTGTCTACACTTTCGCAGCCGTCGGCATTCTGGTAAGTATGGGTGTAAACGCCCGTCGTGGTGTACGTATCGCCATGCCAAGTGAAGTTCTCGCAAGCGGTTTCGGTCTCGGCATTGTGGGTGCCGTGGAGGACGGTCAGGTGCAGCGTATCCACACTTTCACAGCCGTCGGCATTCTGGTAAGTATGGGTGTAAACACCTGTCGTTGTGTATGTTTCACCGTGCCATACAAAGCTCTCGCAAGCGGTTTCCGTTTCAGAGTTGTGCGTGCCGTGGAGTACGGTCAGGTGCAGGGTGTCCACGCTTTCGCAACCGTCGGCGTTCGCGTAAATGTGGGTGTAGATTCCCGATGTGGTGTATGTTTCACCGCGCCAAACAAAGCTTTCGCAAGCGGTTTCGGTTTCGGCATTGTGGGTGCCGTGGAGGACGGTCAGGTGCAGGGTGTCCACGCTTTCGCAGCCGTCTGCATTCTGGTAATTATGGGTGTAAACGCCCGATGTGGTGTACGTTTCGCCGTGCCAAACAAAGTTCTCGCAGGCCGTTTCGGTTTCGGAATTGTGCGTGCCGTGGAGGATGGTCAGGTGCAGCGTATCGACACTCTCGCAGCCGTCGGCATTCTGGTAATTATGGGTGTAAACGCCTGATGTGGTGTACGTTTCGCCGTGCCAAACAAGACTTTCACAGGCCGTTTCGGTCTCGGAATTGTGCGTGCCGTGGAGGACGGTCAGGTGCAGCGTGTCCACACTTTCGCAACCGTTCGCATTTTGGTAAGTATAGGTGTAAACGCCTGATGTGGTGTGTGTTTCATCGTGCCAGACAAAGCTCTCGCAGGCGGTTTCAGTCTCGGAGTTGTGCGTGCCGTGACGGATGGTCAGGTGCATCGTGACCACGGAGTCGCAGCCGTTCGCGGCTTCGAAAGTCTGCGTGTAGCTGCCGCTTTCCGTGTAGGAAGTACCGTTCCAAACGTATTCCTCGCATGCGCTGGCGGCGAAAAGGATGCTCTTGCCATGATTTATGGTCAAATGTAGGGTGTCCACGCTTTCGCAGCCGTCAGCGTTTTGATATGCATACGTGTATGTCCCGGAGGTGTAGTATTTTTTCCCGTGCCACTCGAATCGCTCACAGGCGACTTCTGTGACCGCATGATGATCGCCATGCAGGATGGTCAGATGCAAGGTGTCGACCTGTGTGCAGCCGTGGTTGTCGCTGTGCCCGTAAGTGTAATCGCCGGAAACAGTGTAAACCGTGCCGTTCCAGGTGTAGCTTTCGCACTCTGTGATTGAAGTGGCGCTGTGCACGGGGCTGTTGACGGTCAGATGCAGGGTCATCACGGAGTCGCAACCGTTCTCAAGCGCGAATGTCTGTGTGTAATCGCCGCTTATGGTGTAGATTTCCCCGTTCCAGACGTAGCTTTGGCAGGATTCCGCGGAAAATTCGGCGGGCTCGGGACAGGGCGTCGGCTCGCTCTTCATGATCCGGATTTGGTTCTTGACGTTTAACACGGTGCCGGAATAGCTTGACGGCGCGAAGGGATCGTAGTCGGTGTTGTCGCTGTAGATCCGTATCGCCTGACCTGTGGCGTCAAAGACCAAGAAGGGCGTGGTTTTCACGTAACTTCCTGTGTTGTCGTCCACGATGACGGCCACATTGCCTGTGCCGTTGTATGCGAAGGCGTTGTCAAGCGTGATGGTGGTCCACATGTTGTCGGCGAAGTTCACGGTGCCGCTGAAAACGAGGTCGTTGGAAGTGACCGGAATCCAGTCGTCGCTGCCGCTGAAGCTGCTTTTGTTGGTGTTGACCATGTAGATGTTCAGGGTACGGATGCATTCGTTGTTGCTGTTCTTGTAAAAGTCGATGCTTTGGATGTCCCCTTCTTCACCAAGTTCCGACGCGGTGAAAATCTGCTGGGTCAGCGAATACTTGTAGAAGTTGTGGGTGGGCAGGAAGTTCCCGGTGGCCGTGCCGCTGCCGATCTGCAGCTTGTCGGACGGCTGGAAACTGACGGTGTTGCTCCAGGTGCTGAAGTCGCCGTCTCCGCAGTAGGCACGCACCGTGGCGGTATAAAGAGCTTCAGGGGTTAAACCTGTCAAGGTGAACGGGTTGACGTTGACTTGGATGGGATTGGATTCGTTGCCGTTGAGGCAGATCTGCCAGCTGTTGGCGCCGGTGTTGTCTGTCCAGACCAGTTCCGCGCTGGTGGCGGTGACGCCCAAAACGGTCAGATTGGTGGGCTTCGGACAGGTGAGTGCGCAGTTCACAGTGTGGTTGAACGCTGCGGACATCGCGCCCGAGCCGGAGAAGACCACTTCATCGTTCACATCCCAGAAGGTGTAGGAACATTCGTTGTCATAGCTGCCGCTTACCCATTCGAGCCGGATGTTGCGGCCGTTGCAGAGGGAAAGGGAACCGCTTTCCGTGATGGGCGCGCTGGCGTGGTCGTTGGTGGTGTTGGTGAGCGTGGCCAGCTCTTCGTCCGTCGTCGCGTCTTTCACCACGATGGAGGCGCCGTTCCAACCGTCGCCGTAGCTGTCGGTGAGTTCGTACCGGATCTCGCAGACGTCTTCCGGATTGCAGGCTGGCGTTGTGAAGGAGTCGCTCTTCCAACCGCTCGTCCCGCTGCTGCAGACGGTCTGCACCCTTACCTCATACGTGGTGCTGGGATTGAGGTTGGTCAGCGTGTAGGAGGACGCGGTGATGTTGGAGGCCACGGTCGTCCACGCGGAGCTTCCGGCCTTCAATCCGATGTTGTAGCGATTGCTCGTCCCCGTCCAGGAAACCGTGGCGGTGGAGGGGGTGATGTTGGAGACCGTCAGGTTGGCCGGAAGGCTGCATCCGCCTCCGCCTAACACTTCCACGGCCTTGAAGTAGGGGATGTAGTTCTGCGCGAGGGCCACCAGTTCGTATTCTCCTGGATCAAGGGGGGAGGGGAGTGTCAGTGTCACGCTGCCGCTGGAGTTGGCAAAGGCGGCGGCGACAAGTTCGGTGGTGTTCTTCTTCAATGCCACATAGGAATAGGGGGCGGCTTGCACAAAATAGGTGGAGCTGCTCGAGGTGAGGGTGGAGCTGGCGGTCACGCTCATCGTGTTGGGAATGCCCAAATAGACACGCACCGACGGGTCGCCGAAACAGTGGTAGATCTCCCAGTAGTATTGTTTGCGGGAAGATAAGGAGGATTGGACCGACAGGTTTCCGCCCTGCACGATGCCGCCAATGGTGGAGACCCAGTTGCTGTACGCTTCACTGTGCGTGTGGAACATCTTGTCGTAAACGCCCAATTTGGAGGAACTGTAGCTCATATTGGCGTTGATGATGGTGCGCACGCCCACCGCCCAATAGACATCCTCGTTCCAGTAACTGCTGTTGGAAGCGCCGATGTAGCCCATGGCGCCTTTGTTCGCGGCTCGCAGAAGGGCTTCCCCGAAACATTCTGAATCATCGAATTTGCCTGATAGACAGCAGTTTCCGATGAGCAATCCGTACTTGTTGGCATTGGTCATACTGGAAACGTGCGAGGTGTTGAACGATGGATCGGCCCATCCGGAAGAACTGCCGTGGGCCGTGTAGTTGGCCAGTCCGACACCGGCGTTGATCTCGCTACGGATAGTGGCGGCCTGCGATGAGCAGTTGTAGTTGTGCTTATATACGGTGTTGAAGTGATGAGTTGAGCTGTTCGGGTTGACATAATTGTTGTAAATGTAGTTGATCTGTCCGTCGGCGTGGGTGGGAGAGTATCCGTTACCGTCGGTGCCGGCAATCAGCACGGCGTTGCCCAGATAGGATGGATCGGGCATGGTGTATTGCTCGTACATCATGATCTTGGCGATCTGATTGGAAAGCTGGGTGTTGTTGGTGGCTGACAAACGACCATAGTAGCAGTCCGGGAGATTGTCGCTGCCCGAGAGAGTGGCGTAATAGAGGTCGGTCACGTGGTCTTCGTTCGTTTGGTTGTCGAAGGCGGGGATTTGTGCCACATCGCCGACGAGCAGCAGGAACGTAGGGGCCGTGGATGAGTTGTTGTACCGGTTTTGAATGAAATTCTTGATGGAGGAAGTGGTGGTGCCCACGTTGGAGTTGCTGGTGTAAACCAGTTCCACGGAGTAACCCAGCCGGCGTTTCCATTCCGCAAAGGAGGTCAGGGCTGTGTTCGAAGAGAAGGTGGAATGTGCGATGATGAGGTATCGGATGGGAGCGCCCTTGTATTCGTCTTTGGCTTCGTTTGCCATCTTGTTGACAATCAGGCTGGTGTCCGTTGAGAACATGGGCGAAGCATATTTTTCCAAGCGGTTGGTGGAAATCATGTCGGTGTTGACGAAGGTGAATTCCACCTCAATTTGGGTGTAAATGCGGATTCTGTTTGTGACGGGGTTGTACTGCACCGGGGAGAAATACACGTTTGCCAGCGCGACGTCGCGTCTCACACCGGCTTTTTCCACATTCACTAACGGCAAAGCATAGAATGCGTTGGTGGTGTAAATTTGCTGGTTGAAGAGAAAAGGCGGGTTTGTCTCGCTTTTCGACCGACTCGGTTGTGCGGGGTACAGCGGGTGGAGGATGCCGAGGTCGGCGGCGTTGTATTCGGTGTACTGCGCGTTGGTGACGGTGGCGATGACGGAGTCGCAGACGGGAATCTGCAACAGCTTGCTCAGCAGAGGCAGTTGCGGCGCCCCCGGGTTGTTCGAGGCGTCATAGCCCGCCATGGTGATCTGCGAGAAAACACCCTCGGCGATGGAGATTTCCTCCACGAGAAGCGAGTCTGTGCCGACGGAAACGGCCACTTTCTCGTAGTTGTTTTGTTTGATTTTTATGTTCTGTGCGAAAACGAGTGCACAGATGTTCAAAAATAAAAACAGAATAAATGTTCTTTTCATCATGTCTTTATTCGGTGATCGTTTTTTTTTATTCGTTCCTGTTATTCCCCAATCATCGTCCTGAATTCCTCCTCCGACACGATGGGGATGCCGAGCGATTCGGCTTTCTTACGTTTTTCGGGACCCATTTTCTCGCCGGCGAGCACAAAAGCGGTGCTTTTGGAGATGGAGGAGACATTCTTCCCGCCGTGTTTTTCGACGAGTTCTTTGACGGTGTCTCTCGGTATGGAGAACACGCCGCTCACCACGATGCTTTTGCCCGCAAGAGTCTGAGAGACAGGCAAGTTCTCCTCTTTGTTGAGTTCGAATTGGAGTCCTGCGTCGCGCAGGCGCATGAGGATGCCGAGGTTCTCGGTGTCGTTGAAGTAGGCTATGATGCTCTCCGCCACGCGTTCGCCCACGTCCTCCACGGCTGTCAGCTCCTCTGCGGGGGCGTTGGCCACGGCGTCCATGGTCTCGAAATGGCGGGCGAGTTTCTTGGCGGTCACCTCGCCCACGAAACGGATGCCCAGCGCGAACAGCACCCGTTCGAACGGCACCTGTTTCGATGCTTCGATGCCCGACAGGATGTTCTGCACGGTCTTCTCGCGGAAAGAGATGGTTTTCGTCTTGCCGTTGTCATCTTCGATAATCTTCTCTAAACCAAATAGTTGTTCGTAAGTAAGGGAATAGAGGTCGGCGATATTTTTCACCAGGCCGTTGGCGTAGAGCATGTCGATTTTGCCTTCGCCGAGGGAGTCGATGTTCATGGCCTTGCGGGCGATGAAGTGTTCGAGACGGCCTTTGATCTGGGGGGCGCAGTGGTCGGCGTTGGGGCAAAAGACACCCGCTTCGCCCTCGGCGCGTTGGAGTTCGGCGCCGCACACCGGACAATGTGTGACGAAGGGGACGCGCTGTGCGTCGGGGTTTCGTTTCTCGAGGTCCACTCCGACGATTTTGGGGATGATCTCGCCGCCTTTTTCCACGAAGAGGCTGTCGCCCTCGCGGATGTCCATCTCGGCCATGAAATCGCCGTTGTTTAGGGTGGCGCGTTTCACCACGGTGCCGGCGAGCGACACGGGGCTGAGGTTCGCCACCGGGGTGACGATGCCCGTCCGGCCGACTTGGAAGTCCACGCTCAGCAGTTTCGTGGAGACGCGTTCGGCTTTGAACTTGTAGGCAATGGCCCAGCGCGGGCTCTTTGCGGTAGCACCCACCTGCCGTTGCTGGTCGAAGTCGTTGACCTTGATGACGACCCCGTCGATGGGGTAGGGCAGTGCCTTGCGTTTCTCATCCCACGTGTTCAGGAAATCATAGATGCCGTGGAGGTCGCCGACCTTTTCCATCACGTCGGGTTTGCGGAATCCCCACTCGTGGAGCTTCAGCAGGCGGTCGAAATGGTTGCTGCAGGGCAGTTGTTCGCCGAGGGCGAAGTAGAGTTTGAAGTCGAGCCCGCGTTTGGCGACCTCGGCGGAGTCCTGCAGTTTGAGGCTTCCGGAGGCGGCGTTGCGGGGATTGGCGAAGGGAGGCTCGCCGATTTCCTCGCGCTCGGCATTGAGTTGTTCGAAGCTGCTGAAGGGCATGATGATCTCGCCGCGCACTTCGAGCAGCGGCGGGAAGTCGCCCTGAAGTTGCAGCGGGATGGTGCGGATAGTGCGCACGTTGGCGGTGACCACGTCGCCGCGGGTGCCGTCACCGCGCGTCACGGCGCGGACAAGGGTGCCGTTCTCGTATATCAGGCTGATGGCCACGCCGTCGTATTTGAGTTCGCATACGTACTCGGGGGTCACGGCGAGAAGTTCGCGCACGCGGCGGTCGAATTCGATGAGGTCGCCCTGCGAGTAGGTGTTGCCCAACGACTGCATGGGGTACAGGTGTTCTACGGTCTCAAAGCGTTTGGTGACCTCGCCGCCGACGCGCTGCGTGGGGCTGTCGGGCCGCCGCAGTTCGGGGTGAGCGGCCTCAAGGTCAATGAGTTCCTGCAACAGTTGGTCGAAGTCGTAGTCCGAAATCGTGGGGTTGTCCAGCATGTAGTACTGGTAGTTGTGGCGGTTGATGTCGCGGATGAGCCGGTCGATGCGCTCCTGCACGTTTGGGGTGGTTTCTGCCATGGGATTTGAATTTGGCGGCAAAGATACGGTTTTTTTTGTTAGGGGTAGGCACCTGCAGGGCGCAGATGTGCGAATGGCATCGTTTTGCCGGTGATTTCCTCGTGGTTTGTGCTGGTGGTTCTGGACCACCCCCTGCCCCCTCCTGGGAGGAGGGGGTTCCAGGGTGGCCGATACTGCAGGGTGGGGTGGTTCTTGCCCGTGTCGCCCGATTTTTCCGTGGGAAACCGATTGCCGGGGCCGAACTATTCGTGGGAAGGCCGTTGTTGTCAGGAAAGTCCGATCCCCGAGCCCATCTCGGATCCCGGATAAGGCCATTCCTTCCCCCACACACTCCCGCCTCCCCCACGCAAACTCCCGGCCACGGCACAATTCCCCTCCTTTAGGAGGGGGCAGGGGGTGGTCCGCCCGCTCGCGGCTCCGCCGCGAGCCCCTCGGCGAGCATGTTGCGGACGAGTAGGCGTGTATTTTCTTCTTTGATTGCGTTGCTGATGCTGGGGAAATGTTCGAAGTGGAATAGTAAATTTTCGGGACGGGATTTCGCAAGGCGATCTCTACCAAGCCGCCCTCTCTAACCCCTAAACTTCTAAACCGAAAAAAAAGGGGAACCCTTCCGAGTCCCCCTCCTAAGTAATCTCATTAAAAACCGTGTCAGTCTTTCTCTTTGATACACCGCACGGAGTAGCCGTAGCCGGTGTTGACTTCGACCTCCTTGATTACGTCGCAGTCGTGCACGACCACGTGGACGTGTGTCTTGATCTCACCGCCGACGATCTCGGTGGAGAGGAAGTAACCTTCGGAGGTGAGTCCCTCGAAGCGTTGCAGGGCACCGTTCCACCAACCGGCGGGCAGCCAGGTGAAGCCGGTGATGTTGTCACCGCCGCCGTCCGTCCAGTAGAGCGGAGACTTCAGGGCTTCAGCACCGTGGAGGTTGAGGGCTTCGTACTTCTCCGGGGTGGGCAGATACCAACCCTCGGGACAGATGCCGCGGATGTGGCCGTGACTGTTGACGACGCTGTCCTTCAGACCGGCTTCAGGACAGTAGAGCCGTCCGAAGTCGTCGTTAAGGATGTCGATGCCGTATTGGGCGGCGGAGTTGGCGTCATAGAGGTAGTTGCACGGAATCTCCTCCTCGCAGGCACCCGGGTTGCCGTAGTAGTTCGACTGCAGGTTGGTCTGCGTCCAGCAGTCGCAGTCGATGCGGACACCGTGATAGACGTTGCCCTCGCAGTCCACTGCATCTGGACACTGCGGGAAGACGACGATGACCTTCTGTTCGCAGCTTACACTGTAGCCGCAGATGTCGTCGGTGGCCGTCCAGTGGATGATGGTCTCGCCCTCGCTGTAGAGGTTGTCGGTCGGGATGTCGTTGGAGACGGTCATCGGCCAGTCAGCCGGGGCATTGACCGTGGACGTGCCGATTTCCGCGGGATAGATGTTCATCACACAGTCGCCGAAGGCCAGCGTGTCGCGCACGTCAGGCGGGCAGGAGATGGTCACGGTCGGGGCTTCCACCCAGGTGTAGGTGATGGAGACGTTGTCGGCCTTGTTGCCGCAGAGGTCGGTGAAGTGCGCCGTCCAGGTGCGGGAGAACTTGTACGGTTCGCCGGTCACGGCAACCACTCCGCCGTCGGTCACGCTGTCGGTGGGCAGCGCGAAGTTGCCCTCGCAGTTGTCGGAAACGGTGAAGGTCGGCGGGATGATGGTGGTCGGGTCACATCCCAGATGGGAATCCGTCGCCGTGGTGGCGATGACGGGCTTCTCGGTGTCCTCCTTCCATGAGTAGGTCACAGTCAGCGGCGCTGCAGGATTGCCGCAGCCGTCGGTGTAATGGGCTGTCCAACTCTGGGTCTTCTCGCAGCCCGTACCGGTCTTGCCCGTGGTGGTGACGCTGTCGGCGTTCAGCACGAAGGTGCCCTCGCAGTTGTCGGTCACGGTGAAGGTCGGGGCCACGATGGTCGGGTTGCAGCCCTTGTGGTCGCTGACGGCCTCGGTGTGGAGTATGGGCGCGGTGTTGTCCTCGGTCCAGGTGTAGGTCACGGAGACGTCGGTCGCCTTGTTGCCGCACGGGTCGGTGTAGTGTGCCGTCCAGGTCTGGGAACGTTCACAGGTGCTGGTGTTCACGACACCGCCGTCGATGATGCTGTCGGTCGTCAATGCGAACTCGCCCGCGCAGTTGTCGGTGACCTTGAAGGTCGGGGCGGTGATCGTCGGGTTGCAGGCGCCGTCGGGGTTGCTGTTCGTGACCACGGAGATGACGGGCTTGGTCGCGTCCACGGTCCAGGTGTATTCCACGGTGTCGTTGACGGCCTTGTTGCCGCACGGGTCGGTGTAGTGGGCGATCCAGGTGCGCTTGCGTCCGCAGGTGCCGACCGTCTGCTCGCCGCTGTCGCTAATGCTGTCGGCGGGAACCACCGTCGTCGCGTCGCAGTTATCATTCAGAGTGAAGACAGGCGCCGCGAGGTCGGCAGTTGTCGGGTTGCATCCCTTGTCGCCGCTGACCGCCGTGGTGGCGATGACGGGCTTCACGTTGTCCTCGGTCCAGGTGTAGGTCACCTTGACGGTGTCGGCCTTGTTGCCGCAGGCGTCGGTGTAGGTGGCCTTCCAGGTCTGTGACTTCTCGCAGCCGGTGCCCTGGACGCCGTCGGTGGTCACCGTGATGTCAGAGCTGAAGTCGCCCTCGCAGTTGTCAGTGCCGGTGAAGGTCGGGGCGGAGATGGTCGGGTTGCATCCCTTGTCGCCGCTGACCGCGTTGGTGGCGATGATGGGTTTGGTAGGAGTCTTTACTGCAATGGTTACGGTGGCGGTGCCATGACATCCATTGCCGTCAACCACTGTGACCGTCTCGCTGTAGCTCTCCCCACAGGAGACGGGAGCTGCCGGGATTGTTATCATGGACTCTGCACTTAGTGTGGAAACGCTGGTGGAAGTCGGTGTTGCTGTAAGGTCGCCGCTCCAACTATAGGTGTAGTCAGCCTTGGTTGCCGATGTGACAGTTGCCGTAAGCGTGGCCGTTCCGGCGTTGGGGCAGAGATCCGTTAAGGAAGCCATGTTCACAACCGGATCTGGATTCACGACGAGTAGTAAGTACGAGGTGGTGTCGATTTCGTGTCCGTTGATAACTTTCGTGCCAGGGAACTCATAGTAGCCGTGGCTGTCAGTAGTGGCAGGCAGTACTTCGCCGTGCCACGTATAGGTGGCTAATTCCACTTGACAGATGGTATCCTTGTGCAGCTGCTCGACGATGAGCACACGCGTGGTGATGCTGTCGCAGCCGTTGGCGGCGCCGTTCGGGATAGTGTCGGTGAAAGTCATTACTCCGGAGTCTGTGACGTAGAAAGTGTGGTTGGCCACAATCTTATTGTAGTCCTCGCCAACGATGTGGAGGGTGTCGGCATAAATTGTGTCTGTGGAAGGATCGCAGGGCGTCACGACGAGATGACCGAAGACGTACTCGATGCTGTAGTTGGCGGTCACGGTGTCGCCGGTGGTCTGGTTGACCACAATGGCCGTCGGGTAGGCGCGGTTCAGGGAGTCGCCCGGCTCGGTGATGGTGCCATAGACATCCACGAAGACCACGGTGTCGCCAGGAGCCAGGCCCACGGGCGGCGTGTCGAGCCATCCGTGGTCGGTCAGCGGTGTTCCGTCGTACACCTTCTCGTTGCTGTCGGTGGTGATGACCAGCGGGATCGGGTTCACCTTCACGTTGCCGTAAATGGTGTCGATGTCGCTGTAGTGTTCGGGGTTTTGGATGACCACCTCGAAGCCGTTGACGGTGTCGGTGACATCACGCACGGAGACGGGATCGGTGACGGTCACGGTGTCGCCGGTCGGCAGGATGTACTGGTGCGTGCCCGGAGGTGTCGTGCAGGTCGCGCACTCGGGTATCGTGTCACCGCCGTAGGTCACGGTGTAGTCCTCGCAGGTGCGGTAGGTGCCGTTGTAGGCCCACTCGCAGTCGTTGGACTTCACCACGACGGGCTGGCTACATTCAATGTAATCTTTTAAGTGTACTGCCACCTCAGACACATAATTGGCATCCACTGGCATGAAAAGAGGATCCCATGCACAGGTGTTGGCATCATAAGTGGATAAATAATATGTTTCAGCTCCTAAGACAGGCGCTGTGACAAACTCTGTACGTGAACCTGCCGACTGAGTGTCAGTCTTCATCAGATTAAGCCCGCTGTCATACCAGCGGTAGTATTGTTCAGTGGTTGCGCCAGGGGTCACTCCCGACAAGGTCGCCACTTCTCCTGGACAAACTGTGTCTCCCATCACGGCAGGTACGGTGCCGAAATTCTTGGCCGTTACAAAAACCGTGTCGGAAGCTTTGCAGTTTCCAAGTTGGTTTTCTACTGATACATAGAATTGATATAATCCTGGCGTAGAGAGTGAGGTGCTGGTAGTGGTGAATGTGTCTGTAGTGTTAGTTGTTTGAGTGGGAGTCAATGTTGCATCTCCTCCCCAAGAATAGTTGTATTCAGGAACAGAAGGTGTTTTCAAAAGAGCAGTAAGGGTGAGTTCCGAACCGACACACAATGCCGCATCCGGTTCTATGATTTCCAGCACGGGGGCAGGTTTCACTAATGCAGTTCCTGGAATTGTAATAGTATCTTTGCCATAAACGACAATGGCATCGTAGGTTGTAGTGGAAATCGGCTTCACCCACATCGTGGGCAGGGTGTCATTATCCACCCATCCTGCTAAAAGCTCATTTCCAAAGTCATGAACTGGACGTATATATCCTTTCGAACTGATATTTTGTTGGGTTTGTGCTCCATTTCTATTTACATATTGCATTTGAGTAATAGATTTTATTGAACTACTCCATGTAGCTTGTATGTCACCGTAGTTAGTTTCTTCATAGAATCGTCCCTTATATGGAGAAAACTGAGGAAGTGACATTAAAGAATAAATAGTCCTCAACTGATGAATGTCAGGGATGTACCAACCGTTATAATAATCAACGGCCAAAGCAGCAGGAACATTGGCGGAGCGTAGGACCTCCGTGTAGTATTTTCCCTTCGGCTCTACAGCAATAGGATTTATTGTCCAAGAACTCTGATTGACTTGAGATGCAATCAAAGCATAGACCGTTCCTGCATTTTCCATTGAATAGGTTCCGGGGAGATCCTGTAGGGCGACTGCCCATCCTCGGGATGGATCGCGAGGATTGACATAACAGACAACACCTTGCGATCCGTCTTTGAAGGTGATGATTTCACCTACTCTTCGGACCACCTTTTCTTCTACTTGTGCCTGCACTTGCATTTTCGGTAGTGCTAAAAAGAACAGGACAATACAAATAAGTCTATATAAAAAAGTATTATTCATATTTCAATTTTCTTTAATTATTATTCTATATCTATTCTTAAAATGAAACTCTTTACTAAAAATCGCAAACCGCACGAGCATACCTATTGAAAATCACAGAATCGTACTTACTATACGAATTAATAGTCCCAATATTATTAATGAACCATGAACTATTAATATTTGCCTCTGTACTTGAGTGTAATGGATTCGGTATTGGGGATGCTATCCCTGCTAGAGTGGCAATTGAAGAATGAATATAAGCCCTGTTCATATATAATAGATTTATTTGTCCGATTGATGGCAAATACCAACCTTTGGCTTCCGTACCTGTTGTGCCAATAAGATGGTCATAGTAATAGCAATAATAAGCGGCGGGAGCATTAAAGGCAAAGCTTCCAGAACCAACCGCCTCTGCCGTGGTTTTGATGCGTAGCGTATTTTCCTTCCCTGCAAAATCTGTTAAAGCATCAGCTTTAATACTAGTCATTGTCTGCGAATGTACAGATTGACGCACACTCTGTGCTGCCCAGATGCATGCTGAGGAGTAAGCGTCGGTTAAAGCCACTGCCCATCCGTGCATATCTGTGGAATCAACATAAAAGACGATACCTTTCGGTGCAGCATGTATGGTATTGTCGTAATTGTCCACTTTGATGATGGTGCCATCATCCAAGAGCAAGTCTCCTGGCACTATTTTGTCTGGGACAAGGTTGTTGTTCCAAGTGATTTCTGGCACTGTTGCCATTATGCCAAGCATAGTACTGTCACCCACGCAAATTTCATTGATAGAGGTATCCACCTCCAAGATGGTCAGGTAGAGCAGTGCAAGGCTGTCGCAACCGTCTGCTTGGCTGTAAAGTTTGCTGTAAAGCCCCGATGTGGTATATGTTTCTCCCGTTTTGTCCCAATAATAAGAACCCATAAGATTGGTGATTGTAACAGAAGTGTCGGAATGAGGAGGTGCACCTACAGTGAGAATGAGAGTAGTGGTCGTGTCGCAACCATGAATGTCACTGTTGGTTTGTGTGTAGGTGTAAGAATAAATGCCGGCTTTCTTCACGTCATTGGTGATTGCAGCACTGGTGGCTGCATTCCAAAGTTTGGCACCATAGGGATCAGCATAATCACCGCTCTGGTTCTGGCATACTTCATCGTGAAGGGTCACGTGGTTGCGGCTCCATACGTCAGCGACGGAAACACCGGGTTCGCGCTCCACAAGGGCACTCCATCCAGAAGCGGGAGGAAAATTACCCGAAATAAACCACAGGGTCATCTTGTTGCCACGAGAGAGTATGATCTCTGGAAGTGTGGTACCTTTATAGATAGAGTATATCACTGAATCTGCCGAAAGTTCATCCCCGCTGATGACATGGAGCACGCTTCCTGACTCAAGGTCAAGATTCTCGAAACGAATGGATACGCGACCGCCATCTTCTGTGGCGAAATAGTATTTTAGACTCTCTCCTGTTCCATAGTTTCCATTTTCCCCTCCGCTGTCATACAGACGATAAACGTCTCCACAATAAAGGGTGACGGTGTCGTTCGCCATATTAACTCTATGAGTGGGCAAACCATGTACGGTAGGACAGAAGCCCTCCTTTTCAATTGCAGTATAAAGCGTGGTGAATGCGGTCAAACCGGTTGTGTCGTAATAAGACCAGTCTGAATCTGTGTTTATATGATCCTCTTTAAGCAGCGTTGTTAGTCCATAGTCGGCATACCATCTCAAAGTATATGGTGCAGACATGGTGGATTTGCTGAACAATCGGGCGTCAGTGCCATAGCAGACGAGAGTGTCAGTAGTCAGCATCGTACAGCCATTGGCGACATCCGTCCGCAAAGTCAAGTAAACGGTGTCATCCGCCAAGGCATAATCGCAAATACCATCATCTATGGAGGCGGAATATATTTTTGTTAAAGACGACACATTAACGGTAAGGGTCTGCGGTACGTCCACAGGCACATCGTTGAAGGTATAATAGCTGACTCCGTCCACATTCTCCACAGCTGCCGTGAAACTTACAGTGGCTGATCCATTAGGTGTCCTCGGTGTCAGAGTAACTGAAACGTCTGAACCTGGACAGACTTCCATATCATGTTCAATGTCGAGTGAAGGAGAGCTATTGACATCTAAATATACACTGTCCATCATTTCTTCACCACACCTGTCACTGGTTAGTATAACTTTATACCATCCGCTGGGACTGTTGCGCGGAATAAAAATCTGAGGATCCGAAGATATGGAGTGGAATCCGCCCGGACCTGTCCATTCGTAGGAGAAAATGGGCACTAGTGAAAAGGCGTGCACTGTAATCACCGAACCTTCACAAGCGGTTTGCGTCTTAAGTCCTCCTGTAAACCATGACTTTTGGGCCGCTTGCAACGAAGAGGGTGTCATATTAATGTAAAAAGAGGCTGCACAAGCGTCTTCGATAAAGCAAGAGGGTTCATCATGGATGGTGAATGGCACATTCTCAAAAACACCCGTGTTGTTTGAGGCAATCACCGAACCTGTCATATCAGGTCCAGAATAAAGGGTGTAGGTGTAGGGGGGGGTGCCTGCCAAAGCTTTCACATAAGCATCACCAGTAGTGGAGAAAGAGTCACACAGAAGAGTTAATTTGTATTCATAATCTAAAACAGCACCGTCGTAAACAATGGTATCATATATCTTGAAGTCATCGCAATAGTCATCAAGTTCGTTGTTTCTCGAGAACTCCACAACAAAAGTGCCAGGCATGGAGATGCGAACTGAATCGCCTATGTTGAAATAGTTTTCTCCAAAACCGCCTGTCGGACCACTGATGATTTTGAATGATGTGGATACTGGCGTATATACGGGGTCTAACTCAAGACCCGTGCTGACACTGGTGTTTCGCCTCACCCAAGATATCTCGCCCGACAAAGGTTTGAGATACATATCGGTACAATGTTGTACGGAACTAAACGAGATATCCTCTGTCAGTTCAAGACTGTAACGGTCGGGGAAGGAATAGTTCGCCTGCAAATAGAATGTGTCGCAACCCGTTAGCACTTCGAAGTGATACGGACCAGAGGGCAAACAGTAATCGTAAATGGTCAGAGCCCGTCCGTTACTTGCACCCACTATAGATGCCATATTCTCCAAATTGCTCTTGGTGACCATCCAAGATTCCGAGGCTTCGTTATATACAGCTTCAAAATTGTATTTGTTGTTGTATGGGCTCCGCACTAGACGAATGATGTTTCCGTCTTGGGAAGCGTGAGATTTGTAATGCTCATATACATTAATCCATCGGTTATAAGTGCAACAGTGATCTTCATCAACAGAGCGTTCAAGTCGCCAATCCACATTCTCCACGCCGAGGTCATACTTATATGTAAATGATCCGTCTTGGGAGTAAAGCACACAACCTTTTGCGTCCACCAACTGTCGTTTCAAGTTCAAATGTCTTGGCTCATTCCGAAAGGAACCATAGACAGCTTCAATGTCTCTGTCCCAGAGATAAGATGTGTTGTGGGGATAACGAATAGTGTCTCTTTTGATGACCATATTTGTGTTGTTGTCAGTATACACCCACGTTAGTGGCGTTGTGAAATATAGTTGATTGTAGTCGTTGTAGTTGTAACTCTGCATACGTATACTGTAGAAATAGCTGTGGAATTCCCGTATGTCCAAACAAGTGTTTCCCTCTTCTTCGATTCTAGAATCAATATAGTCGGAATAATCCGTGTAAAAACGGGTTGGTGTTGTGATATAGAATGATTTCGTCCTTGGAGAGACATTGCACCTGTTCAATTTATACTCTATCGAAAGATTCTTGTTGAACAAGTCGCAATAATTGGCGGCCGAAAAAGCAGTGTCGTTCATTTCGACTCTTCCTGTGTCCGTATAAGGGATGGGGAGCCAATCTGTACTGCCTAAATCTGCATTAACAAATCTATATACCGGATCATATTGGTATAACAGAGTCGTTTTGTCGAATACAACACCCAGTCGTACAATGTTGGAATCGTTGCTGTTAACTTCCAGTATTTCTAGTGTGTCAATGACTGGATTGACGAGAGTCTCCACAATCTGCCCGATGCGAGGTAGGTTATATCCGCAACCGTCGGAGACATAGAAATCCCAATCTCCAGCGGGAAGGCTGTCGAAAGTATAATAGTCTTTATAGTCATAACGGGTTACGTCGCTGTCATTCAAAAAAACGAAAGTGGAAGGGTCTATGTACTGATATGTGTTGAATACCACTGTGTCCACAGGGATAGAAGAGCTGTGGTCCTTCCTTACAACTGTGTAGGGGAATTTGCCGCCTTCAATTTTGAGCTGGATTCGCCCAGTGTTTTCGCAACCTATCGTGGGCCAACGCCCATAACCTTCTTCAGTGTGTGCCACCGTGTACAATGCCGAGACGGTTGGAATCCGGTAAGACGTGTTTAGCATTTGAACAGTCTGAACGTCTAAAAGTTCGTAATTGTTCCCATTCCAAAACATTGCCTCATAGCCAAACGTATAAGTGCCAGCCTCCAACAACAAAGTGTCAATCCCATAGTCAGAATAATGTTTTGTGGTGGAACCTTGTTTGATGTAATAACAGCGGTTGTCTGTCAGCCCTAAAGCTGTTGCCGTTGTCGGATTCCCTGTTCCGTCAACTAACTGAAAGCGAGCTACACCATTGTCTAAGCATGTTGCATCTTGAATAGTAAGATTGACATTAAGTACACCGTTTGAGAGTGTCTGAGCAATCGCAGCAAACGATTGCAAAGTGATAAAAAAAAGTAATAGTTTTCTCATTTCTTTTTATAAATTTTAATAACAAATTTTATTTACTTTGAAAAACAATTGTTTTGTTGGAATCTTGAGGTGAAGCCTTCGTTTTCAATCTTGAACAGGACTGGTTCCGAGCTTAAGCAGTGAACGGTGGGCTTTTGTCGTAGTCGGTGAGCATGTTAGAGGCTGTTGAGGTGCCTCTTTTGGTAATGTGGTGCTTACGCGCCTCGGAGTGTTTTGCAACGGCTGGAAGTTCAACACGCTTCGCTCCCAGAGAGAGACATTCGTGAGTGAGCTACTTTGCCGTTGTAGTAGCAAGAGGCCGGAATAAACTCGAATTTCATCTTGAAGGGGGAGGCGGCCCTGTGCTGTTGCCATGTTCGGGATGATCCTCAAGGCTCCGAAAAGCATAAAAATCTTCTTCATAATATTAATTGTATTTATTTTTATTAAATCCTTAAGAATGATGTTTTGAATTGAAGATATTTGGGATAAATTTATACTGCCTGTAAAATGGAAGAAAATGGTTAATGCGATTGCGTCAAATTAATGTCATTCTCCGAATTGTTTTTTTTGTATTCGTTGGCTATGTCCTGGAAGAAATTATGCCCTAGAATTCGGGAATAGCGTTCCAAGACGGAACTGTCGAAGCTTTCACGACGGAGTATACGGTACATGTTGCATCGATCGCTGTGGACCATCGCGGCGAATTCCCTGACCGAGATGTCTTTTTCTTTAAGTATTTGCCAGATGTGTTTTCCTATATGCATAATTTATTGTTTTTGTCGTTGAAGTTAATTTGTTTTTTGGAAGAATATTGTTTTCAGTTGGGACAATAACAAAGCAGCCCTGCAAGTCCGAAAATCGTTCTTGAGAGCAAAAAAAAACGGAAAAAGGCATGCCGTTCGCCGATTTGCCTTTTTACCGCTATGTATATTGTAACTTATTGATTTACAATGAGTTCCCCCCCCCCAGGGTGAGGTCGCAGGATTGGCCGTGACAATTCACCACCGCCAAAACACTGTCCGTAACCTTATACACCAAAGAAGTCGTTGCCATTATTTAGGGGATAAAAATATCTTTTTTTTTAGCGCACAAAAATATATTTTTTTTCAACACCAATTGATAGATGTTGATAACTTTTTTGGGTATAACAGTAAGCTATTGATAATTACTACTTTATGATTTGCTCCGCCGTTGCTTGCGACCTCTCTGCGAGGCGATAATGCCAAGTCCCCCCCCCCTAAACTCTAAACCGAAAAAAAGGGGACCCCTTCCGAGTCCCCCTCCTGAAAAATATCTCAACTAAACTGTCTTACAGCTGCGATTCCGGGATGTTGAACGTGTTGCCCTTGCTCATGTCGCCGGTGGTGAGGCCAAGCTTGAGCCACTTCATGCGCTGGTCGCTGCTGCCATGGGTGAACGATTCAGGGTTGAAGCCGCCGGTGGCCTTCTTCTGGAGGTAGTCGTCGCCGATCACCGCCGCGCACTCGATGGCCTCGCGCAAGTCGCCGTCGTCCAACGACTTGAAGGTCTTGTTCTCGTAATATCCCCACACGCCGGCGTAGAAGTCGGCCTGTAACTCGATGCGGACGCTCACCTTGTTGGCGTCGGCCTTGCTCATACGTGCCATCTGCGCGTGCGCCTGGTCGAGCGTGCCCAACAGGTGCTGCACGTGGTGACCCACCTCGTGCGCGATCACATACGCGTAGGCGAAGTCGCCGTCAGCGCCCAACTGTTTTTTCATCGTGCTGAAAAAGCTGAGGTCGATGTACAGCTTTTCGTCGGCCGAACAGTAGAACGGACCCACCGCAGAGGTGGCGTTGCCGCAGCCCGACTGCACCGCGTCGGTGTAAAGCACCATCGTGGGCGATTTGTAGGTCCTGCCCATGCTCTTGAAAACCTCCGTCCAGACATCCTCGGTGCTGGCCAGGATCCGGCTGGCAAATTCGGCCAACTCCTGTTCCTCTTTGGTGAACTCGCGTTGGCTTTCGGTGGTGGTCACATTTTGTGACTGGATCTGTTGCAACACGTCTTGGGGGTTGCGGCCTAAAAACATGGAGAGCAATACCACGATGATGGTGCCTCCAACGCCGATTCCGGCTATGGTGCCGCCAGACACTCTCCGACGGTCTTCCACGTTTGAACTTGTTCTTCTTCCTTCTAAATTCATAATAATGGTTATTGGTTATGGGTTATTGGTGGTGAATGGTGATTAGTGAATGGTGATTAGTGAATAGTGAATAGTGAATAGTGATTAGTGAATAGTGAATAGTGAATAGGGAGTAGTGAGTAGGGAATAGGGAATAGTTGTTTATAATCAGTAATACTACATACTACATTCTACATTCTTAATTCTTAATTCTTAATTGAATGCGGTGGGTAGTCGAGGGAGTAGTGGAGGCCGCGGCTTTCCTTGCGGGCCATGGCGTGGCGTACGATGAGGTAGCCGATGTTGATGAGGTTGCGGAGTTCGCAGATTTCGGGGTTGAGGATGGATTTCTTGTAGAGGTCCTCGGTCTCGCGGTAGAGGATTTCGAGACGGTCGAAGGCGCGTTGCAGGCGCAGGTCGGAGCGCACGATGCCGACGTAGCTGCTCATGATGGTCTGCAGTTCCTTGCGTTCCTGCGTGATGAGCACCATTTCTTCGTTGAGGACAGTTCCCTCGCTGTTCCAATCGGGCACGTCGCGGCAGATCTGGATGCTCGGCAGGTCTTCGAGAGCCCGGATGCAGGCGCGGTGCGAGAAGACCAACGCTTCGAGCAATGAGTTGGAAGCCAGACGGTTGGCGCCGTGTAAGCCCGTGGAGGCGCATTCGCCGGAGGCATAGAGGTTGCGGATGGAGGTGGCACCCCATTCGTCGGTCTGGATGCCGCCGCAGGAGTAGTGCTCCACCGGCACCACGGGAATCATCTCCTTGGTGATGTCGATGCCGATGCTCAGGCATTTGGCGTAGATGTTGGGGAAATGCTCGAAAATCTCCTTTTGCGAGATGGGGGAGGTGTCGAGGAAGACGTGATCGACGCCTTGTTGTTTCATTTCGGAGTCGATGGCGCGGGCCACGATGTCGCGGGGCGCGAGGGAGCCGCGTTTGTCGTATTTTTCCATGAAGGCCACCCCGTTGGCATCGCGCAGGATGGCGCCGGCGCCGCGCATGGCCTCGGTGATGAGGAACGAGGGCGACTCCTTGGGGTTGTAGAGGGAGGTCGGGTGGAACTGGATGAACTCCATGCCGCGCACGACCCCTTTGGCGCGATAGACCATCGCCACACCGTCGCCGGTGGCCACCACCGGGTTGGTGGTGTGCTCATAGACCATGCCGAGGCCGCCGGTGGCCATCATCGTCACCTTCGCGAGGATGGTGTGGATCTTCTTGGACTCGGGGTTATAGACGTATGCCCCATAGCAGGTGATGTCGGGCGTGCGACGGTTCACCTCCACGCCGAGGTGGTGCTGGGTGATGATCTCCACCGCCAGACGGTTCTCGTAAATCTCGATGTTCGGGTTTTTCCGCGCGGCCATGATCAGCTTCTGCTCGATCTCATAGCCGGTGATGTCCTTGTGGTGCAGGATGCGGTTCATGGAGTGGCCGCCCTCCTTGCCGAGGGCGAAACTGCCGTCCTGGTTCTTGTCGAAATCGACCCCCCACTGCACCAGTTCCATCACCCGCTCGGTGGCCTCGCGGATGGTCAGCTCCACAATGTGGCGGTCCGAGAGTTCGTCGCCGGCCACCATCGTGTCCTGGATATGCTGTTCGTAGGTGTCGGGTTTGTAAATCACGGAGGCGATGCCGCCTTGCGCGTAACGGGTGGAACCGTCGTCCATCTTCGCTTTCGTCACCAAGCAGACCTTGCCGAAATTGGCGGCCTTCAGCGCGAAGCAGAGCCCCGCGATTCCCGATCCGATAACCAAAAAGTCAACTTCTTTGCGCATAATTTGACAAAATTATAATCGGCTGCAAAAGTACAAAAAAAATTAGTTTAGAGGTTTATTAGTTTAGTGGTTTAGAAGTTTAGAGGTTTAGAGGTTTGGTGGGTGCTGCTCACTGAAAAAAAATGTACTTTTGCGGCGTCAAATCCCGAATATGAAGAAATACCTCGGACCTCTCAGCAAGGACAACCCGATTTTAGTGCAGACGTTGGGCGTCTGCTCGGCGCTGGCGGTGACCGCACAGATGAAACCTGCCGTGGTCATGGCCCTCTCCGTGACCGTGGTATGCGCCTGCTCCAACTTCATTATCTCGCTGATGCGCAATACGATACCGCCACGCATCCGCATTATTGTGCAACTGCTTGTGGTCTCCTTCTTCGTGATCCTCGTGGACCTGTTGCTGCAGTCGTATCTCTATGACATCAGCAAAATGCTTTCTGTTTTTGTGGGGCTGATCATCACCAACTGCATCATTATGGGGCGGTTGGAGGCTTTCGCGCTGTCGCACAAACCGTTTCCGTCGCTCATGGACGGCGTGATGAACGGTTTCGGCTACGGGCTGGTACTCGTCGTGGTGGCCTTCTTCCGCGAGCTCCTCGGCTCCGGCACGTTGTGGAACCACCAGGTCGTCCCGGACAGCTGGTACGCCGCCGGCTACCTCAACAACGGGCTGATGATTCTGCCGCCGATGGCGCTGATATTGGTTGGGGTGATCATTTGGGCGAAAAACGGGGTGACGGTGAAGAATTAAGAATTAAGAATTAAGAATGAAGAATTAAGAATGAAGAATTATAAATTCGATCGAAGGACCATTCCCCCCCTTAGGGGGGATGCCCGAAGGGCAGAGGGGCATCAAACCTCTTCCATGAGCAGCCCTGAAGGGGCAAGACGCGCGAAGCGCTAATAACCCTACACAAGCGAAGCGCAGTGTGGGGCCAAACGGACAAGGCGAAACGCAGTGTGGGACCGGAACACAAAGAAACAATGGATAATAGAATAGAGAAACATAGAGCTACAAGAAACCGCACGCTGACGGTCACCGCTGAAGAGGTCCCCGCGCTGGAGACGCTCCTCAGCACGCCGGACGATCTGCGCACTGGCCTCCGCGACGATATGCTCGTCAACGGTGACCTACTCGATTGCATTGAACTTATCCCCGATGAATATTTCGATCTCATCATCCTCGACCCGCCATACAACCTCGACAAAGACTTCCACGGACGGAAGTTCTCGTCCATGAAATCCGACGATTACGAAGAGTATTTGCGTGGCTGGTTCGGCAAGGTCTGCGACAAACTCAAACCTGCAGGCTCGCTTTATATGTGCGGCGACTGGAAATGCTCGTTGTCCATGCAACGGGTTGTCGAAGAGCGACTTACCATCCTCAACCGCATTACTTGGCAGCGCGAGAAGGGTAGGGGGGCGAAGTCCAACTGGAAGAACGGCATGGAGGACATCTGGTTCGCCGTGAAGGACCCGAAACACTACACCTTCAACTTGGAAGCTGTCATGATGAAACGCAAGGTGCTGGCCCCGTATCGCGTGGACGGTCAGCCGAAAGACTGGGATGACACCGCCGACGGCAAATTCCGGATGACGCACCCTTCCAACTTCTGGGACGACATCAGTGTGCCGTTTTGGTCGATGCCTGAGAACACCGACCACCCCACGCAGAAGCCCGAGAAACTCTACGCCAAGCTCATCCTCGCCTCCTCCAACCCCGGCGACCGCGTCTTCGACCCCTTTTCCGGCAGCGGCACCACGGCTGTCGTCGCCAAGAAGCTCGACCGCCGTTTCTGCTGCATCGAACTCAACCGCGAATACTGCCTCTGGACCGCCAAACGCCTCCTCCTCGCCGACACGAATCTCACAATACAAGGATACGCCGACGGCGTCTTTTGGGAACGGAACTCAATTAAGAATTAAGAATTAAGAATTATGAATTAAGAATTATGAATTATGAATTAAGAATTATGAACCTACTTCCCTATTTCCTATTCCACTTGGCCCTTGGCCCTTGCCCCTAATCCCTATTCACCCCATCAATAATCCATAACCATTATGATAGACATCTTCCTCCGCTCCGTCTTCATCGACAACATGGTCTTCGCCTACTTCTTGGGCATGTGCTCCTATCTGGCCGTCTCCAAGAACGTGAAGACTGCTTTCGGGTTGGGACTGGCCGTCTGCTTCGTGCTGACCGTCACCGTGCCCGTCAACTACCTGATCGACAAATGTTTGCTCCGCGAAGGGGCGTTGACTTGGCTGAATGCGGGCTTTGCCGGGACGGACCTCTCGTTCCTGTCGCTGATCATCTTCATCGCGGTGATCGCGGGCATCGTGCAACTTTTGGAGATGGTCTTCGAGCGGTATCTCCCGGCGCTGTACATGACGTTGGGCATCTTCCTGCCGTTGATTGCCGTCAACTGCGCCATCCTCGGCGGTTCGCTCTTCATGCAGGAGCGCAACTTCCCCACCGTGGCACACAGTCTGGCCTACGCACTTGGGTCCGGCATCGGCTGGCTGTTGGCCATCACCGCCTTCGCCGCCATCCGCGAGCGCCTCAAATACGCGAAAATCCCACCCGCCCTGCAAGGCAACGGCATCGCCTACATCATCACCGGACTGCTGGGCATGGGGTTTATGGCGTTCTTGGGAATGTGATTCCAATGATGAATTAAGAATTAAGAATTAAGAATGTAGAATAATACGGTCGAAGGACCATTCCCCCCTTTAGGGGGGATGCCCGCAGGGCAGGGGGGTAAATCCCTTTAGGGGGGATGCCCGCAGGGCAGGGGGGTAAAACTCTTCAGGGGGGGGACATCCCGGAGGGGCAAGAACTCGGTAAAGCAAAATTTAACGAAATGAATATATTGACACTTATAGTGGCTACCGTCATCTTCCTGGTAATCATCTGGTTACTGGTCGGTATCTTGTTGTTCGCCCGCAAAAAGATGATCCCCGAGGGTTCGGTGAAGATCCGCATCAACGGGAAGAAGGAGATTGAGCATGAGCGCGGGTGCACGCTTTTGCAGGCGCTGGCCGACGGGAAAGTCTTTGTGCCGTCGGCGTGCGGCGGGGGCGGCTCTTGCGGCACGTGCCGTGGCAAAGTGCTCTCCGGCGGGGGCGAGATCCTGCCCACCGAACTGGCGCACATCTCCCGCAAGGAGGCCGCCGACCACTACCGCCTCTTTTGTCAGGTGAAGGTGCGTGAGGACATGGAGATCGAGATCCCCGAGAGCTTCTTCGGCATCAAGAAATGGGAGTGTACGGTCGTTTCCAACCACAATGTTTCCACCTTCATCAAAGAGCTGGTGCTGCGGCTGCCCGACGACGAGGTCATGGACTTCCGCTCCGGCGGCTACATCCAGATCGACATCCCCGCCTGTACGATCAATTTCGCTGATATGGACGTGGAAAATCCCTACCGCGTCGACTGGCAGAAGATGGGACTTTTCGACCTGCGAATGAAAAATGGAACCCCGACGGTGCGCGCCTATTCGATGGCCAACTACCCGGCGGAGAACGGCATCGTGATGCTCAACGTGCGCATCGCCACGCCGCCCTTCAACCGCAAGAAAGGTCGGATGGAGAAGGTCAACCCGGGCGTGGCATCCTCCTACATCTATAGTTTGAAGCCGGGCGACAAAGTCTTTGTGTCAGGACCTTACGGCGACTTTTTCGTGGAGGAGACCGACCGCGAGATGATGTTCATCGGCGGCGGCGCGGGCATGGCTCCCATGCGCTCGCACATCTTTGACCAATTCAAAGTGAAAAATACCAACAGGAAGACCACCTTCTGGTACGGCGGCCGTTCGCGCAAGGAACTCTTCTACATGGACGAGTTCGAGCGGCTCGCGGCGGAGCACGACAACTTCGAGTTCCACGTCGCTCTTTCCGACGCGCTCCCCGAGGACCATTGGACTGGTCCTACGGGCTTCATCCACGACGTGATCTTCGAACAGTACCTGAAAAACCATCCTGCACCCGAAGACATCGAGTACTACATCTGCGGTCCGCCCATGATGCTGCAGGCCGTGCTGAAGATGCTCGACAGTTTAGGCGTCACGAAGGAGATGATCCATTATGACGATTTCGGAGGGAAGTGATTTTGAATTAAGAATTAAGAATTAAGAATTATGAATTTGAAAAGAGCATTCATCCTGTTTTTTGCCCTGCTGATGGGGATCTGCGGCCTGCGCGCGCAGAAAATCTATTCCACGAACTACAAGTCTGAGGCCGACGTGAAGGTGTATGTGACCGAATACCGCTCCGAGGCGGACCTCATCGTCTATAAGACCAAGTACAGTTCAGAGGCCACGGACAACAAGGGAATCTGGTACTTCACCCAGTACAAGAGCGAGGCGAAAAAGAAGATCTACTTCACGGAATATCGCTCCGAGGCCGACGTGAAGGTGTATTTCACCCAATACAAAAGCGAGGCCGGATGGAAGGACAGGTCGAAGCAGCATTTGTTTTATTAGGGAGTAGGGAATAGGGAGTAGTAAAAAAAACAGAAGTCGCAAGACTTCTGTTTTTTTTTCGGGCGGCAGGTCGGATTCGAACCGACGACCCACGGAACCACAATCCGGTACTCTAACCAACTGAGCTACAACCGCCATGTTTGGTGTCTCAAAAAGACGCGGCAAAAATACACTTTTTTTGGATATCCCGACACCTGCGGGAAAAATTTTTTTTAGCTTTTGGCTTTTATCTTTTAGCTGTTGGCTTGCGGGAACCATTGCCTCTAAACCCTAAACTTCTAAACTGATAAACTTCTAAACCGAAAAAAAGTGTATTTTCGCGGCCGTTTTTATTTAATCACCAATAACTCCAAAAAAGTATGGAATCACAAGAACTTCTTCACCCGGAAAACTCTGAAATTCAGAACAATGAGGTGAACGCCGAGGTCTCCCAAGAGACTCAAACCGTTAATGAAAATGCAACTCCCGCATCCGCAGTGGAACCTGAAATCGCGGAACCCGTGACGGAACCGCAACCCGAAACTTCCGCTGAGGAGCCCGCGGCCGAGGAAACCGCCCCCGAAGTGGAACAGCCTGCTGCCGAACCTGTTGCCGAGGAAAAACCCGCTGACGAGCCCGTTGAGGCCCCCAAAGCCGTGGAGCCTGAACAGCCCGCCGAGACCCTGGAGCAGGTGGAGGCCGAGTATGCCGACTTCGATCTGGAAAAATGCGTCGCCGAGCTGGAAAGACTCGTGGAAGAGCGCAACTTCAACATCATCAAGCAACGCGTGGGCGTGATCCGCGCGAAAGCGTTGGAGTTCCTGCGCGAACGCAGACGCGCACGCCAGGCAGAGTTCGAGGCCGCCAAGTCCGCCGCCGAGGCTGCCGCCGCCGAACTGCCCGAAGGACAGGAAGCTCCCGCCATGCCGGAGTTCAACAACGAACCCGATGAGTTGGAAAAACGCTTCAACACCGCCTTCCAGACCTTCAAGGACAACAAGGCCGCGTTCATCGAGGAACTCGAACAGCAGAAAACCAAGAATCTTGAACTGAAAAACAATATCATCGAGGGTCTGAAACGCCTCCTCGAAACCGAAACCAACCTCAAGGTCCTCAACGACCAGGTGAAGGAATTCCAAGAGCAGTGGAAAGCCGTCGGTCCCGTGCCGCAAGCGGAATCCACCAACCTCTGGCAGAATTACCATTTCTATATTGAGAAATTCTTCGACATCGTGCGCATGAATCGCGAAATGCGCATGCTCGACTACAAGAAGAACCTCGAAAGCAAACTGTTGCTCTGCGAAAAGGCCGAATCTCTCCTGCTGAATGATTCCATCAATCAGTCATTCAACGAGTTGCAGGAACTCCACCGCCAGTGGAAGGAAATCGGACCTGTGCCGGACGACAAGAAAGAGGAGATCTGGGAACGCTTCAAAACCGCTTCCGACCAAATCAACCAGCGCCGCAGAGAGCATTACGACAAACTCTTCGCCGAGGAGCAGAACAACTACAACGCCAAGGTCGTGCTGTGCGAGCAGGCTGAGGAATTGGTGGCGAAACCCGTCGAGCAGGTGTCCGAATACAACGAGGTCAGCGACAAACTGACGGAACTGTTCACCCTGTGGAAAACTCTCGGACCCGCTCCCGCCAAGCTGAACGACGAGATTTGGATGCGCTTCAAATCGACTCTCGACAAGTTCTTCCAGCAGAAGAAGGAGCATTTCCAGCAGATCAAGGACGTGCAGATGCAGAACTACAACCAGAAGCTGAACCTGGCCATCCAGGCCGAGGGCATCGCGGACCGCACCGACTGGAAGCAGGCCACCGACGAGATCCTCGCGCTCCAGACCGAGTGGAAGAGCATCGGCGCCACCCCGCGCAAATACTCCGACCAAGTGTGGAAACGCTTCCGCGCCGCCTGCGACAAGTTCTTCGAGGCCAAGGCCAAATTCTTCAGCAACGTCCAGGGCGAGGAGAATGAGAACTTGCAGAAGAAGGAAGAACTCATCCAGAAGATCCTCGGTTACGAATTCGGCGAGGACCGCAACGCCAACCTCGACGCCATGAAGGCCTTCCAGAAGGAATGGCTGGAAATCGGCTTCGTGCCGCGCGCCGACAAAGACCGCATCTACACCGAGTATCGTAACGCCATCAACAAACGCTTCGCCGAACTCAAGGTGAGCGCCGACGACATGCGCCAGAACCGTTACCAGTCGCGCATCAACGACATCATGCGCAATCCCAACGCCGACAAGCTCATCGACAAGGAGAAAAACTTCCTCACGACCAAGCTTGCCCGTCTGAAAGAAGACATCGTGCTCTGGGAGAATAACTTAGGCTTCTTCTCGAACTCCAAGAACGCTGAAATTCTTACGGCTGAGTTCCGCAAGAAAATCGAGGCCGCCAAGAAAGAGGTCGCCGAACTGGAGTACAAGATCAAAATGATGAACAACCCGAAGGCCGCGGAACAGGCCGAGACTCCTGCCGCTGAGGCAGAGCCCGCCGCCGAAACCGAAGCCCCGGCTGAAGCGTAGTCATCTATTGTAACTTAAACATAGACTAGTGACTTAAACATAGACTAGTGACTTAAACATAGACTGATGTCTATAACTTTTGTCTAAGTCATTAGTCTATGTTTATGTTTTAAGCCTAAGTCTAAGTCATTGGTCTAAGTTTAAGTCTTAAGTCTAAAGTCTAAGTTTCACGCCTAAGTCATTGATTCTATGTTAAAAACCAAGTCAATTCTGATCCTTTGTGCATTTTTTATGGTCTCCGTTTTTTCTGCGGTTGCCCAGTCGGAGGCTGCAGACAAGATTATCGGGACCTATTACGTTTCGGACGACACCTCTGACGAGGATTGCAAGGTGAAGATCTCGAAAGACAAGTCGGGCACGTACAGTGGGCGCATCATCTGGGTGAAAAACCCGTATTTCAAGGATGGCACGCCCAAGCGCGACATCAAGAATCCGGACCCGGCCAAGCGCAACACCCCCGGTGACCAGATTCCGCTCGTCTTCCATTTCAAATACGATGCGAAGAAGAACCAGTGGGTCGACGGCGAGATCTATGATCCCGTTCACGGGAAAACATACAGTTGCAAGATGTGGTTCGAGAATGACAAAACCCTGCGTGTGCGAGGCTACATCGGCGTGCCCGCGCTGGGAAGAACGATGACCTGGAAGAAACTGTCTTAGTCTTAGATCAATGGATTTTTGTTGATTAATTTCTGATACCGACCACCTATAAACTTGGCCCTCGACCCTTTACCCTAAAAAAATGGAAAAACTCAGCGTCCGAATTGACAAATGGCTGTGGATGGTGCGGTTGTACAAGACCCGCTCCATCGCCACGGAAGCCTGCAACGCCGGCAAGGTGAAACTCAACGGCGACAACGTGAAACCTTCGCGTGACGTGCGTGTGGGCGAGGTGTACGAGGTGCACATCGGCTCCTTGCACAAGACCGTGGAGGTTGTGGGTGCGCCGAAGAGTCGCGTCGGGGCGCCGCTGGTGCCGCAGTATTGCAACGACCTGACCCCGCAGAGCGAGTACGACCGCATGAAGACGCTCAAAACCCAGGAGTTCCGTCCGCACGGTCTCGGCCGCCCCACCAAGCGCGAACGCCGCCAACTCGACTTCATCAAGGAAAATTATTTCGATGAAGACGACCTTTAACCCTTAACCTTTAACCATTCAGAACCGCTATGTACATTATCGCCGCATCCCTTTTGCCCGTAGTTATCCTGTTGTTTTACATTTACAAACGGGACACGTTCCAGAAAGAGCCGTTTCCGTTGTTGATGAAGGCTCTCCTTTTCGGAGTGCTGGCCGTAGTAATCGACATTCCTGTTGCCAGTGTCTCGCAGTTCATTGTGCCGAAGGTGTTCAGCTCTCCCGGATGGGATGCTTTCCACGCGGCCTTCTTCAGCGCCGCCTTCCCCGAGGAGTTCTGCAAGCTGCTGATGCTTTACCTTTGCATTTGGAAAAACCCCCATTTTGACGAATATTACGACGGGTTGGAGTATGCGGCTTTTGTCGGACTCGGATTTGCGGGAGTGGAGAATGTGCTGTACGTCCTCCAGGGTGGAATCGGACTGGCCATCGGCCGCGGTATCTTCGCTGTCCCCGCGCATTTCTTCTTCGCCATCTTCATGGGTTATTTCTTCGCCATGGCGCGGTTCAAGTATGACAACCGCAAACGTTACCTTTTCCTCGCGTACATTATCCCGGTGATCCTGCACGGCATCTACGATTTCTTGTTGATGTATGTCGACAATCTCAATGGCGCCTCCGACACGATGCAGGAATTCAGCAGCCTGTCGGCGATACTTTACGTGGTATTCCTCGTGTTTTTCTTCTTCGTTTGGCGTTTCGCCGTGAAGCGCGTGAGCAAAATGTCAGGACAATAGAGCCGCGAAGTAATGCGCTTCTTTGTGTTGAAAAAAAGTCGCGACTGCTGAGGCAACCGCGTTGGTGAATTATTATTTTTGCAACGGTAAAATAAAATTGCAGAAACCTCGTTTATTTGCAGTTTGGACAACGGGGGTGCCGAAAACCGTGTGAAAGAGTAGGCGTCAAAACTTAAAATCGTTATGAAAAAAGCCGTATTATCCATTTGTGTAGCATTGTTGCTCGCCGTTCTGGGAAGCGCCTGCCATCGTCAGCCTGTCGAGCCGACCCCGTCTCCCGACAACCCGGCTAACAAAGAGGGCATGTATCTCGGCGTGATTGGATTCAACGACAAACTGTACATCAAGGATATCAGTCTCTTGAACAGTTCGACATACCAGAACTATTCCGATTTCATAGACAATCTGGTGCCTGGCAACGGCACGGCGTTGTTTTATGCCGACTACACGGCGTTGAAGAAAATGAAGGCGTATGTCAAGCCCAAGGCGCTCAAGAATGTGGCTTTGGTGACGTTCACCGACGGTCTGGACAACATCTCGACGGCCAACAGCCAATACGACCCGGCGGGGTTCGGCAGCACCACTGCTTACCGCAACGCGCTGCATGAGATGATCATGAACGACCCGATCCACGGCATAAACGTTTCCGCCTATTCGATCGGCTTGAAAGGTGCGGACGTCACCGACGAAGCCCAGTTTATGGAAACCTTGCGCAAATTGGCCAGCAGCAACAACAACGTGTTCCAGGTGGCGAATATGGATGAAGCCATGGAGCGCTTCTCGGAAATCGCCTCCAATTTGTATTCCATCTCCACCTCTGTGAATTTGGGCGTGAACGTGCCCGGCGGTTACGACGAGGGCCAGAAACTCCGTTTCACGTTCGACGATGTGAATGCGGCCGCCCAATCCACCCGTTTCATTGAGGCCACGTACCGTCGCACGTCCGCTGGCACCCGTACATTGGACAACATCATCTATTACGGTCTTGCGCCGGGACAATCCACGATAGCTTCTTCAGCGGCCCAAGGTGCTTATTATCAGTTCCTTTTCCATGGCCTTGCCTATATTGACGGCAGCCCGGTCTCACAATCGGATATGAACAATATCAAGCTGTGGAAGCAGACCAGCACGGGCGCTTGGGACAAGGAGACGGAGTTCAATCCGGCAAGCTCCACCACGGTTACGGAAGACAAGAACAGCGCTTTGATTGTTCTCGTTTTGGACTGCACCACTTCGTTAGGCAGCGATTTCGTCAATATGCAAAACAGTGCCAAACAGTTCATCGGAACGCTCGCCAATGTCAATGTCGGCGACGGAAACAAATCCAGTTCCATGTTTTCTGCATTCAGAAATAGACGCAAGATGTAAAATTCAAGACGTTAGACTTGAAATCAATCGGGGCGTGGCTGCGAGGCTGCGCCCTTTTTCATAGCCTAAACTTCAATATTTTTTCCCTATCTAATTTCGTATGTGAAACGATTTTCGTTTCTTTGCCCTTTTTTATAGAAGGAAATCAAACTAGAAATAAACAATAGCAAATATCTGGAAGTGAGCAAGATATGGAAAGCAAGCCGAGACGGAGTCCGAAATGCTTTGTGCATTTTGGCGGTTTTGCTGTTCCTGCAATGTTCGCTTGTGGAGAATCTTGCGTCGCAAACGCTTTCCGGAAAGGTTTTCACGGTGGAGGTGGGCGGCGACACGGTGCCGGTGTATATGGCGCGGCTGCAATGGCTGCACACGGCCGTGGGCACCCACACGAAAAAGGACGGCTCTTACCAGCTGCCTTTCTCCCGCACTGACACGCTGATTGTCTCGTACTCCTTCTACAAGGCCGACACGCTGGTTGTTTCGTCGATGGAGTCTCACCGCGACTTTTTCATCAACACGTCGCAGGCGCTGAAGGAGGTGGTGATTTCCAAAAAACGGCAGAAATATGTACGGAAAGGGAATCCGGCTATCGAACTCGTGAAGCAGGTGATCGAACACAAGAACGACAATCGCATAGAGTCGGCCGAAAGTTTCAGAACGACCAAATACAAGAAGCTGGTGATGGCTTTCGGTCCCTTTGACATTGATTTACAGAAGAATCGATTCCGCCGTCAGTTTTCTTTCTTGGAGAAGTATATCGACACGATACCGAACGACACGGTGCCGGTGCTGACCCTCTCGCTGCGTGAGACCTTGTCGGACCGTTACTACCGGAAGTCGCCGCACCGGGATGTGACTTTCGTGAAGGCCAGGCGGATGCAGGGTGTTGACGAGGTGTTCGACGACGAGGGTCTCGGAACCGATCTCAACGCTATCTTTTCGGATGTCAATATTTTTAACAATGACATCGACTTGATGCTCAATAAGTTCGTGAGCCCGTTGTCCTCTACTTTGGCGACAACCTACTATCACTATTTCATCACGGACACGGTGCTTATAGACAGTGTTTCCTGCACCGAACTCACCTTCACGCCGGTGAACAGCCGTACGTTCGGCTTCACCGGACGCATGTACATTGTGAACGACAGTTCTTATGCCTTGAAGAAATACTCGCTCAGCGTACCTCACGACATCAATCTGAATTTTGTGCGGCAACTTGTTGTGGAACAGGAATTTGCGAAGATTGATAGCGGACTGTGGGCTCCGTTGGAGTCGCAGACATTCGCCAAATTCTCCATTTTCAAGAAAGCGCGGCAGCTGTATGCCCGTCAGACCACGATGTGGTATCAGTACGAAATGGGCGTGGAGCTGCCCGACTCGGTGCACGCCACCCTGCCGGTGGAGGAGGTGGTCTCTCCCGACGTGACGAAATACAAGAGCGGCCGTTGGAAAAAGATGCGTCCGTTCCCGCTGACCGCCAAGGAGTCCTTCCTCGACAGCATTTCGACGGAACTGCGCCGTCTGCCGCTGTTCAAAGCGCTGGAGAAGACGGCGGAGGTCTTCGGCACGGGCTATATTGCCACCGCCAAAGACAGAAAAGACAGCAGGATTGACATCGGGCCGATTTACGACATGATCAGCTACAACCCGACGGAAGGTGTCCGGCTGCGTGTCGGCGGGATGACCACCGCCAAGCTGCACGACCGTTGGTTTGCGAACGGATACCTTGCCTTCGGATGCAGGGATTTGCGGTTGAAGTACAGTATCTCGTTGATTCACAGTTTTGTAAGCAAGAAACGGCACATTAACGAGTCGCCCAAACATGCCATCACGTTCACGTCAAGTTACGACATGGAATTGCCGGGACAGAGTTACTCCTACGTGGACCGCGACAACATCTTGATGTCCTACGATGCCGGAGCACCCGAGTTCACGGCGCAGTATGTCCGTCGCACGCGGTTGCGTTACCAGCAGGAGTGGCCGAGCCGGTTCAGTGTCGACACGTGGTTGCAGTACGAGAACAACGAGGCGACGGGCGCGTTGGCTTACTGGCGCGTCAACCGCGACGGGACGCTTTCGCCGGTGCGGGATTTCAATGCGATGGAGTGGTGTCTGAAGTTGCGCTGGGCGCCTGGTGAGTTGGCTCGGAACCGTCAGGCGGGCGAGAAAACCCTTCTCAACGCCGCGAAGAACGCGCCGGTGTTCACCCTCACACACACCGCCGGCATCATGGACCGCCGGTTTTGGTACAACCGCACGGAATTCTCGGCGGAGAAACGGTTCTGGCTGTCATCGTTCGGGCACATCGACGCCACGGTTGAAGGCGGCATCGTCTGGGACGCCGTGCCCTTCCCGGAATTGTATTTCCCGCCGGCCAGCCAGTCGTTGTTCCTCACTCCCAACACGTTCTGCCTGATGAAGCCGATGGAGTTCATCATGGACCGCTATGTGGCCGTGTATGCCACCTATTATCTGAAGGGGTGGATTTTCAACCGCATACCGCTCTGGAACCGCTTGAATTTCCGGGAAGTGATATCTTTCAGCGGAATCTATGGCGGAATCACGCCGAAGAACATACCGGGTCCCGAATTCCCCGGACTCTACCTTTTCCCGGAAGGCTGCGGCAGGATGGGGAAGGTCCCGTACATGGAGATCACCGCCGGCATCGAGAACATCCTCCAGTTCATCCGCATCGACTACGTGCGCCGCCTGTCCTACGCCAAAAACCTGAAAGGCTGGGACCGCAACGGCATCCGCTTCACCTTCCGCGTCTCATTCTAACATTTGCTTGATCCCTGCTTCCTACTCTTTACTTCCTACTCCCTACTTCCTACTCCTTACTTCCTACTCCTTACTTCCTAATCCCTGCTCCCTATTCCCTAAAACCAACACTCCCTCAGATAGTTAAGACTTTTTCGAAAAATACTTCTCCGAGGCATTGAAAAAAAGTGTATCTTTGCGACTTAAATCCTTAGGACAATGAATACGAATAGAAGATATTGCAATATAGCTGTTTTTTTATTTTGTGTTATGGCGATTTTTGCATTTGGGGCTTGCCAGACGACCAGGAACCAGACGCATAGGGCCACGAGATACCAGAAGGTGCGTACCCGTCACACCCCGAAATGGAATGCCACGACCTCGCAAAGCACCACGTACTACATCAAGAAGCACTCACTCCGCAAAAGCCACGACAGCAAAAGAATCAAGCGTTAACCTATGAGCAGAAAACCTTTAACCAAACATATTTTCTTGTTGACTTTGTGCCTGTTCTCGCTCCGTTTCCTGACGGCGCAGGAGAACCACATCCAGTTCAACGTGGTGAACGACACCGCGCACATCGAAACGGAAATCGAGGAGGATTCATTGGGCAACCTCATCAATTCGATGTATGACTCCAACCTCGACAATGTGGATCACGGCAACGGCCTGCTGTTCACTTATTTCAACTGGATGCCGGGCTTCAACTTGTACCAGAACTTCGACATTGTGACCATCCATTACCGTCACCAGGGGTCCGCGCCGCGAGACACCATCGACCTGACGGGTTACCACCATCCCGCCAATTATCGGATCACCTCGAACTACGGCTATCGTCACAAACGGATGCACCGTGGCGTTGACCTCGGCTATCCGGAAGGCACTCCCGTGGCGGCCGCGTGGGACGGCATCGTGCGCATCTCCAAGGGCACGGCGAATACTGGTGGCTACGGCAACCTCGTGGTTATCCGCCACGACAACGGGCTGGAAACCTACTACGCGCACCTCTCCCGCAGGCTGGTCAATCCCGGCCAGATGGTGAAAGCCGGCGATATCATCGGGCTTGGCGGCAACACCGGCCGTTCCTACGGCGCGCACCTCCATTTCGAGGTCCGCTATCTCGGCAACGACATGAACCCCAACCGTCTCATCGATTTCGACAATTTCAAGACCAAATACGACACCTTGTACATCTCCGGTTACACGGTTTCCACGCCTAACCCGTCGCAGACGACGGCGCAGCCGCAACAGCCTCAGCAGCCCAAGAAACCGGCCACTTCGGCCCAGTACTACAAGGTGCGCAAGGGCGACAACTTGGGCAAGATTGCCGCCAAATACCACACCACCGTTTCCAAGATCAAGAAGCTGAACCATCTGCGCAGCGACTTCATCCGTGAGGGCCAGCGGTTGCGTGTGCGGTAGCCATGAAATCACGGCTTTTTCTCGGACTTCTTTTCTCCTTGTCGCTCTTGTTCGCAACGGGGCAGCAGTCTTTTTTCGATTTCGGTTTCGAGCGTGACCATTCCGTGGCCGTGATGGAGAACTGTCGTGTTTTGAAGCTCCCGTGGGCGGGCGGTCTCAACGCTGTCCATTTCGCTGACTTCGACCTCGACTTCGACGGGACGCCGGATCTTCTTGGTTTTGAGAAGCATGGGAACCGCCTGCTGCCGTTTCTCTGTCGGCAAGACGGTTACGAGTACGCCCCGCAGTATGCCCGGCTTTTTCCGGATCTCCACGATTGGGCGGTTTTCCACGACTACAACCATGATGGGAAGCCCGATATCTTCACCTACGGGCTCGCCTCCATCCGCGTGTTTGAGAATGTTTCCACCGACACGCTTCAGTTCCAGCTCGTCGCGGATCCGCTGCAGGCGTTTTACTACAACGGTTACACCAACATTTATGCCTCGCCCGACGACTATTTGGTGGTGGATGATATTGATGGTGATGGCCATCTTGACATTTTAAACTTCTGGGTGTTAGGAAAATATGTGCATCATCTTCGGAATTATGCTGCCGATGGCGACCCGTTCGACTTCCGTTTGGAGAGCGAGTGCTGGGGCCATTTTTCCGAGGCGGCCGACAACAATACCGTTACACTGTTCACCGATTGCGGCGACAAATCCGATGACGGGCACACGCGTCACACCGGCTCCTCGATGCTTTTGCACGATTTCGACGGCAACGGGCTGCCGGATCTGATGCTCGGCGATGTGGACTCTCCGTACAACATTTTGTTGTATAACCACGGCACTTTGTCGGAGGCGCGTATGACGCTGATGGACACGGCATTCCCCATCTATACTCCGATTGACCTTTACTCGATGCCGGCGGGCTCTTTTGTCTCGCTTCCCGGTCGGGAAGAGCCTTCTTTAGTAGTTTCGCCCTCGGACCCCTCGCTGACGAAATCGCAGGATTTGAACAGTGTCTGGGTATATGAGCTCGACACATTGATACACCAATATGTGCTGGTTCAGACGGATTTCCTGCAGCGCGAAATGCTCGATGCGGGCAGCGGTTGTCATCCGGTGCTTTTTGATTTTGACGGAGATGGTCTGAAGGATCTTTTTGTGGGCAATTACGGTCAGTTTGACAGCGCGAAGACCGTGAATGGCTGGCTGACCTCCTGGTTCTCCTCGTCGGTGAGCTATTATCGGAACACGGGAAACGCCTCCTCGCCGGCCTTTACGCTGCAAACGCGCGATTTCGGACAGCTTAAGAAATTTGGTTTTAACTCGTTGCACCCCACTTTCGGGGATTTTGACGGCGACGGGTTGACGGACATGCTTTGCGGTCTGCAGGACGGGACGTTGATGTTAGTGCCGAATGCGCGTCTGCAGACGGGGGATGGGACCGTGGTGGAGCATTTTGCCGGCGTGGATGTCGGGGAATGTGCCACGCCGCAGTTTTTCGATTTGGACGGCGACGGGAAGAAGGACTTGATTGTCGGCAACCGTCGCGGGCTGTTGTCGTATTATCACAATGAAGGAGTGAATATTCCTGTTTTTCAGAAAGTTACGGACACGTTGGGCGGGGTTGACATGCGCAACTTTGAGTTGTCTTACTTTGGATACAGTGTTCCCTGTTTTTACTGGGACGCGGAGCATGGGACGGTTTTGTTCTGTGGTGGCGAGCAGGGCGAAGTGGCTTATTACAAGCATGTTGACGGTAATCTTGCGGGTGTTTTCGAGAAGGCGGAGGGAAACCTTGCGGAGACGATAGACGGGGTGGCGCATGGATTCCGGGAGGGTAGGCGAGCGGGGGTTGCCGTTGCCGACCTCAATGGAGACGGCCGTCCGGAGCTGCTTCTCGGCAACTATGCCGGTGGTGCGGCCTTTTTCCGGGGTGCGGTGCCGCCGGTCCACACATCGGTGCCTGCGAATGCACGCGATGAGGTGCGTGTCTGGCCGAACCCCGCGAGCGAGCGTGTGCACGTGCAGGGAACCCAACCGTTGCGGCAAGTGGTTCTTTACGATTTGTTTGGCCGTATGATATTGGCTATGAATGAAATAGGAGATGACAGTGTCACCCTTGACCTTTCCGGGTTGGCTCCGGGAGTCTATCTCTTGCGGACTAAAAACGGGGCTGCGGTCAAGGTTGTGGTGGCGCGTTAGGTTCAAAAGACAACCAAGACAACTTGGACAACGGTAATTCGAAAAATTCGTCGACAGTAAATATGAAATTAGATTTTATTATCTTTGCCGTGTCATATTCTCGGATTGTGTCTAACGAACCTCGCAGGGTCTGGAGGTGTGGCGCAGAAATGGTAAAAATATAGATCCCCGCAATTAATACAAAAAAATGGAATGGAGGCCGTTAAAACAATGAAACATCACATTATAACACTAATGATTGTTTTGGGATTTGTTTGTTGTTGTTGTTGTTGTTGTTGTTGTTGTTGTTGTTGCAGGGATTCAAAATCATCGAATAATAGCACATCTCCCAATAATGATATTGTATTGCTTTTTGACGAAGAAAACTATTCCCCAAAGGACACCGTTTATCCCATTCTTATCACAGATTCTACCAAAATAAATCATATAACAAATTTGTTACGAAATAAGTTCGTTCCACAAGAAGAAGATTTTGAGCTTTTCAATTTGGAAGAAGGAGAATACTATCTTTTAGGAAAATTTCTGATTGTAAATTGTATGCTTGTGGGACCCTCAGGATGGGCGTCAAACTTTCACCATTATTTTATAATAGATGTCAGCAATCGTAGAGATATCTATATAAAGAGTTTGTCAAATAATATCAATAACTTTTATTTGTTTGATAATTTGACAGTTAACAGTGTTGAGTATCCTGACAGGTTCTGGCATGACGATGATTTCTTCGATCATTTTTTTAATGCGGAAAGCACTACATTTAAACTAGTAAATACGATTATAGAAACAGACTCTTTATCACCCATATCTACAAAAGAATTTGAAAAAACAATAAAGTGGAAAGAAGTATATGAATATCTTGTGCCTTAAGCGGCTGCAGGGATGTGTCCCCTAACGGGAAAAATATTCACTACATAACGGGCCATACGCAATGGGTTACGACAGCCTCTAACTGCATCGTTTCCCCGACAACTACTAACTACTAACTGCTAACTGCTCGCTACCACACCGATTCCCAGTCTTCCGCATCCCTCACTGACTTATCTCGTTGGAATTCCAGCAGTTTCGCGTATTTGAGGAAGCTGTTGTGGGCGACGGCGCGGGAGAGCACGTAGCCGTCGAGGCCGCCGAGGATGCCGCCACGGAAGAAGTAGTTGCTGATGAAGGCCGCCAATCCGTGGAAGTACGGCGAGAAGGCGTTGGCCTTTTTACCCTGCAGATAGAGGATTTTCGCGCCCCGCGAGCTGTAGTTGCGCTCCGGCTTTGCAAACAGACTGTCGTAGTTCTTGTAGCGGTAGTGGATGATGTCGGCCTTGATGCGCAGGGTGTTCTTTTCCGGCACGAAGGCATGCTGCTTGCGGTCGAGGAATCGCAGTTTGTCCTTGCGGTAGAGCCGCACGAGCCAGTCGGGGTACCAATTGCAGGCCTTCACCCACCGCTCTCCGATGTAGTTGCGTCGCCGAATGGCGAAACCATCATACGGAGTGTTTTCCAGATCAAGCTGTTGGATGGCCGCCACGAGCTCGTCGGTGAGCCGCTCGTCGGCATCGAGACTGAGCACCCACTCGTTCTGGGCGTGCTCCAACGGTAGGTTCTTCTGCGGGCCGTCGCCGATGTAGGGGTGCACAAACACGCGCGCGCCGGCCTTCTCCGCCAGCTCGACGGTGTTGTCGGTGCTGCAGGAGTCGGTGACGATGACCTCGTCGCACACGCGCTGCAGCGAGCGCACGCAGGCCTCGATGTTCTTGGATTCGTTCAGGGTGGTGATGATGCCGGTGATCATTATGGTTTAGAGTTTAGTGTTTAAGGGTTAAGGGTTAATGGTTAAAGAAGAGGTTAGTGTTTTGAGGGTTAAAGCCTTGCGGATGTTTTTTCCGTGACTCATTGGTGTATTTTTAGCATGGCGAAAATACGATTTTTTCGGAAACATCTTAGACTTGACTAAAAAATGTATTTTTGCCGTTGTTTTAAACATCCGAAATATGAAGAAAATTATCACATCCGTCTGTGTTTTGGTCGTTTTCGCCCTCTTTGTGACGGGCTGCACCAACTATGTGGACTGTACCTGCGCCTACGATCTCGAGAACGAAGTGGTGGATTCCGCGCTGTGGAACGCCGCCGGACAACCCATCTATCTCAAGTCAGGACCCGCCCTTCCGCAGGAGAAAACCTATTACCGCGACACCGTCTCCACCACCGGCAGCTGCTCGTCATTGAACTATTATGACGCTGCTGGCCTCGATTATACGTATGTCGGTCTCATTCTCCATCCTGTCGTGACCTGCTGGGAGAAATAGAGCCGCAGTTCTGTTGATTCTGCCTAAAACAGGTCTTGTTCTGTGATAAGATTATCGGGAACATCCGTATTTATTGATGAAATCCGTTGAATCCCTGCAAAAACAGCTGCGGCTGATCTCCTTGGAGAAAGCATACGACCAACAGGACTTGGAAAACTCCTTCCAAGCCTCTCTGCAGCACGGCCATCTCAACAGCAGTTGCTGGTTTCCAGTGCGATTGGGCAAGTCTTTCTACAATGCCTTGAACCAGTATGTCTTGGAAGTGGAATATACTGCCGGTTTTGCCGTCAGCCCTGACAGTGAGTTCGAGCCGGGCAAGTGCGTTTCCTTTTTCCACCGTGACAAAAGCGGGAAGCGTCCTGTGGAAACGATTGTCTCCGGCGCAACGGTACAGCGTGTGGAGGGACGTGTCATGCAGCTGGCGCTCGATGTCCCGGACACCGCTTTTCAGTTGCGACGCATGGCGGAACATGACGATGTGGGCGTGCGTATCGCTTTCGACGACACCACTTACCAGGTGATGGAGGAGGCCTTGCAGAAGGCCATGAGCATAGAGAATGAAAAGATGGTCCATTTGCGGGAGACGCTCATCGGCATGCAGGAGCCCACTTTCCGCACCTTGCCCCGGATGGTCTTCCCTCACCTCAACCCGAGCCAGAACGAGGCCGTGCAGCGCATCTTGGAGGCGCGCGAGGTGGCGGTGGTGCACGGTCCTCCCGGCACTGGTAAGACTACCACATTGGTGGAGGCCATCATCGAGACGGTGCGTCGTGAGCCGCAGGTTTTGGTTTCTGCCCCAAGCAATGCCGCGGTGGATTGGATCTGCGAGAAACTCATCGAACGGGGGGTGCGTGTGGTACGCATCGGCAATCCTCTGCGCATCAGCCGTCCACTGATGGAACACACATACGAACGGCAGTATGCCGCCCATCCTGACTATCCAGAGTTGTGGGGTGTACGCAAGCTCATCCGCGACATCTATGCAGGTGAGGAGCCCTCAAGCCGGCGCGCCAACCGCCTGCGACGTCTCCAGAAACGCCGTGACGAGTTGGAAGTGAAAATACACGAAGAGGTATTGCAGGAGGCAGAAGTGATTGCCAGCACCCTCGTCGGCAGCGCACATCGGCTGCTTGGGGGATACCGTTTCGGCACGCTTTTCATCGACGAGGCCACCCAATCCATAGAGGCTGCCTGCTGGGCCGCTATCCTGCGTGCCGATCGGGTGGTGTTCGCCGGCGACCACCAGCAACTTCCCCCTACCATCCAATGTCCGGAGGCGGCACGCGGCGGTCTGTCTGACACGCTGATGCAGAAGGTGGTGTTGTCCAAGCCCTCGTGTGTCACGCTGTTGGACACCCAATACCGGATGAACCGTCAGATCATGGGGTTCTCCTCACAATGGTTCTACGAAGGACGGCTCAAGGCGGCGCCCGAGGTGGCCAACCGCACACTCGCCGACTGGGATGCGCCGTTGGTGTGGCTGGACACGGCCGGCAGCCATTTTGCCGAGCGTCTCAGTGCCTCGCAGAGCCGCTCCAACCACGACGAGGCCGCGTTGGTGATGCAAGTCCTCAAGGACTACATCCGGCAGACGGCCATTGATCCCGAACTCTTCAAGACCACCACCTACGGGGTCATTTCCCCATACAAGGCCCAGGTGGCCCTGTTGCGCAAACTGGTGGGACGCAGCCGCACGCTGGCGCCCATCCACAGCCACATCACCGTCAACACCGTGGACGGCTTCCAAGGGCAGGAACGCGACGTCATCCTCATCAGTATGGTGCGCGACAACGAGCGCGGCGCCATCGGATTTCTCAAGGACCTGCGCCGGATGAACGTTGCCATCACGCGCGCCCGGATGAAGCTCATCATCGTGGGCAACAGCGCCACCCTTTGCCAAAACGACTTTTACGCGCAACTGTGGACGTATGTCAGCGAGAATGGGGTTATTTATCTCCATTCGGCGTTTCAATCGACCACCGCATCTCTGTAAATCACAGCAAACCCTTAGAAGAACTGCGCGATTTCCTCTAACGGACGGTGTTCGGGTTGTCTTGGCTCGCCAGCCCTGTAACCTAAGGAGATAACAGCCATAATAGCTTCGTTTTCAGGAATATTGAAGAGTTTCCGCAATTTTTCGGAGTCGCGCATGCCCATAATGAGCGTGTCGAAGCCCTTGGCTCGGGCCATCAGGATGAAATAGGCGTTGCTGAGGCCGTTGTCGTAGGCACCCCAGCCGTCACCCACCTCGTTGGTCTGGTTACCGTTGAAGAATCCCGATTTGCCCTTCTCGTAGGTGGAAACAATCAGCACAGGTGCTCCGGCGATGTTCTGCTTGTTGCGCTCACCCACCAGTTCCTGCACGGCCGCCACCTTTTCGGGACTCATGGCCACATAGTATTTCGAAGGCTGCTGGTTAGCCCAGGAGGGAGCCTCCTGCGTGGCAATGAGCAGCTCGCGCACCTCCGCCTCGCTGATGGTCTTGGTGGAGTCGTAGTGACGCACACTCCTGCGGGTTTTCAGCACCTCCTCGAAAGAAACGGCAGCGCAGGTCTCTTCCTGAGCCGATTCTTGGGTTTGGGTTTTGTTGTTCGTACAGCCGGCAAACATACAAAGTGTTAAAATGGCCGCCAATGTTAAGTTTAATCTCGCGATTTTCATTTTTTGATAGGTTTTTTAGTGGTGAAAAAAAGTCTGGGCGGACACTTCTCACAGCGTCCGTCCGGGCTCATTCATAATTCATAATTCATAATTCAACATTCATAATTGGGACACCCGTTCGATCTTCGCCCCCAGCGCGTTCAACCTCTCCACAATGTGCTCGTAGCCGCGGTCGATCTGTTCCACGTTCTGGATCACGCTCTTGCCCTCGGCGCTCATGGCCGCGATGAGCAGCGCGATGCCGGCGCGGATGTCGGGGGAGGACATCTTGGTGGCTCTCAGGCGCTTTTCACGTGCAAGGCCGACCACGATGGCCCGGTGAGGGTCGCACAACACGATCTGCGCGCCCATCGACTGCAGCATATCGACGAAGAAGAGACGGCTTTCGAACATTTTCTGGTGAATCAGCACGCTGCCCTTGGCCTGGATGGCCGTCACGAGGGCGATGCTGATGAGGTCAGGGGTGAATCCCGGCCACGGCGCGTCGGCGATGGTCAGGATGGAGGCCTCCCGCGGGTCGGAGTAGATGCGGTACGGCTCCTGCCCGTGAACGATGAGGTTGTCTCCTACCCTTTCGAACTGCACACCCATCTTCCCGAAGGTATAGGGAATCAGCCCGAGATGGTCACAGGCACAGTCCCTGATGGTCAGCTCCGACTGCGTCATAGCCGCCATGCCGATGAAGCTGCCCACCTCGATCATGTCGGGGAAGATGCGGTGCGTGCACCCATGCAACTTCTTGACGCCCTGAATCTTCAGCAGATTGGAACCGATACCGGAAATCTTCGCACCCATGTTGTTCAGCATGGTGCAGAGCTGGTAGAGATAGGGTTCACAAGCGGCGTTGAAGATGGTGGTCTCGCCTTCCGCGAGCACCGCCGCCATCACGATGTTGGCCGTACCCGTCACGGAAGGCTCGTTCAACTGCATATAGCAGCCTTTCAACTGCTTGGCTTCCAGCTCGAAGAACTTCTCGTCCGGGGAGGTGGTGATCACCGCGCCCAATTTCTCCAACCCCTCGAAGTGGGTGGTCAGCGGGCGCCGTCCTATCTGGTCGCCGCCGGGTTTGCCGGAATAGGCTTTGCCATAGCGGCCCAACAGCGGACCGAGCACCATGATGGAGGCGCGGATCTTGGTCGATAGCCGCGCGAACTCGTCGGTGCGAAGCTGCTCGAAATCGACGTTCTCGGCCTGGAAGGTGAAGGTGTGCTCGTCAACCTCGGTGATTTTCACGCCCATCAGCGACAGGATCTGCAGGTAGCGCTGCGTGTCGAGGATGTTCGGGATATTGGAAATGGTGACCGGCTCGTCGGTCAGCAACACGGCCGAGAGCACCTGCAGGGCTTCGTTTTTCGCGCCCTGCGGGGTGATCTCGCCGCTTAACCGATGGCCACCTTGTATGATAAACTCTGCCATGATTCTTTTCATTTGAACCCAGAGTGGCGGCCTTCGGCCTTACCCTGGGCTACCGAGCTCTTGCCCCTAACGGGGCTGCTCAAGGAATTATGTTTAAGGAAATTACCTTATTTCTGATCACTGATCACTAATCACTGATCACTAATCACCTATTCCGGAATCACAATCGGGAAATTCTGTGTGAACTCCATGCGGTACGGGGCGCCGATGATGTTCGTCAGGAAATCGGTGTATTGATCCGTGAATTTGAACTTGTTGGCGTCATAATAGGCGGCGGGCAGCGGGAAGTTGCCGATGTTGCCCATCTCGATGGCGTCGGTGTGGAACTCTTCCAATTCGTCGTAGGGGACGATGTCGCGGAGCACGGGCATCTTGCCGTAGTCCTCGCGGAGCAAGAGGTCAACCACCTTGTCGGCTAACGTGGAAGTCAGACGGCGGTCGTACTCGTAGCATTTGCCGGAGCGCGGGATGTATCCGGAGATTTGGCCGCGGGCCTCGATGCCGAGACGCTTGTTGATTTCGGAAGCGATGACGCCGCTTACGCCGCCGAAGCGCGGGTGACCGTACTCGTCGAGGTCGGAGCTGGCATATACCATGCCGAGTTCCTGCTTCTCGTCGTCCCACCAGCGAACGCCTTCGGAAACGGCGATGATGAGGCTGTGTTTCGGGGAACGCATGTACATCTCCTTCACGGATTCGAAGAAGAACTCCTTGCGCTCTTTGGTCATCTCGACTTCAGGCACGAGGGCCATCTGGGCGCCGCCGAAGGAAGCTGTGCCGGTGAGCCAACCAGCGTCACGACCCATGACTTCGAGAACCATGATGCGCTGGTGCGACTCGTTGGTGGTGTGCAGCTTGGCCGTCAGTTTCTTGATGGCCATGGCGCCGGACGGAAAGCCAGGGCAGAGCACGGTTTCGAACTGTTGGCCGTTGTAGTGGTGATAGGTGCGGGTACGCAGGTCGTTGTCGATGGTCTTCGGGAAGCCGATGACGGGGATGCCGTAGGTTTCGTACATCTTCTTGGCCGCGCCGTTGGTGTCGTCGCCGCCGATGGTCACCAAAACATCGATTTTGTAGCGCTCGATGTTGCGGAGGATCTGTTGGGAGCGGTCTTCGGGACTTTTCTTGCTCGGGAAGGGGTTGGTACGGCTGGACAGCAGCGCGGTGCCGCCGTAGAGGCCGTTATAGGGGATGTTGGTCAAATCGACGATGTCGCCGTCGCCGAGCAGGCCCTTCCAGCCGCGCAGCACGCCATAGACGCGGAAGCCTAACATGGAGGCGCGGTTGCGCACCGCTTCGATGCTGGAGTTGATGGCCGGGGTGTCGCCGCCGCCGGAAAGAATCGCTAACGTTTTGCCGTTGAAGAGTTTGTCTTTTCTCATAATGATGGATTTATTGTTAAAACTATAATTGTCATACGATTGTCGGCATCGTGGCGCACGATGCTTTTGACGGCGCAAAGATACGATTTTTTTTGCCGCACAGGGCTTTCATAAAAAATATCAACAAATACCAAATGACAACGAACTTTTTGTATTTTTGCCGCGCATATTTTAAAGGTATGTATTTTAGGTTTTTTGTGTAAATTTCAATGTTTTTTTACATGTTATAATGAAACGTTGTGGTTTTTCACAATGAAAAAAAATGAAAAAAGAGAAGATGAAACGATTGTTCTTCCTGATATTACTGATTGCAGCGGCGGTCTCCGTTTTTGCCCAGCAGTTGACGTTGGAAGCGTGCCGGCAGATGGCGCGCAACCTGTATCCTGTGAGCAAACAATACGGGCTGATTGACCAGAGTGAGCAATACAGTTTCAGCAATGCCGCCCGCGGATGGCTTCCGAGGCTCAAATTCTCCGCGCAGGCTTCGTGGCAGACCGATGCCGCCCGTTTCCCTGACGCATTGTCCGCTTTGCTCGCCGAAATGGGCACCGAGATGCAAGGTATGCGGCAGGACCAGTACAAAGTGGCCATAGACTTGTCGCAGAACATTTACGACGGCGGACGATCCGCAGCCGAGAAGGAGGCCGCCCGTGCCCAGGCAAGGACGGAACGCCTCACTGCCGACGTGGAACTTTACGCCTTGGAGAGCCGCATCGACAACCTCTATTTCGGCATCCTGTTGTTAGAGGCGCAACAGGCGCAGATGCAAAAGCAAATAGAAATCCTAAATGAGAACAAGAGAAGATGTAAGGTTTTGATAGATAATGAGATGGCGCTTGAGAGCGACGCGGATGCGGTGGAGGTGGAAATGGTGAAAGCCAATCAGGCCATAAACCAGCTGCGCTATTCGGCCGACGCCTACAGGGAAATGCTGTCGCTTCTGATCGGTCAGCGCGTGGAAGAAGGCGGATTGGCCATGCCCTCCGACATTGTTGACATGCCCTCGACCTATCGGTGCAACCGTCCCGAGTTGCAGCTGCTGGATGCGCAGATCAGCTATCTGGATGCGCAAAAACGTCTTCTCAAGACAGCCTCCAAGCCGCATTTCTCGTTGTTCGCGCAAGGTTGGTACGGCTATCCCGGACTGAATATGTTCGATAATATGCAGAGTGCCCGATGGAGTCTCAATGCCGTCGCAGGTGTGCGCGCCTTGTGGGATGTCTCCGCCTTGTTCGCCAACCGCGACATCGACAAGCAACTGCTGAACAAACAACAGCAGATTGAGCTGCAGCGTGAGGTGTTTGATTTCAACAACGCCTTGCAGGTCAAGCAAGAAGACAGCGAGATTGCCCGTCTGAAGCAGACGCTGAAGGACGACGAGCGTATCGTGGCCTTGCGGCAATCGTTGCGCGCCGCCGCGGAAAGCAAATACGAGAACGGGGTCGTCAGCATAACGGACGTGGTGAACGCGGTCACGGACGAGAGTCTCGCACAGGCGGCACAGGCACTCCATAAAATCGAGTTGCTCAAGAAGAAATACGAATTAATTCATATCACATATGCCAATTAAGATGAAAAAAGGTCTCCTGTTTTTGGCTGCATTGTTGCTGCTGGCAGGTTGTTCGAAGAAGCAGAATTTTGACGCCACAGGCACTTTTGAAGCCACGGAGGTCACCGTTTCTGCCGCTGCGTCCGGCAAAGTGCTGACGCTCAATGTGGAAGAAGGACAGAAAGTGAAGGCCAGCGATTGTCTTGGTGTGATCGACACCATGCAGCTTTATTTGCAGCGCGGACAGCTTGTGCAACAACAGAGGGCGCTGCTGCAGGGAAAACCCAACGCAGGAAAGCAGGTGTCGTCGTTGCGCGAGCAGATCGAGAAACAGGAACGCGAAGTGGCCCGTGTGGAACGGCTTTTGAACAGTAATGTGGCGACCCAGAAAAACCTCGACGATGCGCAGACGCAGCTGACCGTTCTCCGCAACCAGCTGGACGCCACGCTTTCGACACTCAGCACCAGCAATGCCAGCATCGATGGCAACGCCGCCGCTATGGAGTGGCAGATCAAACAGATAGACAACGGACTTCAGAACAGCCGCATCTTCTCGCCCATCGATGGCACGGTGCTCGTGAAATATGTGGAGCAAGGGGAGATGGCAGCGGCCGGACGGCCGATCATGAAAGTGGCCGACCTCGACAATATGTACCTCCGTGCTTATTTCACCTCCGACCAGCTCTCGAAAGTCAAAATCGGCCAGAAGGTGACGGTGATCGCCGACTTCGGTGGCGACGAGCAGTACGAATACGAAGGCACCGTGAGTTGGATCTCTGCCGAGAGCGAGTTCACCCCCAAGAGTATCCAAACCCGCAACAGCCGCGCCAATCTCGTCTATGCCACCAAAATCGCTGTCAAAAACGACGGCCGGCTGAAAATCGGGCTTTATGGGGAGGTGAAACTTTAGAGTTCAGGGTTTAGGGTTTAGAGTTTATGGCGGAGGCAATCACGGTCAACGGCATTTCGAAACGTTACGGCAAGGTGCAGGCCCTGCAGGGTGTGAACTTGTCTGTGGAAGAAGGGGAGTTGTTCGGCTTGATTGGTCCCGACGGCGCGGGCAAGACCACGATGTTCCGGCTGCTCACCACGTTGCTGCTCCCCGACGAAGGTTCCGCCACCGTGTGCGGCTTCGATCTTGTGAACGACTATCGTCTCATCCGCCAGCAGGTGGGCTATATGCCCGGTCGTTTTTCACTCTATCCCGACCTTTCCGTGGAAGAGAACCTGCAGTTCTTCGCATCCCTTTTCGGCACCAGCGTGGAGGAAAACTACAACCTCGTGGCACCTATCTACAGCCAGATCGAGCCGTTCCGCAAACGCAAGGCCGGCAAGCTGAGTGGCGGCATGAAGCAGAAACTCGCTTTGTCATGCGCCCTCATCCATAAACCTCGCGTGCTCTTCCTCGACGAACCCACCACGGGTGTGGATGTTGTCAGCCGCGTGGAGTTTTGGGACATGCTGCAGGACCTCCGTCGCCAGGGCATCACTATCCTTGTTTCTACACCTTATATGGACGAGGCGCAGCGTTGCGGTCGCGTGGCTCTTATCAGCGGCGGCAGCATTCTTGGCGTGGACACGCCCGCCGATATCGTCCGCAAATCGGGGCAACCCACCTTCGAAGATGCTTTTATTCACCTGATGAGCCGCCAGTCATGAAAGTATTCCTCAGTTTTGTCCGCAAGGAATTCATCCATATCCTCAGGGATGTCCGCACCATGCTCATCGTGTTGATCATGCCGGTCGTCCTGATGTTGCTCTTCGGCTTCGCCATCACCACAGAAATCAAAAACATCGATGTCATGGCCGTGGTGGACCATTACACGCCGGATGTCCGCAACGAACTCACTGCTCTTGAAAGCAACCCGTACATCACTTTCAAGGGGATTATCTGCGAACATGATGTCGATGCCATGCTGCGCGGCGGTGACTGCGTCGCGGTGGTGATGTTCGCCCGCGACGGGAAACGCAACATCGTGCTCGACGCCTCCAACCCGTCGATTTCGGCCTCGGTGGGCAGCTATCTGACGCAAATCCTGCAAGGGGTGGAGCAGAATCAGGACATCTCTTCGCAATCGGCGACACTTCCCGTGACCACCTACATGCGGCACAATCCCCAGCTTAAGTCGGCGTACAACTTCGTGCCCGGCGTCATGGGACTTATCCTTATCCTCATCTGCTCCATAATGACCTGTGTGTCAGTTGTTCGTGAAAAAGAGATGGGCACGATGGAAGTCCTGCTGGTGTCGCCTGTCAAGCCGATTTACGTCGTGCTGCCGAAAATGATTCCCTACTTCGTCATTTCGCTTATCAACATAGTCACCATCCTCTTGATTTCGCATTTTGTACTGGATATGCCTGTCTATGGCAATCTTCCCACCTTGTTGGCATTGTGCGTGCTCTACATCGTGCTTTCGCTGGCTCTCGGACTGTTTATCAGCACGTTGGTCAGAAGTCAGATGGTTGCCCTGATTATCTGTGCAATGGTGATGATGGTTCCCATGATGATGCTCAGCGGAATGCTGTACCCAATCGAAAACCTCCCGCCGGGACTCAAAGAGGTCTCTTATCTCGTGCCCGCCCGCTGGTTCATCGAAGCCATCCGCAAAGTGATGGTGGAGGGCCTCGGGATGGGATCGATCTGGAAAGACATGCTCATCCTCACGGCAATGACCGTTTTCTTCTTTGTGGTAAGCCTCAGGAAATTCAACGACAGACTCGAGTGACGATGACTATAACTATAACTTAGACTTAGACTATAACTTAGACAATAACTTAGACTATAACTTAGACTTAGACTATAACCAATAACAATAACCATAACCATTCAAAGGTGGAATTTGAAAGAAGGCATATAGAACGTAAAGACAGAGGCAGAAGGAGCTTTTTCAGTGTCCTTAAGATGTTGATTCGCAAGGAGCTGACGCAGTTCTTCCGCAACAGGTTTTTGCCTGCTTTGTTGGTGTTCATGCCCATCATGCTGGTTTTGGTGATGCCGTTGGTGAGTCAGATGGACATCCAGAACGTCACGGTGGCGTTCATTGACCACGACCGTTCCACGCTGTCGATGCGCATGGAGAGCCATATCGCCAACACCGACTATTTCCGTATTCAGAGTGGATTCCGCGATTATGAGGAGGCCATCCAGCAGCTTGACAAGGGCAAAGTGGATGTGATCATCACCATTCCGGAGCATTTCGAGCGCGACATGCAAACCGGGCAGGCCAAGTCGATTTCGATTGTGGCCAACGCGGTGAATGCCACCAAGGGTGGACAAGGCATACAGTACGCCGTGCAGACCATCGCTTCGGCGGTGACGGAGATTTCGCGGGAGCAGGGGTTTGCCGTCGGGGAGGCTTCGCCCATCACCATCCAGAACCGCTACAATCCTACGGGCAATTACCGTTTCTTCATGTTGCCTGCGCTGATAATCATTCTTTTGCTGCTGAACAGTTGTTTCCTGCCCCTGTTGAATATCATGACGGAAAAGGAAAACGGCACAATCGAGCAAATCAATGTCACGCCGATCACCCGATTGGAGTTCATCCTCGCCAAGTTGATTCCTTATTGGTTGATGGCGATACTGCTCGTGGCCTTCTCCATTCTGCTTGCCTGGATTTTTTACGGGCTGGTTCCCGAAGGCAGCATGGCGGTGATTTTCCTCGCTTCTTTCCTCTTCTCGCTCTGCATGTCGGGGTTGGCGGTCACCATGGCCAACATTTCCGACACGATGCAGCAGGCCATCTTCGTCATCTTCTTCTTCGCGATGATTTTCATCTTGATGTCGGGGTTGCTGACGCCCATCCACAGCATGCCCATGTGGGTGCAGTGCATCACCTACGCCTTCCCGACGCGCTATGTCATCAATATCTTCCGAGCCGTCTATCTCAAGGGCACGTTGCTTTCGGAGCTCCGCTTCGACTTGCTGATGCTGACTTCGCTGGCGGTCTTCTTTAACGTTTTGGCCACCGTTACGTATAAAAAACAACAATAACCCGCAGAGACGGCTTCGGCGCGTCTCCAAAACCGACAGATTCCAATATGAACGTCCCGATTATCACAGTCCGCAACCTCACCAAGCAATTCGACGATTTCGTTGCCGTTGACCATATCTCTTTCGATGTGGGCAAGGGCGAGATTTTCGGTTTCCTTGGCGCAAACGGCGCCGGCAAGACCACCGCCATGCGTATGCTCTGCGGGCTCAGTTACCCCACTGACGGGACGGGGCTTGTCGCGGGCTACGACATTCGCACCGAAAGCGAACAAATCAAACGGCACATCGGCTACATGAGCCAGCGGTTCTCGCTCTATCAGGATCTTACTGTGGCGGAGAACATGGAACTCTACGGTGGAATTTACGGTCTTTCGAGTAAGGAGATCCCCACGAGGGTGGAGCAGATGCTCAATCGGCTGCATTTCGCCGACCATCGGAACGACCTTGTCGGTTCGCTGCCGTTGGGCTGGAAGCAAAAGCTTGCTTTCATGGTGGCGGCCATCCATCGTCCGGAGATTATTTTTCTGGACGAGCCGACCGGCGGCGTCGATCCCATCACCCGACAGCAGTTCTGGGAGCTGATCCGTCTCGCGGCATCCGAAGGGACAACCATTTTCGTGACCACGCACTACATGGACGAAGCGGAATACTGTGACCGTGTCACCATGATGGTGGATGGCCAGATCCGCGCCCTTGACACGCCCGAAAACCTTCGCAAAAAGTATCAGGCCGACACGATGGAGCAGGTGTTCTATAAGTTGGCTCGGGAAGCTAAACGCGGCGAATAAACGGATTTTTCGTTGACTTAGAATTTCACCTTCACGCCGAAATGGATTTTCCCGGTTTTGAAGGAGATTTTGTTGCCGCGCTGTCTCGGCAAGGCGTAGTCGAAGTAGAAAGTGCCGCTTTTTACCCCGATGTTGACGCCCGCGCCGAATCCGAACGGATTGTCAAACAGATAGTCGCTGAATCCTTGTTGTTCGTAAGTTCCCCCGTCGAAGAAGATATGCACGTCGTTGAAACCTCCGAACCGGTAGCGTAATTCTGCCGAATAGAGCAAATAGGTGCTTGCCAACAGCTCGTTTTCCCGGAAGCCGCGGATCTGCCCGATACCGCCGATCTTGAACATCTCGTTCAGGTAGTGCGGCCCTCCCAACAGGCTGCCCGCCTTCACGTCGAGAATCAGGTAGAGGTGGCTTCTGTATAGCGGAATCATCCACAACGCCTCGCCGGAAATCCTGTATTTGGTTTTCACCAGTTCAGTGGCCGGAATTGCCTCGCCAGGGGTGTTGCCCGGAAGCAGCGTTCTGCGCCCGGCGGCGATGTCAGCGGCGAAGAGATATGCGAACTTCGACGGTGAGCTGAAATCCAAGTTCGCGTATTGGAAGGACAGCCCGTAGAGGATGTTGCGGTAGTCCATGTAGGCGGTGTCCGTGGTGGCCGGTCGGCTGTTCTTGTTCAGCAGCTGCGACTGCGTGATGTTGATGTAGGGACGGATGTAGCTGTCGGGCCGGAAATGGTACGGAATGCCGAAAAGGTAGTTCAGCGTCAGGCAGGTGGTGTCCTGCTTGTCGAGGCGGAAGTGGCCGTCGAGACCGAAGCGCGTGCGGAAGAGGTAGGGGAATTGCGCGTCAAGGTTCAGAAACTGGGAATAACGCTCGCTGCTGCGCCAGTCCAAGGAAATCTGTTCCCCAATGTGGAAGATGTTCTGCAACGACAGCGACAATTCGCCGTTGATGGCCAGTTTGCCCGTCAGCTCGCTCATGGGTTGGAACCCGATGTAGCCGTCGAAACGGTTGACCTGCTGTTTGTCGAGATAGATGTACAGCACGGTTTTGTCCTCCTCGAAGGAAATTCCGGGCGCTTGAACGACTGTGGCGAAAGATAGGGCGGAGAGCTTCCTTGCAACAGCCCTCACCGTTTCCTCAGAATACGGGGCTTTTCGTCGCAGACCGAGATACGGCCAGAGGTAGCTCTGACTCAGCTTGAGGTTGCCTTTAAGCACAATGGAGTCGATTTTGGTGTATCGGCCTCGGTCGATATGCAGCACATATTGCGGGACAGAGTCGTTCTCCCATTCGGTGGCGAGGTTTACAGATGCGAACGGATATCCGTGGTTTTCAAGGTGTTGCAGGATCTTTTCGGCGGCTTGCGGGTAGTTTTCCAATGTTAGTGCCTGACTCTTCCGCCCGATGACCTTCGCCTCCCGTAACAACTCCGCGTCACTTTCGCTGAAAACAATATACGATGCTTGGCCGAATGCGAAGAATGCGTTCAACAACAAAAAAGTGGCGATGATGATACTTCTTTTCTTCATTCCATTCATCGTTTCATCGTGATTTGTCTTGCCCTCCTCGAAATTTGTTTCGTTCTTGGTCATTCGCCCCAGGGCTGCGGCTTCGACTTTCCCAGGACTGACATAGCCTTGCCCTTATAGGACTACTTAAGGGAGAGTTTTAAAAATTTTGCATTCTACATTCTGCATTCTTAATTCTTAATTGTAGCAAGCGCTTCACCGACGACGAAGCAGCTGCCGGTGATGAAAATCACATCCTCGTCCGTGGCGGCCTTTTTCGCGGCCGTAATGGCATCTTCCACAGAAGGATAGGTGTTGCAGGAAAGACCTTGTTCCCGCATTTTCGCGGCGAGTTTTTCCTGGTCCATGGCCCGCTCGATGTGGGCGCGGCAGACGTAGTAGCGGAACTCCTTCCGCAGCAACGGCAGGATGCGGTCGATGTCCTTGTCGTTCACCATGCCGAAAACCACGTGGATTTGGCTGTTATAGTCGGTGCGTTCCTCGTAGATGTTGAACATGGATTGCTTCAGGCAGGCGTAGTTGTGGCCCACGTCACAGAGGATGCGCGGCTTTTCCGACAGCCGTTGCCAGCGACCGATAAGGCCTGTGTTCGCCTGCATGTTTTCGACAGCTTCCCCAATCTTGTCCTCCTGAATGTTGAGAACGAACTCCAGCACTTTTGTGGCTTGGAAGAAAGTGAGAATGTTTTTGTCCTGATAGTGCGCCTTGAACGGGGTGTAGAGGGTATAAACCTTCTTGTGGGTCTCTTTGTCACGGATTTCTAAGCAACCTCTATCGTTGAAGGTCTCGTAGTTGACGTTGGCGGGGAAGAGCGGCGCATCGTGTTTGTGGGCCACATCTTCGAAAACAGGGAAACTCTCGGGGTCGTATTCGCCGATCACCACCGGCACTTTGTCTTTGATGATGCCGGCCTTCTCGTAAGCGATTTTCGCGATGGTGTCGCCCAACAACTGCGTGTGTTCCAGCGAGATGTTGGTGATGACGGAGAGTAGGGGAGTGATGACGTTGGTGGAATCCAAGCGACCGCCGAGCCCCACCTCGATGACGGCGAAATCAACTTTCTGCTTGGCGAAGTAATGGAACGCCAACGCCGTGGTGATCTCGAAAAACGAGGGCTCCAGATGGGCGAACTTCTCTTGGTATTCGTCGAAAAAGGCCAGCACCTCCTCCACGGGGATCATCGTCCCGTTGATGCGGATGCGCTCGCGGAAATCGACAAGATGCGGCGAAGTGAAGAGCCCTGTCTTGTAGCCAAGTTCCTGGAAATAAGAGGAAAGGAACGACGACACAGACCCTTTCCCGTTGGTGCCGGCCACGTGCACGCAGCGCAGGTTCCGCTGCGGGTTGCCGATGATTTCCAACAGTTCCACGATGTTTTCAAGCCCCTCTTTGTATGCCGCGCTCCCGACCTTGTGGTACATCGGGTAGGCGGTGAAGATTCTCTCTAAAATTTCATTGTACGTTTCCATAAATAACCGTTCCTTTTCAGATTCTTGAACCATTAAAGGCGGCAAACATACACAAAATATGAATATGTGCGGAAAAGGAATCCGTTACTTCACCACGGTCACGGTCAGCGGGGCGCTCTGGCCACGGAATTCGGGCGCGTACATGCACTCCGCCGTGGCTATGCCGTTCAGGAATGTGCCGAGCTGGGTGGCTAACAGCGGGTAGTCGATGATGTGCGTCCCCTCCGGCACGCGGTCGAAGAAGAAGTCCATGGCGGCGTCGTGCGGGACGACCGTGTAAGGAAGCGGACGGCGGTACAGGTATTCCGTGCGGCTGCTCATCGGCTCGAAGGCGGCGGCGCGGCTGTCTTTCAGATGGACGTACTCCAAGTCGCGGTCGGAGGTGATGGTGAGCCGCACGGTCAGCTTCTCGCCCAAACGAACGGGATTTTCAGCCGTCACGGGGTCCAAACGCGTGCCTTCCGGACCGCTCACTTCGTGATACAGCGCCCGCTGGATCCGCAGTCCTGTGGAGGATTCGGACACTTTGGAAATGTCTTCAATATACTGCCAGTAGCAGGCTCCGAAGACGAAATGGTTCGTGTCGGTGGCGATGGCAACTTCCGCCAACTTCGGGGTGATGTCGCCCTCCGTCCACGATTTCGTGAAATAGCCGGTGCCGGGAACGGATGTGGCTTCCCGCGCGGGCACGAACCGTTCGTTCCCAACGCGCAACGTGGTGTTGCACTCGGTGTCGAGCACGTTGGCATCGCCCATCATCAGCGCGAAGACCGCTTCTGCGGTGGCCTTCGTGTTCGACCAGCCCTGCTGATGTTTTTGCATCAACAGCCACTGCTTCATCATGTCCAGCTCCTGTTTGTTGGGTGAAATAATGTTAAAAGCCTCGATCAAGATCGCCTGCCGTTCGATGGGCGCCTGATACCAACGGTAATATCTCCCGGTGTATTCCTTTTTCCAGTACATGCCCTCTTCGTCACTCGTAATCGCCTGCTGCCGAATGCGTTCCATGACGCGTTGCGCCTCGTAGGTGCGCCCGAGACGATAGAGCACCAATCCGATTTGCGCTTGCTGCATCAGCGGCTTGCTCCGTACATCGGCGGTCAGGAAGGAGAGCAGATTCTGCACGTAGGCTTGCGACAGCCACGATGAGTCCGCCCCGAACCAGGTTCTTGCATAGAGATATTGGATGTCCTCTTCTGTGAAGTAAAACTGTTTGTGTTTCGACGTATCTTTTTGGAAATATGAGAACTTTTCTTGCTGATGGGCGTCTAAACACTGCACGGCCTTGCGCATGATCTGATTCATGTCGGGAATCTCCACGCCAAACGATTGCAGCTTGGCATAGCCAGCCACGAGATGGCTCGTGATGTAGGGCGAGAAGAAGCTCTTGCCGAACCAGGCGAAACCGCCGTCATCCATCTGGTTGCTCTTCAATTTCTGCGTAATCGCCGCCATTTCTTTGTTCAGCCGGCTGGTTTGGAAGAGTTTCGCCATCTGTTGCATGCGGGCGTTTTCCTGTTGCGCGTCCATCACCCACGGACTTTCCGACAACAGGATGTTCTTGAGTTGCTCGTTCTTAAACAGTTGGGATTCAAGACTCTGCATTGTTGTGTCGCTGGCCCATTGCGCATACACCTTCTCGATTTTCGGGAATTTGGTCACGATGTGCCGTGCGAGCGCGTTGGCGTACAGTTTGGAGAAGAGTTGTTCGTTGCATTCGTAACGATAGGTCATCAAGTATCCCAACGACTGGATGGCCGTCCACGATGGGTTCGCGGTGATCTCCACCGTATAGTTGTTGGAGTGCAGGGTCGTGCTTTGATTGTTTCTTAATCTGCTGAATATCAGTGTAGTGTCTTCCCCGGCGGGAACGACGAAGTGCATGGATTCGGTCACGGCGGTGCGGTTGCAGAGCACGGGCAGCACGGCCTCCATCCCGTCGGTGTAGCGACCCGACTGTGCGGTGATCCGGTACGCGACGACGGTGAGATCCCGAGGTACCGCTACATGCCAACTCACATTGGTGGGTTTTTGTTCGCCGCATTGGAATTCTTTCTCTGGCGTGTCACCCAACAGCATGGGAATCTGTTCGTTGTTCTCCGGATTGAAGAATTCGATGCGGGCGGTTCCGTGCAAAAGAGTGTCCGTGACGTTGGTGATTTTCGCTTGGAACATCATCGTGTCGCCTTCGCGGAAGAAGCGCGGGGCGTTGCTCTGGATCATCAGCGACTGGCAGGTGGTGGCGGATAGAGAGTTAAAAACTGTTAACCCCTTGCGCGTGTGTCCGTACAGGTTCATCTGCCATTCGGTGAACTGGTCGGGCACGGTGAAGACCATCCGCACGCGACCCTCCTTGTCGGTGCGCAGCATCGGCTCGAAGAAAGCCGTTTCCGTGAAATTCTTCCGGATATAGGTGCGCGGTGAGGTTACGAGATCTATCTGGTTCTCTGTGAGATCTTCTGCACTGGTGGATTCTTCGCTTTTTCGCACTATCATGCCATCCACGACGGTTTTGCTGCTGTCGGGGCGGTTGCTTCGTGCTGAAATGATGGTTTCATCTATGGAAGATGAAACTCCCTCGAGGTTCGCCAAAGCGGAAGTGACTGACCTGCCTGGGGTTGTGCGGATGCTTTCCCCGCTCATACGTGCCGTGGAGGTGGCGTCTGGTGAGAATATAGGCCACACAGACCGTAATCTCGGAGTCTGAACCTCCTCGACGCTGCATTTGATGGCGGGTTTCAGTGTCGGGCGGGTGGCTATGGAGGTGTTTCGTGGAAAAAGATCATAGAAACTTCCACGGAATCTTTTCCGGTTATAATGCTGTAACCATTGGCGTTGCAACCAATTGTTGTCTTCCCAGGTACGAACACGATCCTTGATTTCCAACGGTGGCATGTCCAAACCGTACAGGCTTTTGTCGAACATCCAGGCTAACACTTCCGTGTTAGGGTGGCGTTTTTTGGTGTCGTTTATCTCCACTTCCCAGTGGCTCTCCTGCCCGGGCTCGATTCGTCTGTTCCAGTGTATTACATTGACATTTAATTTGTTGGAAAAGCTTGAAAATATGTGGAGTTGGCTTTTGGTTAGCTTTTGTCGCACGGAATAGAAGCTCGTTGCGGAGAAAAATTGCCCATTTTGGGAAGTGAACACGCTCATCTTGAGAAACCCGGTGTTTCGGAGTCGCAAGTAAACGGTGTCTAATTCGTGACTTATCCGGAATTGTTTGGTTTTCTGTATGTTATGACTTCTCAGATAGCAAAGTGTCACGTGGGCGTTTTCCAACGAAGTGCCGATCACGATAGGAACTCTGTATTTCCGGAAGAAGAGGTTACCCTCTTTTTCGCCATAATCAACCAGATTCAGCCGCGCTTTGTTCCTCGGGATCTTGGCTTCGGTTTGCAACACTTCGATTTGTAAAGGAGTTTTGGAAGGGACAATCTGCTTTCCGGAGTGGATGATGCGGATGAATTGCGTCTCTTTTGCGGTGTAAAGGGAATCTTTCAGTAGGTATTCAAATTTATAATATCCTGGAGTCCAGCCGGATATGTCAACTGCCAATAGACTGTCCGGACAGAAGGCGCGTGAGGTTTGCCAAACGGTATCCATCACGTCCCAATAGGCGGGATTCTCCCCATCACGACGGTCAAAGTAGTATTCGGGAAAATATTGTCGATACTGAGCCTCCGTGTAGAGCGGCTCTTGGGGAAGGGGGTGATAAACACCGGATTTCCCGGGCATCCGGAGCCGCGTGGCTGTGACCAGGACAGGGGGATTCACCGTTTTGTTGAGTTTGTCGCGGGCGACCACCACCCCATAGAGCGTGTCCGTTAACCACTGGTTGACCGTTTCCGGCATCGTTATGTTGAACTGCAGGGGCTTCGGGTGTATGTAAATGCGCTTCTTTGCCCAATGGGTTTCGCCGTTGACATCGGTGACCACCGCCTCCACCTCTGTGAAAGAATAGAAATTGTCGTTAGAAGCGGGAAAAGCGTACGAAAAACAGCCCGAAGCATCCGTTTTCAGGGTTGTTTCGTGAAGAATGTCGATATAGCCATTGAGCCGCAAGGTCACATCGGCGCCGACGAGCGGGAATCCGGCGTAAGAAACCGCGCAGCCTTTGATGAAAATGGAGTCGTGATGCCACTCGCCGTCGGGATTTTCCAACAATTCCACCTTGAACGAGGGCAATTTGTACTCTTCCACCGTGACCATCTCCACCCCATAGTATTTCCAGCTATTTCCTTTTGTACAACGGATCGTGTATTTTCCGGTCTGGTTGGGCAGCACGAATTGCCCCGACACGCTGCCGAACTTCGACAGGGGCAAGGTCATGGTTTCAAGTTTTTCCTTGCCGCTCTTTTCAAACGTCACATCCACCGTGCCGTGTCTGAGCGGTTTCTCGTTTTTCTGAAGAATGGCCTTGAAATAGACGGTTTGCCCGGGACGGTACAGCGTTCGGTCGGTGATGATTCGGATGTTTTCATCAGTGTCATCGTAAAATCTTCGTGCGCGCCGGTAGCGGTATCTGGACGCGTGCCGCCGAGCTGAAGGAAACTCGATTTCCGCACGATAGCTGTCGCAGTGGTCTGGAAGAGAGATCGTTACATCTACCAATAAAAAGTCATCATAGTAGGAATTGTCGCGGAGAAATTCCCTTATCCGATGGTGCTTGACAAAAATCTGTCCGTCCTTGTTGGTCCGGCATCGGATAGCGCCCGATTTTTCCAGGTCGCTGCTGAGGGAGGCGTCGAAGTTCAGGGAGACTTTTCGGTGGACTATCGGTTTGCCGGTTCGCGCATCGGAAGCGAAGAGGCAAAACACACCGGGATGTTCGATTTGTGTCCACTGCACGGCCGAGATAATCATCGGGAAGACGCAGAGGCAGTTGTCGGAATCGGGTTCGACGCCGGTGTGCAACGCCACCGTGTATCTTCCGTATGGCAGCGAGTCGATCCAGAGGTCGGTGGAGGCGACCGTCCCGTGAACCGGGTTCAATAGGTACTGCTGTCTTTGCACGCACTCGCGGAAATGGTTTCGAAAGTGGGTTGAAAAGGGCGACATCACCACAGTTTCGTTTTGATAGACGGTGATGATACTGTCCGTTTTATATACGGTAAGATACAGTGTGTCAATGTTTTTATATTGAATGGGAATGTCGATTTTGCGGCGCGGGAGGCGGTTGATTTTGGGGTTTGCCAATTGCACTCTGGGTTCGGTGAGCTTGTCCAGAAGGCAACGTGCGTTCTGCGGAATCAGCGTCTTGTCGTCGGACAGGGCGGTCAGCTTCTCTAAAATTTCTTTGCAAGGTGCATAGAATTCGGGGTGCGTTTGGTGATGGAGGTAGAGGAAGGCCGCTTTCTGATATCTCACGGAAATGTCATGGGAATATTCTCGTTCCAGCCGTTCCAATTCCTGCCAGTAGGGTATGCTGTCCAGTGGTTTCCGCACGGGGTCTTCGATATTATGACGAAGATTCAGTAGCTGGAGTTCATAGAAAACGGCGGCTTCGGGGCGTTTGTCGGCGTTGTGCCGTTGGATGGCTTTCGGCAGCAGCGTGTCTAACATGCTGTTGGCAAGAAAAGGGTATGGGCACGCAAGAAGGTCCATCAGGACCAGGTCGAACAAGACGGGTTGCCAGCGAAGGCTGTCGCCACGGGCGTTCAGCAGGAAGTAGAAAGGCGCGGCCGGGACGTCCCCGTGTTCTATCAGTTGGGAACCCCCTGTCGCATAATGCTTTTGGGCCGCCTCCAACTTCTCGTCGTCGCTCCATTCATCGTATTGTGACAGATCCGTCTTCCCGGAAGGTGTGGTATTCCTGAAATCGAGATCGGATATTATCTTGTTCGCTATCAGATAGTGGTATAGTCCTTGATAAGGTTGAGGCGATGTTTTCCGAAAACCGTCCAAGTAGAGCAGATGGTTCTTGCTGGTCCAGTTGCTGTACCATTCACGAAGCAGGTAACGCTCATAGTTCACCCTGAAAAGCTGCAGTTCGTTTTTCTCCGCGTAGGCAAATCCGGAAATCTCGTCGAGCATCTTTTGCGCATCCTGGTAGTAGCTGTGGTCGGCCTGCTCATACGCGTTCCACAAGGACTGATAATCAGTGGGTTGGGCGAAAGCCCCACTGATGAAAACAAGAAGTGCAAAGAGTGTGATTCGTCTTTTCATAAAACAATTGTCGTTTTTTCACATTGGGGCCAATTATGCTGCTGTTTTATAAATGGCAAAATGGTGCTGCAAAATTAGCAACTTTAACTATATGTATAACACCAAAATGTCAAAAGGTTGCACTTTCTCTTTTTTTTTTTACTACTTGATTTATGATGTGAGGCTATTTCGCTGTAACAGAATGTCTTAAATGCAAAAACCCCACACGGCTTTGTCGTGTGGGGTGGTATGGGGTGAAGGCTTGCGATTCAGCGGTTAGGAGAACACGATGATGCGCAGTTCTTCTTTTCCGGCTTTGTAACGCGCCTGTTTGGCGCGGGCCACGCATTCCTGTTGGATGTTGCGGTTGGTGATGGTGGTCTTGTGGTTGGAGTTGTTGATGACGCGTGCGTCGATGACATGGCCGTCGGCGGCGATGTGCACTTCCACGCAGACTTGACCTTCCTCGTTGACGGTGGCGTCGATGTTGTTGATCATGCCGCGGTGGCCTGTGCCGTAGCCGATGCCGCCGCCGCTGCCCGCGCCTTCTCCGGGACCGAGTCCGGAGCCTGTGCCGCTGCCGATGCCGGAACCGGAACCGCCGCCGCTACCGCTGCCGCCGCGACCGTGGTACATGGACGACTGGTCGGGTTTCGGTTGGGTGGGGACGGTTTGGGTCTGCTGGTTCGTGGAGGTCCGGTTCGAGTGGCTCACCGCGGGGGCGTCCTGCGCGTTCTGCGTGGCGTAGTTTTGGCCGGATGCCGGTTTCGGGTTGGAGGCCACCTGAGGGGTACCGCCACCTCCGCCGCCGCCCACGGGGGCGATGTCCACATACACCATTTGTTTTGGCGGTGGCGGGGGAATTTGCGTCTTCAGACTGCAAGCCAGAAGCAAAATCAACAGCAATGCCATGGTGCCGATCGTCGTGCACCATGCAATCACGTTGTCTTTCCTATTCTCGTTAGTTTTGGTCATTTGGCTTCTGTGGCAAGTACCATTTTATATCTGTCTTCCTCGGGGAAGTTCTCGTTCAATTCATTGAGCACATCCATCAGCGCGACCACGTTCTCGATCGGGACGCTCTTGTCGGCGCGGAGGATGATGTTTTTCTGGTCGGAGTTGACATGCTGCACGGCATCCATGAGTACCGGGAGCAGATCTTCGTAAGCGGTGGGTTGCGCTGCGGAACCTTCCGGGTTCACGTAGTAGTTCAGGTCGGCGTCGATATAGACTTCCAACTGTCTGTTGGAGAGCTGTTTGTCGGCCGTGCTCTTGGGCAACACCAGGTTGATGGCGTTGGGGGAGATCATGGTGGAGGTCAGCATGAAGAAAATCAACAGCAGGAACACCAGGTCGGACATGGACGTGGCGCTGAAGGTCGTGTCGATTCTATTTTGCATCTTTATAGCCATGGCCGCGGGAAATTAGGCGTTTTCGTGAAGCAGGTCCATGAATTCCGTGGTGCGGACCTCAAGCATATAAACGACGTTGGAAATTCTGGAAATCAGCAGGTTGTGGAACACGAGGGCGATGATGCCGACGACCAAGCCGCCCACGGTGGTGATCATGGCGGTGTAGATGCCGGACGACAGGGTGCCGATGTTGAAGTTGTTGGGGTCGGCGGCCATGTTGTGGAAGGCGCCCACCATGCCGACCACGGTGCCGAGGAAACCCAACATCGGGGCGATGGCGGCGATGGTGGCCAGCGCGGACACGCCCTTTTCCAGTCTCGCGACTTCAAGGTTTCCCGCGTTCTCGATGGCTGTGCGGATGTCTTCCAGCGGACGACCGAGGCGCGACAGCCCCTTGTCGATCATGCGGGCCGTGGGGTTGTTGTTGCCGCGGCAGAGCGCCACAGCGGAGTCCAGCTTGCCGTCGTGGATGAAATCGCGGATGTTGTTCATGAAATTCCCCTCTTCCTGCGAGGCGCGGTTCACCACCAAAAGCTTCTTCACGAAGAAGTAGATGGCGAAGGCCAGCATCAGGATCAACGGGATGATGATCCACAAACTGTTCACCGCAAACACCAATTTGAAATAGGAGGTCTCCTCCACATGAGGCTCTGCTGCAGGGGAAATCATCCCCACAGTGTCGTTCAAGGTTGCCAATAACACGGTTGATAATCTCATAGTCTAAAAATTTATGCAAAAATAGTTACTTATTGGATGTTTTTTTTGTACGCCGCCTTTTTTTTTCTAACATTCCGATGTTTATATAATACAAAAGGTATAAACTCGTTTTGCCTTAAAATATTGTATTTTTGTACTGTGAAAATTTCGCCTTTTTTCACGCTTTCAATAACCAATAACCTTATAACCCATAACCATTACAAAAGTGTCGAAGAAATCGAATACATCCAACATGAGGAAGTTCGCCGAATCCCAGGGGGGCGGCTCCTCGAAGAAGAATCAAGGGAAGGCCGCGAAAGGCGGGAAACGCTCGGGTAAAACCTCCTCTTTTTCCCTGTGGGCTTTCCTGTCCGGAAACAAAATGGTCGTCTTTTACGGGATAGTGCTGATGTTGTTCTCCATACTGCTCTTCCTTTCCGTCTTCTCATTCTACTTTAACGCGCATGAGAATGTCTCCTTCGTGGTGGGCGACCATTCGCAGAATGTCCCCAACCTCGCCAAAGGGGTGGGGGCGTATCTCTCATACTTCTTCATCCAGCACTTCTTCGGCGTCGCTTCCGTCGGCTTCCCGTTCCTTATATTATTATATGGTATAAGACTGGTCGCCAAGAAGTCGCTGCTCCCGTTGGGCCGCACCACCTTCGCCGTCATCATGACGATGGCGTGGTTCTCCATCACCTTCGGCTTGTTCGCCTATGGCTCCGACAACTCGTTCCTCGCCGGTGATTTCGGCAATTTCATCTGCCAGTTCTTGATCGAAAAAGTGGGCATGCTGTTCACGGTTCTGATCGTGCTCGCCCTGCTGGTGCTTATTTTGGTCTTCTGTTACGATTTCTCCTTCTCCAATCTTTTCGAGAAACTTCAACAACGTGCTGTTGACATCCGGGAGCGCAGAGCCGCGAGCCGCCAGGAGAAAATGCTCCAGACTGTGCCCGTGGGAGGCACCCGTCACGAAGACCAGCCCGACCTCTACATCACCGACCACGGCGCACTCAGCAAGGAATACGCGACGAAAAGATATGATCTTGTGGATGACAAAGAACAGGATGACAGTAAGTTGGGCGGAGAAGATGTGATGACTGTTGACGACTTGATCCCCGATGATGAAGAACAGCAGGATATCCCATTCGATTTCGTGAACACGAATGATATGACTGCTGATTCAGAGGGTGATGAGATCGAAGAAGAACCGGATTCGGAAGAATCCGACCAGTCGCATGAACTCACCCCTGAGGAGGTGCGCGAGCTGGAACCCTACGACCCGACCAAGGAACTCTCCCACTTCGAGTTCCCGCCCGTGGAACTGCTGAAGGACTACCCCTACACCGCTTCCACGGAGGAACTGATCCGTAAGGAACTGATGGAGAACAAGGTGAGCATCGAGAAAACGCTGCTCAGCTTCGGCATCGCCATCAAGAGCATCTCCGCTGTGGTCGGCCCGACCGTGACGCTGTACGAGATTGTCCCCAAGGAAGGTGTCCGGATCAGCAAGATCAAGAACTTGGAGGACGACATCGCGCTGAGTCTTTCCGCGCTCGGCATCCGCATCATCGCGCCGATTCCGGGCCGCGGCACCATCGGCATCGAGGTGCCCAACAAGAACCCCAACATCGTCTCGATGCGCGAGATCATCAATTCCGAGAAATTCAAGAAAAACAACTACGCCCTGCCTATCGGTCTGGGCAAGACCATCAACAACGAGGCTTTTGTGGTGGATTTGGCCAAGATGCCGCACCTGCTCGTCGCCGGCGCCACTGGACAGGGTAAGTCCGTCGGCCTCAACGCCATCATCACCTCGCTGCTCTACACCAAGCATCCCTGCGAGATGAAGTTCGTGCTGGTGGATCCCAAAAAGGTGGAGTTCACGCTCTACTCCGCCATCGAGAACTATTATCTCGCCAAATTGCCCGACAACGGCGATGCCATCATCACTGACACGAAGAAAGTGGTGCGCACGCTCAACTCTCTTTGCGTCGAGATGGATACACGCTACGACCTGCTGAAACAGGCGAAGATGCGAAACATCAAGGAATACAACGCCAAGTTCTGCGCCCGCGAGTTGTCGCCGGCGTTCGGACACCGTTACATGCCTTACATCGTGGTGGTCATTGATGAGTTCGGCGACCTGATCATGACGGCTGGGCGCGAAGTGGAACAGCCGCTGGCCCGTCTGGCGCAGCTGGCCCGTGCCATCGGCATCCATTTAGTCATCGCCACGCAACGTCCGTCGGTGAACATCATCACCGGCAGCATCAAGGCCAACTTCCCGGCGCGTATTGCCTTCCGCGTGCAGTCGGGTGTCGATTCCAAGACGATTTTGGATGCCACGGGCGCCAACCAGCTCATCGGCAAGGGTGACATGCTCATCTCCACCGGCAGCGATGTGGTGCGCCTGCAGTGCGCTTTCGTCGATACCCCCGAAGTGGAGCAGATTGCGGAATTCATCGAGAAACAGGAAGAATTGCGTCCGTTGCTCGAGCCGTACGAGTTGCCTGACGTGCCGGAACCCGGCGAGGAGGGCGGCAGCCGCGGCGAAGAGTCGATGAACCCCAACGAGTTGGATCCCATGCTCATCGACGCCGCCACGCTGATCGTGCAGACCCAGCAGGGCTCCACCTCGTCCATCCAGCGCAAGCTGAGCCTCGGATACAACCGCGCCGGCCGCATCATGGACCAGCTCGAGGACCTCAAAATTGTCGGTCCCGGCAGCGGCAGCAAACCCCGCCAGGTCCTCATCAAGACGGAAGCGGAATTAAGACAGCATTTGGCGGATTTGCAATTGCTGTGATTAGTTAGCAGTTAGTAGTTAGCAGTTAGTAGTTAAACGAAAATGTCTCGGACGAAGCACCATTCCCCCCTTTAGGGGGGATGCCCGAAGGGCAGGGGGGTAAATCCCTTTAGGGGGGATGCCCGCAGCGCAGTGTGGGACCTCAAAAAAGAAAGATGAGATTAGACAAATACCTTACAGACAACAACTTCTTCCCTTCGCGGGAGAAGGCGCAGACCGCCATCAAGCACGAGACCGTGATGGTGGACGGGCGCGTGGTGACAAAGGCATCCATGGACATCACGGACGCGATGCAGGTGGAGGTGATCGACCTGTTCAACAAGTACGTCAGCATGGGTGGGCTGAAATTGGAGAAAGCCATCAAGGATTTCGGGCTCGATTTCGAGAAAAAGACCGTTCTGGACATAGGTTCCTCCACGGGCGGTTTCACCGACTGCGCATTGCAGCACGGTGCCTCCCACGTGACCGCCGTTGACGTGGGCACTGCGCAGCTCGTCGAGTCCTTGCGTACGAGCCCAAAGGTGATTTCTCTGGAGAACAAAGATTTTCGCGAGTTGACTCTGCAAGACGTTCAGAATCAGATGTTTGACTTTGTCGTGTCGGATGTCTCGTTCATATCCCTGACGTATATCATCCCCAATGTTGACCCGTTTTTGAAGCCTGACGGGCAGATGATGTTCTTGATCAAGCCGCAGTTCGAGGCGGGACCGTCGTTTCTGACCAAAAGCGGCATTGTGGTGGACGAGAAGGGTTACAAGACCGCTATCCAGCGCGTGGTCAGCGAAGCCTTGACGCACAGGTTCTACTTGCAGAAAATTGCGGTTTCCACGTTGTTCGAAAAGCACAAAAACGTGGAGTTCTTGGCGCTGTTTTCCCGAACGCCCTCCCGTTTCGAACCCGACTACGTTTCGCTTTTCCAAGAGGTGAAAGCGATTCGGAAGGAATTGAGCAAGTAAAAAAAAACGGCGCACGTCATTCTCGATGTGCGCCGTCAATATCATAAAGTCCCTAAAAATTATTTTTTCACGAATTTCGTGGTCACGCTGTTCTTTCCGTCGCTCAGGCGCAGGAAGTAGTTGCCGGCGGCGAGGTTTTGCATGCTCATCTCTATTTGGTTGTCGCTGACGGCTTGCGTGCGGATCAGCTTGCCGTTGATGTCATACACGGCCATGTTCGAAACCTGGAAGTCGTTGGTGCGCAACTTGACGGTGAGTCTGTCGCTGACGGGGTTGGGATACACCACGAGGTCGTTTTCGGTGAGATATTGCGGGATGCCGGTGCCGAGATCAGCGCCGTTACGCGGAATCAGATAGTAGACACCGTAGGAGATCTTGTTCACGCCGGTGAGGTTCACGGCAGCGGTGGGGATGGGCTCGCCGGTGAGGCCGGTGACGTTCCAAAAGTGGATCCAGACCACCTCGCCGGACTGTCCGTTCTGGCTCACGGTGTATTTCGTGTTGTTGGCAATGGTGCCGGTGGCGGCGAAGGTGACATCGTTGAGACGGATCAGCTCGCTCTGGTGCTGGTTCATGAACTCGACGTCCTGAAGGTTCGCGATGGTCACGTTCAGAGGCAACACATCGTTGTAGATGGAGAGGGCTTCGTCGGAGAAAGTCTCGGAAACGGCGAATTGCAGCTGACCGTAGTAGTCGGAGAGTTTGCCGTAAATGTTGGTGATCTCGTCGCCGGTTTCCAAGGCGGTGGTGATGAGCCCGTTGGGATCGTCAATGACGATGGCGCCAGTGGCATCCTGGATGTAGATTTGGTGGCGATAGGATTCGTTGATGCCGGTGACGATGACGTGGCCGGTGAGCTTATAGACGTCGTTGCCGAAATGGGAACCGTTGATGTCCAGCGCGTCGGTCCATTTGGCGCGGAGGGCGGCGATGTTGGCCACTTGGAAATCCTGGGAAACGCCGTAGTTGAAGGTGATGGTGTCGGCTGTCATGACATTGCCGGCGACATCAGCCACATTGTTGACTATCAGGGTGTAAGTGCTGCCTTCGGCCAGGGCGGGGGAGACCCCCAAGGTGACCACGCTGCCGTTCAGTGTGGCGGAGGTGACGGAGATGCCGTTGTCGAGCGAGTAGTTGCTGACGTTCTGGGCCGTGGAGGGGTCGAGAATTTCATTGAAAGTGACGGCCAAGGAGTTTTCGGACGGGGTCACGTTTGCCACAAACGGGGCGTCCGTGTCCGGACCCAGTTCCTGGGAGGTGATGACCACGTTGTCGAGGAAGAAACGTCCGTGGCTGGCCTGAAATCCTTGGAATTTGATGACGGTGGAAGCGGTGCCGCCGGAGAGCGGTACGGAGAAGGTGTTGAAAGCGGAAGAGCTGAGGCCCTCAACGGTGTAGGGGACCCCGTCCACTGCCACGATGACGCTGGTGGCGTCGTTCGGCCATGCCTTTGCGTCGAAGGTCACCACGAACTGGCCGTTGTTGGCGGAAAGGTTAAGGGCCGGAGTCTGCAGAAAACCCGCTTCAGCCGACTTGCCGATTTTCACCTTACCGGTGCTCGGGTATACCCAGTCACCCGTCCAGCCGGGCACCTGCGTGTACTGGTCCAACGAATTGGTGATGGTGTAGGAACTGCTGTCCGTGATGGCGGAGAAATCCTCGCTTAGGACGACAGTCTGCGCGTTCAACCCGCACAAGGCGAACAGCACAGTGAACAAAAGTAAACTTAACTTCTTCATATTAATACGTTTTTATTTTAAGAATTAGCTGTTAAAATTATCAGCCTGCAAAAATACATTTTTTTGATTATGGTGAACAGTGAACAGTGAATAGTGATTAGTGATTAGTGAATAGTGAACAGTGAACAGTGAACAGTGAACAGAGTAGGGAGTAGAGAGTAGGGAGTAGGGAGTAAAGAGTAGGGAGTAAAGAGTGGGGTGATTAGTGACTAAAAAAAGGAGTGAAGAACGTTCACCCCCAACTACTAACTGCTAACTACTAACTGCTAACTACTTGAGGTTCTCCTCCACCATCTCCTTGATGTAAGCCATCACTTCGGGCTCTTGCATCGAGACGCCGTCGAGGGCTTCGTAGAGTTCGTCGGTGTCGAGGATGTAGTCCGTCTCCTCTTTCCCGTCCTTGACTCGCTGGAAATGCAGGATGAAGTGGATTTCGGGGTGCGCGGCGATGGTGAGCACCATGGTGCCGGCCAAGTCGCCCATGGGCGGGCGGTCGAGGTGCGTGAGGCCGAACACGGCGGTGACCGTCGTGCCCACGCCCACCTCGCTGTCGATCTTCATCGAACCGCCGGTCATCTCGGTGTTCTGCTTCAGCAGCGGCAACCCCAAGCCCACCTTGCGCGTGGTGCGCGTGGTGAAAAACGGGTTGGTGACCTTCTCCACGGTCTCCGCGCTCATGCCGCAGCCGTCGTCCTTGAAGATGAGCGTCAGCGTGTCGGCATCGTGGTTCTCCAAGACCTCTAAGGTGATGTTGTTGGCTTTTGCACGCGTGGAATTCTGGAGAATGTCCATGATGTGCATCGACAAATCCTTCATACTTAGTCGTTTAAGTATTTGTAGATTTGTCCGGCCACCTCGAAAGTCTGCTCGGTGGTGCCCAAAACGGGGATGTCCTCCTCCTTGGCTTGCTCCAGCATGTCGTCGTCGGGTTTGTTGCCCTTCACGAGGATGACGCACGCCAGTTCCTTCAGCGAGGCGATGGCGATGACGTTCTTGTGTGTCTGCAGGGTGACCCACGCGTGACCCTCCTGCGCGAAGCCCATCACATCGCTCAGCAAATCAGAGACATAGCCGCCCTTGATTTCGGTATCCATATTGTCCTCACCACAAAACACGGTGAGATTCATTTTTTCCACTAATTCTTTTACTGTCATATTGTTAAATGTTTATAGTTTACGGTTTATAGTTTATAGTCTATGTCTAAGTTTATAGTCTATGTCTAAGTTTAAGTTCTAAGTTTAAGTTATAGTCTATGTTATAGTTCCCGTTTTGCTCTTCACTCACGTCTCCCCATTCTTAATTCTTAATTTTTAATTCTTAATTCTTAATTAAATCGTCAGCAGCACTTCCCGTCCGTCCTCGCCGTGGAGGGCTTTGCGGATTTCGTCGAAACTGCGGGTCTCCATCTTCAGGTAACAAGGGGCGGTGCCGATGATGTCGGGTTGGTGCGCGTCCGAACTTCTGGTGAACATCTTGTTCTTCAGATATTTATGGACTTTCAGAATCTCCTCCTTGTTGCCGTTCTTGGAGAGCTCCACGGCGTCGTAGTCCAAATCGAACGGGATGAAACCCAACTGTGCGATGAGGCTGTTCTTCATCTTGTCGATGTGCGCGGGCACGAACAATCCGCCCAGTTCGTGGACTTTGTCCGCTATCTGGTTGACATTCTGGTCGATGGCGGAGGTCAGCAGTTTCGGCTCCTCATAGACGATGTTCATCTCCTCGTCGATCTGCACCTGGTCGCCGAAGAAATCGGGGTCGTTGGGGATGTCGGGGAGATGTTCGTCGAGGTAGGCCTGGAATTTGTCGAGGGATTCGTGGTCGCCGAAATAAGCCAGACAGTGCGCCTCCTCCTTGGTGGTGACCTCCGCGCCGCAGAGCACGAAGATGTCGCGGTTGTGCGAGTAGTGCTCGGCAAGCCGGCAGTGGCGCGTGGCGTTGTGGTCGGTGATGCCGATCACGTCGATGCCCCGCTCCAGGGCGAGCGCGATGATGTTCTCCGGCGTCATGTCCAGGTCGCCGCACGGAGAGAAAAGCGTATGGGTATGTAAATCAGCCTTATAGATGTTCATCCAATCTCAAATTTGGCGGGCAAAGATACAATTTTTCCGAACGATTCCCACTTCTATATTTTTTGTATTTTCGCACTTTGGTTTCTGATTGCGTATCGCAAGATGAAGATTGTTGCTAATTGTTGATTATCAGATATTTAGACTTTTTTGTCAATTGAATCAAAACTATAAACTTATTGTAATGAAAAAATTATTCAGTATTTCAGTGTTGGCCCTGCTGGTTATGTTTGCCATGACGGGCTGTAAGAAAAGTTTCACTATCACGGTGAAATCCAACAATGCAGAGTGGGGCCGGGTGACCGGTTCGGGCACCTACAATGACGGAGCGGTGGCTACAATTGCCGCCATCCCCAATGCAGGCTACTATTTTATAAGCTGGAACGACGGCGTTGCCGACAATCCGCGTGAGATTACTGTCACAGGCGATGCCGAGTATACCGCCATATTCAGTGACTCTCCCGGCGGCGGCACGGAAGGAGCACAGGAACTCTCCGGCTCCATCAGCGCGAACACCACCTTGCCAGACCGCGGAGTGGCAGTCGATTACATCATTGACGGCCGTTTCTATGTGGAAGGCAACGCTCTCCTCACGGTCGAACCCGGTGTGACCATCATGTTCACCGGAGTGAATGGCGGCATCGTTGTGGAAGAGAACGCCGGACTGCGCATGGTCGGTACGGCTGACAAACCTATCACCCTCACGGGCCCGACCAATAACCCCAACCCCGGCTCATGGAACGATGTGGCGGTCTACTCCAACCGCAACGACAACCAGTTTGAGTATGTCAACTTCATCAATGGTGGCAGCGGTGATGATGTGGTGTTTGTAGATGGCAAGCTCTCCATGAAACATTGCACCATTAACGGTGCGTTGCACTATGGCTTGGTGATGGATGGAACCCTTTCCGCATTTGAGAACAACACCATCAAAAACACCGAATATCCTATTTTCATTGATGAACAAGAACATGTCGGCTGTCTCGGTACGGGCAATACCTATGCGAGCAACACGAAAAATATGATTGTGATTGACGATTTTTGGCTTGATGAGGATAACCTCACCGTGACCTACAACAACCAGGGAGTTCCCTATTTTATGAAATCAGGTGTGCATGTGGACGGTACTGCCATTATGAGGGTGGAAGCCGGTGTAGAGTTTGTCTTTGATTATGACCAGTCGGTGTCCGTCAACACGAATGCGCTGCTCCAGGTCAATGGCACCTCTTCTCAACCGGTCGTCTTCTGTGGTCTCAACAATGATAACGGCTTTTGGAGCGGTATTGAGATTTCGTCCACCCGTCAGACAAATGGCGGTAACCACTTGACCTACTGCAGCATCCAGAATGCCGGCAGTGAATCGCAGGATGCTGCGCTCTATACTTGGGAGGATACCCGCGTTGCCCTGAACAACGTGAACATCAGCGGCAGCAACGGCTACGGTTTGATGCTCTCCATCCCGGTGGATTGGGACACCGAGCAGTACGACTTCTCCAACTATCATGTTACCGCCACAGACCTTGTTTTCACCAACTGCCCCTCGGGTAACATCTATGAGCGGAATAAGGAACAGGTCTTTACGACGATGCCGGGAAGCAAGAAACTGGCGAAAAGATAGTTTTTTTTGACTTTTTTAAGCGAAAATCAGCCCCTATGTCCTCCGACAAGGGGCTTTTTTTGATCGTCTCGGCGGTTCCATCAAGAATGAAGTCATCTTATTTTGTTGCGATGCTGAACCCTATTTGCAAATTTAAAATTAAGGGCGAATAATTCGGTAATTTTGCGTATTTTTGCCGCCGATTTTGGAATACAATATTGTCAAATATAATTGATTGTTATAGAAATGAATAGAAGCGAAATTGAAGAAAAAGTGAACGCCTTTTTGGTTGACGAGTTGGAAATAGAAGAGGAAAAACTGAAACCGGAGGCTCTCCTTAAGGAACATCTGGGCATTGACAGCCTCGATTTCGTGGACATCGTGGTCATTGTGGAAAAACTGTTCGGCTTCAAAATCAAACCGGAAGAAATGAAAACGGTGAAGACGCTGGCCCAATTCTACGATTACATTGCCTCTAAGGTGGCCTAAATCTTTCGCATGGCGGCAGAACGGGCTTGGCAAGGCGGTACCGATGGTACTTCATGGATGCACCGAACCCTCGTGCGTATCGTACGTTATATGCCGCTGCGACTGATGTACGGCTTCGTGGCCGTTTTTGTGGTACCCTTCTATTTTCTCTTTTCCAAGGGCTACAAGCCTGTGTATCATTATTTTAACCGGAGACTGGGCTATCGTCCGGTCAGGGCTTTCTTTGGCGTTTATCGCAACTTCTGCCGTTTTTCGCAAATCATCCTCGATCGCTTCTATATGTTCAGCGGCGGGAAATTCGATGTGGAGGTCGAGAATTACCACCTTTACCAAGAATTGGCGGATGGAGAACCCGGCTTTATGATTCTCAGCGCACACGTCGGCAATTACGAACTGGCAGGATATTCACTGGTGGCGACAAAAAAACGGTTCAACGCACTCGCCTTCGGTGAGGAGGCGGAGGCCATTGTCGAAAACCGGCAACGGCTCTTCAAGGACACCAACATCCGCATCATCCCCGTGAAGGACGACTTGTCGCATCTTTTCGCGATCAATAACGCCCTTGACAATGGCGAGAGCGTCAGTTTCCCGAGTGACAGGCTCTTGGGCAAACAACGCACCGTGACCTGCGAGTTTTTAGGCGCACCCGCCCGCTTCCCGATGGGGTCGTTCGCCCTTGCCGCACAACGCGACCTGCCCGTGCTCACCGTGAACGTGATGAAGACTTCGGCGAAACGTTACAAGGTGTATGTCAACAGGTTAGCAAAAGAAGGAACGTCAAGAGAAGAACGTGTCAACGCCTATGTCCGCCAGTATGTCGGACATTTGGAAGAGGTGCTGCACCAATACCCCGAGCAGTGGTTCAACTATTACGAATTCTGGGGTGAATTGTGATTAGTGAATAGTGAATAGTGAATAGTGAATAGTGAATAGTGATTAGTGAAATAGACATACAGGATCTTTTGCCGCAGCGACCGCCGATATTGATGGTCGATCGTTTGCTGTCTGCCGATGAGAAGTCGGCGGAAACGGCTTTGGAAGTCCGTTCCGGCAATATTTTCGTGGAAAACGGTGCGCTGAAATCCTACGCGATTATCGAAAACATGGCGCAGACTTGTGCCGCACAATTGGGCTATTGCAACCGACTGGAAGGGGATAACAACGTGAGAATCGGATATATAGGAGCCGTCAAGCGAATGCAGGTTGAAACGGTGCCGAAGGTGGGGGAGACGTTGCGCACACGGATGGAAGTGCTGCAGGATTTCGGGGATATGAAGCTGGCGAGCGCAGAATCGTTTGTGGACAATCGTCGGATAGCGGTGGCCGAATTGACCATTGCCCTATCGGGAGAAAGGAGGGAGTCGTGATAGTCAGGAAGATAGGAGAAAACATCGTGTCGCCGCTCGGCTTTTCCGTCGAGGAGAATTTTACTGCATTGATGTCCGGCCGTTCCGAATTGCGCCGCTACGAATCGCTTTGGAACCTGCCGTTCCCGTGCTTCGTGTCGCTGATCCCCGATGCCGCTTTGGAAGCGGAATTGTCCAAAGAGGAACTGACGGGTAGATGTACTTCATCCACGAAATTCGAGAAAATAGCGCTGCTTTCCGCATCAAAAGCGATAAAACAGAGTGGTATAGACGCCAGATCCGAGCGCGTGGTCTTCATCCTTTCCTCCACCAAAGGCAATGTGGAGCTGCTGGCGGATGAAAAAACCGATTTTGACCGGGTCACGCCGGCACATACGGCAAAGATGTTTGCGCATCATTTCGGAAATCCGAACTTGCCGGTCACGGTGTCAAATGCATGCATATCAGGTCTTTGTGCGCAAATAGAGGCATTTCGTTGTCTGATGTCCAGGCAGTATGATGCGGCCGTGGTTATCGGCGCGGATGTACTGTCGCCGTTCATCGTGGCGGGATTCCAGTCGCTGAAGGCGCTGTCGGACGAGCAGTGCCGGCCCTTCAGCGCGAACCGCAAAGGGCTGAACCTCGGCGAGGCCGCCGCGACAGTGGTTTATCAGGTTGCCGATGACAATTCCGACGGCTGGCGGATGTTGGCCGGCGCGGTGCGCAACGACGCCAACCACATCTCCGGACCGTCGCGCACGGGCGAGGGGAGCTACCGCGCGTTGTTGTCTGTGCTTGGCAGTAGCAAGTTGACTGCCAGCGACTTGGCTTGCCTTAATGTCCACGGAACTTCCACCCTCTACAACGACGAGATGGAGTCCATCGCCATCAACCGCGCTGGACTGAATGCTGTCCCCGTGAACGCCATGAAGGGCTATTACGGACACACGTTGGGCGCGGCGGGAGTGTTGGAAACCTTGCTCACTATGCGGGCCGTGGAAGAGAGAAAAATCCCCGCCACCCGCGGCTTCGACGAGTTGGGTGTTACTAATCCTGTGTTGGTGTCTTCCGAATCCCTTGATACTCAGAAACGTGCGTTCGTGAAATTGTTGTCCGGCTTCGGGGGCTGCAACGCCGCAGCGGTGTTTTGTAACGGTTAGAAGGTTAGTAGGTTAATAGGTTAGTAGGTTAATAGGTTAATAGGTTAATAGTCATAGTTTATAGTCATAGTTATAGTTTATAGTCATAGTCATAGTTATAGCCAACGATTTACTGTTGAAAGAAATGGAACCGAAGGTAATACATAGGGTTAAATTGACGCCGAGGAGCTTGGAGGTGGATGGGAAGCGTGTGGCGGAGGCTGTGGCGGGGAAATCGTTTTTGACGCATGTGTACCGCCAGCGCCAGATGGACTACCCGAAGTTTTTCAAGATGGATGTGCTGTGCAAGGTCGGGTTCATCGCGTCGGAGATTTTGTTGGAGACCGAAGGTGCTGAACGGTTTGTGCCGCGTGCCGACCGCGCGGTTATCCTCTTCAACCGGAATTCTTCGTTGAATGCCGACCGCACGTTTCAGCGGACGATCGCCGATCCCGAGGGGTTCTATCCGTCGCCGTCCGTGTTCGTCTATACGCTGCCCAACATCGTCACCGGAGAGATCGCCATTCGCAACAAATACCACGGTGAAAGCAACTTCATCCTTCTGCCCGAGAAATCGGAAGAAGCAATGAACCAAGCAGTTGAACGCGCCTTTATGGACGGAGAGACCACCAGCGTACTGACCGGCTGGGTCGAGGCCGTCTCAGAAACGGACTTCGAGGCGGAGTTGGAATTAAGAATTAAGAATTAAGAATTAAGAATGACAAAAGATACGGTCGAAGGACCATTCCCCCCTTTAGGGGGGATGCCCGCAGGGCAGGGGGGTAAAACTTCTTCCTTGAGCAGCCCCGAAGGGGCAAGATGCGCGAAGCGCTAATAACCCCACACAAGCGACGGAGGAGCGCAGTGTGGGGATGGATGAGGAGACAGGGTCGGACTGCGGGAACAGCGATAGAGACAGGACGAAGCTGCAGTGCGGGGATGGATACCGAAAAGGAAACGGATTGTAAACTTAATAGAAAATAACAGAAATATGGAACTTACCGAAGAACTGAAGACCAAAATGATCGAGGCGTTGAACCTCGAAGAGATGACCCCGGCGGACATTGACGACAATGCGCCGCTGTTCGGCGACGAGGGCCTTGGCCTCGACTCCATCGACGTGCTGGAGCTGATCGTGCTGCTGGAACGCAACTACGGCATCAAGATCGCCGATCCGAAACAGGGCAAGGAGATCTTCGCCTCTGTGCGCACGATGGCCGACTACGTGGCCGCGAACCGTACGAAATAATGCGTCCGAAGGTCGTCATAACCGGTATGGGAGTCGTTTCCGCGCTCGGAATCGGGGCGGAGGCAAACCTGTCGGCCCTGCTGCGCGGGGAGTCCGGCGTGCGTGCCGTACGCTACCTTCCCACCGAGCATCGGGAGTTCCCCGTCGGGGAGGTGCCGATGAGCGGCGAGGAATTGCGGCAGCGGCTGTCATTGCCCCCGGGTATCTACTCGCGGACCCACCTCCTGGGCGTGCTCGCTTTGCGGGAAGCGTTGGAACAGTCGAAACTGCTGCAACAGAACGCTTTGGCGCTCATCTCCGGCACCACCGTCGGCGGCATGGACGTCACCGAACACTACTTCCCGGCACCGCAGCCCGCCGGTCGAGATATCCACGACTGCGGAGCCTCCACCAACGAGATTGCCGACTATTTCGGCTGTTTCGACTACACCATGACCACCTCCACGGCTTGCTCATCGGCCATGAACGCGCTGATAATGGGCAAGTTGCTGATAGAGAGCGGTGAGCGGGACATCGTGGTGGCGGGCGGCTCGGAAGCGCTGTCGCTGTTCCACCTCAACGGCTTCAAGTCGCTGATGATTTTGGATAGGGAACGTTGTCGACCGTTCGACCATACCCGGGCGGGACTGAACCTCGGCGAAGGGGCGGCCTATCTGGTGCTGGAAAGCGAGACTTCGGCGTTGCAGCGCGGCGCGGAGATCCTCGGTGTGCTCAGCGGAGGCGGGAACGCCTGCGACGCGCACCATCAGACGGCGTCCTCGGAAGATGGTGAAGGGGCTTACTTGGCTATGACACAGGCAGTTTCAGATGCAGGGGTGTCCCCATCCGACATCGGCTACGTGAATGCACATGGCACGGGAACACCGAACAACGATGCTTCGGAGAGTGCTGCGTTGAGACGCGTGTTTGGCGAAAAATTGCCGCCGGTCTCCTCCACGAAATCCTATACGGGGCACACGACCAGCGCGTCGGGCTCCATCGAGGCCGTTTTCTGCCTGTTGGCGATGCGCGAAGGTTTTCTGCCGTATCAATCTGAATATCAAAATTTTGACGAGCAATGTATTGTTCCGGTCTCCGGAATGGAATGCCCGCGTGTTAGTCTGCGTCACGTGATGTGCAACGCCTTCGGGTTCGGGGGCAACGACTCGTCCATAATCCTGTCTCGCTATGAATAGAGTGTATGTCACCGCTATCGTGAAAGATGTGCCGGCGGAGGAATACAGCCGTTATTTACCGCCGATGAAGGCGCGCCGCATGGGCAAGTTGCAGAAACGGGCCTTGGTGACTGCGCTCAAGGCGATGGAAATCAGTGGGGTAGGGGAGCCGGATGCCATCCTCAACGGCACGGCGATGGGCTGCATGGAGAACACCGTGCAGATGCTCAACGGTCTGGCTGCCGAGGGCGAGGCGATGAACATGCCCACCTGTTTCATGCAGTCAACGCACAACACTGTGGCCTCGATGATGGCGATCTATACGAAAAACCACGGTTACAACAACACCTATTCGCACCGGACTGTCTCGTTTGAGTTGGCGTTGCAAGACGCTTTCCTGCGTTTGCGTACGGGCAGGCTGCGCACCGCGCTCGTATGCGCGAACGACGAACTGACGGAGTTGCAGTTGCACAATCCGACCTTTTTCGGGCAGTTGGAAGTCCTCGACCGTTCCGAGGCGTGGATGCTTTCGGTGGAGCCGGGCGGGAATCCGCTCTATGAGATTGAAAATGTGCGAGTTATTCATCAAAAAGGTGCGGAGGATCGTGCCGAAATCACAAAAAAAGCATTATGAGACTAATCGTTTTGGCTGTCATCCAGTCGGTTCTTTTATGTTCCGGACAGGTGTTTCTGAAATTCGCGCTCCAGAAGATGGGCACGTTCGCGTGGAAGGGCTCGTTTTTCCTGGCGCAGCTCACCAATTGGTGGTGGCTCGGTTGCGGTGCGGCCTACGGTGCCGGTGCCGTCCTCTGGATGTACATCCTCAAGAACTACCCGTTCTCCCGCGCCTATCCGCTCATTTCGCTGAGCTACGTCTTCGGGATGCTCGCCGCCGTGCTCATTTTCCACGAAACCGTGCCCGCCACCCGCTGGCTTGGCGTCCTGCTCATCATGGCGGGATGCTATTTCGTGGCACAATGAGATCCCAGAAAGGGATCCCTCTCAGCAGCCGAAGGTCGCTTGCGACCTTCGGGATAATGATTTAATGAACGATGAATGAATGATGAATATGAGGAAATTAACGATAATATTGATGATAATGGCGTTGTGGTTTGGATGTTCCGCCCAAACCCTCAAGAAGGCCACCCCCGAGCAGTCGAAGAAGATGGTGGAGACGGTGGGGAAGGCCACCGCCGCCGTGAAGAGCATCCAGTGCGACTTCACGCAGGTGCGCCAGTCGGCCATGCTCAAGGAGAAACAGACCTCTAAAGGGCAGATGTTTTTCTCTGGAAAGAACCTCAAATGGGCTTACACGTCGCCCAACAAGTACGCCCTCGTCGTGAAGGCCGACGGCCAGGTCTATATGCAACAGGACGGCAAAACCCGGAAAGCCGACGGCCAAAGCGGACAGCTCTTCAAGGGCATCGCGCAGGTCGTCATGAACAGCGTCACCGGCGCGGCTTTGTCCGAAAACAGCGACTTCACCGTCGAGATGTACACCCAGGGCGACAAATGGGTCGCCAAACTCACCCCGAAACAGGCAAAACTGAAGAAGATGTTCTCGAGCATATACCTCTATTTCAACGACAAACATAACGCCGTGACGAAAGTGGAGATGAAGGAGGCCAACGGCGACACCACCACGATTTCGTTTTCCAACACAAAATTGAACGAAAAAATCCCGGATTCGTTGTTTAATTGATACGATGATATTACAAAACGAATTATACACGATCGTCGAGACAGGCGATAATGTCGCGAAAATCCGGTTGTTGCCGGAGTGCGCGATATACCAGGGCCATTTCCCGGGAAATCCCGTCACGCCCGGCGTGTGCCAGGTGGGAATTGTGGAGGAATTGGCCGGGATGATTTGCGGTTTCGGATTGTGTCTGAAAGAGGTTAAATTGTTGAAATACATGGATATATTGCGGCCTTTGGCGGAGGATGTCGAAGTACGGTTCGACAAGCTGGAAGAGGAAGGGGAAGAAGTGCTCGCGAAGGGGACCTTGACCTCGGAAGGCCGTGTTTTCACTAAGTTCTCACTTGTTTTTGGCAAAGAGGCATGACGGAGTGGCAGAATGTTTTCGACGAAGAGCGGATCTGCGTGATTGTGCCGACGTACAACAACGAGAAGACCATCGTGGACGTGCTGCGGCGCATCCAGGCGTACACGCACAACATCATCGTGGTGAATGACGGCAGCACCCCCGAAACGATGGAGACCCTCACTGTCGCTCTCGACGCATCGGAACTCCCTGAAATCGTGGATTATACACCCAATAGGGGCAAGGGGTACGCATTGATGCGGGGCTTCCGCCGGGCGTTGGAGCTCGGCTACCGCCATGCCGTCACCATCGACTCCGACGGACAACATTTTCCGGAAGATATTCCCGCCATAATGGATTGTCATTCAGCAAACAAGGGCGCTTTGGTGGTCGGTTCCCGCAACCTTACTGCCGACAATATGCCTTCGAAAAACACTTTCGCGAACAAGTTCTCCAACTTCTGGTTCCGTCTGCAGACGGGCATCCCGTTGGAGGACACGCAGAGCGGCTATCGGCTTTATCCCTTGGAAGCCATCAACTTACGGTGGCCTATCACCCCGCGTTACGAGGCTGAACTGGAGCTGTTGGTTTTCTCCGCGTGGCGCGGTGTACCCGTTGTCTCCGTCCCTGTTCGCGTCTATTACCCGCCCGAAGGCGAACGCGTCAGCCATTTCCGGCCGTTCTGGGACTTCTTCCGCATCAGCGTTCTCAACAGCATCCTTACGTTCGGCGCATTGTTCTATTATCTGCCGGTCAGGCTCTGGCGGCGACTTTTCGGCAAGGTCAGAATAAAAAAATGAAAGTTTACCGCTGCAAAGAAAAAAAATGGTATTTTTGCCGTTCGTAAACGAAAAAACACGATGGGAAATAACGATCAGAAACCCTATTCAAAAAAGGAGGTGAGGAATATCAAAGTCGCCCTGTTTTTCATTGCTGCGGCGCTGATTTTCTACCTTGGATCCGTATTCTTGAAAGGGATTAATGTCTTCGGAAAGAAGAACTACTACTACGCTGTTTTTGAAAATGTCGGGGCACTTCACGAGAGCACCAACGTGACGTTGAATGGCTATGAAATCGGCAAGGTGACCGATATCAAACTGTTGAGCAGCAATCCGGTGCGCATCTGCGCTGAAATCCTGGTTACCGAAAAGTTGGACATACCAAAGGATTCGAAGTTCGAGGTCGCGCAGAAGGACGTGCTGGGCGGAATGGTGGTGAACCTGCATCTGGGCGAATCCCCCGAAATCGCGCAACGCGGTGATACGCTGGGCTGTTTCGTCGCCGGTGGCATGCTCGACGGCGTCGGCGACCTCGTGGCGCAACTTCAGAGCGTCGTGGCCTCGGTGGACACTATCGGCCAGAATATCAAATTGGCCTTCCACTCCGGCGACTCCCTCAACGGCGGCACCATGATCAAGAACACGCTGGAGAACCTCGAACACACCACGAGCGACCTCTCCAAGCTTATGGCCGACAACGGTGGAAAGGTGACCCGCGTGGTGGCGCAGCTCGAAACGCTCACGAAAACCCTTAGCGACGCCAGTCCCAAAATCGACGAGATCGTCGCCAATGTGGACAATATCAGCGACTCGCTGGCGAAAGCCAACATCCGCACCCTCGTCAACAATGCCCAAGGCACTATCGACAATGCCAACAAACTGCTCGCTGACGTGAAGAACGGCCAGGGCACCGTCGGCCAGCTGATGCAGAACGACTCACTTTACAAAAGCATAAACAACACGCTGGAAAGCCTGAACCTGCTCATCAAGGACCTCAAGGCGAATCCATCAAAATACATTAACGTCACCGTTTTCGGGAAAAAAGAAAAAAAAGACAAGAATAATAACGAATAGATATGGAAATCACAGGAAAATTAATTCAGAAATTGCCCGTTCAGTCGGGTACTGGTGCTAACGGAACCTGGACCAGAGCCGATATCCTAATTGAGACGATTGAGCAGTACGCTCGGAAAGTGTGTATTTCTTTCTGGGGTGAACGAGCCCGTATGCTGGATCAGTACCAGGAAGGAAATATCGTCACTGTTTCTTTCGACTTGGAGTCTCGTGAATCGCGGAATACCCCGGGCAGTTGGTTTACCAGTGTGCGCGCTTGGAAGATAGAACCCGCCACGCCCGCTGCCGCCGCCGGTGCTCCCGCGCCCGCATACGGCCAACCGGCTTACCCCCCGCAAGGATATGGTCAACCCCAACAGCCGGCTTATCCCCCGCAAGGGTATGTGCAGCCTCAACCGGGCTACGTGCAGCCTCAACCGGGTTATGGGCAACCACAACCGGGCTATGGTCAGCCGCAACCCCAGGGTTATCCGCAGCCTCAGCAGCCTGCCTATCAGCCTCAGAACCAGATGACTGCCCCCGTGCAACAACCGGCTTACAACCTCGCCGCTCAACAACCCAATCCGATGGTGCAAGCCCAGCCCGACATGAACACCCTGCCCGAAATCCCGCAGGAGACGTTCACGGATGAAAACGCCGCCGACGATCTGCCGTTCTAAACCATAGCCTGCTTCCTGGCAGGTGATAACCAAAAAGGCAATGAGTGCTGGAATTTGTCATTTGACCGCGATCGCAATGCGGTCGGAACCCTCGCACCGCGCAGAGATGGTGAGCCAACTGCTGTTTGGCGAAGCCTATTCGGTGACGGACTCGAAAGAGGAATGGGTCGAAATCAAGACCCTCCACGATGGCTATGCCGGCTGGATCCAACGGAAACAGCTTCTCGAGGTGACGGACGATGCCGCGAAGGACTATCAGAACCTTGATAAGCTTCGCTTGGGCATCCCGTTCGTCGCGTCGGGCACACGCATCCCCATTTTGACGATGGGGGCGTTGATGGCAGCCGATCCCGAAAAGAACCCTCTTGCGGCGGTTTGCGGTGACGTATGCCATGTCCCGGACGCGGAAAACTGGGTGCGCGCTGATTTCGGGTCGGAAAACCCCGTCGAGGCACGCCTCGAGCTGCTTAAAACCGCGTCCCTTTCGCTTCTTGGCACGCCGTATCTCTGGGGCGGTCGCACGCCTCTGGGCATCGACTGCTCCGGATTTGTGCAGCTGGTCTATTCCCTTGTCGGCCTCCAACTGCCCCGCGACGCTGTCGATCAAATGACCTTCTGCGATGGCGGTCAGCTTGATTTCGTGCAGGAAGCCCGCTTCGGCGATCTGGCCTTTTTCCAAAACGGGGAAGGCAAGGTGGTGCACGTGGGCATGACGCTCGGCGATGGCCGGATTATCCACGCGAGCGGCTGTGTCCGGATTGACCGGATTGACGAAACCGGCATCTTCAATCTTGAAACGCAGCGCTACACACACCAACTGCGTCTGGTGATGAGAGCCTTGTAGGCTCGCTTCGCGCCCGACTCGGCGTCGCCTGCGTTTGCGAAGTTCGTTGTTTCTAATGTGAAAAGCATGAAAAGGAAGAAAACCCTTGTTATAGTTGTAGCCAGTCTCTTTTTCCTGGCGGCCGCTTTTGGCGTGCTGTTTTTCAAAATCTTCATGTCCGGGAATGTGCAAAACCGGGAGGCCACCGTGGTGGTGCCGCCAGGAGCGGATTTCGAGCAGGTGATGGACACGCTGCGAAAACACGACGTGCTGAAATCCGAACCATCCTTCCGCAAGGCGGCCGCCGCGCTGAAATACAAGACGATGCGAATCGGCAAGTACGACATCTCCGCCTGCCGCTCGAACCTGGACCTGGTCCGCCTGCTCCGTAGAGGTCAGCATTACCCCGTGAAGTTCACGTTTAACAACGTGCGCACCGTGGACCAACTGGTCGAGAGGGTGGGGCACAAGTTTTTCTTCGAACCGGAAGAACTCTCCGCGCTGCTGCTCGACAAAACTATTATGCAGAAGTTCGGACTCTCCGACACGACAGCGGTATGTCTTTTTATCCCAAATACTTACGAGATTTTCTACGACATCACCGCGGAGGATTTCCTCGGCAAGATGAACGGCTATTACGAACAATTTTGGAATGAGAAACGGAAGAAAACGGCCGAGGAGATCGGTCTGACGCCCGTGCAGGTGGCCACCCTCGCCTCGATCGTGGAGGAGGAGAACATGCGCCCGTCAGAGAAAGCCGTCATCGCCGGACTCTACATCAACCGCTTGAACAAGGGCATGTTGCTGCAGTCGGACCCGACCGTGAAGTTCGCTTTGGGCGACTTTGGCAGAAAACGCATCCTCAATTCCGACCTGCTCGTGGATTCGCCGTATAACACCTACAAATACAAGGGGTTGCCGCCCGGACCTATCCGCATACCCGAGGCGTCCACGATGGATTCCGTGCTGCATTACCGGCACCACGACTACCTCTACATGTGCGCGAAGGAGGATTTCTCGGGCTACCACAACTTCACGGCCAGCGCGGCTGTGCATGCGCAGAACGCCGCCCGCTACCGCGCCGCCCTCAACGCCCGGAACATCAAACGATAAAGAATCCCTTGGATTTCGCTCTAACGAAAAAAGGTTGCACTGGACAGCGCAACCTTTTGTTTTTCAGTGATCTGTACTGGATTTGAACCAGTGACCTCTTGCCTGTCAAGCAAGCGCTCTAAACCAACTGAGCTAACAGATCGTCTTGTTGAAATCGGTGGCAAAGATACACTTTTTTCTGAATGCCACAACTGTTTTCGAATATTTTTTTAAATCGTGTAAGGTTTTGTTTGTCAGTTGTTTATGCGCTTGAACAAACTTTCGGCTTGGAAGAGCGTTGCTCGCCGGTGCTATTCTTTGGCATTTCTGAGGGTGTCTTCTGCCATTTTCTTTTGCTCGAAGGGGGCGGGCCGCACACCGTACAGCAGCTTGTATTCGCCTTTGTCGGGGTGCTGGATGCGTGACGAGTCCACTTTGGGCATGGGGGGCGTTTCATGACCGACTGTGTCGATGGGGGTGTAGGTGTCCGATTTCGACGGCAGCCGGTGACAAGCCGTCAACACCCCGCAGAGGGAAATCAGCATCAGCAAAAACTTTTTCATCTCTTATTGTTTTAAATTGTTGGTATCCAATATTTTAGCGATAATCTGAAACTTGGCGCGCAAAACCAATCTGTTCCTCGCAAAAGTACTTTTTTTTCGGACACTTTATGTTTGGGAGTGTTTAATTGTTTGAGTAAAAAAGCCACGTCGCGGGAGATGGACAGCCTTGAATTGTCAAATTCCAGCGTTGCCGGCCTACGGAACCCCGCAAGGCCGTCGCGCCATGCCCGCCCTTGTTTCGCAGACCGTCTGCCTTAAAAAAAACTGGATGCTGAAATTTCAGCATCCAGGACTTTTGGGTGGAGAATATCGGATTCGAACCGACGACCCCTTGATTGCGAACCAAGTGCTCTACCAGCTGAGCTAATTCCCCATTCGCACCGCCGTCTCGGCGGCTTCTGAAAACGGCGGCAAAGATACACTTTTTCCCCGTATCTTGTTGCGACTTGTCCCGATATTTTTTTGAACCGGAATTACGCCTTGGTCTGGTTGGCGACACCTTCCTGTTTGGCCTTCAACTCCTCTTCGGAAAGGCCGAGGTAGCGGTCGCTGATCACCTGCATCTCGTTGTCGAGTTCGAGCAGATAGGGCACACCGGTGGGGATGTTGAGCTTCACGATCTCTTCGTTCGACATGTTCTTCATGAACTTGATGATGCCGCGGATACTGTTGCCGTGCGCCACGACCAACACTTGCCGGTATTGGCGCAGCGACTCCACGATGTTGACGTTCCACAAGGGGATGATGCGTTTGGTGGCATCCATCAGCGACTCGGTGGCAGGACGCGCGGCCTTGAATTTGATGTCTTGGTAGCGGATGTCGAATTTCGGGTGGCGCGGGTCGTCGTCGGCCAGCGGTTCCGGCTGCACATCATAGCTGCGGCGCCATTTGTTGACCCGCTCTTCGCCATACACGGACACGGCTTCTTTCTTGTTCTGCCCTTGCAGCGCGCCGTAGTGCTTCTCATTCAGTCGCCAGGTCTTATGGACGGGAAGCCATAGACGGTCCATCTCCTCAAGCACGTAGTTGAGCGTTTTGATGGCGCGTTTCAGGAATGAAGTGTAGGTGAAGCGGATGTCCAATCCGGGCTCGTCGCGCAGGATGCGCCCCGCCTGCTTGGCTTCCTCGACGCCTTGCGGCGTGAGGTCCACGTCCGTCCAGCCGGTGAACTGGTTCGACAGATTCCATTCGCTTTGTCCGTGTCGGATTAATATCAGTTTGTACATTGTAACGGTTAAAGGTTAGGGTTAAAGGTTTAGGGTTTAGAAGGTTAGAAGGTTAGGAGGTTAGAAGGTTAGGAGGTTAGAAGGTTAGGAGGTTAGAAGGTTAATAGGCAGCAGCGTTCGCGAAAGTCATAGTCATTAGTCATAGTCATTAGTCATAGTCATTAGTCATAGTCATAGTCATAGTCGCAACGCATAAAAGTTTCTCGCCAGTGAACAGCCAAAAGCCAAAAGCCAAAAGCCAACAGCCAACAGCCAACAGCTAAAGTTTATTCTCTTTGTCGGGGAAGACGATCGTGGGTTTGAAACGTTTCGCCTCTTCGAAGTCCATGGAAGCGTAGGAGATGATGACCACCACGTCGCCGACGGCGGCTTTCCGGGCGGCGGGGCCGTTGAGGCAGATCACGCCGGAGTCTTTCTCGCCCTTGATGACGTAGGTCTCCAGCCGTTCGCCGTTGTTGACGTTCAGCACCTGCACTTTCTCGTTCTCGATCATGTTGGCGGCCTGCATGAGCGTCTCGTCGATGGTGATGCTGCCCACATAGTTCAAGTTCGCCTCCGTGACGGTGGCCTTGTGTATTTTCGATTTCAGAATCTCGATGTTCATCTTTGTAATGGTTATGGGTTATAGAGGTTAGGAGCTAATACTTTATATTGTCGATGAGGCGCACGGGGCCGACATAAACGGTGATGAATCCCATGACGCCGTTCGGGTTGTCGAGGGTGTCGGTGGAGAGGAGGGTCTTCGCGTCGGCGATTTCGAAGTAGTCGAGCTGGAATTCGGGGATTTTGGCAATTTCCGTTTCCACGAACTGTTGGATTTCCGGCACGTTGTGGAGTTTTTTGGATTCCTCGAGGATGCGGTGGATGTTGGCGGCGGTCTCGAATTCGTGTTCGGAGAGACGGCGGTTGCGGGAACTCATGGCCAGTCCGTTGGGCTCGCGCACGATGGGGCAGGGCACGATTTCGGCGAGGATGCGGCACTGGGCGCACATTTCGCGGATGACGGCGATCTGCTGGTAGTCTTTTTCGCCGAAGTAGGCTTTGTGCGGGCGGGTCCACTCGAGCAGTCGGCGCACGATGACGCCCACTCCGTTGAAATGGCCGGGACGGGCGGCGCCTTCCATCACGTTGGCCACGGTGCCGAAATCATAGACTTCCGTGGGCGCGACCGGGAAGACCTCCTCCACGGTGGGCGCGAAGACGTAGTCGGCGAGGTCGCCGATCAGTTGCACGTCGGCCTCCAGCGTGCGGGGGTATTTGGCCAGGTCCTCGGCATTGTTGAACTGCACGGGGTTCACGAAAATGGAACAGAACACCACATCGTTTTCCTCGTGTGCACGGCGGATGAGCGAAAGGTGACCTTCATGAAGGGCACCCATGGTGGGCACCATGCCGATGCTCTTGCCGGCGGCACGTTCGCGCACGGCGGTTTCCATCAGTTCCTCTACGGTGTTGATTATCTTCATATTGAATTGTATTTCAAATACTTATCGGTGAATATCGTTTGTGGGTAAACGGTCGCAAAGGTATAATTTTTTTTTGAAAATGCAATCGACAATGGGCAAAAAAGGGAACCGCGTGCGGTGATGGTGGTTGCACCCGATTCCCCTTTGGTTTGTTCAAGTCTTATGATGTTGATCCTGAATGGAATTCGTTGAGGTAAATGTCTATTTCAGCTCTTTGGCGGACAAGGCGGCTTTCACCTTTTTTTTGGATTTGTTTCCGACAAAACAGTATCCGATGCCATATCCGGCTTTTTTGCACATGTTTCTGAACATGGCAATGTCAGGGTCTTCAGTGTTGTTGAACTCCTCAACGAGGATGGCCTTTAAAAGGTCAGAGGCATCGGAAAGTGTGGATATGTCGAAGAGAATCTCGTCGCATTCGACGTAGTACATGACATTTTTCTTTTCCATGATGATTTTCGTGCACACCATGCCCTCGTCGATCTCAAAGGGGCATTCCGAGTTGGCAGCCTGTATCCCGAGTTTCAACACATCAACCGGATTCATCGATTCGAGGACTTCGAGTTCCTCTGGCGTTAAATTTTCGTCATTGTCGCTTTGTGCGAAACAGAGGTTTCCGGTTCCGATGGTCAGCAGGGACAGGAGTAAGAACGTCCTTAAAATCCTTTTTGTGATTTTTTTCATGTTGGGTGGGCTTTAGGGTTAAAAAGAGGTCGTGACGGACAAGCCGGCGCCGAAGGAGGCGGGCACAGCGCGGCAGACACCGCCGACGCAGAGGATACCTTCCTTGGTCTTGCCGAAATTCAGGGCTATACGCGTGGTGTTCCACACGTAGGCGCAGGAGATGTTGTAGTAGTGCGTCTTATGCCCCTCTAACGGGTTGCCGTAGTTCCAGTCGTCGCCAATGGAGACAAACCAGTTCGGGCTGAAGGAGTATTCCAACATGCCGTAAATGCTGCTTCCGTCGTCATCTTTCGTGTAAAGGTGCTGCAGTTCGAGGCGTAGCGCGTGCTTGGGCGTGATCTTGTAGGAGAGGTCGGAAGCCACCAGGTGACCGCGCATCATGCCGGCATGGCCTTGCAGGATCTCGAGGTTATAGGTGATGTAGTTGTAAGCCAAAATCCATTTCCACTTTTTGTTGTTGAAGCGGTGGCTGATTTCCAGTCCGATGTCCTGGTAAAGCAGATTGGGACCGAACTTGAAGAACGACGAGGTGTAGCCCTCGGTGCCGGTCATGGTGCCGTTTTCGATGGCTTCGGGCACAAGCTGTCGCTCGATGTCGTGGAACCGCGAGTAGTTGAAGGTGAGGTCGGTGCCGTATTTTCCGCCGAGGACCGACTTCTTGGGAATCTGGTAGTTGACCTGCAATTGCGCCCCGATTTGGCTGTTGGGCTGGCTGGCGTAGCTGTAGTTGCCGATCAGCTGGTAGGAGTACTGCCGGTTGATGGCCGGGATGCAGTTGACCATGAGCAGCGAGTTGCTGTTCTCCGACCGCTGCGAGCGGAATTCCATGTTGTCGGCACGGATGAACGAGGCGGCGATGCCGAGCCCCTTGCGCGCGTAAGTCGCTGACAGGAAGAACGATTCGCCCGGTTTGTAGATATAGCCGTTGCTGATGTTCGGGTCATTGATTTTTCGTGCATATTCCCCGTCCAAACGGAAATCCTTGTAGCCGAACGTCATCCGTGTCGCCCAGGTAGCCACGTTTTTGGGCCATTTGTCCGACGGGATGATGGCCTGCATGGCGGAATCCGTTCCTGGATGCAAGGTGAAGATATGGTTCTGGTCGGGCTGCTCGAATTTGCTAACGAAACTGCCTCCTACGCGTGCGGTGAAACCCTTCTCTTGGATTACCGGGAACATCTCGCCGAAGGAAAGCTCCAGGTCGCCGCCGCTCACGAAATCGTGCCGGTCGAGGTAGGAGTCGAAATTGCGGCGCTCCATGCCCCAGATGCCCTTGAGGTAAATGCCCTTGTAGGGGGTGAGTTTTATACGCGCACCCAACAGACTGTTGTCGATGCCGAGCTGGCGGTCTTCGTAGGCGCGAAGGGTCAGCCCGTTGCCGAATTGCTCGTAGTAGTTGCCCGCCGTCACCGAAATGAATTTGTTGGTGTATTCGGCGAAGAAATACCGGATGCCTTGTCCTTTGTACCCGATTTTGTCGAAATCGATGAGCGGGAACATGTAGAATTCATATCTCGCGCCGGCCGAAAATCCACCGTTACTATATAATATATTAAGGAAAGCGTTGCCGCGTACCTTGGAGTCCACCGGCTCGGCACCGATGATGGAATCCGGAATGTAATACATGCCGTTGAATCCGAAGTCGCCGCTGATACGACTGTTGCCGATTTGGTGCTGTGCTTGGGCGTAAATACAGCAAAAGAGCAGACCCGAAGCGAATAGAAATCGTTTTATAGAATTGAAAATCATAAAGTTATGATATAGTGGATGTTATTTTTTGACTAAGGATTTGATGATTTCATATACCTCTTCCTCGCTGCCGGGCGCGTATGAAGTGTGCTGCCACACAATCTCGCCGTCGCCGTTCAGGATACACATGAACGGCACGTCGTTGACGTTCATGGCACGTTTGAAGTCGGAGTTGACATCCAACAGCACCGTGTATTCCCAGTTTTTGCCCTTCACGAACGGCGCTACTCGTGCGGAAGTTTTGGCGTCGTCGATGGAGATGGCATAGAGTTTCACGCCGGTTTCCTCCACCCAGTCCTCGTATTCGTCGGCGATGGCCAGCAATTCGGCGATGCAGGGCTTGCACCAAGTCGCCCAAAGGCTCACGATCACGGGTTTCCCGTCATTTTGGATGTCGGCGGTGTTAAAGGCGTTGCCGTTCAGATCCTGGATTTCCACGGCGGGCAGTTTGGCAAGGTGCTTGTCTTTCGCTTCTTGTGCGAAAACATTGATACTCAATATCATGCAAAAGATGATGATGAAATTCTTTTTCATATTCGAATGTTTTTATTGTTTGTTTCGATTGTAAAATAGCGGGTTCTGGTCCTCTTCCTGTTCGCCGGAGAAATTGATTTGCATGTACTCTGGCAGACCATGTTCCGGGGCAGGCGGATAGCGCATCACCAGGCGGCCGCTCCCGTTGAAGAAGAGATGGTCGGGAAGTGTCTCCACGCCGTTCATCAAAAGCCAGTCATATTGCTCGTTGAAGTAGAGCACGGGCCAGTCGAACTGCTCCCCGAACCGTTTCACGAAATCCTGGTAGCGCTCCTTCGACATGTCCACGCACAAACTCACGAACTGGACTTTGTCTTGGTATTTGTTATGCAATTCTTTGATTATCATCATTTCCCGAATACAGCTGATGCAGTCGGTCCCGAAAACCTGTAAATAGACGGGTTTCCCTTCGTATTGTTTAAGAGTCACTTTGCGCCCTTTCTCGTTCAGGAAAGTAAGTTCGTCAGGGAGTGTGAGATTTTTTTTCAGTGTTGTTAACTTGCTGGTTATCAAATCTGCGTGCTTTTCGAAAGAGGTTGCTTGACGGATGTAGTCGAGAAGTTTGATGATGTTGCCCCTGTCGAACTCCTCATTGTCCAGAAATCCTATCAAGTTCTTGATAATCACCAGTTCACGAAGACGTGCATTAGCGAGTTTCGGGTCGTGGCCCACCTCGTTGAAGAGGGTGGGGTAGTCGGGATTCTCGTTGATGGTCCGGTCGAGGGTCTCTTTGCTGATGTACGGCGAATAATACAGATAGCCTTCGTAAAATTGGTTGAAAAGCGACATGTAAGCCGGATTGTTGTAGAGGATATAGTCGTTGTCGAAGTATTTCTGATAAATGTAAATCGGTTTTTTGCGGTATTGCAGCAGGTCGATTTCCCCCAAGGTGTAAAAACCGTATGATTGGTAGAAATTAGTCGGAACATATTGGAAATCATACTGTTCGGCGATGATGTCGCGCACGGTGTCGAAGATGTTCCCTTCAGAGCCGTAGATCATCGGATAGGAGTAGGAGTCGGAGACTCTGTTGAAGAATTCCGAGAACCGGTTGATTTTGTAGTTGAGGTCGGCGGTGTCGTGCCGGTCGTTCTCGATTTGGAGGAATCCGCCGTATTTTTCGGGGTTGATGAGCTGGTACAGGGTGCTGTCCATCGAAACGGAGAAATTGTAGCTGTTGGCGGGCACGATGAAAAACTCGGCCTTGGAGGTGCGGATGGCCAGCTGCGCGAGCTGGATGTCGTTGGTGTTGTATTTCAGGGAGAAACGGCCGTGCTTGTCGATGATGTCCGTCGCGGCGACGTCGGCGATGCCGTTCAGCAGGTCGTTGAAGACCAACAGCCGGACTTCCTCCCCGGCGGCGAAAGTCGCGGTGCCGGTGATGGTCACGGGTGTCTGCGCTTGTCCCGCGAGTGCGGTCAACAGGCAGAAGGTGAGGAGGATGTGACGGCGCAGATGATTCATGGAAGGTTAGTTTTCAGGCAGTTCGTATGAGACAAAGGGAGTGTAGTCCTCGCCGTAGTACCAAAGTTCGCGTACCAATGAGGAGGAGACCATGCGCAATTCCGGTGACGCGAAAAACAGTACCGTTTCGATTTCGGGGGCGAGTCGTTTGTTGATTTCGGCCAACTCTTGCTCGGCGACGAAGTCTTTGGCGTTGCGCACCCCTCGGATGAGGTATTTCGCGTTTTTGTGACGGCACAATTCAATGGTCAGCCCGGAATAGGAGATGACTTCGATTTTGGGGTTTCCTTTGTAGATGTTTTTCACCCACGTCTGGCGCTTGAGTTCGTCAAACAAATCCTTTTTGTCCCGGTTGTAGCCGATGCCGATGATGATTTTGTCGAAAAGCGGCAGGGCTTTGGCCACGATGTCTTCATGACCTTTGGTGAACGGGCAGAAAGACCCGGCATATACGGCGATTCTTTCCATGATTTAGTCGCGGATGATGGTGAAATTGTAGTCGTCGAGGAATTTGATGAGTCGCGATGGCTTGAACTCCACGGACGTGGATTGCTCTTTCGATACCACGTAATCCATCTGATTGACAATCTCTTGCGAGATTTTGTCAAAGGTTTGCGGTGTGGGATCTCCGGCGATGTTGGCGGAAGTGGAGATCAGCGGGTGTCCCAGTTCGCGGATCACTTTGCGGCAGAACTCGTTCTGCACGATGCGGATGGCAATGGTGCCGTCTTCGTGGATCAGCTTCTCGGGCAGGTTGTAGGCGGATTGATAGATGAAAGTTGTAGGACGGGTGACATGCGCCAGTAGATCCCACGCGATGAGCGGGATCTTCTTCACGTACATCGGCAGCCGTTGCATGGAATCCAACAGGATGATCATGCTCTTTTTCTCGTTGCGTTGCTTGATGCGATAGATGCGCATGATCGCTTCTTCGCAGGTAGCATCGCAGCCTATACCCCACACTGTATCAGTGGGATACAAAATCACTTTGCCCTCTTTCAACAGGGAAATGCATTTTTTGACTTCCTCTTCCATAGACAAAATTTTTAACCTGCAAAGATAATATTTTTGGATATATCTGACAAAAACATTTTTTCGCTTATTTTAGTATATGCGGATGATTTTTTTCGGTGTTGTATATAAAAAAAAGTATCTTTGCCGACTGAACGAGGAGTGATATCAGGATGTGTTTTCTGCTGATTTTCTCCTGCCACGAACATTTTTTGCGAACGTATGGTATTGTTGGAAATTTCGCGTGCCGTCTCCGTTGTGGAGACCCTCAACAGCTGGGTGTGGAGCCCGGCCCTGGTGGGACTGTGCCTGCTGACGGCGCTCTATTTCTCGTTGCGCACGCGTTTCGTGCAGGTGCGCAGGCTTGGTGAGATGTGTCGGCTGCTGTTCAGTACGGACAAGAACCAGAAGACGGGCATCACCTCGTTCCAGGCTTTCGCGATGGCGTTGTCGGGGCGTGTGGGCACGGGCAACATCGTGGGGGTGGCCACGGCCATTGGATTCGGAGGTCCTGGCGCCATCGTCTGGATGTGGGTCATCGCCTTCTTCGGAGCGGGCAGCGCATTCGTGGAGGCCACGCTCGCCCAGATCTTCAAGGAGAACCATCACGGCCAGTACCGGGGCGGGCCGGCCTATTATATAGAAAAAGGGTTGCACAGCACCTTCTTCGGTTGCGTGTTCGCGGTTGTCACCGCCGTCTCCTGCGGCCTGTTCCTGCCGCCGGTGCAGTGCAACGGCATTTCGCTCTCCATGTCGCAGTCTTTCGGCGTTCAACCTTGGGTGGTGGGTCTTGTGGTGGCGTCTCTCATTGCGTTGGTCATCATCGGCGGCGTGAAGCGTATCGCCAACGTCGCGCAGGTCGTTGCCCCGTTCATGGCGATTCTCTATATCCTGCTTTCCGTCGTGGTGCTCGTTGCGCATTATAAATTGGTTCCAGGTGTTTTTCTCGACATGTTGCGAGGCGCGGTCGGGATGCATCAGGTGGGCGCCGCCATCCTCGGCAGCACGATCTCCTGGGGCGTGAAGCGCGGCATATATTCCAACGAGGCAGGACAGGGCACGGGTCCCATTGTGGCTGCTGCCGCCAAAGTGAGCCATCCCGTCAAACAGGGCCTTGTGCAGGCTTTTTCCGTCTATATTGACACGTTGCTGGTCTGCACCGCCACAGCCATGATGATCCTCGCGTGTCAAACTTACAATATCCTGGACAGCGTGCAAGTGACGTCCGCAGGCGAGGCTACAGTCTCCTACCTGCAGCAGAATCCCGGTGCCCCGGACGGCGAACCCGGCGTTTTTTATACGATTGAAGCCATCGGTACTGTCATAGGCAGTCGCGCAGCCGGAAGCATTGTTTCCATAGCCCTTTTCTTCTTCGCTTTCACCACCATTATGGCCTACTATTACTATGCGGAGACCAATCTGGTGTATCTTTTCAGCCGTTTCCGCAGGAACAGTCTGCGCAAAATGCGGAAGAAAAACCGTGAGGTTGAGGACTTTGAAAAAGCGAAGGGGGAAATGGAACGCGCCGATATGGCCTTTGGAGATGATCGTAACGAGAAAGTTGTCATTTGGGTTCTGCGCATTTGCACTGTCATCGCCGTTTTCATCGGTTCCTTGACCACCAGCGGCGTTACCTGGACGCTGGGCGACATCGGGGTGGGGACTATGGCATGGATCAACCTGGTGGCCATCTTGTTGCTTTCCCCGAAAGCGTTGCAGGCTCTCCGCGACTACGAACGGGCGAAGAAGGACGGCGAAGAACCACGCTTCGATCCCACGAAACTGAACATAAAAGGGGGCGAGTTCTGGGAGGAACTGTAGATGCTGTTTTAGGTTGAGCCCGCCTTGGCCTCCCGTGTTCGCGACCTCTCCCTGTTCGTTTTTGTACTTGAAACCTGTTTTTTGCGCGAAATCAGAGACTCGTTTTTTCTCGGAGTCTCGTTTGATGTTGTTGAAATTCCGATATTTTAAGTTTTTTTAATATAAATATTGCATTTATTGGTTTTTAAAGCATGGTCTAAGTGGTTGCTTTATAACTAAATGAATGTTTTTGGCGTTAATTGTTGTTAAAAATGCGTTTGCCTCTTGACAAGCGCGTTTTCCCGTTGTATCTTTGCCATGACAAAAACAAAATTTTTAACCTAATCCTTAAACAATGAAAAACAAAGTACAATTGTTGCTTTTAATGCTGCTGTTTCAGCTGATGGCGGTCCATTCGCCCGCACAGCAGTGGGATGATTTTTCCCGTTATAAGCGGGATTATGACCAACGGATCAATGCACTGCTGTACAGACAGTACCAAGATGTCAGCCAGTGGTTTGACGATGCTTACCGGGATTATCCGACGGTTCCGCGAGGTGTGTTGGAGGCGGTGGCGTTCCAGTACACCCGTTTTGCTCCCAACATCCAGATGGACACGTTGGAGGTGGAGATGTCGGAGATGCCGCGAATCTATTCTGTGATGGGGCTCACGCTTCACGGAAAGGGTGTGTTCAGGGAGAATGCCCGTCGTCTGGCCGCGATGACCCCTTACCCGTTGGATGCGATACTCTGGCAGCCGGGTTCTGCCGTGAAGGCATACGCCTGCGCTTTTGCCCAGCTGCAGGAACGTTACGGCCTCTATGGCGACTCGTTGGAACAGTATAAACGCATTTTCGTGGACCTTTGCGAACTTCCAGTGCCCCGGGAAGGCGAGGATGACTTTGCCCTGAACAGCTTCCTCTACATGATCTACTATTTCCTTGACCGGGAGGAGTACGCCCCGTGCGGCGCACCGCCCCGAACGGTCGATTTCAACGGCCTTTTCGGCGACGAGTATTTCCGGCTGAAAAGAGACAGGACGGAGGTCGCTCCGGGATGCAACAGCCGTTCTCCGAGCACTGCCCCAGACTATCCGAACGCCGTGTTCGTGCCGGCCGCTTCCTGTAACTACTCATCGGGTAGGGGAGGGACGACGGTCTCCTCGGTCACCATCCATTACACACAGGGTACGTATTCCGGTGCCATCGCATGGTTCCAGAACTGCAGCGCCAGTGTGTCCGCCCATTATGTGATCCGTTCCGTGGACGGGCAGGTCGCCCAGATGGTGCCCGAGGCCGACAAGGCGTGGCATGTCGGGGTCGCCAACAGCTACACCATCGGCATCGAGCACGAAGCGTACGGCAACATCTATTCTTACTTCACCATGAATTTGTACCAATCGTCCGCAAATTTGGTGAAGAATATCTGTTCGCGACGACCGAATATCAAGCCGCACAGGGTGTTCTACCGCGATACGCTGGATGACGGTACGGTGTTGAACTATGGTGTTCACAGTTTGGGCGGCGCCACGGCGTGCACGCATATCCGAGGCCATCAGCACTATCCGAGCCAGACACACACCGACCCGGGCCATTACTGGAACTGGAATCTGTACTATAAACTCATCAACGATACACCATCTGAAACGCTCGTCACATCGGAGACGGGGACGTTCACGGATTCCGGTGGGATTTCCGGAGATTACGGGAACGACGAGCGACGGTTGTTCCACATTCATGTGCCCGGTGCGGACAGCATCGTCTTGAACTTCCAGAGTTTCAACTTGGAAGCAGACTATGACTTTATGTGGATTTACAATGGGGGTACGGTGTTCTCGCCTTTGATCGGTCGGTGGAACACGCAGTCTCCCGGTCGCGTGGCGGCTGCGAGTGACCATCTGTTGGTCGAGTTCCGCTCCGACTGCGCCACCACCGCGGCCGGCTGGAGTGCGACTTGGCTGGCCGTGAACGGTAGCGTTAACCCGCCTGACAGCGGGGGGAATGACCCGGATCCTGGAAACGACGGCCCCGGAAATGACACTCCCGGAGACGACGGTGACGATAATGATGAAATCATCAACGATTGGGAACCAGATCCGCTTGAGCCGTTGACGGATAACGCTATCCCGCAGACGACCATTGAAATGTCTGCAACACAGTGGATTACTGGAAATTTTACAGCGAGTTTCACGGATTCGGACGACAAAGGCATCAAGTGGCGGTTTTACCAAATCATGGAGTCGGACGGCTCGACTTGGAGTGCCCATCCGGAACAAGGTTTCTTGTGCGACAATTTCGACAATGCCTTGGACGGGACGGTCTGGGTGAACAACAGCGCAGGTACTTGGGCTGTGCAGAACGGGGAACTCCGGCAGAATAACATGACGTTGAATTATTCGGGTGTCGCGGCCCATTACAACGGGTCGGCTCACACCGCCTATCTGTACGACTTTTACTTGCGATTCAACGGCGGTGAAAAATGCTCGTTTTTCTTCAATTGCGGAAACGCTCCGGCGTTGACCTCCCTGTTTTCGGGCTATGAGGTGTGCTTCGACAGGACGAATCATACGGTGAGTGTGTATCGTTTGATTTTGGGCGCGAAACGACTGCTAAAGGTGAATGAGCAGGTATATTTCCAACTCGGGACCGCCTATTTTTGTCGGATTGTCTATGACAGCTCGACAGGTGAAATCATCGTCCTTCGGCATGCGAACAGGCTTATCCGAGCGGTGGACAATGTCTTGGCTACCACTTCCGATTCGTACATCGGTTTCGTCACTCGAAACGCATCCGTCGGGGTGGACAACTTACGGGTGTACGGGTCCCGGGGAACCTCGGTCCCGATTACCGTCGGAGCTGCAAACACTTGCCATATTCAACGTCAGGCAGTGAACAACCTGAGTCGGACAAAGTTGAAGTCTGTCGTGATGGACAAAGCATACAAGATGTCTGTGCTCGTGGAGAAGTCCCTGAAGGTGGACTATACGCCGCCCGCATCGGTTCCCTTGGTGACACTTCAGGCGACGAATGTGACGCAACCGGACGGCACGCCGTCAGTGACGGCTTCCGCGACGTGGACGCCTTCAACAGATGCGCAATCGGGCATTCAGCGGTACTATTTCCATAATTCGGGCATGGGTGCACCAGCTTTGTTCCCCAACTGGGTGGACAACGGACTGTTGTGTTCCTGCTACCATTGCTACTCTTTTCATCCGGACCAAATGTTCACTTTCGGGGTGGTCGCTGAGAACGGGGCGGGACTTCGTTCGTCGCCTACAATTGTGATTATCGCTCCGCCAAAGCCTAATGGACAAGTGAATAAGGGTGGGCAGTGGTCTTGTGCTTTGATGTCGGGGAAAAGGTTGCATATTAAGTCGGATGATCCTGCCGATGCGGTTTCGAATGACGCCGTGAAATACGCTCTGTTTGACATGGCCGGCAGGTTGTTGAAGGAGGGTGTATTCGTCTCGGAGGTGACAGTTGACGTGGCGGATTTAAGCCGGGGGATTTATCTGATACGAATTATGAAAGGGACTGAGGTGCTGAAAACGGAGAAAATTTCGTTTCACGATTAGTTTCCGTAAAAAATCCTATTTTCGCAGTTTGTAAAAAGAATGTGTAAGTTCAGTCTAAATATTTGATTATGAAATATTTCGAAAGTGAAGTAATCGGAAACGAGCAGATTACAGAGGATATTTTCGTGCTGTGTGTGGCTCGCAAGGATGCCGAAGTGCATGCTGGAAGGTTTTTCATGATAAAATGTTGGGATTCGGAACTGACGCTGATGCGCCCGATCAGTTTGTTCCGCTCCGACGACCGTCACCTCTGGTTCATGTACCGGATTGTGGGCAAGGGTACGCGGAGACTGTCGGAATTGCAAGAAGGTGATTCTTTGGAACTTATGGGACCTTGCGGGAACGGATTCCCGTGTGAGGCTCTCAGCGGAAGGATTGCGGTCGTGGGCGGCGGAGTAGGCATTCCGCCGCTCTGCGAAACCGCCAAGACACTCAAACAATGCGGTGTGGACGTCGATGCCTATCTCGGTTTCAAGGATGAGCTCTTTGCCGTGGAGGAGTTTGAGCCGTGGTGCCAGGACATCTTTGTTACTACGGAGAAAGGAGAGGAAGGCTATCGTGGGTTTGTCACCGATTTGCTGCATCCTGAGCAATATGACGCGGTGTTGACCTGCGGACCGGAAGTGATGATGCGCAAGGTCGCCGCAATGTGTGCGGAGAAAGACACGGTGTGCTACTGCTCTTTGGAACACCGGATGGCCTGCGGAATTGGCGCCTGCCTCGGTTGCAGCATCCGGACGAAACAGGGTATGAAACGGGTGTGCAAAGATGGACCAGTGTTCCAAAGTACCGATCTGCTGTGGTAGATCGTAGAGCCGGAATTTCAAGGATAGCCTTGTCGGTTGGTCGCACCAGGGCGCTCCGCAGTCCTTGAAAACGGGAACAATATGTTGTAGTAAGAAACATTGAATTATGGATAAAGTAGTGAACTTATCAGTGAATGTGGCCGGCGTGCCTTTCAAAAACCCGCTGATTGCCGCTTCTGGAACTTTCGGTTTCGGCAATGAGTATGACGAACTGTATGATGTGGGCTGCTTGGGCGGTATCTGCTCCAAGGGGCTTACACTTCACCCGAAGGATGGGAATGAGGGAATCCGGGTTTGGGAAACAGCCTCGGGAATGATGAACAGCGTCGGCTTGCAAAATCCGGGTGTGGAGGCGTTTGTCCAATCCGGCATCGCGCAGATGCGGCGCTTCGGCAATGTGTTGATCGCCAACATGGGCGGCCATAGTATGGAGGATTATCTCACCGGTGCCGCCATGCTCTCTGATGCGGACATCGACATGCTTGAACTCAACATTTCCTGCCCCAACGTGAAGAGCGGAGGGATGGCGTTCGGAATTAAAGCGAATGTGGCCGAAGAAGTGGTGCGAGAAGTCCGCAAAGTGTGTGCAAAACCACTGATCGTCAAACTGTCACCTAATGCGGAAAACATCGTGGACATGGCTCTCGCGTGTGAAAGGGCCGGTGCGGATGCCCTTTCATTGGTCAACACCTTCCAGGCGATGGCTATTGACATTCGCAAACGGAAACCGGTCTTCAATAACGTTTATGCCGGTCTTTCCGGTGCCGCGATCAAACCGATTGCCTTGCGGATGGTGCACTCCGTTTGTAAACAGGTGCATGTTCCGGTCATCGGTATTGGCGGAATCTACACAGCAGAGGATGTTCTGGAGTTTGTTATGGCTGGTGCTGCGGCTGTCCAGCTCGGAACGGTGAACTTTAACGACCCCTTGGCCGGACGACATGTGCTCGACGAACTTTCGTCGCTCTGTCAACGGGAAGGCATTGCCGACATCAACGAGATAAGAGGAGTCTGCTGACAACCTTGTTGCCAATACACTCACTCTTCCCGAAGCTTAATTAGCTCATATACAATAAATCGACATCTTGTACGTTTATTGACCGTTTTGTTACTAGTTTTTTGTCATGAGAAATGCTCATTTGAAATTTGTTGCGGTAGCTGTCGTAGTAGCCTTTGTGATTAATCTGCTGGTTGTGGAAACCGCGCAGGCTCAGTTCTCAATGGGACTGAAAGTCGCGGGCAACACGGTGAATTACAAGAAGTTGACCGAACGAGACTTTGGACTTGAAGCGGGTGTCTTCTTGCGTATGGGGAGCCGGTTTTTCTTCCAACCGGAGGCCAATTATTCGTTCAAAAGAAGCACATTCCTAGAACAGTATGTCGGGTATTCCTCGAATGGGACTCTGAGGCAACATTTTTTGTCGGTTCCTGTACTCCTGGGCTACCATTTCATTGACAATGACAATTTCAAGTTCAGGTTGACAATCGGTCCCCGCTTCGATTTCAAAATCTCGGACAACATGGATGACTCCGACTGGAGTGCCAGTTCGTTGCAGTGGGGCGGACAAGTAGGTGTCGGCGTTGATTTATGGCGTTTTACCTTGGATGCGAATTATTGCATTGCCGCCGCGAATTTCCGTAATATGATAGAGGGTACGACGCAGACAAAACAGATGAATATGTTTATCGTGTCGTTAGGCTTTAAGATTGTCAAATAATTGTTAGTCTGGAAGATATAATCTTTTTGACGAAAAAATGATTTCTGAACCCAAGATTTTGTTCCCGTTATCCGTTATATAAGATGAAAGGGCATTCGGAAGTGCAGGAGTGGGTGCAGGGGTGCCGTGAAGGTAGTTCTCGGGCCCAGAGGAAGTTGTTCAAACACTTCTATAGCAGTGTGATGAGTATCTGCATGCGCTATGCCGGCAGTACCGACGAAGCGGCCGATATGCTCAACGAAGGGTTCTTGAAAGTGTTTTCGAACCTAGACAAATACGAAAACACAGGTTCTTTTGAAGCTTGGCTCAAGCGCGTGGTTTGCAATGCCGCATTGGACTACAGGAGAAAGTATGACAGGAACGTCACTTTCATCGAATTGGAGGATATTCCGGACAACCGTTTGGCGGACAACAGCATGAATGATGCCGTTTCCAGGATGTCCTCGCAAGAGATGGTCGAACTGATCCAGCTGCTCCCCCCAGTCACCCGGACGGTGTTCAATCTGTTCGTCTTCGAGGGTTACTCTCATAGCGAGATAGCCTCTCAGTTGAATATGACGGAAAACACCTCTGCGTGGCATGTCAACCAGGCGCGCACCAAACTCAAGGCCGCAATTATGAAATGTGATAACGAATAGGTATGACAGACTTTGACAAACTGATTAAGGAAAAGACGGAACAGGCCGAATACGCCTACAAGCCCTCCGCGTGGCGGAATTTCAAGCGCGTGTCGGGACCGGCAAGCCCGTTGCGGTATTGGATCGTGGGCTCTGTTTCGGCGGTCGTTCTGGGCGGAGCGGTGGCCACGGCCTTGTATTTCGCCCCGAACCGCCAGCCCCGGGAAGTGGCTGATAATCCCGCCATGACGGTCGATTCGATGCTTGTGGATTCGGAATCTCCCGTTGAGAGCCAAGACACCGTGTCGTTCTCACCGAAGATGGTGGCGAATCCGGTTTCCCACACAACTTCGATGAAAACCACTTCGGGAACAACACCTGCGGAAGCAGCCGTCTCCACGCCGATGTCGAGACCTGACACGTTGAAAAAAACGCAAAGAACTGCCGTCCGATTGGGCCGTCCGCTTGTTATTGACGTGGACACCATAAAGGATAACGTCCCTACGGATGAGGAACTGCGAAACGGGCACAGCCGTTTGTTCTAACACGGTTTTCCTTAGGACAAAAAAAAATCCCTGCAAGTGCACACTTGCAGGGATTTTTTTTGTCGAGAGAAATCGACTTATAAGACTTTAACACTGACCGGAATCGTGCGGACAGCATTTAAGGGATCGTTGGTGATGATGTCAACGGTGGCGTTTTGTGTGCTGGTGCGGCTGGTGCCCTTGAAGGTAACCGTGATTTCAGCTGATGCACCTGCGGGGATTTCCGTCATGTTCGAAGAGATGGTGAAGAGAGAGTTGCTGGTGTTCAAAGCTCTGATGATCAGAGGGCTCTTGCCACTGTTGGAAATGGTGATGGTTTGTGTCTTGGAAACATTCTTCTGCGCATCGCCAAAGTTTACTGATTCCATGCTCAGTTGGCTGATAGGAGCTTTTTTGAGCTGTTTCGGAGAAAGTTTCGAGAAGTCCTCTTTGATGTTGATGGCGAAGTGGACGCGCTTTGTGGCGTCGAGGGAGTCGTTGGTGCTGTAGCTGACGGCATCCTTCACTTGGCCGAATTGATTCGCTTTCGAGGCGTCGTATTTCAAAATGAAAATGCCTTCTTGGCCGGGTTGCAGTTCAGCGCCGAAGTTTCTGTACACCTCGGAAATGTAATTCGGGGTGGGATTCAGGGTGAAGGAAACGGGTTTCGTCCAGAAATTGCGAACATAGAAGGTGTCGGTGACACTCTCGCTGTTCAGCATGTTGTGTGCCACATCGGGATGTTTGATGCGCATCATACCGCTTCCGTTTGTGTAGCCGTGAACTTCAAATTCTGTCGGGGGGCGTTTGATGACCTCGCCTTTGATGAAGATCATGTGCGGGGTGGCCTTCTCGTTTTCGATGAACTGAGGTTCGTTGGTCGTCACGCGGATGTTCTTGTTGAAGGCACCGGGACGGTTGTAGGGATTGTAGGTGGCCTCGATATAGCCTTTTTCACCGGGAGCGATGGCGCCCTTGCTGTAGTTGGCAGCGGTGCAGCCACATCCGGGACGGACGTTGGTGAGCTCCAGAGGTTCGTTACCCACGTTTTTGAACACGAACTTACCTGTAACTTTTCCACCCTCTTCTTTGATTTTGCCGAAGTCGTAGGTGGTTTTTTCAAATTCGATTTTCGGTTGGGCAAAGCACAGCAGGCCGCTTACAACCGCTAACAATAACAAGCTTAACTTTTTCATTGTCATTTGATTTTTTTTATTGTTCTGAATATCAATTCTTTAGTTGGTTTTTGCCTAAATTTTAAGCGGGCAAAAGTACAATTTTTTTTCCGAATTCGTTTAAATTTATTCCGTCAAAATTTCCGGAAGACATCAGTAGGAGGACCGAATGGTGCCAATCTGTTCCTAAAAGTTTGTCTCTTAATAAGTTAGAGTCGTTGAAAACGGTTAAATCTTTTCGTTGGAAAGCATCGAAAATCATTTCGGGATGGATGGGTGGTAATTTCTTGTGCTGTACTGCGGCGGGGGAGTAATAAACCATGGCCGTGTCAGCTTCGTCCATCGCATGCGCGTACTGTTTCAGAAATTCCTCCGTCAGGCTGCTGAACGTGTGCAATTCCATGCACGCCACTAATTTCCTGTCGGGATATTGCTCACGTACAGCGTTGATGGTGGCTTTGAGCTTTGACGGTGAGTGCGCAAAGTCCTTGTAAACAGCGCATTCCGTTGTCTTGGCGACCAATTCCAAACGTTTTGACGCACCTTTGAAACTGGCGATGGCTTCGTAGAATTCTTCGTCGGTCACGCCCAAGGTGTTGCAGGCGAGGCGTGCCGCGTTGATGTTCATGAGGTTGTGCTTGCCGAAGATCTGTAGCGGGGTCTCTTTGTTGTCGTGGACAAGGTAAGTCACTCCGTCGCGGATTATGTACGGGTGTACTCCGTATGGTTTGCAGACGGTGTTCGTGATTTCGGTTCCTAATTTGCGGAGTTCTTCATCTTCCTGACAGTATATGAGTTGCCCGTTTTGTGGGATCATTTGGGCGAAAATTCGGAACTGATCCACATAGTTTTCGAAGGTGGGGAAGACGTTGATATGGTCCCAGGCAATGCCGCTGATAATGCCGATGGTGGGCTGATAGACATGGAATTTCGGCCGGCGGTCGATAGGGGAGGTAAGGTATTCGTCGCCCTCGATGACCATCACTTTGGCCGTGTCGGAGAGTTTGACCATGACTTCGAAGCCTTCCAATTGCGCCCCGACCATATAGTCGCAGTCGATGTGCAGGTGCTGCAGCACATGGATGATCATGGAGGTGATGGTGGTTTTGCCATGGCTTCCGCCCACCACGACGCGGGTTTTGTCCTTGCTCTGCTCGTACAGGTATTCGGGGTAGGAGTAGATCTTCAGTCCTATTTCCTTGGCTTTCAGAAGTTCCGGGTTGTCCTCGCGGGCATGCATACCGAGGATTACAGCATCCAGGTCGGAGGTGATTTTTTCGGGATGCCAGCCGATGTCGGTCGGAAGTATTCCGTATTTGGCAAGACGGCCTTTAGCGGGGTCGAAGATCTCGTCATCCGACCCTGTGACATCAAAACCTTTGATTTTCAGTGCGATGGCTAAGTTGTGCATCGCGCTTCCTCCTATGGCTATAAAATGTACTTTCATACAGTTTTGGTTAAGTTTAAGACATACGTCAAATTCAATGGACATTCCACTAACGAAAAAGTAAAAGTTTTGTTGCAGAAAAAAAGAGGCACTCGGGAAGTGCCTCTTTTTTTATATGTTTCGGTGATTTTAGTTGTGATAGAAACGCACGCGGTTGTCAATAACCTTGAACTGGTTGATCAGGTAGGAGAGGAGCGTGCTTTCGTTTCTCTCGCGTCCGAGGACTGCGTTTTGGAGGTATTGTTTCTCCAGCATCAGGTTGTCGGAGGCTTGTCCGTCACGGGTTTCCGTCACGTTGATCAAGTAAGCCATATTGTTGCCGGCGACAGCCGTGGGGGTGTTGTTGTTCAGGCTGAAGATTTTGCCGATGGCTTTGCTGTCAACGCCGCGGTTCATGTAGTAGTCGCCTGCAAAGCTCAACATCACGCTGTCGGTGACGGCGGTGGTGTATTTCTGAGCCACGGTGTTGATGTTGCCGGATTTGAGTTCGTTGTTAAGTTGTTCGACAACCATTTCCGTTTTTTTCTGGCGCTCCAACATAGTGCGGATTTCGTCTTTGACGTCTTTGTACTTCTGCACGCCGCTTTCACGGATTTTGGCCACGGAGGCGACAGCGAGGTACATTTTGTTGATGTTAAACACATCGGAGATGGCATCAACTTTTACGTCATCGCCGAAAGACCAGCTGACGATGTCGTGGCAGGAGGGCAGTTGGCCGATATTGGAAGCCATGGGGGCGACGTTGGTGCCATTAACCACCTGGATACCTTGTTTGGCTGCAGCGGCGATCAATTCCTCGTTGCTGGAGACACTTGCTGCGAATTGATTGGCTTGGGAACGCAGAGCGTTGAAAGTGGCGTCGGATGCGGCGATGTCGTAGTCATAAAGCACAAATTGGCGTTTTTCGATGAGTTGCGTGCGGTTGAGCACTTGGAACAGGATGTAGCCGTTGGGGGCTTTGTAGACGTAGATGCCGCCGTTGGGCGTTGCCAGGAGGTTGTTGTAGAGTTCAGCCAGAGTGGCGCGTTCAGACATCCAGAATGTGGTGTCGCCTTGTTCACGGCCGTAGAGGTAGTTGGGCTGTTCGGAGAAGATGGTGGTCTGGTTGGAAGCGATGACTTGCTTCAAGCTGTCGGCCAGCATCTTAGCTTCTTTCTTGGAATAGGGAGCTTCTTTGTACTGTGCGGTCTTGAACGGGAGTTCGATGGTGGCCACAAGCACGGAGTCGGGGCGGTTTGCGGTGCCGAACACCTTACCGAAGTACCATTTCACGTTCTCATAGGTGAACGGTTCGATATAGCTGCCGACTGCGGTTTTGAAGATGAGGCTGTCGAAGCCGGGGAGGGTGATTTCGCTTTGTTTGTAGAAAGTGCTGTCCACCACGGCGGCATTGCCTTTGGAGACGTTGTATTCGGCAATGCTGGGCGTCTGCGAGAAGGTGGCGAAATCCTTGCGGACACTGTCCTCGATGGCTTTCAGGTCTTCCGGAGTGGGGTTGATGGGGAACACGGCCACGTTGAGGTCGCGGTTTTCGCCTTGCAGTTTGAACAGCTCGTCCTTGTGGGTGTTGTAGAAGTCTTTCAACTCTTTTTCGGAGACTTCAGGCTTGATGTTCTGGAAAGCGTTGAGGTCGGGGTTGACGGTCGCCAGAGAGACCATGGCCATTTTGTTGTCTTTGGCCAACTGTTTGGCGAGTGGATCGGAGAAGTTGATGGAACCTTGGGCCAGGGCCATGTATTGTTGAGCCTTCTCTGCCGACACGGCCAGGCGGAGCATTGCCTGCCATGCATCGTAGATGTCCTTGCCTTGTTCGTTGTTGGCCAGCTCGTCGATGCGGTTGATGATGCTCATGGCGTATTCAGGACCACCCTGTTGTGCGAGAGCACTGGCAAATTGCATGATAAATTGGTTGGGCTGCTGAGAGTTGAGGGAAGCGACCATCTTGTCCTTGAAATCTTCGATCATCTGGTTTGTGTAGGACATGCCCAATTTTTCCAGCTGTTTGTCGAGAGCTTGGTTTTGGAGGATGTTCTGCCACGTGAACTCATGCAACTGGAACGACTCGTCGTCGCTCAAGGACGATTTGCCTTGGAGGAGTCGGGCGTATGCGGAGTTTTCCTTGTACTGCTTGTCATAAAGCTGGTCGATTTTCTTGCCGTCCACTTTTGCCACCGTGTTTTTGTTTGAGAACACACGGGTTACATTTGAAAGGTCGCCCAGAATGAAAGCCAACAGGGCTAAACCGATGATTACCAATAGAAGCACGCCGTGCTTTCGAATTGAGCCAATTGCTGCCATAAAATTTGTTATTTTAGTTATACATTATATTTCAAAAATAAGCCTGCAAAGGTAGCATTTTTTTGCATTGCCTCGTCTGTGTCGCTGTTTTTTATTATTTGATTGTAAAATTTTGATATTTAGCAATTTGAAAAAAGAACACCCACTTTTTGAAGTTTGATTCAAAGTGGGTGCTGTGGAAAAATGGTCGATTTTGAGGTGTTATTTCCGCAAAACGATGCGAGAATTAAGACGTGAGACTTAAGACGTGAGACTTGGGACGTGAGACTTGGGACGTGAGACTTGGGACGTGAGACTTAGGTCTTTTGGGGTTTATAGTAGCTAAAGGCTAAAAGCTAATGGCTAATAGCCAAAGTTATAGTCTAAGTCTAAGTTATAGTTATAGTTATAGTCTAAGTTTAAGTTTAAGTCTAAGTCTAAGTCTAAGTCACATCCTACCCCCGGTACACCTGCGCGAAGAACGGGTTGTGCTTCGCCTGTTCCGCATAGTTCCATTCCGGCGGGAGGCATTCGGGACACCAATGGCCACCTTCCAGAATGAGCTTCGGTGAGGCTTCGAACGTGTGTCCGTCGTGGCACTGCCAGGTCAGTTTTTTGGCTGGGTCACCATCGTATTCTGTGGAAACCAACTTGCCGCCACGGAATTCCGCTGCCTTTTGCAAATCGCTGACAGTCAGTTCGGAAAGCGGTTTGCTTTCATCATAGCCGTGGTCGATGTGCACCGCGTGCTCGCGTCCGGGAAGATCCGACAAGTCCCAATCTTTCCAATCGGGGATGGCGCGGTATTTCTCCATGCTGCCGTAGTAGGCGCGGATGCGTTTTTCGTCGTTATGCTTGATCCAGTACTGCGTGCCGTAGGTTTTCTTGTTGGCCAGCGTGCGCAACGCCATCTTGATGACGAACGGCGGCGCGATTTTGGCGAGTTTGAAGAACCCCGGAAGTCCGTCGCTTAGCTGACGGAAATAGTCGTCCACGGGCATGTTGGCGCGGAAGTGGAGGTAGTTCTCCAGCACGTCGGCGTCTAAATAATATTGACCATGGAAATTCTTGAGTACGAACCAGTTGGAGTTGAAAATCTTTTCGGGTTTCGGGCAGTAGGTGGCCTTGAGGATGCGGCATTCGAAGTCGTAGTTGGTCATGCGGTACTCGGGGCCGCTGCTGATGTTGTAGAAGCGGTTCCAGAACTCTGCCGGCACCTCGTCGCGACAGACGCGTTCGAGCAGGCGGCCGGAGTCCTCCACGGTGGCCCATTCCAGCACGCCCTTGATGGGCACGTGGAACATGATGGGGTCGAAGTTCTTGAGGATGCCGGGGTAGAGGATGCCCGACTGCCGCAGACTCACCCAGTGCTTGAGCCCCGAGTCGGCGAAGACGCGCTCGGCGATGATCTTGCTGATGCCGTAGCAGTCGAACTCGCTGGAGCAGACAGGGTCGCCGGTGCGGCCCCAGTGCAACGGCGCGTTGCGGTCGGAGGTCTGCGCCACCGAACCGATATAGACGGCTTTGATATCGTCGGCGTTGGGTTGTGCAAGGATGGCCTTGACCACGTTCTGCGCCGCGGTCACGTTGACTTTCAGGGTCTTTTCGGGGAAATAGTCCGCTGAGGGGGAGACCATGCCGCCCACGTGCAGCACGATGTCCGCGCCGGTGACGCCGCGCAGCACGTCGTCGTAGTTCATAAGGTCGCCCCACACGATGCGGATTTTGTCCGCGATCGGGGCCAGTTTCTTCTCGTTTTTGGAACTTTTGCGCGCCAGGATGGTCACGTCATATTGTTCGGGATAGCGGAGCAGCTCTTTAAGCCCTTCCCATCCCATAGTGCCGGTCGCGCCGGTCAGGAACACGTTTTTCTTCATCTTACAATCGGTTTTTTGAGGCCGCGAAAATACGATTTTTTTGGTTAGGAGGCGACGCTTCCCAGCGTCGCAAACCAGCCTCGCAAATAAGCCTCGCAAAAAAAAATCTTCAAATGAAAAAAGTGTATCTTTGCGCCATGATCTCCCACAATCGAAATAGGGTGCTGCCACTGGCCTTGACCGCCGCTTTTTGCGCGATGGCTTTTTCTTTGCTTGCCCAAAAAGGGGAAGACACGATTACCGTGGCACCGCACCACTATATTTATGTTGATACCGATTTGCAATTTGACCCTATTGTTGCCGCCGAAGTCATTGACGGTGACACTGTCTTTCGTTTTGCGCAGATTCTCCCGAAATTTCCCGGCGGCGCGGATTCCTTGACTGCCTATCTGCGGCGGGAGATACGCTGTCCAAATTATTTGGAAGTGTCCGGGACTGTGCTGGTGGAGTTTGTCGTGGAGAGAGACGGAAGCGTCACGCAACCGAGGGTCAAGGTTTCCCTCTATCCGGAGTTTCACGACAAAGAGGCTCTTCGTGTGATTCAGTCCATGCCCAAATGGGAACCGGCGACGGTGAACGGGGCGCCGGTTCGATGTTATTACCAGATACCGGTGACGTGGAGGTTCTAGTTGCGTGTCTCCGGTACGCTTCTTTCGCGGGGTGCCGCTGTAACTGCTAACTGCTAACCTCTAATTGCTAACTCATTTCCAGCATCCTCTGGATCGGTACCAGCGCTTTCTTCCGCAGCTCCTCGTCCATAATGAGCTCCGGTTGCTCCTCGAGGAGGGCGGCGTAGATGTTCAGCAGGTTGTTCTTCTTCATGTTCACGCAGTCGTGCTTGACCGCGCCGTTGTAGAGCGTGTAGAGCTTCTTGTCGGGGTTGCGCTTCTGCATCTCGTAGATGATGCCGCTCTCGGTGACCACGATGAACTCCTTGGCGTCGCTTTCGCCGATGAAGTTGAGCATGGCGGCGGTGGAACCGATGAAATCGACCTTCTCCAGCAGCTCGCGGCGGCACTCGGGGTGCGCCACCACAATCGCGTTGGGGTGCTCGGCTTTGGCCTTCTCCAAGTCTTCGACTTCATAGTGGTCGTGCACGCAGCAGGCACCGTCCCAAAGGAGCATCTCGCGTCCAGTCATCCGGTTGATGTAGTCGCCGAGGTTGCCGTCGGGCACGAAGATGATCTTCTCGTCCTTGGGCAGCTGGTTGACGAGCTTCAGGGCGTTGCCGGAGGTGACGATCAAGTCGCACTGGGCTTTCACCGCGGCCGTGCAGTTGACGTATGCCAACACCTTGTGGTCGGGGTGTTTCGCCTTGAATTCGGCGAGTTTCTCGGCCTTGCAACTGTTCGCCAGAGAACAGCCCGCGCTCATGTCGGGCACGAGCACCTTGCGCGTGGGGTTGAGGATTTTGGCCGTCTCCGCCATGAAGTGCACACCGGCGAAGAGGATGATGTCGGCCTGGGTTTCGGCGGCCTTGCGGGCCAGACCGAGGCTGTCGCCCACGAAGTCGGCCACTTCCTGCACTTCGGGCAAGGTGTAGTAATGCGCCAGGATGATGGCGTTTTTCTCGCGTTTCAGGCGAGCGATTTCGGTTTTGAGTTCGGTGTTATTCATAATGTTTGGTAACTTCGTGTTGATTAGCTTCGCTGTTGATTAGCTTCGCTGTTGATTAGCTTCGCTGTTGATTAGCTTCGCTGTTGATTAGCTTCGCTGTTGATTAGCTTCGCTGTTGATTAGCTTCGCTGTTGTTGAGCTTCGCTGTTGTTGAGCTTCGCTGTTGTTGAGCTTCGCTGTTGTTGAGCTTCACTGTTGATTAGCTTCGCTGTTGTTGAGCTTCGCTGTTGTTGAGCTTCGCTGTTGTTGAGCTTCGCTGTTGTTGAGCTTCGCTGTTGTTGAGCTTCGCTGTTGTTGAGCTTCGCTGTTGTTGAGCTTCGCCGTTGTTGAGCTTCGCTGTTGTTGAGCTTCGCTGTTGTTGAGCTTCGCTGTTGTTGAGCTTCGCCGTTAACATTCACTCATTAACATTTACTCACCAACATTTACTCACCAACATTCACTCACCAACATTCACTCACCAACATTCACTTAAAGAGGAACCGTCGGAAGTCAAGCCCCAAAGCATAGACCATCAGGGCGATGAGGAGGACGAAGCCGATGGTGTTGGCGATGCCGAGGAACTTGTCGGAGGGTTTCTTGCCGGTGATCATCTCCACAAGGATGAAGAGGATGTAGCCGCCGTCGAGACCCGGGATCGGGATGATGTTCATGAAGGCGAGGATGATGCCGAGCAGGGCGGTCATGCTCCAGAAGCGGTACCAATCCCACACTTTCGGGAAGATGCTGCCGATGGTCAGGAAGCTGCCCAATTGCGTGGCGCCCTCTTTGGTAAAGATGATCTTGAACTGCTTCACGTAGTTGCCCAATGTGGAGAATCCCTGTTTCGTGCCGGTGGGGATGGATTGCCAGAAACTGTAATCGACGTGCACCACTTCGAAGAAGTCGGCGGGCTGCTTGTATGCCACCCCGATGTTGCCGAGCGAGTCGAGGGTGACGGCCGCATGGCAGAGACTGTCGCCGCGCATGTAGTCGATTTGCAGTTCGTTGCCTTTGTTCTCCATGAAGGTCTTTTTGAAATCGAAGAAGCAGAACATCGCGGAGTCGTTGATGCCGACGAGCGAGTCGCCCTTCATAAGGCCGGCGGATTCGGCGGGTGTGCCTGCCAAAACGCTGTCGATGACGAACGGGATGCGGTAGTTGCAGAACAGCGACGAGCTGCCCGCGCCCACTACCTTGCGGGGCAGGTCTTTCGGGATGTCGATGACCACTTCCTGACCGTCGCGCTCCACGGTGACGGTCTTCACGTTGTCGAGGAGCACCGTGTTGGCGAAGTCGCCGAGGGTCTGCGGGTGCATAGTGTCAACCATTAGCACCTTGTCGCCGTTTTGGAAGCCGGCGTCCTGCATCTCCTGTGAGAACTCGAGTCCGTATGTGGCTTTTTCGAGCGGGATGTAGTCGCTGCCCCACGTGAAGCACATCAATATATATATAATGATAGCCGTGAGGAAGTTGACGAGCACGCCGCCGATGATGATGAAGAAGCGCTGCCAAGCGGGTTTGGCGCGGAACTCCCAGGGTTGCACTTCGCTGGCCAAGTCTGAGGCTTTGGTCTTCTCATCGACCATGCCGTTGATGGAACAATAGCCGCCGAGAGGCAGCCAGCCGAGCCCCCATTCGGTGGATTCGGGGTGCTTGTCCCACTCTTCGGGCGCTTTGCCGGAGAAGAAACTGAAATGGAACTTGCCGTCGAAACGCTTCATCCGGATCAGGGAAATGCCGGGGTTGAAGAATACGTAGAACTGGTCCACGCGGGTCTTGAAAATCTTCGCGAAAGTGAAATGCCCGAGTTCGTGGGTCACGACCAGGAACGTAAGACTGGCCAGAAGGCCGAGGATTTGCATGGAAATACCCATTTTCAATTAAGAATTAAGAATGTAGAATTAAGAATTATGAATGACAATTAACCCTGACATTGTTTTTGTTCCTTGAATTGTCAGCTTCAATAACCAATAACCTATAACCATTTTAAAATATCGTCTCTCATTCTGATGGCTTCGGCGCGGGCGCAGTCGGCGAAGTGGTCGGCGCCGTTGTCCTGCTTGCGGTAGGCGAGGAGGATGCCGCGGGAGGAGTTGACCACGCCGCCGTTGCCGTTGCGGAGGTACTTGGCGATGTCCTCGGCCTTGCCGCCCTGGGCGCCGTAGCCGGGGATGAGGAAGAAGGTGGTGTCGAGCGTCTGTCGGATTTCCGCCGCTTCGTCAGGATGGGTGCAGCCCATCACGCCGCCGACGGCCGAGTAGCCGCACTCTCCGAGGAATTCCTTACCCATGGCCTGCAACTTCTCGCCCACGACGTGATAGACGCGCTTGCCGTTCTCCGTGGGCAGGTATTCGATGTCCTTCGCGCCCTCGTTGGAGGTGCGGATGAGCACGAACACACCTTTGCCATTATCTTTGATATAAGGAAGATACGGTGACAAGCTGTCGAGACCCATGTATGGGCTGAGGGTGATGAAGTCGGCCTCGAATTCGCCGGTGAAGTGCGCCTTGGCGTACATCTCGGCGGTCTTGGCGATGTCGCCGCGCTTGATGTCGGCGATGATGACGGCCTTCTTCTCGCGCAGGTAGGCGAGGGTGCGGGCGTAGGCGCGCAGGCCGGCCAGACCGTAAGCCTCGTAGTAGGCGATCTGCACCTTGTAGCACGCGCTCACGTCCAACGTGCTGTCAATGATGGCCTTGTTGAAGGCGAACAAGCCGTCTTCGACCCCCGGGAACTCCTGGGCCAGCTTCTCGGGCAGGTATGACACATCCGTGTCTAATCCAACACAAACGTGACCCTTTTGGGCCACGCTTGCAAACAATCTGTCTATATTCGACATGGTAATCACTGTTCTAATTGTATTAATAGTTTGTTTTGTGACTTGTGATTAGTGACTTGTGATTAGTGATGTCCAAAAAAGCAAAAGTCTTAAATCAAAAGTCCTAAGTCTTAAGTCTTAAGTCTTAGTTCTCCAGCACTCTCAACATGAAGCCGGTGCCATGGATGTTGCAAATCTCGACGGTGGGCTGGTAGCCGTTCTCGTATTTGGTTTTGCGTTGGCCGGGTTCCTTGGGCAGCACCTTGTCCTCGCAGTCGATGATGAGGTAGCCGCGCAGCTTGGTCATGAAGACGTCCATGCTGCGGGAGGTGGTGTTGTCGTCTTCGCCCCAGACCTCGCGGAGGATGATCTCTCTGGGCACGAGCTTGTTCTTGTGGTCGAGCATGAGTTTGAGCAGTTCGCACTCCTTGCGGGTGAGCGTGCGGGTGACCTTCGGGTGGATCAGCTGCATCTCCGTGTAGTTGAGCAGGAAATTGCCGAACTTGATGGTCTCGTCCTCGGAGACATATTCACGCGGCGCGTTGGCTTGACAGCGGCGCAGGATGGCCTGCATGCGCAATCCCAACTCCTCGATGCTGAACGGTTTGGAAACGTAGTCGTCGCAGCCCAGCATGAACCCCTTGATGCGGTCCTCTTTGGCCGTGAACGACGAGAGGACGATGATCGGCACGTTTTTATCCACCTTGCGCATGTTTGACAGCAACTTGAAGCCGTCGTAACGTTTCAACGCCACGTCGATGATGCAGATGTCGTACAACCCTTTGTTGAATTGCTCGTCCGCCTCACCGCCGTCCTTGAAATCGATGACTTCGTAGCCGGACATTTCCAGATAATCTTTGATTACGTGGCGCAGGTTGTCGCTGCTGTCCACTAACATGACTTTTTCCTTCTTTAATTTCATAATGGTGAATTTTACAATCTTTTTTTAGTTTTTTGCGCTTTTTTCCGGACAATCTATCGTGATCCGTCTTGTTTTATGGTCGTTTGAAAGCTTTTGTCAGAATGCGGAAACTCCGTTTTTTCTCATTCAAAACGCCCGTTTTTAAAGCACCTGCAAAAATAACATTTTTTTAAAAAACAGTATAACTAAAAAAATTTTTTTTTTTTGAGGTTGTTTGCCGATTAATTTTTTACCTTTGCGACCGTTAGTGAAAATTGATAACTTATTAGAATATGGATAATTACACTTCAGTAGAACAGTTTTATCTGCGGAATGCCAACAAACGATTCCAGACCAACATTCCTTACATCACCGTTGACAATTTCCCGACTTTGGGGCTTTTGACGGCGTTGCGTTTCCTCGAATGGGTGGATGAGAACCCTGAAGGGGTCATCAGTTTGCCGACAGGAAAGACGCCGGAATATTTCATCACGTGGGTGAAGAAGATACTGTCGGAATGGGACACGCCCGAGGGGAAGGTTTTCCGAGAGAGCCATGGGTTGCACATCACGCGGAGGCCGGTGCTTTCCGGGCTGCGATTCGTGCAGATCGACGAGTTTTACCCCATCAGTCCGGCGCAGCACAACAGTTTCTGCAACTACGTGAAGAAATTCTACGTCGAAGGATTCGGGTTGGATGTCAACAAGGGCATTTTCATCAACTGTGACGAAATCCCGTTAGCTGACGGGCTGCATTTCAGTGAGGTGTTCCCTGACCAGCGGGTGGACCTTTCGTTGCGTTATCGCGAGGCCAAGAGCGAGCGTGAGCGTCTGCAGCAGCGTTCCATCTTTATGATTGACGACTGGTGCAGCGGCTACGAGCAGAGAATCAAGGACATGGGTGGCATCGGGTTCTTCCTCGGCGGCATCGGTCCTGACGGCCATATCGCGTTCAACGTGCGGGGCAGCGATTTCCACTCCACCACGCGGTTGACGGCCACTAACTTTGAAACGGCTGCCGCCGCGGCGGGCGACCTTGGCGGCATCGAGGTTTCGCGCTTCCGTCCCGTCATCACCATCGGTCTGCACACCATCACCAGCAATCCCGACGCTGTGGCCATCATTTTCGCCGCCGGCGAGGCCAAAGCCGAAATGGTGCGGCTTGCCCTCGAGGAAAAACCTTGCAACCAGTATCCCGCTTCTGTGCTGGCTAAAATGCCCAACGCCCGTTTTTATCTTACCGCAGGTGCCGCTTCGATGCTGAAAGATTCTGTGAACCAGTATTATACGGCTGGTGAATGGAGCCAGGAGAAAAGTGATCGCGCCGTGCTGGATCTTTGTCGGAACATCGACAAGTTCAGCGACAAACTCACGTTGGAGGACTTGCAGAACGACACTTTCTGTCGCATGATCCCCGATTTGGGCCTGCAGACGGTGCAGGAAAGCATCGATTCCATCACGAAGAAGATTGAAAGGGGCATGGCGCCGGTGCGCGGCAAGGTGATTTACAACACCGCGCCTCACCACGACGACATCCTGCTCGGCATGTTGCCTTACCTGCAACATATCGCCGGCGACGAGTCCAACGAACTGCATTTCTCCATCATGACCTCCGGCTTCAACGCCGTCACCAACCGCTTCCTCATCAAGCATCTCGCCTACACGTTGCATCTGTTGCGCCAGGGCCTGATCCAGATGGTCTATTACCCGAACTTCTTCACAGAGGGTTACAAGCTCAAACGCGAAAAGGATGTCTATCATTCACTGATCAAAATCGCGTCGCAGCAGCGCAAGGAGTTCCTGCGCGGTTTCGCCCATCGGCTCGTGCGCGACATCGTGGAGATCTGGCAGATCGACTCCGTGCAGGCGCTTGACGACAAGTTGATGGAGATTATCTCGTTCACGAAAAGCTGTTACGACGGTCAGAAGATGCCCGCCGACATCCAGAAACTCAAGGGCATGATCCGCGAGTTCGAGGAAGAGCTGGTGTGGGGGCATTTCGGCATGATGCAGGATCGCGTCCACCATCTGCGCCTCGGTTTCTACAAGGGCGACATCTTCACCGAGAACCCGAACCGCACCCGCGACGTGATGCCGATTTTAGAGGAGCTCCGTGCCATAAAGCCGGACGTTATCACGCTCGCCTTCGACCCCGAGGGCAGCGGCCCCGACACGCATTACAAGGTGCTGCAGGCCATCGCCGACGCTGTCCGTCTTTGGCGCGACGAGCACGACACCTCTGACCTCAGGATTTGGGGTTACCGGAATGTGTGGTACAAATACCACCCGTCGGAAGTCTCGCATATCGTGCCGGTGTCGCTCAATGACATCAGCGCCTTCAACGAGGCTTTCGCTAACTGCTACCTCAGCCAGGTGGACGCTTCGTTCCCGAGCTACAAGTTGGACGGCAAGTTCAGCACGTTGGCGCAGAGCATTTGGGTGGAGCAACTCAAGAACGTGCAGTTGTTGCTCGGCAAGCCGTTCTTCTTCCAGAACCCGAGTCCTGTGCTGCGCGCCACCCATGGCTTGGTTTTCCTCAAGGAGATGACCGTCGAGGAATTTCTCGCCCACGCCCGCGAACTGGAAAAATCGATGCAGGGGTAGGGAAGGAGTGAACGTTTGAAAGAAAGTGTCTTTGCGTCAAATTTTGAAAAATGAAAACACTGCGACAGCAATTCTTGGAACATGTGGGACAGACCTCGCCGGAGCCGCTTCTGTTGGAGGTGGCGCGTGCGGAGGGTGTCTTTTTCTATACTCCTGAGGGAAAACGCTACTACGACCTCGTGTCGGGCGTCTCGGTGAACAACGTGGGACACGCCAATCCCGCCGTGGTGTCCGCGGTTCAGCGGCAAGCGGCTGACTATATGCATATTATGGTCTATGGGGAGATGGTGGAGCGACCGCAGGTGCAGTATGCCCGGCAGATGGCGGAGCTGCTGCCCGAGCCGTTGGACAGCGTTTATTTCGTGAACTCTGGCAGCGAGGCGGTGGAGGGAGCGCTGAAGCTCGCGAAACGCTATACCGGTCGCCACAAGATGATGTCGATGCATTGCGCCTACCACGGCTCCAACCACGGCTCGCTCAGCATGATGGCCTCCCCCGAGGGCGACACTTGGAAAGCCCCGTTCCAACCGCTTCTTCCCAATGTGGAATACCTGTGGTTCAACAATTTCGAGGACGTGCAGCGCATTGACGAAGAGACGGCCTGCGTGCTGGTGGAACCCGTGCAGGGCGAGGCGGGGGTCATCCCTCCGAAAGAGGGTTACCTGCAGGCTCTTCGCAAACGGTGCGACGAAACCGGCACGATGCTGATATTCGATGAGATACAGACCGGCATGGGACGTACTGGCAGCCTGTTTGCCATGCAGAAATACGGGGTCACGCCCGACATCGTCTGCCTTGCCAAAGCCTTCGGAGGCGGCATGCCGCTCGGCGCGTTCATCTCTTCCAAAAAGATCATGGACTCCCTGCAAAGCAATCCCGTGCTCGGCCACATCACCACCTTCGGCGGACATCCCGTGTGTTGCGCCGCCGGACTCGCCGCTCTTAATTATATTATTGACAATGACCTTGTCAAGGATGTCGAGCGAAAGGGCAAACGCTACGAGGATGCACTGAAAGACGCCCCGCACGTGTTGGAAATCCGCCGCAGCGGACTCCTCATGGCTGTCGAACTCGGCACTTCCGACAAACTCTTCAAAATGATGTCGCTTTTCAAAGAACACGGCATCATGAGCGACTGGTTCCTCTTCTGCGACACCGCCTTCCGCATCTCCCCGCCGTTGATTATCACGGATGAGGAGATCGATGACAGTTGCCGGATCATTCTTCAATGCCTGCGGGAAATATGACGTTGTTACAACAATCAAATACAGACATCCTCCAGACGCCCATCGAGTTTCTGAAAGGGGTGGGCGAGAAGCGCGGAGCAGTGCTCCGCAAGGAATTCAACATCCAGAATTTCAACGATTTGCTGTACTATTTCCCGTACCGTCACATCGACAAATCGCACGTGTATCATGTGAGCGACATTGTGAACGACGGCGGGTATATCCTGTTGCGCGGCAAGATCCAGAATGTGCGCATTGTCGGGCAGATGCGGGCGCAGCGGCTCACGGCGATATTTTCCGACGAGACCGGTTCCATCGAATTGGTGTGGTTCAACGGCATCCGTTGGGTGCAGGACGTGCTGAAATCGCGCACCGAGTTCGTGATTTTCGGCAAACCGACGCTGTTCAACGGACGCTGGAACATCACCCACCCGGAACTCATCGACCCGGCGCAGCAACAAAACTCCCCGGTGTCCCTGCGATTCCAGCCGCTTTACAACACTTCAGACACCGCCAAGAAGAAGTCGCTCGACTCCAAGGCGGTTTCCAAATTGACCGCTAACTTGCTGGCTCAGGTCAAGGATGTCATTCCCGAGACCATGCCTCGCGAGATGGTGGAGGAGCTGCATTTGATGTCGCTCCGTGACGCGTTGGTCAACATACATTATCCCGAAGACAGCCAGAAACTTTCGCAGGCCACCCTTCGCCTCAAATTCGACGAACTCTTTTTTACGCAGCTTAAACTTTTGAAACTCAAGCTGATAAACAATAAGAAGTTCCAAGGTCACCTTTTCCAGCAAGTCGGGCATTATTTCAACACGTTCTACAAAGAGTGTCTGCCTTTTGATTTGACGAACGCGCAGAAGCGGGTGCTTCGGGAGATTCGCGGTGATGTGGGCAGCGGTCGTCAGATGAACCGGCTCCTGCAGGGCGACGTGGGCAGCGGCAAGACCATCATCGCGTTGTTCAGCATGCTGTTGGCCAAGGACAACGGTTTCCAGGCTTGTCTGATGGCGCCCACGGAAATTCTCGCCACGCAGCATTACGAAAAGATCAGCAAGCAGTTGGAGCCTTTGGGAATGCAAGTCGAGTTCCTCTCCGGCTCCACCAAGACGGCCAAGCGCAGGCAGATTCTGACGGACTTGCAGAACGGTCAGGTCGATATTCTCATCGGCACGCACGCGCTCATCGAGGACAACGTGGTCTTCAACAAGTTAGGGATAGTGGTGATTGACGAGCAGCACCGTTTCGGGGTGGAGCAACGGGCGAAATTGTGGAGCAAGAGCGGTAGCATCCCGCCGCACATCTTGGTGATGACGGCCACACCGATTCCACGCACGCTTGCCATGACCCTCTACGGCGACCTCGATGTTTCCGTCATCGACGAGCTGCCCGCCGGCCGAAAACCTATTGTCACCCAGCATTTTTACGAAAAAGACCGGCTTAAACTTTTCGGCTTCATGAAGAAACAGATCGCCGAAGGAAGACAGGTGTATGTCGTGTATCCGCTGATTCAGGAGTCGGAGGCATTGGACCTGCTGGACTTGCAAGCCGGTTACGAGGCCATCGAGCGCAGCTTCCCGCCGCCGACCTACAGCATCGGGGTGGTGCATGGCAAAATGAAGGCTGAGGAGAAAGACTACATCATGGACCATTTCAAGAAAAACCATATCCAGATTCTGCTCTCCACCACCGTGATCGAGGTGGGCATCGACGTGCCGAACGCCACCGTGATGGTGATCGAGAATGCCGAGCGTTTCGGGCTGTCGCAGTTGCACCAGTTGCGCGGGCGTGTGGGCCGGGGTGGCAACCAGTCGTACTGCATCCTCATGTCAAAGTACGAGCTTTCCACCGAAGGCCGCAAGCGCCTGAACGCCATGGTGGAGACTAACGACGGCTTCGAGATCGCCAACTTCGACCTGCAACTGCGCGGTCCCGGCGACCTGCAGGGCACGCGCCAGAGCGGTATGCTCGATTTCAAGATCGCCGACCTCACCAAAGATGAGAAATTGGTGGCATACACCCGCAACTTCGCGCAGCAAATCCTCGACAAAGACCCGGATTTGTCGCTGCCCGAGCACAAGCGCCTCGCCGAGACGTTGGAGAAACTGATGCAACGCGACACGAACTGGAGCGTGATCAGTTAGGAGTTAGTAGTTAGAAGTTAGTAGTTAATAGTTCGCTTGCGAGGAATTGTTATCGGGTGACTTAGACTTAAGACTTAGACTTAGAACTTAGACTTAGAACTTAGAACTTAGACTTAGACAATAACTAAACCACTATATTCTCGGCTCTAATCCCTACTTTCTAATCACAAATCACTAATCACAATTCACTATTCACAAATCACTATTCACAATTCACAAATCGCCATTTCAACAAAAATTGTACTTTTGCGGCTGAATTTTAAAACCAAACCTATTATGAAAAAGTCAGTTCTCATATCCGTGATAATGATGTTTGCTGTCCTCGGCGCGGCTTACGCGCAGGAAGCTCCTGAGAAGAAAGGACGGAGACCTTCCGCGACCTTTATCAAGGATCCTTGCCAGGGATCTCGCCTCAACTTCGGGGTGACGTTTGCGCCAGCGTTCGACTGGATGTACGCCCGCACGCCCGGCTACTCGAAGAGCGGTGTCGTGCTCGGCGCCCGCTATGGCGTGAACCTCAACGTCAACCTTACAGAAAAGAAGAGTTACTACTTCTCCACCGGCCTTTTTGTGGAGCATTGTGGCGGCAAGATGCGCTTCTTGGACAACATACCGGTGGGATCGTTAGGCATCGCCGACAGCACGCAGACCATGCGTACCTACCGTTCGATTTACCTCACCGTGCCGACGGCCATCACCCTCAAGACCGGCTCTATCAACAATTTCTTCGTCTGCGGCAACGTGGGACTGCTCCACAGCTTCAACCTCAAGGCAACGAATACGGACAGCTATTTGATTGGCGGCGAGATGTGGTCGCGGGAAAAACAAGACTCTCATGAGGCTTCGGTGCTGAAGGAGTCTTTGATTGCAGGCCTCGGTTTCGAGTATTCGGTGACGCCGAACATGCGCGCCGGTGTGATGGTCAATTACGTCCACGGTATCTCCAACTACTTCAAGGGCAAAGGGAAAGCCCCGAACGGCCTCAGCGGTGCTGACCAGCGCGCCAACTTGGGCTATGTGGAAATCGCGTTGAACATCAACTTTTTCTAAACCTGTATGAAATTCATCTGTATTGGACGGAACTATGCGGCGCATGCGGCGGAATTGCACAATGCGGTGCCGACGAAACCGGTTTTCTTCTTGAAACCCGAGTCTGCCATCACCCGCTGCAACCGTCCCTTTTTCCTGCCGGATTTTTCTGACGAGGTGCATTATGAAACCGAGATTATCGTGAAAATCAACAGGTTGGGGAAGTGTATCGCCGAGAAGTTCGCGCACAAGTACTACGATGAAATTGGTCTCGGGGTCGATTTCACCGCCCGCGACATCCAGCGCCGTTGCATGGCCGAGGGTGAACCGTGGGAAATCGCCAAAGCATTCGACGGCTCGGCGGTCGTGGGCAAGTTCGTGCCCAAGACGAAATTCGCGGACGTCCAGGACCTCCACTTCCATCTCCTGCTCAATGGCGAGAAGGTGCAGGCCGGTCACACCCGCGACATGCTCTTCTCTATCGACACCCTGATTTCGTACGTCTCCCGCTTCATGACGCTCAAGATGGGCGACATCCTGTTCACTGGCACGCCTGTCGGAGTGGGCCCCGTGCATATCAACGACCGTCTCCAGGGTTACCTTGAGGACGAGTGCCTTTTTGATTTTCACGTGAAGTGAGCCTGGGGACTTGGACTTAGACGTGAACTTAGACTTAGACTTAAACTTAGACTTAAACTTAAACTTAGACTTAAACTTAAACTTAAACTTAAACTTAGACTTAAACTTAGACTTAGACTTAATTTTGTAAGAATATGAACATAAAATTCAGACTGATTCTCATGAATTTCCTCCAGTTTGCGGTTTGGGGGGCGTATTTGACTTGTATGGGCACCTATCTGCACACGCACGGGTTAGGGCGGCAGATTGGTATTTTCTACTCGATACAAGGTATTGTTTCCATCTTCATGCCTGCCATCATCGGCATTATCGCTGACCGGTGGATTCAGGCGCAGAAGATGTTGGGTATCAGTCATTTGATTTCAGGCGCGGCGATGATTTGCGCCGGTATTTACGGATTGGGTGCGGGAGATGCCGTGCAGTTCGGTCCGCTCTTCGCCCTTTACACCATCGGTGTGGCGTTTTACATGCCGACGATCGCGCTTTCCAACTCCGTGGCCTACCATGCGTTGGAGGCGGCCGACCTCGACAGGGTGAAACATTTCCCGCCGATCCGCGTGTTCGGCACCATCGGCTTCATTGTTTCCATGTGGTGCGTCGATTTGATGGGTTTCCAGCAGACTGCCAGTCAGTTTGTGATGAGCGGCTGCATCGGGCTGGTGTTGGGCTTGTACGCCTTCACGCTGCCGGTTTGCAATAGCAACAATGACGGCAAAGTCACTTCGGTGGCGGACATGTTCGGCTTGCAGGCGTTCAAGCTCTTCAAACAGAGAAAAATGGCGATTTTCTTTATCTTCTCCATGTTCTTAGGCGTTTCCCTGCAGGTCACCAATGGTTTCGCCAACCCGTTCCTGCACAGTTTCGGGCACATCCCTGAATATGCCGACACTTTCGGGGTGAAGCACGCCAACATGTTGATTTCGCTTTCGCAGATTTCCGAAACCTTGTGTATCCTGCTGATTCCTTTCTGTCTGAAGCGTTTCGGCATCAAGAAGGTGATGCTGATTGCCATGCTCGCGTGGGTGCTGCGCTTCGGTTTCTTCGGAATGGGCAACCCTGGCCCGGGAGTCTGGTTGTTTATCCTTTCCTGCATCGTTTATGGTGTCGCTTTCGATTTCTTCAACATCAGCGGCTCGTTGTTCGTCGATCAGCAGACGGATCCGGCCATTCGTTCTTCCGCGCAGGGACTCTTCATGTTGATGACCAACGGCATCGGCGCGACACTCGGCACTTTCGGTGCGCAGGCGGTGCTCAACCACTTTGTTTTCACACCGTTGAAGGGTCACGCCGATCCCGCCTTGATCATGCAGGGTTGGTCCACGTCGTGGTACATTTTCGCCGGTTACGCCTTGGTGGTCGCCGTGGCGTTCTTCTTCGCTTTCCGGGAAGAGTAGGGGATTGGACTATACCAGTTCCTTCCAGAAGCTCTGCGGCAGATGGATGCAGGGAATGTTGATGGCTCTGGCGAACAGCGGGGCGATTTCCTCGTCGGTGAAACCGGCGATGCCGCAGCCGATGCGAGTCACCAAGAAGGTCTTGTCGTTGTTCATGTCCGCGTAATTGATGAACTCGTCCACGTAGGGCGCGATGGTCTCCACACCGCCTTGCATCGTGGGGATGGCGTAACATTGTCCTTGCATGCCGACACCCTGTCCCATCACCGCGCCGAATTTCTGGACAGCCACTCTCGCTGCTCCGCCGCCGTGCATTCCGGCTAAGTTGCTGCCGAAGACGAAGACCTCGTTCGGTGCCAGCGTGTCGATGTGCTCTGGCGTAATCCGGTCTTTGAACTCCTCCAGACTGCGGTAGTTCCTTTCCTCACGGTTGCGTTTTGCACGGAACAACTTCATTTCTTTGGCACACATGGGTGCCGGGGCGGAATCGCACATTAAGAAATCTGCGTTCATTCTCTCATACATTATTGTTTTGGCTTTGCGCTCTCTGTTCCAAGCATGTTGCATGCCTTCTGAGTTGTCTTCAAAGTACATGGTGTTGGTGATGGAGAGGTCGGCGGCCACCGCGTCCACATCCTGGTTGGTGCCGATGTAGGCGAAATTCCAACCCTCCTCGTCCTTCAGCTTGTCCACCAGCGCCTTGATGGCCTTCCCGGAGTACTCTCTGGAGGCGTTCTCTAAACCGTCGGTGATGACGGTGACGGCCGCCGTGGCGTTCTTGTCCGACTGGATTTTGTTCAGCAGTTGGTTCAGAGAAGTACCCATGGCATCGTAGAGAGGAGTGCAGCAACACGGCTGGTATTCCCTGGAAGTCAGCGTTTTGACCATTTCTACGGGAACATTCTCGTAAATGTAGTGTTTGTCGCAATCGCAGAACACGTACAGCGAGACATAGTGCTCCTGAGAGTCGGCGAGGCGTTTCTGCGCGGAACGGATGCCGCCCACGGTTTCGTTGAACCCGGCGATGGCGGCTTCGGCGATGGAACTCATGGAACCGCTTTTGTCGAGGATAATCAAGTTGTAAACCTTCAGTTTCTCTTTCGGTTTTTCCGGATTGGGAACGGAATTTGCGTTTGTGGCTTGTGCGTCAGAGACTTCTTGCTGCTTTTTGAAAAATCTTGAAAACATAATGAAAAATTTTAATGGATGAAAAATGATGGTTAAAATTCAAATCTGAAATTGTTGTTTTTTTTGAAACGGTCGTATTCGTCTTTGTTGAAGGAATATTTGCGTCCCTTTCGTCCTGGTTTCCGTTTGGCGGTCTCGATTGTCGGCGCCTCAGAATTTAGACTGCAGTTGATGTCTGAAAATTTCATCTCGGAATCGGACGGTTCGGATATGTCTCCGAACAGCGCGTCAATGCTCTTCGTGCGCATTTCCTTCGATTTTCCGAAAAACGAGTTTGTCTCGTCTGACTGTTCGAAACACGTGAAAACATCCGCAATATCATCGTATTCCTCCTCCGCCAGTTGCAGGATTCCCGTTTGCAGCATCTTCTTCTCGAAGTTGCGGCGGTCGAAACGCACCCCGAGGATGGCCTCGTAGAGCCGCTGCAGTTCCGACATGGTGAAGGCGTTTCCCAACAGCTCGAACCCGATCGGCTCGAAGTAGATGTCCTTGCGCAGCTGTTGCATCGCTTTGCGGAGGATGAAATCGTGGTCGAAGGCGAGTTGCGGCACCTCCTCGATGGCGAACCATTCGGCGTGGCTCGCGTCATCGCCGCCGACCACCTCGGAAGGTTGCACCAAGGCGTAGAAAGCCACAGAGACCACCCGCTCGCGAGGGTCGCGGTGAACTCCCGAAAAAGCACCCAACTGCTTCAGCATCTGGATGTTGAGGCTCGTCTCTTCCTGTAACTCCCGTTTTGCACACTCCTCGGCCGTTTCGTCCATGCGCATGAAACCGCCGGGAAACGCCCACAATCCTTTGTACGGTTCGACACCGCGTCTTATCAACAGAACTTGCAACCCTTTCCCGTCGAATCCGAAAACGACACAGTCGGTGGCCACGGCAGGGTGCGGATATGGATAGGTGTAACTCATTTTCATCTCCTTTCTTAAATGCGTAAATTCTACGCAAAAATACATTTTTTATCGCACGAAATCCTGTCTTGCGTAAATTTTACGCAAAAAATTTTCTATCTGATAATCAATGTTTTATATGGATAAAAAGGGGCGAAAGGAGAAATATAAAAAGATTTCCGGGCATTTTCCGCCTCGAAAATCGGATGAATTTCGTAAAATTTACGCAAATATGGCGGATTGTCGCTTTGGAAGGCGGCGGTTTTAGAAGAGTAAATTCTCCATCTTACCGATAATTCGGCTATTTAGGTCGCAGATTGTATTGTAAGTTTCTGATCCACGGAGTTTTAGCGTTTTGAATAAGGTGCCAAGCTTCCGCAAAGCCCGTTTGTAGTGCACATTGAGCACGCCGATAATGCCGGACAGGGTGATATACACCAGTCCGATCCAGAAATGGTGGGTGAGCAGGCTGACGACCACGAGCAAAAGGATATACCAGATCGGGAAGGTGGCGAGGGTGCCGATGGCGTACTGGAACGTGGAGTGCATCATCGGGTCTTTGATTTTGTGCGTGAGCCGCTGTGTGATCCAATTCGGCAGGAAGTTGTTGACGTAGCCGAACAGGAACAACGGCAGGACGAGCAGCATGATGAAGATGCGGAATATGGTTTTGGGCCAGGACACCTTGCGGTTGACAACCCAGTGGTGAAGGCCGGTTTTTTGCAGCAATGCGGTATATTGGCGCGTGTCGTCCATCAGTGCGGTGAAATCCTCCGGATTGTTCTCTTTCAGTTGCCGGATGGCGGCGATGATGGTCATGGCGGCGTCTTTCTGGTTAGGCAGGAAGCGCGGTTTCAGTCCTTTGTGCCGCAGCAGAGGTTCGCTCATGATGTGCGTAAGTGCCTCTATTTCATTGTAATACTCTGGGATGTCGATATCCGGGGTCAGTTCCTTGACGCGGGCGCGGGCTTTTTCGTTGAGCGCGAGATACGCTTGGTTGGGCGATTCCTTGTACATCTCGAAGAACTCGTCATAGGTGAACGGTTTCCCGCAGGTGACCATCAGGTCGCTTTGGAAGTTGAAATAGTTGGAATAGTGGATGTTAAGCGGCAGAATTTGCACTCCGAGTTTGAAGTCGTTCATTTCCTCGGCGGCGAATGCGATGCGGCTGAACCCTTTCTTGAAGGTGCTCATGTAGTGCCCGTGCTGGTGGCCGGCTTCGGGGAAAATGACCAGTGTGCCGCCCTTCTTCAGCACTTTCGCGGCCCGGTTGAAGATGGCCAAGTCCTTTTTGATGTCTTCGCGGCCGCCGTCACGGTTGCGATAGACCGGCAGGATCTTCAGGAAGCGCAATATCCTCGCCACGAAGTCCTTCTTGAAAATGTCGCCGCGCGCAATGAACACCGGTTGCCGGCCGTCTTTGTACATGGTGTGCAGAATCGCCATCGCGTCCATCATGCCGTTCTGGTGGTTGGCGATCACGAACGTCGGCGTCCCTTTGGGCGGGATGTTTTCGCGGTTGAGGATGTAGAAGTTACGATAATAGACATGATTGTGCGCCGCGCACAGATAATTCATGTAGAAATCGTACCACCGCGAGTGCTTGTCTATGTCGTCGAAGGAGATCATTTTTCTGGCTTTTGGCTGTTAGCTGTTGGCTGTTGGCTGTTGGCTGTTGGCTGTTGGCTGATAGCTATTCAATCACGTCGATTTCATCGACAATGTTCTTTGCACCGGCGAATTTGTCGACGATGAAGAGGAAGTAGCGGGCGTCGAGGCTGATGTTGCGGCAGCGGTCCACGTCGTACCAGATGTCGCTCATGGTGCCTTCCCACACGCGGTCGAAGTTGGTGCCGATGAGTTGGCCGTAGCCGTTGATGACGGGGCTTCCGGAGTTGCCGCCCGTGGTGTGGTTGCTGGCGATGAAGGCCACCGGCAACTTGCCGTTCTTGTCGGCGTAACGACCGTAATCTTTCTTCTGCCACAACTCTTTCAGCTTCGGATGCACCTGGTAGTCATACACATCGGGATTCTCCTTCTCCATGATGCCGTCCAACGTGGTGTAATAGACATAGTCGGTGCCGTCAGCGGGCTGGAAACCCTTCACCTGCCCGTAGGTGACGCGCATGGTGAGGTTGGCATCGGGATAGAAGGTTTTGTCTTTGTCCTTTTCCATCAGCGCCTTGACGTAGGTGCGGTAATACTCGTCTAATTTGCTGGATTCGGCGCGGTATTTCGTCACGGCAGAGGCGTACTTTTCGAACAGCGCGGAATAGAGCATGACCATATAATTGCCAGCAGTTTTCGCTATTTGTTTGGGTGTGGCCTTGCTGATAAAGTCCTGATACTTAGCGGCATCTTGGAAATAGGGGGCTTTCTTCGCGCTGTTGTCCCACATCGCGCTCATCAAAGCGCGCACCACCCGTTCGTCTCCGATGTATATGTGCAATTGGGCAGGAATGTTCTCCTTTTTCTCGTGCGTGAAATAGTAGGTCATAAGCTCCACAAAACACTCTTTGTCAATCACATCGAAATACTCGGCACGGAAACTTTTGTCCGCGTCAATCATCTTGGTGCGGGTGGCATCCGTGATGTTTTCCTCACCGTAAAGCTTGCTCATGTAGGGATAGACCACCTCCTCCATCAGCTCCACGCCGAAGAGGTATTCGTTGATGTAGGTCACCACCTGCAGATTGTTGTTGTAGCTTTCATAAACCTTCTTCATATCTTGCAACAGCGTGCCGTACTGCGCCTTGCGCTGCGGATCGGCGTTCACCCACTGTTGGAACTCCCGCTCCTGGGCCTGTTTCTTGCCGATGACGTCGCATTCGCGGATGCCCTTGCTCTCGCCCTGCCACTTCTTCCAGCCATTGGAGATGCCGTTGGCCTTGGCGGAGTACATGAGGCGGATGCGTGGGTCGAGGTTCATCTGCTTCTTCATGGCGTCCAAGCGGATGGTGCGCGCCTGTATTGCGATGGGATTCTGGATGTTCGCCACCGCGTTCACGCCGTCGGAGATAAGGAACTGCTTCGTAGTGCCGGGATAGCCGAACACGAGGGTGAAGTCGTTCTCCTGCACGCCCTTGATGGAAACGGGGAAGTACTGCTTCGGCTTCATCGGGATGTTGTCCTTGCTGTAAGCGGCGGGTTTGCCGTCCTTGCCGGTGTAGATGCGGTAGAGCGAGAAGTCACCGGTGTGGCGCGGCCACATCCAGTTGTCGCTGTCGCCGCCGAATTTGCCGATGCTCTCCGGCGGAACACCCACGAGACGGATGTCGTTGTAGGTTTCCGTGACGAACATAAAGTACTGGTTACCATAGTAGAACGGCTTGATCTGCGCCTTGTACCCAGTGCCTTCCGTGGCTTTTTTGATCACTTTGGCGATATTCTCCTTGATCTTCACCTGACGTTCGGCTTCCTTGTCCTGAGCGGTCACGCCGGCCAAAACCTGGTCGGTGACATCCTCCATATAGACGAGGAAGGTGACGGTGAGACCCTCCATCGGGATTTCTTCCTGTTTGCTCTTGGCCCAGAATCCGTCCTGAAGGTAGTTGTGCTCCATGGTGCTGTGAGATTGCACGTAGGAGTAGCCGCAGTGGTGGTTGGTGAGCAGCAGCCCCTGGGAGGAGATGAGCTCGGCGGTGCAGCCGCTGCCGAAGAGCACGATGGCATCCTTCATGCTGTTGTGGTTGATGCTGTAGATGTCGTCCGCCGTGAGGTGGAAGCCCAATTGCTGCATCTCAGCCTCGTTCTGGCTTAAATAAAGGGGGATCCACATGCCGCCGTCGGCACGCACGAAACTGAGAATGAAGGATAATAATAAGGTGAGGAATAAAGATTTTCTCATATTTTCTATGTTTTTATTGACATAATAATTTACAGGCTGCAAAGATAATATTTTTTTATTAGTTTAGAGTTTTGGGTTTAGAGTTTAGAGTTCGAGGAAATTGTATATTTTTGCCGCCAAAATGAAAGAGACTATTTTGCAGACCCGATACCCTGACGCGGAGTCCAGCCAGACCATCGGCTTGCTCCGATGGGTGCTGATTGCGCTCGTGGTGTTGATTCACACCAATCTGGTGGCGGACTCGGGGGCTGCGAATCCCGCATATTCGGAACTCTACCGCTGGCTCGGCAATGTGGTGTGGCTCGCGAATCCCCTGTTCTACTTGATTTCCGGTTACCTGTTCGTGGCTTCTCGCGATGGTTTCGGTTGGAAAGTCTTTGCCGGCAAATGTCGCGGCCGACTGAAGACCTGGCTGATTCCGTACTTGCTATGGAACACGATTTTCCTCCTGTTTTACGGGGTGGTCGGGCTTCTGTATCCGTCTGCCTTGGGCGTTGTCCCTCCGTTGAACGAGATGACGTTCACGGACGTGCTGCGGGCGTACTGGAGCATCCACGGGGATGATTTGACATCGCCGCCCATCGACGGTCCGCTGTGGTTCCTCCGCGACTTGATGGTGGTCGCTGCCTTCACGCCTCTCTATTTCGCCATCATCCGGCAGCATAAAGCCACCATCGTGTTACCGCTGCTGATCGCGTCGCTGCCCCATCAGGTGTGGTGCGAATCGAGTATGGCGTACTTCATGGTCGGCATCTGGCTGAATGTTTGGACGCCGTCGCTCTCCGAACTGCTTCGCAAGCCGGTGTGGCGACCGTTGCCGGTCTATATTGCCGCTTCTGTTGCCCTTATGCTGTCGCACTCGTGGACGGAGTGGACCACTGCACCGCTGACGCTCATTCGCAACCTCTTCGGCATGACCGTCGTGGCGCGGATTTGCCACCGTGTGACGCTCCAGCACCCTGACCGCGACTGGCGCGCTTTGGCGGAGCCCGTTTTCTTCGTCTTCGCTCTCCACAGCATGTTTGCCCGCCCGCTGACCAAGTTGTCGGCCAACTGGCTTGTGTCGCATGATGCCGGATGCCCCTTGTATTTGCCGATGCACCTGCTGAATGCCGCTATTGCTCTGGGATTCAGCTTGTTAGTATATCGTCTGCTAAAGCGTGTCCTCCCGACTGTCTGTGCATGGCTGTCCGGCACACCAAAAACTAAACCCCGATAGCCCATGTTAGGAATTGAAATAGACCGCCGGCGGATTTTCGGGTTGGACCTCTTGAGGGCTCTCGCCATACTATGTGTCATTCACGGGCATATTCTTTTCTTGCTGAATGATACGTCGTTGGCAATCCTGATGCGCTGGCCGATGCTGCACGGGGTGGATATGTTTTTCGTGCTGAGTGGTTTTCTGATCGGCGGCGCATTCCTCAGACATGCGGAATCCCATCAAGGTTCGGTTGGACGTAAAAAATTAGGGTCCTTCTATACCAGAGCCGCTTTGAGGATACTTCCTTGTTACTATTTCATCCTGCTGCTGTACTATATCTTAGTGAAACAGCAAATCATTGCCGGAAGCACAGAAACCTTTTCTGTCTGGAATTTCATCACCTTCACGCAGAATCTATTCACTCCGTTTTGGGGCTTCTATTGGGAGTCGTGGACTCTTTCGGTGGAGTGGTGGTTCTACATAATTTTCCCATTGTTGCTCTTTCTGTCGTGCCGATTCGTGCGTCCTCGCAAAAGCGTCCCGTACATTTGTCTTCTATTCTGCATTTTCTCTGTCATTTATAGAATAATAGTGTCGAAATATGCCGCGGACAGTTTTTGGTGGAATGTGTGGATCCGCAAAACAGTGGCTTCCCGTATCGACGGCATTTTCATCGGGGTGTTAGCCGCTTGGATCCATCAGTATCTTCCTGAAAAATGGAACCGTCATGCTTTAATTTGTTTTGTATCAGGTGTTTTGTTGATGGTATTCCTTTGTGTCGTCAAGAGCCCTGTTCACACCTTTTACTCCAGAGTGGTCTATTCCACGTTGTTGCCGATCTCCATTGCCCTTTGGCTGCCGCTGTTGTGCCGAATGCGCCCCGTCAAAAACGCCTTTGGCGGGATTGTATCACACCTCAGTGTACTGTCTTACAGCTTGTTTCTTACCAATCTCATGGTGGCGCAGCTCATCACCGCACAATTTTCCGATAGGTTCCACCGACTCGGTGTTTGGGGATATTTCCTCTGCTGGTTGCTCGTATTCCTCGCCGGATATCTCCTTCATATTCTCGTTGAAAAACCCTTTATGAAACTCCGTCACAAAATCCCCTCCTAACCCTCTAACCCTTTAACCCTTTAACCCCTTAACCTTCTAACCCCTTAACCTTCTAACCCATTAACCTTCTAACCCAATGAAAATCATCAACTTCTGCGTCAACTTAGTCCAGAAATACCTGCCGGAGCCGTTTGTTCTGGCCATTTTGCTCACGATCATCGCCGCGCTCACCGCCATGCCGGTGTGTCACCAGACCCCGGTGGAGGTCATCGAACATTGGGGCAACGGCGTATGGGGATTGCTCGCCTTCTCCATGCAGATGTCGCTGATTTTGGTCTGCGGCGCGACTTTTGCCGGTGCTCCCGCCATCAAGAAGGGTATCCGCAAGATTGCCGCGCTGCCGAAGACGCCTGCGTCCGCCATCGCCACGGTGACGTTAGTGTCGGCCATCGCTTGCTGGATCAACTGGGGCTTCGGGCTCATCGTGGGAGTCATCCTCGCCAAGGAGATTGCCCGCGACTGCAAAGGCGTGGACTACAGACTTTTGATCGCTTCCGCCTACAGTGGCTTTGTGGTGTGGCACGCCGGACTTTCCGGTTCCATCCCGCTGACCATGGCCACCGCTGGCGAAGCGCTCACCAAGGCCACCAATGGTGCCCTCACCGAGCCGGTAAGCGTTTCTGCTACGCTCTTCGCGCCGCAGAACCTCATTATCGTGCTGTTGGTCATCATCGCCATCACGGTGGTCAACACCTTCATGCACCCCAAGGGCGAGCACGTGGTCACGGTAGATCCGCAGCTGTTGTACGAACCCGAGGAGGCGCCCGCGAAGGAGGACAAGTCGCCTGCAGCCAAGTTAGAGCAGAGTTGTATCGTTTCAGGAATTGTCGCGCTTTTAGGTTTCAGCTTTCTGATTATCAAGTTGTTTGTAAGAGGTGGCTCGTTGGATCTCAATGCCGTCATCATGCTGTTCCTATTCACTGGAATTTTGTTTCACGGTACTCCGTTGCGGTATGTCCGCGCCTTCACGAAGTCGGCGGGCAGCGCGGCGGGCATCATCCTGCAGTTCCCGTTTTATGCGGGCATTATGGGCATCATCACCGGGGTGGGGGAGTCGGGCATCTGTTACGGCACGGTTATCAGCGACGCCTGCATCGGCATCTCCACGCCGACGACCTTCCCGTTGCTGACCTTCCTCTGCGCGGCGGTGTTGAACCTGTTCGTCCCGTCCGGCGGCGGTCACTGGGCCATCCAGGCGCCGGTGTTTTTCACGGCGGGTGCGGACCTCGGGGTCGATCCGGGGCTCACGGGCATTGCCATCGCCTGGGGTGACGCGTGGACTAACCTTATCCAGCCTTTCTGGGCGTTGCCTGCGCTGGCCATTGCCAAGCTCAACGCCAAAGACATCATGGGCTTCTGCCTCATCGATTTGGCAGTCACCGGGTTGATCATCTGCGGGGGGCTGCTGGTGTGGGCGATGTGAGTTCGGTGCGACGGTTGCAGGATCGGAAATTCCTGTTCGCTTTGGAGAGTTTTTATTGTGGAAAACTGCGGAAATCGTATTGACAATTTCCGCAATTTTCCGCTATTCCGCATCTATTTCCGCAATAAGCCCAAAAAAAAGACCGCGACGTTAATCGCGGTCTTCATATCAAAATAGATCAAGAGATTACTCACCAATCTGTCTGCGAACGAAACCGACGCAAGCCAGTTCTTTGTCCATTCTCTTGATGTAGTCGCCGACGCTTTCTTTACCGTCGCTGCCCATGACGAGCGCTTGGTATTTGAGGGTGCTTTCCTTGAAGAATTTCACCAGACGGCCTTGGGCGATTTGCTGGATTTGTTTCTCATTGAGGTTGGCAGCGCTCTTTTCGGCTTCTTCAGTCTTGATTTTGCGGGCGAGCTCGGCCTGTTCTTCAGTGATCCAACCCTTAGCCATATTGGAGTTGATATGGTCGTCGCTGTCGACGTGAGCGGGGTTGATGCCGGCTTTGTGCAGGGCGGAGTCAACGGCTCTTTGGATCATTTCGAGGCGGGTCTTCTCGATACCCACGGCCAGTTCCTTGTCTTTCACCTCTTGCGGGATGGCGTCTTCGTCGAGGGCGACGGGAGCCATGGCGGTGATGTGGAGGGCGACGTTGTGAGCGGCTTCGGCAGCTTTCTCACCGGGTTTGTTGAAGCCCACGAGGGTGGCCTTGTGGTTGCCCATGTGGTTGTAAGCCTCCACGTAGGGAGCTTCGAGGACGAGGTAGTCGGGGCATTCGATCTTCTCACCGGTTTTGCCGGTCATTTCGACCAGTTTCTCGGCGACGGTCATGCCGCCACAGTCCATGTTCATGAGGTCTTCCTTCGTCTTGATGTCGGCAGCCATAGCCTTGTCGAGGACGCTGTCGGTGAAGTTGACGAATTCATCGCCTTTGCCCACGAAGTCGGTTTCGCAAGCCATGACGAGCATGTAACCTTTGGTTCTGTCGGCGTTGGTCTTGGCGATGATGCGGCCTTCGTTGGAAGAGCGGTCGGCGCGTTTGGCAGCCACTTTCTGGCCTTTCTTGCGGAGGATGTCGCGAGCTTTTTCGAAGTCGCCTTCAGCCTCGACGAGAGCCTTCTTGCAGTCCATCATACCGATACCGGTCTCTTGTCTTAATTTATTAACATCAGCAGCAGTGATATTAGCCATAATGTTGTTTTTTTCAGTGATTAAAATTATTCGTTGTTTTTGCGGGAGACTCTTCTGCGGCGGCCACCTTCGCGGTCGTCGTTCTCGCGCTCTTCGCCTTCGTTTTCGGCGTTCATTTCAGCCATTTCCTCTTCCATGCGGTCCTTGTTCATCTCGCGTTCGGCTTGTCCTTCACGGATGGCGTCGCAGATGGCTTTGAGGATCACGGCGATAGACTTGGATGCGTCGTCGTTAGCCGGGATGGGGAAGTCCACCAGACGCGGGTCGGAGTTGGTGTCGACGATGGCGAAGGTGGGGATGGCGAGTTTGCGGGCTTCAGCCAGGGCGATGTGTTCCTTCATGATATCCACGATGAAGACGGCTGCAGGGAGGCGTGACAGGTCGCTGATGGAGCCGAGGTTCTTTTCCAGTTTGGCGCGCTCGCGGCTGATTTGCAGGCGTTCGCGTTTGGAGATGTTCTGGAATTGGGGGCTTTCGATCAGACGGTCGATGTCGCTCATTTTCTTGACAGCCTTGCGGATGGTGAAGAAGTTGGTGAGCATGCCGCCGGGCCAGCGCTCGGTGACGTAGGGCATGTTCACTTCCTTGACCATGGAGGCGACGGTTTCCTTGGCCTGTTTCTTGGTGGCCACGAAGAGGATCTTGCGGCCGGAACGAGCGATGCTCTTGGCGCCTTCAGCGGCTTGGTCCACCTTCTCGACCGTCTTGTGCAGGTCGATGATGTGGATACCGTTCTTCTCCATAAAGATATAAGGAGCCATAGCGGGGTTCCATTTTCTCTTGAGGTGTCCGAAATGACAGCTGGCGTCTAATAATTCTTCAAATTGTACTCTTGACATTTTTTCTTTTTTTTAATTGTTTACATTCTTTAAAGCAACCGCGGAGTAGTTCCGGAGAAATCTCCGCAGTTTCGATACTAAACAAGCATACGTATATATATAAATATTAACGTTTGCTGAATTGGAATCTCTTACGGGCCTTGGGCTGACCGGGTTTCTTACGCTCGACCATACGCGGGTCACGGCGGAGGAAGCCTTGAGCCTTCATAGCGGAACGGAGTTCAGGGTTGATTTCCACCAGGGCTTTGGCGATAGCCATACGGAGAGCCTCGGCTTGGCCGGTCATACCGCCGCCGTCGAGGTTGGCCTTGATGTCATACTGGCCCAGCACTTCTGCCACACGCAGGGGCTGTTCAACCTTGTATTGTAAAGTAGGAACACAGAAATATTCCTTGTAATCGCGGTGATTCACCTTGATCTCGCCGGTGCCGGGTTTCATATACAGACGGGCGACGGCGGTTTTTCTTCTGCCTAATGTATTTGTTACTTCCATTGCTATTTAATGTCGTTGATGTTTATTAACTTGGGTTGTTGAGCCTCGTGCGGGTGGTTCGGGCCCACGTACACGTGGAGGTTGCGATAGAGCTGGCTGCCGAGTCTGTTCTTCGGAAGCATACCCTTGATGGCGTGTTCCAGAATGCGCTCCGGATACTTGCGCATCACCTCCTTGGGCGTGGCAAAACGCTGTCCGCCAGGATAAGTGGTGTGGTGCACATACTGCTTGTCGGTCCACTTCTTGCCAGTGAATCTCACCTTCTCCGCATTGATGATGATCACATTGTCACCACAGTCGAAGCTCGGTGTGTAATAGGGCTTGTTCTTGCCTTTCAAAATGCGTGCGACAGCCGTAGCCAAACGACCGACCACCATTTCCTGTGCATCGATTAAAACCCACTCTTTCTTGACGATCTCTTTGTTCGCCGAAATTGTTTTGTAACTTACTGCATCCATTTTTCAGTTTGTTGTTTTTTTTGTAGGAAATGTCTTCACCCACATTTCCCGAGTTTTTTAATTAATTCCTTTTACTAACATTAAGGACAATAATCGGTATTTTTTAGGCGCGCAAAGATACATTTTTTTTCATAACCTCCTACCCTATCAACCTCATTTTCTTTATAATAGATAATATATTGAAAAACAATGTTTTACATATTTCAAAAAGATTAAAAAGGAGATTATCACACCTTCACCCTCCTCTTGATTTGGAAGATTAGAGCCCCGCAATCAGCAAAAATGAAGCATTGAAAGGGGATAAAAGCGGGGAACTACATATCACTCTGCAAGATATCGGGAAGTTGCGGGTAGGATTTCCTGAGGCATCCCAAATCGTCGAGGCGCGCCTCCGGACCGAACAGCAGGAAGGCCATCGCCAGCCGGTGGTCATTGCAGGTGCGGAACTCATAGGGCGGCTGCGGCCATTTCATCCGCTCCTTGCCCTTGACACACAATGAGTTGTCTGTGCACCGGATTTCCGCGAAAGGCGAGAGTTGCTTGGATAACTCCCCTACCCTGTCCGATTCCTTGTAGCGAAGGTTGTCCGTATGCAGGAAAGTGACGTCCGCCGGCAACAGCGCGGCCAGCGCGGCCATCACGGGCACCACGTCAGGGTGGTCGGCCACATCCAACCGAAGGCTGGCGTTCTGCCGGGGACGCTGGGCGGCAATGCGCACACCGCGTTCCGTCTCCTCGCTGCTCACCCCCAACTCTTCGAACCATTCTGCCACCACGGCATCGCCCTGAGCCGAAGTGAGAGAAAGGTCCAGCAGCTCATAGCTGTTTTCGGGATGGAGCAGCGCGTGGGCATACCAGAAGAGGGCCGCGCTCCAGTCGCCGGAACGGCCTAACGGGCCTTGCGGCTGAGGCAGTCCGGGGATCTCCACCGGGGCAGGCATACAGAGGCGGGTCAGTTGCAGGTAGGGTTTGGAGGGGATGTCAGCAGGGGAAAGTTCCAGCCGGCGGAGCCCGATTTCAGGGGCGATGAGCAACAGGGCCGAGGCAAACTGGCTGCTCTGCCGCGCATCCACGGTGAGCGTCTCCGCCCTGAGCGCGCGCCCCTCGATGCGCCAGCCCTCCTCCACGCGGGTGATGCGGCCGCCGATGGAGCAGAGGGCCTGCACCAGCCCGTCCATCGGACGCTCCAACAGGCGGGACGTGCCCGTCAGGAGCCAGCGACCCGGGGTGACGGCCAGCAGGGCCATCACAAAGCGGCAGGCGGCACCGCAGTCGGCCACATCGACGACCGCGCCGCGGCCGGCGGATTCAGCCACCACCTTCAGGGCGCGGTGCGTGACACACACATCCTCGCACTCGCCCCCACGAAGCGGCAAGAGGTCTCCCGTCAGGACAAAATGAGCCATCATCTGCCTGATAACAATGCTTTTACTGCTCGGAAGAAGGATTGAAAAATTCATCGCCGCAAAAATAGGATTTTTTCGTATTTTTGCCAACTTTTATAAATCTTAACATACCACTATAAACCATAACCTTACCCAATGGACGACCAAATTCGGATGGGTGGATTCAGGATTCTCCCCCCAGGTGTCAAGAACCTTCTTATTGTCAACACGTTGCTTTTCTTCGCCACGCTTGTATTCCAAAGCACGGGACTCTGCGACTTGGACAAGTGGTTGGGGCTGCACTACTTCTCAGCCTCCCACTTCTATCCGTGGCAGTTTGTGACCTATATGTTTATGCACGCCAACTTCGAGCATCTGTTCTTCAATATGTTCGCACTCTGGATGTTCGGGTCGGCGGTGGAGAACCATTGGGGCACGAAGCGCTTCCTAGTCTATTACTTCATCACCGGCATCGGGGCGGCCTTGTGCCACTATCTCGTCATTTTCTTCCAGTTGCATCCTATGGTCGCGCTGTTCAACCAGTTCCTGGACAATCCTTCGTTGGAGACCTACCGTTATCTGGTGGAGAACAACAAAGCCGTGGAGTTCGACAGTATGCTGCGCAACAATTTGCTGGTGCTCCAGCAATCGCCCCAATCCCTCCCGGAGCTGGTCAACGTCACCTACAACGCCCTTGACAACTATCTCAACAGCATCAACATCGTCGGGGCCTCCGGCGCCGTCTATGGCCTGCTGTTAGCCTTCGGTATGCTGTTCCCCAACTCCTACATCTATCTCTATTTCCTGCTGCCCATCAAAGCCAAGTGGTTCGTGGTTCTCTATGGCGGCATCGAGTTGGTGTCGGGCATTTTCGGCACCTCCGACGGCGTGGCGCACTTCGCCCATCTCGGCGGTATGCTCTTCGGCCTGCTGCTCATCATTCTGTGGCGCCGTGCCGAACGGCAGCATCAGAACACCTATTACTACGACTTCAACGACAACGACCGTGGCGAGGGTTTCTTCAGCCGGATGAGCGAGCGGATCAAGTCCAGAAAAAAGAAGAAATACTATGTCTCCACCGAAAGCGGACGTCCCCTGAGCGATGAGGAGTACAACGCCCGCAAGGTGGCCGAGAAGCAGCGCATCGACGAGATTCTTGACAAGATCTCCGCCAAAGGGTACGATGCCTTGTCGAAAGAAGAAAAGGATTTTCTGTTTCATTATTCCCGAAAATAATGGCTTCCAAGAAATTAAGCATATTGAAAAGCATCGGCAAATGGCTGCTGATTCTCGTCACGGTGGTGGCGGCAACAGCGTTGTTCTTCGCCTTCCTGGCGCAGATTCTGCGTCCCTCCTTCAGCCATATCGTCGCCTTCTGCGGGCTGTTCTTCTTCTACATCTTCCTGACAAACATCCTGCTGGTGCTGGTCTGGGTTTTCATTGACTACCGCTTGGCCTTGATTCCGCTGGTCCCCATTCTCATCAATGTCAACAACGTGGACCGTCATTTCCAGTGGCACGCCCAGGACAAGCCCGAGACCTGCGCAAACTGCATCAAGGTGATGAGCTACAACGCCCGCGTGTTCGGCATCTACGACGCCAACGACGACGTCAAGAAGCGCAAGCAATACAAGAAGACGCTGCTCGATTTCTTCAGCAAGGAGTGCCCCGACATCCTCTGCATACAGGAGTATTTCTACGACAAGACCGGCAAGCTCAACTTCAACACCACCGAGGGCATCCTCAATGCGATGGAACTCCCCGACAGCGACCGCAACTACCGGCTTTTCCTGAGCAACTCCTCAGGCCCGCACCAGTTCGGACTGGCCGTGTTCAGCCGCTACCGCATCGTCAACAGCGGCTTTGTGGAGACCTCCGACAGTTCCAATAACAAGGCCGTGTTCGTGGACATACGTTATAACGGCGACACCCTGCGCATTTACAACATCCACCTGCAGTCGATGAGTCTGGGTGAAGAGGATTACGCCACGAGCGAGGCGGTGCTGCACTCCGACATCAGCGACCCCGAGATCGAAGCCAAGACCGCCAAGCTCTACCACAAGATCACCCGGGCCTACGACCTCCGCCAATGGCAGGCCAAGAGCATCCGCGCCCACATCGACAGCTGCAAGAAGCCCGTCATCATCTGCGGCGACTTCAACGACTCGCCCGCATCCTACTCCGCCCACAAGATCGGACACGGCTTCAAGGACAGCTTCCGCAGCAGCGGCAAGGGCTTCGGCGCCACCTTCTACGGCGAGCCCTTCCCGCCCTACCGCATCGACTACATCTTCCACGACAAGCAGTACAACGACTTCGGGCACACCATCTGCACCGACATCAACATCTCCGACCATAAACCCATTTACACGTATATATCCATTCTGGAGAAGAGATGATGTGCGATGTGCGATTTACGATTTACGATTTGCGACCCCACACTGCGCTGCGCTTGTATGGGGTTACTTGCGCTTCGCGCGTTTTGCCTCTTCGAGGCTGCTTGAGGAAAGTCTTAAGTCTTCAGTCTAAAGTCTTAGTTCACAAATATGAAAAAAACAATCTTTTTTGCATTAATTATCACATTACTTCTTGGAGCCGGTTGTAACAGACAGAAAAACAACGCCAAAGAGCACATTGAGGCGGTCGCCTTGACGGAAGCGTCGGTGGCCGACTTTGCCAAAGGGATTGAGCAGGGCATCCTCAACGGCCGTGCCGACGCCATCGACAAGGTCATCGACAAGGACAATATCCGGCAGCTCGTCTCGGAGAACTCCATCGTGTACAGTGGCTTTGACGTGGAGGGCGGGCAAGCCTTCTTCGAGCGCTGCCTCCAGGTGGGCCAGCAGATGGTGGCGGCAGTCAACAACGGCGGCGACTTCGCCTTCACCCGCCAGTACAGCGACAAGGGCCAGCATCACATCGTCTTCCGCACCTACGACAACTATGTGGTCAACTTCTACGACTTCACGGTGGACACGAGCGGGGGCAAACTGATGATACAGGACGGTTTCATCTTCAACGCCGGCTGTCTGCTATCGAAAAGTGTGGAGGGGGCGATGCTCTACAACCTGATGCTGCAAACCAACCCCGACAGCGAGGTGAAGTGGCTGCTGCAGGCGGAAGAGGAAACCAAGAATGCCCAGCACGCCAAGGCTATCGCCACCCTGCAGTCGCACAAAGAGGCGCTGCTGCAGTATCCAGCCTACTACCAACTGCTCATCGCCAACCTGCACCAAACCGACCGCGCCCATTTTGCCACCCGTCTTGACGCCCTGAAGGACGAGATTGACGGGCGGCATCTCCTGCTGCACAAACTGTTGTACTACACCAACGAAGGCAAGGTGACGGAGACCGAAGAATGCATCAACGCCCTCATCCCCATTGTGGGCGACGACCCCATATTCCTGTTCCTCTACGGCTACGCCAACCTGGTGGCCAAAGACTACGACAATGCCTTGCAATGTTTTGTGACCGTTGACAAGTCGATGCCACTGATCTGGGACCTCTGGCAGAATGAGTTGCGTTGCCATAAGGCCCTCAAGGACAACGAGGGATTCGAGCAATGTCTTAAGAGAGGCAAGGATGCCTACGGGATGAGTGACAAGGAACTGAATGAAATACGAGAAAGAGATTAGAGCCAAAGTATTCAAAGACACCAATTATCTTTCTGAAACAAATTGGGGAGAAGACGAGAGTCTCTAACTTCCGAAGTGCGTGATCAGTTCGAGGATGATGCGGTCCTCTTTGCACTCCACACCTTTATGGACGAAATTCTTCTCGTAGTTGAGTCGGATGCCTGCGCGCAAGGGTTTCTCCACAAAAATGAAGGTCAGGCCTGCCGTGAGGCGCTGGCGAAGTGGGTCCACAACATAGTTGCCGTCGGCATCGGCCTTGCCCCGACTGTTGGCCGTGATGGCGTCATAGCGCGCCCCAACTGCAATATTGTCCAACATCTTCTTGCCGACATTGATTTTATAGTATGCAAAGCCGTACAGGGCGTGCGTGGGGCGCAATGAAGGCTCTTTGTATGTCTTGTATAAATATTCGGCCTCCAAATGGAGGTTCGCAATGTCGTACGCCAACTCCACCTCATAATGGTGCATCCGGAATGCCTCGGGACGCACACCCGCATAGTCGAGGGTGAGCTTGAAATTCTTGAACAACTCGAACGTGCCCCGGGCCACATAGTTCAGGTGCTCCTGAAACTCCATTTGCCGTCCAAAACCCGCTCCGTTGAAAATGCCGGCCTTGATTTCAAAGGGAATGACCTTGTCCCACTTGTAGGCGACCACCGCCCCCACATCCGACCAGGCCGTAATCTTCTGCGTGAGAAACGACTTGTCGGAGAAATAGTATTGATAAGGTGAGAGCAGGTTCTCGGAGCTGAAGGGCATCTTGTCATAGCCAATGAGGAAGGAGAGTCCCTTGACGGGCTTGAACTGGGCGAAGATGGCCACGGGAGAGAACTGTCCACCGTAGGTCAAATCCACCAGGGCCATATAGGAGAACATCGGGTGCACGCTGCCGCTCACGCCAATGCGGGTGTGGCGCAACTCGAAGTGATGTTTGTTGATCTGGGGATTGTACTCATAGCGCCCCAGCACAGTAGCGGTGAACTTCGGGCGATACGCTTCAGGAATCCGATGGCGACGGGACTCCCGCGCCACCTCGGTGGTGTCGGCGTTTTGTGCAAAGAGCGCGGAAAAGGCGCAAATCAAGAGCAGGAACGTGTACAGTTTCTTCATTCAACAGGTTTAGGGGCCAAATTGTGACATTAATGCGACAATATGGCGGTAAAAGTCTTAAATATCAGTTTAAAATCCTCTTTCAGCGACTGGTTGTTGATATATTGTAGGTTGAGAGCAAGTTTGGCGGGCATCACCTCCTCAATGTAGGTGCGTTCGGGATCGTCGGAAGCGGCCAGCACCTCGTTCTCATTCACATAACGGATGGAAGCATAGTCGGTGAGTCCAGGGCGCACTGAAAGCACGCGCATCTGCTCGGGCGTGTAGAGGTCCACATACTTGCGCACCTCGGGACGCGGCCCCACAATGCTCATATCCCCTTTGAGGATGTTGAGCAGCTGGGGAAACTCGTCAATCTTGTACTTGCGAAGGAAGTATCCCACGCGCGTGATGCGGCTGTCGCGCGCACCCACCGTGAGCAGTCCCTTGCTGTCGGAATCGGGACGCATCGTGCGGAACTTGTACAGGTTGAAGTCGCGGTTGTCCTTCCCTACCCTTTTCTGGACATAGAAGACACCACCGCGCGATTCCAGCACAATCAGCAAGGCCACCACCAGCCAGACCGGCAGCAGCAGTACAAGCACACAAAAAGAGCAAAGAATATCGAGAATTCGTTTCATCCTACGCTATCAATGATATTTCCAATTGCCGTTGATGTCACCGCCGTAATAATCATACGGGTCCGGATTATAGATATCATCCTGCACCTGTATCTTCCGCACCAGACGCATCTTCCAGTTGGTGTCGTGCGGCTCGCCATACTTGTTGGAGTGCAGCAAGTCGTAGTCATTGCCAATCAATGATGGGTTGTAAAACACGAACTTAACATTGGATTGGTCATCGAGATAGTAGTAGTGCCAGATTTCATACGGCACTGTGACAGGGTCGGAGGGCACCTCGGTAATGTCATTGGGCTGCCCATATTGCAGATATACACGCCCCCGATCGGTCTTGTAACCCTTCTCCTGCACGCTTCCGAAACGCTCCTGCACGATCTGCACCATCTTGTTGTACTTGTTCCAGGCTCCCTCGGGATCGTTGGGGTTACGGGCCAGCCAGAAAGCATAGAAGAAGCGCTGCAACTCCTCGGTGGAGATATTCTTCATCCGCGTGTCGAAGAACTCGTTTTCCAATCCCGTGCTAATGGGATAGAGCGAACGGATATACTCCTCCAAAACTTTACGGTCCTCAATTTTAGTGACGAAACTCCCCTTCAGATCTACAGCCTCATAGTCGGCAAGGTCGAGTTTGATGGAGGGATTGCTTCTCTGGAAGAAGAGTTTATTGATGAGCAACAGGCTGTCCTTGCTGTCATAGAGTTCCACCACCATATTGTAGTTGCCGGAAGGGAGTTTGAAGATGTTTATCCTGTCGAAAACCAGCACCACATCGCTGGTTTGCAGGTCCTTGGTAACCACCTGGTTGGGCAGCGCCACCAGTTTGTTTTCGTAATGCTCCACATAGCACTTCGCCTTCAACGGCTGGCCGTCACCCAGCACCTTGCGCGTGTTGTACACTTCGAGGGCAAAAGGCAGCACATACTGTTCCTCGTGCACATAATTGTAATAAAGCGGAGGAAGGTTGAAGCCGTATTTCGTGTAGATTCCCGGCTCTTTGGCGGCGGTCATATCCTCATAGAGGGAGATGCGCGAAGAGGAAATCTTGTCCTCTGGGAAATCCACTATGATGCGGTCTATGTACTTGAGTTCCACGGAGTCGCGGTGACGGTCCTTGAGATAAAAGTTCAAGATGAAATCACCGTTCGGCACGGGCAGGTTCTTCTTGTCAGCGAAGTCGGGTTTGCCCATCCGCACGGAATCCGCAAACTCATCGGAAGCGAGAATGTAGTGCAGGGTTTTGACAAGCGAGTCGTTGCGGGTGACCTCCACACGCAATTCCACTTCAGCCGAGTATTGGCCAGTTTCGTCCAGAGCATACTGCACCGAGTTGCCACCGATGATGAAGGTAAACTCGATGTAGGGCTGCATATTGGCCGTGCAGTAGGCCTTGTGGCTGATAAAGGCTTTCATATTCTGGGCCTGCAGGGTAACTGTCGCCAGCAGACACAGTAACAAGATTGATAATCTTCTCATTGCAAAATATTTTTGGGACCGCAAAGATAGTGTTTTTTTGAATGATACCGTAATATAAATGTAGAGACGCGGCGCGTATAAATAATGTAGAGACGCGGCGCGCATAAACAAAGGTAGAGACGCGGCGCGCATAAACAAAGGTAGAGACGCGGCGCGCCGCGTCTCTACAATGGGGGATATTTAAAAACCAACGGATTACCGCAATTTTTTCATCAATTCCACCGTCAGGTCGGCGATGGGCAGACGGTATTGCTCCATCGAGTCGCGCTCGCGCACGGTGACGGTGTTGTCCTCCTTGGTCTGGTTGTCGATGGTAATGCAGAAGGGCGTACCAATGGCGTCTTGACGACGATAGCGGCGGCCAATGGCATCCTTGTCCTCGTACTGCACCATAAAGTCCTTCTTGAGCATATCGAAAATCTCCTGTCCGATTTCGGGCAGGCCGTCCTTCTTCACCAACGGCAGCACGGCCACCTTGTTGGGAGCCAGCTTGGCAGGCAACTTCAGCACCACACGCGTGGAGCCATCCTCCAACGTCTCCTCTGTATAGGCATTGCTGAACACGGCCAGGAACATACGGTCCACGCCAATGGAGGTCTCGATGACATACGGTATATAATTCTCGTTGAGTTCGGGGTCAAAATAGCGGAGCTTCTTGCCCGAGAACTTCTCGTGCTGCGAGAGGTCGAAGTCGGTACGGGAGTGGATGCCCTCCAGTTCTTTGAAGCCGAAGGGGAACTTGAACTCGATGTCGGTGGCAGCATTGGCGTAGTGAGCCAGCTTCTCGTGGTCGTGGAAACGATAGTTGGAAGGATCAATGCCAAGGTCAGTGTGCCACTGCAGGCGGGTTTGTTTCCAATACTCAAACCACTTGAGCTCCTCGCCGGGTTTCACGAAGAACTGCATCTCCATCTGCTCAAACTCGCGCATACGGAAGATGAACTGACGGGCCACAATCTCATTACGGAAAGCCTTACCAATCTGGGCGATACCGAAAGGAATCTTCATACGACCGGTCTTCTGCACGTTCAGATAGTTCACAAAGATACCCTGAGCTGTCTCAGGACGCAGGTAGATCTTCATCGAAGCATCGGCTGAGGCACCCATCTCAGTAGAGAACATCAGGTTGAACTGACGCACATCGGTCCAGTTGCGAGTACCGCTGATGGGGCATACAATCTCCTCGTCGAGGATAATCTGCTTCAACTCATCCAAGTCCGGACCCTGCATAGCAGCAGCGTAGCGGGCATGAAGGGCATCGCGTTTCTCCTTGGTTTCCTTTACGCGCTCAGAGGTTTCCAGATATTTGGCCTCGTCGAAGCTATCGCCAAAGCGTTTGCGAGCTTTTTCTACTTCCTTCTGAATCTTCTCGTCATACTTGGCAATCTGATCCTCAATCAGCACGTCAGCACGATAGCGCTTCTTAGAGTCGCGGTTGTCAATGAGGGGATCATTAAAGGCGTCAACGTGACCGGAAGCCTTCCATATTGTTGGGTGCATGAAGATGGCACTGTCGATACCCACGATATTCTCGTGGAGCATCGTCATAGCCTTCCACCAGTACTGCTTAATGTTATTCTTCAACTCCACACCGTTCTGACCGTAGTCATAAACAGCGCCTAAACCATCGTAAATTTCACTTGAGGGGAACACAAAGCCATACTCCTTACAGTGGCTTACGATTTTCTTAAAAACATCTTCTTGTGCCATTATTACCTTATTTATTTTTTATACCTTATTTTAATTTTGGCTGCAAAGTTACACAATTTAATTAAGAATTAAGAATTAAGAATTAAGAATTAACAAAAAAACATAGAATTATTTTGTTGTTTCGGAAATATTTACTACTTTTGCAACCGCTTAACACTAGTTAGGGGCATAGCCCAGTTGGTTTAGAGCGCTGCAGTCACATTGCAGAGGTCCCCGGTTCGAGCCCGGGTGTCCCTACTAACAAAGAAAGAGCTGAAAGTTTCATAACTCTCAGCTCTTTTCTTTTACCTTAGTGGACTTTTACCTCATAAACCTATTGTTCATCAGAGTGGTTCTCAGAAGCTTCATGTATGTCTCGTACTGCTCCTCGTTCAGCACGTTGCGCATGTGGCGTGCGTCCTTTCTGATGGCCTTCTCTACGAGTGCGTGGCGCTCAAACCAGTGTGCTGTGGCTGCCGATGTCAACTCGTTGTTCAAATTCTCACTGATGATTTTTACTGCGTCCATCTGGTCTTCATTCAGATTCAATGTTACTGCCAGTCTGCGGAGGTCGAAGTTCAGACCTGTCTCCTGTACGTTTGCTACTGCATGGCGGTTTTCTGTCTCTGCATAACTGATGGTCATCATCATCAATGCTACGAATGTTAAAGCAATCTTCTTCATAATTTGTTTCCTTTCTTTTTTTATTTTTTTTGTTGTTTTTTGTTTTCTGTTGTCTGTTTCTTTGACTCACAACGCTGTGGAAAGTTTAAAAGAAATCGAGAAAAATTTTCCTTCCACAGCCTTATTACTACATAATAGATTCTGCAAAAAAAATGCTGAAGGTCTTTCAACCCCCAGCAATTTTCTTGTTCTGTCCATCGAGCGTGGTCAATTACGTTCTCTAGTTTCCACCCTTTTCTCAATCTTGGTCTTGTCCTTTCCCTTCCAGAGCCATATATCGCGGTCAGAGCCGATGTGGCTGGTGATGTTTGAGGTTTTCTTGTCGGTTCCAGGATTGGGGATTTCGCGGAAGTTCTCGACGAGGGTGAAGAAGCAATAGTCCTTATCCCACAGATAGGCATCATAGTACAAGTCCTTGTTCACGCCATAGCGACCCAGGCAGACAAGCGCATCGGTATGCTTGTCGCCGTTCAGGTCGATGAGAATGACACGGCCCACCTCCTTCTTATTGGCAGGCGTACCGGGCAGGGGTTGGAACAGATTCTGCAGCGGGCGGTCATAGCCCAGATTCAGATTGTAGCGTATCTCGCCCTCTTCTTCGTCCTCCTGATAGACGTCATCCTCGTTCCAATACGGGATATACTTTTCCACATCGTCCTTAACGTCCGACAGGTTCAGGGGTTTGTCGTTCTTAAGGTCTGGAGCAAACACCAGTTCGTCGATGGCGTCGTCCTCGTCAGTCGCCTCGTCGGCAACGGTTTCCACAGAGTCGGTAACGGCTGTTGCCTTTGCGTCCGTTGAGTCGGCAACAGCTGCATCGTCACCGCTTGTTTTCTTGCCTCCACATGCCACAAGCAGCATCAAGGCCGATACAATCAAGATACTTTTTCTCATAATCTCATTTTATTTGTTGTTGATTAACTGCAAGCTGCTTCAGCTTTTTCTTACCACCTAAGGCGAATATCCAGACGAGGACACCAACTATCGCTAACAACGCAATACCCACGATAGGACGATAGAACAGCCAGGCGACGGCGATGACTAACAACGACCATACGACGCCTAAGACAGTGCAGATCACGCCTACGCCCCACCCTACGATGGTTGACAGGAAGGGCACAATCCTGGTAAGCGTCACGACGAAGCCGAAGATGAGTTTCAGGGCTCCGATGACCATCACGATGCCCAATACACGATACGCCCAAGTATTAAAGGTGTTGGTTTTCTGTTCGTCTTCAAAGAATTGATCCATGGTCTTCCTGCCCATCACCAGCTTTTCTAATGTATAGCCGTTCTTGGCCTTGAAGGGTTTGAAGCCGACACCATCAACGACGGCTACGACGGTTACCTCATGGGCGGGCGCCACCTTTTCGAAATTGATGCGGACGTCACCCACCTTAGAATCATTTGGATCAAGACCAAGGTACAGCTGTCCGTCGCTGACGTGAACGAAGTTATAATCGTTACTGTTCAAGCCTTCCTTTTTTGTATAGTGACGCTCGTACGACGCCTGAATCGTCTTGTCCAGCACGCGCAGCATGTCGTCGCTCATGTCCGGTCTTAACGGCTCGTAGGCGTTAATGCTGTGAATCAGGCTATTGTTGAGGTTGTAAGCACCGAAAGACACGTGCTCAGCCCACTGCTCGTCATCCTCAAACTCGGCCAGCACCACGTTGACATGCGTAGAGTGCTCTTTGAAATGTTTCGAGCCGATAGGGCTGGAGCTCCACTTCAAGTTGTAGTCGTAGGTAACGACCTTCTTCTCGCTGCCGTCAAGCTTCTGCTTCGTCTCCTCGGTCCTCTTCTCATCCCACTGATAGTACTCCACACTACGCTTCATCGAGATGGCGTTGACGCTGAAGCCGAAGTCCTTGTCAGTGAGCAAGTCAGTAGTAGCCGTCATAGCCGTACCGCACACCAGCTGACCTTCCAGGCTGGCATCCTTCTTGTTGGGGTCCTCCATCTCCACGCAGACCCCTTGCGCCTCCTCAAGCATGTCGGCAGTCTTCACGCTGTTGCCCTCGTTCCACCACAGCATAGCCGTGGCACCCAGGAATAGCGTGAAGCCTGTCGCAATTTTCTTGAACGACTGCTTGACTTGCGTGCCGTAACCTGTCGTTACTGTTTCTTGATATGCCATTACGTATTATTTTGCCTTACATGAAGCGATGATCTTGTCAACAAGGGGCTGGTACTTAGCCTCGTCGCTCTTAAGGAACTTCAGTTCACCAGTGAAGGACTTCTTGTTTAATGTCCCCACACGGAAGGAAATCCTGACCAACGTCACCGTTTCACCCTCATCGTTCTCCTTTTCACGCTCAGAGCGAATAGTTACCCGATTGCCTTTAATCTCAGCCTGTCCGACCATCTTCCAGGGCGAATCCTCCATCTTTGCTTTCTCAGATCTAATAAATTCCCCCATTATCCGTGCATTCAAATCCTCCTGAATTAAAGTCAGAGTGAAACCACACATGCGGTCATCTGTCTCAGCGCTAAAAAGATAGTCAACGTATTGGTCCAAAGCCTTAAAGTCGGCAGGATACTGGCAGCTGAACAACTTGCCGTTAAATGTCTTCAACTGTGCACTTGCGGTTAATGTCATAGCCATCAGGGCCATCATCACAAATATCTTTTTCATTGTCTTTTCTTATCTAAATTGTTATTAATGTTGCTATCACAGGGGAATCAGTTTCGTTCGCTGGTTTCCACCTTTTTCTCAATCTTGGTCTTGTCCTTCCCCTTCCAGAGCCATATCTCGCGGTCAGAGCCGATGTGACTGGTGATGTTCGAGGTCTTCTTGTCGATACCGGGATTGGGGATTTCGCGGAAGTTCTCGACGCGATTGAAAACGTCGTAGTTATGATCCCAAAGATAGGCATCGAAGTACAGGTCTTTGTTTACGCCATAGCGTCCGAGACAGACGAGGGCATCGGTATGACCATCCTTGTTCAGGTCGATGAGAATGACACGCATCACCTCCTTCTTATCGGCAGGCGTACCGGGCAGGGGTTGGAAAAGTTGCTGCAGCGGGCGGTCATAGCCCAGATTCAGATTGTAGCGTATCTCGCCCTCTTCTTCGTCCTCCTGATAGGCGTCACCCTCATCCCAGACGGGGAAATATTTTGCCATCTCGTCCTTACCGTCAGAGAGGTCCAGCGGTTTGTCGTTCTTAAGGTCAGGGGCGAACACCAGTTCGTCGATGGCGTCGTCCTCGTCGTCACTCGCCTCGGCGGCAACGGTTTCCACAGAGTCGGCAACGGCTGTTGTGTCTTTGACGCTTGTTGAGTCGGCAACGGCTTCGTCACCACTTGCTTTCTTGCCTCCGCATGCCACGAGCAGCATCAAGGCCGATACAATCAAGATACCTTTTCTCATATCACCAGATATTATTTCTCCTTACAAGAAGCGATAATCTTGTCTACAAGGGGCTTATACTTGGCCTCATCACTCTTCTTGAACTTGAGTGAGCCAAGGAACATATTCTTCTTAGCCGTCAAGATGCCGAAAGAGTACTTTACTGCAGGCACCTTTTTGTCATCGACTTCCTCTTCGCCCTCAGAGCGGAATGAGAACTGCTTGCCCTTCACCGTCGTAGGGCCGCATTTCCAGCCTGTAGGCTCACCGAACGAACGCTCTATCAAGTACTTCACGCTCTCAGAATACTTCTTCATCTCAGCCGGCGTCATATCCTTGCCATATTCGCCCAGACTCAACTCCATGAACTCAATGCCGTCCTCAATCTTGGCGTTGAAAGCCTCGTCCATCCACTGTTCCTGAGCCTCAAAGTTGGCAGGATACTGGCAAGAGAACATCTTGCAATCAAACGTCTTCAAACCTTGTGCACTTGCACTCAATGTCATGGCTGCGAGGGCCATCATCATAAAAAACTTTTTCATTGTTGTTTAATTTTAAAGTTTATAATTCTTATTTATATATTTTGATTGGTTGATAAATTATTCTCTTGATTTGAGTATCTCTTTTAATTGTCGCTCCACCTCCCATTTCACCATATCGCGCATGGCGAGCAAGAGTCTTGCCTGTTCCTCAGTGTAGCTGTTGGCTGCCTGATGCTTGCGCTTTTGAATGTCGGTTGGTGTCATCTTATCCATTGACGTTTCGTATCTTTTTGATTTCGGTTGCAAAGTTACGGCAAAAAAGCAGCACAACCTTCAGCAGAAAACACGGAAAGTTGTGCAGAATCTTCCAAAATGGCCGATTCTAACGAATTTCAAACCTTTTTTCTCTGTTTTCTTGCAAACAGACTAACGGTTTTCAAACCTTTTATTGATTTCGGGTTAGATATTCGCTGGGTGTGATGCCATAAAAACGCTTGAAGGCACGGGTAAATGCACCTTGGTCTTCGTAGCCGCAACTTAGGGCGATGTCTAAAATGGTGGTTTCTGCAGAGTTGTTGTCCAGCATTTGGCGCGCCTTCTGCATACGGATGTTGGTAATGTAGCTCTGTGGGGTCTCGCCAGTTATCTCCTTCAGATGGTAGCGGAACTGGGTGGTACTCATGGCCATCTGCGAAGCCAGCGTATCGACATTAACGCTATTGGTCTCTATCTGCTCGGCTATGAAATTCATGGTACGAGTCAGAAAGTCTTTGTCGCGAGCCGATAGTTCCTGCTGTTTGCCTGCATGTTGGTTCTCGTAGCGTTGGCGCAACTCATCGAGCGTCATGGCCACCTCGTCAAGTCGGCGTCGCTGAAGTGCTGAACGGCGTCGCTGGATGACCACCAGCCCAACGGCCACAGCCAGCAATGCTGCACATATCGTCAGAATGATGGTGCGAGAACGGTGTGCTTGGGTGTTTTCGTCAGTCAGACGGGTGTTGCCAAACTCGGCATTGTAGCGTGCCAGCAGGTCGGCTGCTCCGTTGTTGTAGAGCGAGTCTTTCAGCAGGTCAAAGCGTTCCAGTTCCAGTCGGGCACTATCGGGATTGATGGTCCATAATGCCTGATACAGTCCGTCGCGGGCATGCATCTCGTTGTAGGGATTGCCCATCTCGTGACACAGGCTGACGGCTTCGCGCAGATAGGGTACGGCCTGACGCTCCAGTCGCTGTTTCTCTGCATCGTCACACCCTTCTTCGCGACTCATGGAGAGCAGCGTGTGTCCGACCTTGTTCAGCGATATGGCCAACGACTGGCGGTTGCCCTCGCGACGGAAGAACGGAATGATGGTATCGAAGATGGCCAGAGCCTCCTCGTGCTGTTTCATGCCCAACAGGATGGCAGCCTTCTGGGCCAGTCGTACACGCAGTTTCAACTCGCGCCCATCCTCGCGTTCAAGCTGTATGGCGCGCTCAATATAACGCAGGGCAGCGTCGAAGTGACTCATGCATAACTCCGTTTCGGCAGCTGCCCCACAATACATGGCTATACGGGCACGATGGTTAATCTCTTCGGCCAGCTGGAGCGCTTCGAGTATATACTTCAGTCCTTCTTGAGGCTGCTTGGCATCGACATAGATGGCACCGATGTTGTTGAGTGACGACGAAATCATCTCCTTGTCGCCACTGGCACGATCCATGGCATTGCACTCCTTGGCATAGCGCAGCGCCTTCTGGTAGTCAGACTGTCGCGAGGTACACACGGAGAGTATGCTTAATTCATCGGCTATCTCATCAGTCATACCAAACTGGCGAAGCATGGGCAGAGCCTGTTCGCCTACGATAACAGCACTATCGTATAACTGCTCCTCATAGTAACGACCGCTGGCCTCATAGAGACGAATGGCCTCCTGTCGATTGGCAGTCTGTTTGCCACCAGCCTTAGGCGCAGCACTTACAGACATGGTGCCCGTCAAGAGCAGGAGCAAGAGCAGTATTTTGGCTATATAGTCGCTGGGCGTGATGCCAAAGAAGCGCTTGAAGGCACGGGTAAACGACGACTGGTCGTCGTAGCCGCAACTCTGGGCCACGTCGAGTATGGTCATGTCGGGCGTGGTATCCAGCAGGTGGCGTGCCTTCTGCATGCGGATGTTGGTGATGTAGCCCTGGGGGGTCTCGCCCGTAATGGCCAAGAGGCGTCTGCGAAATTGCGACGTACTCATGGCCAACTGTGAAGCCAAGTCGTCCACATTGACGCTGTTTGTTTCTATCTGGTTAGCGATAATGGCCATCGTCTTGTTCAGGAACTGCTTGTCCTGTTCCGACAGCTCATGAGCATGGGCATGGCCTGCACCGCCCTGTTGCTGACGCTCGTAATGCCGCTGTAGTTCCTCAAGTGTCTGGGTGTCCTCGCTGAGACGCTGCTTCTGCAGGGCTATCAGTCGGCGCTGGCGCACCACCAGCACAACGGCCACTATCAACAGTATGAAACTTATTATTATAATATAGATACGCGAGCGACACACAACGCGGCTGTCTTCCTGCAGTTGGTCGTTGCCCAACGCAGCATTATACTTGACCAGTGCCTCTGCCGAAGCCTTGTTATAGAGCGAGTCTTTGAGCCTATGGAGACGTTCCACTTCCATACGGGCACTATCGGGAAAGCGTTGGACTGAATCACGGAGGTGTGCAATATCCTGCTTTGTCTCGTCGGCACAGGCCGAGAGCACACACAGCATCAGGGATAAGATAAGCAGTATTCGTCGCATATATGGTAAGTGACACACTATTTCGTTGCAAAGGTAAGAAATAATTCCGAATAATGCTCATGTT